>Ga0190271_10002269_pt1 | contig 11544 bp, 12 predicted proteins | sample Popmic356T_FD_133747 | JGI IMG/M metagenome (GOLD analysis project Ga0190271, IMG submission 133747) | Populus adjacent soil microbial communities from riparian zone of Weber River, Utah, USA - 356 T | ecosystem: Environmental > Terrestrial > Soil > Riparian zone | place: USA: Utah | collected...
CATCAGCTCCGGCCTGCTCTTCAACAGCGCGAGCTGCTCGGGATTGCGATGCATCGCCAGCAGGCCGTTGCCGATCAGGTTGACGGTGGTCTCATGGCCCGCGCCGAACAGCAGGATGATGTTACCGCAAAGCTCTTCATTGGAGAGCTTGCTGCCGTCCTCCTCCGCCTGCACAAGTTGGGTGGTCAGGTCGTCGCCCGGCTGTCGCCGGCGCAGTTCGAACAACCGCTGGAAGTAGTCGAGCGAACGCTGATGACCCTCGTTCGCCTCGTCGATCTCGGCGCGCGACAGCGGCACCGGATCGAGCAGGCGTCCGCCGGTGCGTTCGCGCTGGAAGAATATCTCGCGATCTTCTTCCGGAATGCCGAGCATGTCGCAGATCACGATCACCGGAAGACGGAACGCGTAGTCGGCGATCAGATCCATCTTGCCGTCCTTCTCGACGCGATCGATCGAGTCGTCGACGATGGACTGGATGCGTGACCGCATGTCCTCGACCCGACGCGCCGTGAACGCCTTGACGACGAGGCCGCGCAGGCGGGTGTGATCCGGCGGGTCCTGCGTCAGCATCCAGTGGCTCATGCTGCGGAACACCGGCTCGTTCAGGATGTCGGGGCCGTAGCGGGCGACGGTGCGGCCGGCGAAATCCTTGCCGAAGCGGCGATCGCGCAGGATGAAGCTGACGTCCGCATTCTTGCTCGCGAGGTAGGCCTTCAGCGGCGTCATGAACATCGGGTCTGCTTCGCGCAGGCGAGCGAAGGCCGGGTAAGGGTCACGGATGAAGTCCGGCGACAGCGGATTGAACAACGGTTGTGCAGCCGCGGTATCGGGGGCGCGAATGGCTTCGTTCATGCTGCTCTCGCAAGGATGATTACACTGCCGCCATTTTATGGCATTCGGCCGGAGCCGGATACTCGCATTTGCTGCGGCGGAAACGCCACACAGCCACCGGGAGATGGGGTATCGTTTGCCGCCCCGTTGCGTTGAATTGGAACCGAGTCCACTATCGGTGCGGCACAAGACCGCTCGTGAGGCTCAGGGAGGAAAAATCATGAAAAAGGTAACATTCACATTCAGTCTGGTGGCGTCGGCGATCGCGCTTGCCGCCATGTCCGGCCCGGCGGTGGCGCAAGCCCCGCGCGCCAACGGCGAGACGGTAGGCATTCAGAACTACGCCAGCACCACCGGCAATATGCACGCGATCATCGCCAAGGAAAAAGGCTTCTGCGAGAAGTACAACTTCAAGTGCGAGATCAAGACCATCAACTCAACCTCGCTCGGCCTGCAGGCGCTGGTCGGCAAGACCATCGACTTCACGCAAGGCGGCGCCGACCTGGTCGGCGCGGCGGTGGTCGCCGGTGCCGACGTGGTGATCGTCGGCACCAGCCTTCCAGCCAACGTGCTCTCGATCAGCGTGCGCAACGATGTGCCGATGCCGAGCCGCGACAAGGGCTACCCCGCGATCATGAACGACTTCAAGGGCAAGCGGGTCGGTGTCGCGGCACGCGGAACGTCGAGCGAGAAGTACTTCAACGCCATGCTGAAGGACGCAAACCTGAAGCCCGAGGACGTGACGTACGTTGCGGTCGGTGCGCCGAACACGGCCTACACCGCGCTCGCCATCGGCAAGCAGATCGACGCGGTCATCATGTATCAGCCGCTGCCGCAGCTCTGCCTGTTCAACAAGACCTGCGAGATGGTGATCGACATGACGGTCGGCGAAGGTCCGAAGTCGCTCGAGGCGACCATCGGGGCCAACGTCATCTTCGCCGCACGGCGGGAAATGGTCGAGAGCAATCCAAAGCTGATGGCAGCGTTCTACGCGGCGATGACCGATGCCGCGACCTGGTTCAGCGACGAGAAGAACTTCGATGAGCTGGTGAAGATCTTCACGCCGCTCATTTCGTTCGGCGACATGGCCGGCGCCGACGAGATGCGCAAGAGCTGGATCAAGAGCGTGATCCCGGCCTACAGCAAGGATCTGAAGGTCAAGGTCTCCGCATTGCAGGAGATCATGGACTTCAGCCTCGAGAACAAGATCATCGACGTGAAGGTCGAGGCCAAGAAGGTGCTGTGGGACAAGGCGCCGCAAACGCCCTGAAGCACGCCGACCGAAAGACCTCAGAATGAACATGGCCATGCAACCTGCGCCGGCGAAATCCGGCGCCGGTACAGTCACAAAACCCGCGCCAGGCTCGGTGATCTTCGACAAGGTGTCGGTGGTCTTCGAGCAGGCTAACCTCACTGCGGTGTCGGACTTTACGCTTCATGTCGCACCGGGCGAATTCGTCTCGATCGTCGGCCCCTCCGGCTGCGGCAAGACCACGCTGTTGAACTTCGCCGCCGGCCTGCTGCCGGCCGGCGCCGGACGCGGCACAATGCTCGTGAACGGCAAGCCGCCCTCCACCGGCACGCACGATCTCGCCTACATGCTCGCGCGCGACGCGCTCGCGCCCTGGCGAACGGCGCTCGGCAATGCGGAACTCGGCGCCGAGGTGCGCGGCGTTCCGGCGGAAAAACGCCGCGCCCGCGCGCTCGACCTGCTGGACAAGGTCGGCCTGAAGGGATTTGAGAACGCCTATCCGAAGGCGCTGTCGCAGGGCATGCGCCAGCGTGTTGCGCTTGCGCGAACGTTCTCGCTGGATGCGCCGATCCTTTTGATGGACGAGCCGTTCGGAGCGCTCGACGCACAGACCAAGCTGCAGCTGGAGGACGTGCTGCTTTCGCTGTGGCAGCGCGAGCAGCGCACGGTCCTCTTCATCACCCACGACCTGTCGGAGGCCGTGTCGATGTCGGACCGGGTCATCGTCATGAGCGCGCGTCCGGGCCGCATCATCGCCGACGTGCCGATCACGCTCGGCCGGCCGCGTTCGGTGCGCGCGCTGCAGAAGGACCACGACTATCATGAACTCTACTCGCAGGTCTGGACCAAGCTCGAGGAAGGGCTGAGCCAATGAACGACGAACGCATGTGGGGTCCGGCGAAGATCTGGGCGGCGCGACTGGTGTTCCTCGCCGTCTTCTTCTTCCTCTGGGAGAAGGTCGCCGATGCGAAACTGATCGACCCGATCCTGATCGGCAAGCCGACCGGCATCGTGCAGTTTCTGTGGCAGGAGGTCTTCGTCACCCAGAGCCTGCTGAAGGATTTCTACTGGTCGATGGCCGGCACCGTGCTCGCATTCCTGATGGGAAGCGTCGCAGGAATCCTTGTCGGCATGCTGTTCGTCACGAGTCCGACGACCGAAGCCGTGTTCAACCCGATCTTCACCGCGCTCAACGCCATGCCACGCATCGCACTGGCGCCGTTGTTCATCATCTGGTTCGGCCTCGGGCTTGGCTCCAAGGTCGCGGTCGGCTTCAGCCTCACCTTCTTCATCGTGCTGACCTCGACGGTGGCGGGCGGGCGCGGCGTCAATCCGGATCACATCACGCTGGCGCGCACGCTCGGCGCGAGCGAGAGCCAGATCTTCCGCAAGTTCGTACTGCCGAGTGCGGTGCCTGTGATCTTCAACGGCTTGCGGCTCGGTCTGGTGTTCGCCCTGCTCGGCGTGATCGGCTCGGAGATCCTCGCCTCGGAGAACGGGCTGGGGCAAACGCTCTCGGTGCTCGCCGCGAGCTTCAAGACCAACGGCGTGTTCGCCATCATCTTCCTGCTGTCGATGATCGGCGTCGCCATCAGTTGGGGCATGACCTCGCTGGAGAACCGGCTGCTCAGGTGGCGGTAGCGCCTGGCTGGCAACAGCATCATTCCGGGGCGCGCGAACCCGGAATCCCGAGGTGGTCGCACTCAGAGTTCAGACAATCTCGGGATTCCGGGTTCACGCGCTGCGCGCGTGCCCCGGAATGACGCTTCGCGTCACCCCACCGCGAACTTGACTGCGAACAGCACAGCCAGCACCAGCACCGCGGGCTTCGCGTCGGCGAGCTTGCCGGACACGATTTTCGCCAGCGCATAGGTGATGAAGCCAAGGCCGATGCCGGTCGCGATCGAGTAAGTTAGCGGCATGGTGATCGCAGCGACCACCGCCGGCGCGTATTCGGTGATATCGTCCCAGTCCATCTCGGCAAGCCCGCGCGCCATCACGCAGGCGACGAACAGCAGGGCCGCCGACGAGGCATAGGCCGGCACCATGCCGGCGAGCGGCGCAAAGAAAAGCGCCAGCAGGAAGAACAGCGCCACGAACGCAGCCGTCAATCCGGTGCGCCCGCCGGCCGCCACGCCCGACGCGCTCTCGATGTAGCTGGTCGTGGTCGATGTACCGATCGCGGCGCCGAACATCGCTGCAAAGCTGTCGGAGATCAGCGCTTCTTTCATGCGCGGCAGGTTGCCGGCATTGTCGGTCAGCCCGGCTCTGTGGGTGACGCCGATCAAAGTGCCGGCATTGTCGAACACATCGATGAACAGGAAACTGAACACAACGATCATGAACGTCAGTTCGAATGTGCGTGAGAAATCGAGCTGAAGGAATGTCGGCGCCAGCGACGGGGGCATTGAAACGACGCCGCTGAACGTCGCAAGGCCGAACGGCAGGCCGATCAGCGAGACGACGAGGATGCCGATCAGGGTGCCGCCGATGACATTGCGCGCGTTCAGCGCGACGATCAGTACGAAGCCGAGCAGGCAGAGGAGCGCCGGCAGCGCAGCCTTGCCGGTGAGCGCCCCCAGAGTCACCAGCGTCACCGGATGATCGACCACAATCTTCGCCTGCTCCAGCGCGATGATGCCGAGGAACAGGCCTACGCCCGCCGAGATCGCGAATTTCAGATTGCGCGGGATGGCGTTGATCACATACTCGCGAATGCGAAACACCGAGATCAGAAAGAACAGGACTCCGGAGAGAAACACCGCGGCAAGCGCCTGCTGCCAGGTGTATTTGTAACCGAGCACCACCGTGAAGGCGAAGAACGCGTTCAGACCCATGCCGGGCGCGAGCGCGATCGGATAATTGGCGTAGAACGCCATCACCAGCGTGGAGACCGCGGCCGCAAGACAGGTGGCGACGAACACGGCGCCCTTGTCCATGCCAGCTGCACCCAGAATCGATGGATTGACGAAGATGATGTAGACCATCGTCAGGAATGTGGTCAGGCCGGCGATGAATTCGGTACGCACGTTCGTGCCGTGCGCGGTCAAGGCGAATTGACGTTCGAGAAAGCCGGTCTGCTGCTGTTCGTTCATGACGTCCCCCTGCCCGCGTCACAGTGGAGCATAAGGCCGGCGGCACGCGTCCGGTGCGAGCCTGACGCAGTTTTCCACCGAAGAGCTGGAGGGAATATTTCAGCGCGTTGCGGCCTGCCGCGGGCGGACGATCGCCCAGCCGATCCGCAGCAGCGGCTGTCGGCCGGTCAGGTAGCGTTGAAACGAGCGCGGGACTTCCGGCACAAGCCCCGGGAAGCGCCGTGCGATTTCGTCCGGCGGCGTGCCCGCGGTGTTCGCGGCCCGCCACACGATCACACCGCCGGTTTCGTTGAACTTCTCGAAACTCGTCCAGGGCGTCCTGTCCGGCGTCGCATCGAGCAACAAATGCGGCCGGCGCGGCGCGGAATAGGAGATCACGGCCGCAAGCTGCGGATCGCCGGCCACGACTGCGAGTGGCTGGCCGGTGCGGCGCTGGAAACTGTCGGCAAAGAACGCACCGATGTCACGCGCGGGCAGCATGGTCCGCACCTCGGTGCCGAGAACCCATGGCTGCGCCAGCGTGATGGCAATGACGTACAGGGCGGGTGCTGCGATGATCCAGGCCCAGACCAGCCGAAGAGACCGCTGGCGTCGCAGATAGATCAGGTCGCCTGCGGCGACGACCACACCGAGCCCCGACATCAGCAGTACGGTGCCTGCGCCTGCAATCAGCGATGGCGCATTGAGCACGGCGCCGAGAATGCTGAACGCCAGCGGCGGCAGAATGGCGAAGCAGTAGACGAAGTTGCGCGCCAGCGGGTCGGCCGTAGGGCGATAGATCATCGGCGCCCGCTCCGGCTCTTCGCTCAGCCGGCCCGAGTTGACGATGACGAGCAGCACGATTCCGGCCAGGGCAAGCGCGAGCGCGCCGAGAATGTCGAGCCAGCGCCACAATCCGTCCTGCGGGGAAAGACCGCCCGGCAGCGACAGTCCCGAGCCCAGACCGGTGCGAGCCGCAAACACAGCGTACGGCAGCACCAGCACCACGACGACGATCAGCGCAAACAGCGTGTCAAACGATAGCAGCATGCGCCGGCCGCGCGCAGTCGCCAGCGCAAAGACGCCCAGCATCGAGAGCAACAGCGGCGCCGCCTGGGTCGTCAGCAATAAAAGCCCCGCGTGGATCGACAGTGCAAACCACGCATTGCGCCGGCCCTCGCCGATGACCCGCCAGCCGGTCAACAGCGTCAGTGCCCAGATCGGCTGCGCCAGGATATGCGGGCCGTACTCGACCGACGAAAATGCGAAGGAAGTGACGGTGGCGGTCAGCAGCACGGCGAGGATCGCGTGCTGGGCGCCGACAATGGCACGGCCGAGGCGGAAAATCGCCCAGAACGAGACGACGAAGCAGACCTGCGACAGCAGATAGACGCCGAATATGTTGTTGCCGGCGGCCCGAAACGCGATGTCGGCCAGCCAGAACGCCAGCGGCGGACCCAACGCGCTGCCGAGCAGATACTCCCGACCGTAGGCAAGGTGGAGGGCAACATCTCCCGGCGGGCTGGAATAGATCAACGCCGGCAGCACGAACCAGAGTGCAGCCTGCGCCAGCACGACGAGCCAGAACACCAGCACGGGCCGCGCGCGGATCAGTTCGACGATCAGGGACGTGAAACGCATGCAAGGCCGAGCGGCGGAGGGGACGCCCTGTCCTTAAAGCGCCATAGGCCGGACGGCAACACGCGTCGTGACGTCCGGCGCCGTTCGGGCCGACAGCGCCAGTTCGCCTTGCAGCAGCGCCGCCACCGGCGCGAAAAGCCTGCGGTGATGCACAGTCGGTCCGAGACGCCGCAAGGCTTCGAGGTGTTCGGGCACGGCGTAGCCCATGTGGCTGTCGAACCCGTAGCCCGGGTGATCGAGCGCGAGCCGGCACATCAGCCGGTCGCGCGCGACCTTGGCGACGATCGAAGCGGCTGCAATCGAAACCACCCGTGCGTCGCCGCCGATCACGGCGTCGCAGCCGCAAGCGACATCGAGACGGTCGCGACCGTCGACGAACACATGCTCCGGCCGGTCCGGCAGCGCGTGCACCGCCTTCGCCAGCGCCCAGAGCGACGCCCGCAGAATGTTGTCGCGTTCGATCCGCGCTACCGATGCGACGGTGACGGCCACCTGCGCAGTTGCGCATATCTGGACGAACAGCTCCTCGCGGCGTTCGCGCGTCAGCTTCTTGGAATCGTCGAGACCCTTTGGAATGCGCTTCGGGTCGAGAATGACGGCCGCGGCCACCACCGGCCCCGCCAGCGGTCCCCTGCCCGCCTCGTCACAGCCGGCGACCAGCCGAACGCCGGTCTTGATCATCGCGCGCTCACGCCGGAACGTCGGCGCGGGCGACTTGCCCGTCCGCGGCTGCTTTCGGTCATCCTTTGAGGCGGCTTTCACGGCCGCCTTTCTTGCACGAATCATGAGCGGATGTTGGCCGAAACGGAGCTTTCGCCGCAACGGCCGCCCGGCCCTTATCGCCGCTATTCACGTTCGCTCAAACGCGTTTGCTCAGAACAGGCTCAAAACAGGCTCAGCTGCCCACCGCTGTCCTTAGGACGTGCGAAGTGTTCCGTCGTCAGCCTGACGCGCTTCTTGTTGAGGCCGAGCTTGGTACAGGCGATCTCGAACCTGCGGCCGATCATCCAGGCCATCGGCCCGGTTCCCTTCATCCGCACACCCCACTGCGAATCGTAATCCTTGCCGCCGCGCATGTCGCGGATCATCGTAAAAACGTGCCGGTAGCGATCGGGATAGTTGGCGATCAGCCATTCGCGGAACAGGTCGCGTACCTCCAGCGGCAACCGTAGCAGGATGTAGCTCGCTTCCTGCACGCCGATGTGAGCCGCCGAATCGAGGATGCGCTCCATCTCGGCATCATTCAGCGTCGGGATGATCGGCGAGACCATCACCTTGGTTGGTACGCCGGCGTCGGCCAGCATTTTCAGGGCTTCCAGCCGCTTCGTCGGCGTCGATGCGCGTGGCTCCATGCTCCGCGCCAGCTTCGAATCCATGGTCGTGACCGAGACGCCGACCTTCACCAGGTTGCGCTTCGCCATCCGCGACAGGATGTCGAGGTCGCGCACCACCAGCGCCGACTTTGTGACGATGCCGACCGGATGCGAGACCCGATCGAGCACCTCGAGAATACCGCGCATGATCTTCAGGTCCCGCTCGATGGGCTGGTAGGGATCGGTATTGGTGCCGATCGCGATCATGCGCGGCTCGTAGTCCACGTGCGACAGCTCCTTTTCCAGCTGCGCCGGCGCATCATGCTTTGCGAACAGCTTCGATTCGAAATCGAGCCCCGGAGACAGGCCAAGATACGCATGTGTCGGCCGCGCAAAGCAGTAGACACAGCCATGCTCGCAGCCGCGATAAGGATTGATCGAACGGTCAAAGCCGATATCGGGCGAATCGTTGCGGGTGATCACCTTGCGCGAGCTGTCGGCGCCAACGGTGGTCTTGAACGGCGGCAGATCTTCGATGCTTTGCCAGCCGTCGTCGAAGGCAACCCGCGCTTCGGCCTCGTAGCGGCCGCTGGCATTGGATTGCGCGCCCCGGCCGCGCCGCCGCTCCTTCTCGATGGCAGCCTCCAGCGCCGGAAAAGGCCCCGGGGCTTCCTCCTCGAACTGCTTCAGCGTTGATGCGGACTTTGCCATGCTCTATATGTAGCACGTTTAGTGAACATAACAAGAACATACAATCGGCATCAACAGGACGCGATGAAACCGGCGAAATGGCCAGGCGGCCGGCACAATGCGGCCGCTGGCAGCCTGCGGGTAACAAACCGACCCGGCGAGCGTATTTGGGTCGGACGTGAAATTGTGGAGACCGGCATGCGCGTTGCGTCGATCGTTACAGGCATCTCGGCAATCGTGGTCACGTGGGCGGCAGCATCCGCACAGGGCCCCCGCGACTACCCGTTTTGCGCCTCCGGCGGCAAGGCTTCCGAGGGCACGATGTGCGACTACGCAACGCTCGAGCAGTGCCGTGCTTTCGTCAACGGCACGGGCGGGTACTGCGTCAGCAACCCGAGAGTGGCAGCGCCCGCGCGAAACTCAACTCAGCCGGGAAAGCGCTAGCGGCACTTATCACGCCTTTGTGCATGCAATAGTTGTGCAGCCTGGCATAGATGAGGAGGACGTCACAATTTCAGGGGATCCAACATGCGCAAGCTTGTCCTCGGCGCGATGACGCTTGCATTCGCCAACCTTGCATCGCCGCTGGTCAATCCGGCGTCGGCCGCCACCTATCCCTTCTGCGCCTTCGGCACCAGCACCTGCGCGGAGGCGTGCGACTTCGCAAGCCTCCAACAGTGCCGCGCCTTCCTCATGGGCGACCAAGGCTACTGCGGCGCCAATCCGCGTTACACGTCAGGCGCGAACGCTCTCAATTTCACCCCGCGTTCTCGCCGCTAGGACGCTGGCGGAATGCCTCGCATCGACGCGCTCTCACGGGGCTTCAGCATGCGCAATCTCATTCTCGCAGCAACGACGCTTGTCCTCGCCTCGCTCGCATCGCCGCTCGTCAATCCGGCGGCGGCAGCCGCATATCCCTACTGCGCCGAGGGCACGTTTTCCGGCGGCGGATGCGACTACGCAACCATCGAGCAGTGTCGCGCCTACATCAGCGGCGCCGGATACTGTGCCAAAAATCCGCTCTACCCGTCAGGCGCGAATGCCACTCCATCGCGCGCGCCACGCCCTCGCCGCTAACCACGCAGGCGAAATGCCTCGAATCGAGGCTGTTTCCATGCCGGTCCGGTGCTAACAGTTGGGTCCTTGACACTTTCATGACGTCACGGACCATCGATGCTGAGCGTTGTCGTATTGGCCAAAGGAGATGAGCGCGGCGTCGTTGCGACGCTTGCTGCGCTCGTGCCTGGCGCCGCGGCCGGACTCGTGCGCGATGTGCTGCTGGTCGACCGCGCAGGCGGCGACTCGATTGCGCGCGTGGCGGACGTCGCGGGCTGCCATCTGCTGATCCAGTCCGGCGCTGACGGCGCGCTGCTCGCCGCGGGCGCAAAAGCCGCGCGCTCGAACTGGCTGTTGTTCGTCCGCGCTGGCGCGATCCTCGAAGGCAGCTGGATCGACGAAACCGCGCAATTCATGGAAACGGCCTCGCTGGCGCCGAAGGCTCGCGCAGCAGTGTTCCGCCATGCGCGCTCGCCGCACGCGGACCTGAAGGTGCGCGATGCGTTCAAGACCGCGCGGCGCTTCCTGCTGGGCCCGTCCGCGGACCAGGGCCTGCTGATTTCGCGCGCCCACTATGACGCGCTTGGCGGGCATTCCCCGGCAACGGATCGCGCGGAAACGAAACTTCTCGCCAAGCTGCGCCGCAAGGACCGCATCATCCTGCGCAGCCGGATCGTCGTCGGCAGCTCGCCGCTCAAGCAGCTGTGACCGCTGCAGGCCGCGAATTGCCGCAAGCTCGTGCAAGCATTCGGAGAGTGAGACCGGACCTTCGGAGAACTCTCTATGCCCATACCAACGCCATGGATCGGTCGCCGCGATGCGCTGATCTGCCTGTCGGCTCTGGCAGGCGCCCAGTTGCTGCCGTCGGTACCCGCTCGCGCGCAGACAAAGCTGTCGCCGACCCCAAAGGCGACGGAAGGTCCCTATTATCCGAAGGACTGGCGCGGCGACATCGACAATGACCTCGTCACCGTCCAGGGCGAGGCGGCGAAAGCGCTAGGACAGATCGTGCACATCGAAGGGCGCGTGCTCGACATTTCCGGCCGGCCACTCGCGGGCGCCGCGGTCGAAATCTGGCAATGCGATGCAAACGGCATCTATCGGCATCCCGCCGACGAAAGCGGCCGCCGCCGGCGAGACGGCGGGTTTCAGGGCCGCGGCCGAACGTCGGCCGACAGCAACGGTCACTATCGCTTTCGCACCATCCGGCCGGTCGCCTATGCGACGCGCACGCCGCACATTCACTTCAAGGTGACGCTGCCCGCCTCCCGCGCACTGATCACGCAGATGTACGTATTCGGCGAGCCGCTGAACGAGCGCGATTTCGTCCTCAACGCCATTCGCGATCCCCGGCAGCGCGACAGCGTAATCGTGCGGCTGCAGCCGGCCGACCGCTTCGAGGCCGGAGCACTGGCCGGCAGCTTCGATATCGTCGTCGGCTGAACGCCCGCTCCGGCGGCGCGTCCCGAGCAATCATTGACTTCATCAAGCATTTATTTGATAGAGTCAATTAATCGCCAGGGAGGGCCCGCGCATGGCCGACAAGCGGATCGCCGACCGCCTGAGCCAGATCAAAGATCCGACCCAGCGCGCTGCCGCCGCGATGGACGTCTTTGGCAAAAGCGGCACGCAGCTGCTGCCCATGCTGGAGGAAGGGGCTGCCGGGATCGAGGAGCTGCAGAAGCGA
>Ga0190271_10002270_pt1 | contig 11544 bp, 11 predicted proteins | sample Popmic356T_FD_133747 | JGI IMG/M metagenome (GOLD analysis project Ga0190271, IMG submission 133747) | Populus adjacent soil microbial communities from riparian zone of Weber River, Utah, USA - 356 T | ecosystem: Environmental > Terrestrial > Soil > Riparian zone | place: USA: Utah | collected...
CACATTCTGCAGATCGTCAGCCGTGCCGACGATGTTGTAGGCGATGATGTGCGGCAGGTGCGAAACGATGGCCAGCACCATGTCGTGATGCTGCGGATCCATCGTGTCGATGTTCGAGCCGCACCGCCGCCAGAATTCGGCCAGCCTCTCCAGCGCGTCCAGATCGGTGTCTGGCAGCGGCGTGAAGATGCACCAGCGATTGTCGAACAGGTCAGCGAAGCCGGCATCGGGGCCGGATTTCTCCGTACCGGCGAGCGGATGGCCCGGAATGAAATGCACGCCGGCAGGGATATGCGGCTGCATCTGCGCAATCACCGAGGCCTTGGTCGAGCCAACATCGGTGACGATCGCGCCCGGCTTGAGAGCCGGCGCAATGGTCTTCGCCACCGCCTCAGACGAACCCACCGGCACCGAAACGATCACCAAATCGGCGTCGCGTACGCCCTCCGCCAGGTCGGTATGGTAGCTATCGCCGAGCTTCAATTCCTCGGCGCGCTTCAGCGTCGCCGCGCTGCGCGTGGCGATCGCAACATGGCCGGCCAGCTTTTCGCGCGCGATCACACGCGCCAGCGATGAGCCGATGAGACCGATGCCGACAAGGGCTATACGGTCGAACAGGGGTTTGGACATTCTCTCAGTCTTTCAGGAATTCCGTCAGCGCCGCGACGACACCGCGATTTGCTTCTTCCGTGCCAACGGTCATCCTGAGTGCATTCGGGAAACCATAGGCGGTGACCCGGCGCAGGATGAAGCCCCGCGCCGAGAGATAATCGTCGGCCTTGTCGGCCCGGTATCGCTCGCCGGAGGGAAAATGCAGCAGCAGGAAATTGCCGACGCTGGGCGTTACGCGCAGGCCGAGCCTGGTGAATTCCTCGGTCAGCCATTGCAGCCACTGCGCATTATGCTCGACTGATTTCGCCACATGAGCGCGATCTTGCATCGCCGCAACACCGGCCGCCTGCGCTGTCGCGGAGACATTGAACGGATCGCGCACGCGCTCCAGTGCGTCTATGATATGGGCCGGCGCATAGCACCAGCCGATGCGAACGCCGCCCAGCCCGTACACCTTGGAAAAGGTGCGGGTCATCACGACATTCTCATTGCCGGCGACCAGTTCCACGCCCGCCTCATAGTCGTTTCGGCGCACGAATTCCGCATAGGCGGCGTCCAGCACCAGCAACACATGTTTCGGCAGGCCGGCGTGCAGCCGGCGCACCTCCTCGAACGGCAGATAGGTGCCGGTCGGGTTGTTTGGATTGGCAATGAAAACCGCCTTCGTCCGCGGCGTCACCGCGGCAAGGATCGCATCGACATCCGCGCGCTCGTCCGTCTCCTTCACGGTGACTGGCGTCGCGCCTTGCGCTGTCGTGTAGATCTTATAGGTGAGGAAACCGTGTTCGGTGATGATCGCCTCATCGCCCTGTCCGAGATAGATGCGCGCGAGCAGCGCCAGTATCTCGCCTGGGCCGTTGAAAGCCATGATGTTCGCCGGGTTCAGCCCGTGCGCTACAGCGATCAAGTCGCGCAACTTGGTCGCGCGGCCATCGGGATAGAATTCGGTACGGCCGGCTACCTCACGCATGGCCTCGACCGCCTTGGGCGAAGGCCCGAGCGGGCTCTCATTGGCCGACAGCTTGTGCACCTTGGCCACCCCCGGATGCGCCGCGTTCTTGCCGGGCACATAGGCTTCGATGTCCATCACGCCGGGATTCGGCTGGGGGCGGTTTTGCGTGCTCATCAAGACAATCCGATTTGAGGCCGGGAACGTTCCAGCCTCGGGCGCTCGCCTGTACCAAGCTTTGGAGGTAACGCAAAGAGCGGAAGGCCCGAACGCAGGCCTGGCTCAGTATCCGGCTTCCTTCTGGTGACGGAATGCAAGAATGACCAGGCAGTCGCGAGATAGATCAAAGCGATAGAGTGCGACGTAGCCGGAATCGCCGAACGGAATCAGCAATTCGCGCAGTTCGGGCTCGTCTGCGAATGGACGGCCCATATGTGGAGCGGTCCTGAGCAAGGCAAATTGTCGTTCGATCGCCTGCGCCGCTCGTTGCGCGGCGAGTGGCGCCTTGCCCGCCAGGAACTTGCGGCAGCGCTCAAGCCCTCGCGCCGCAGCCTCGGTAATGATCAATCGTGGCAATGCGGCACAGCCTCTTCGGCCTCAGTGCCCCATTTGGCCAGCCAGTCCTTCACCTCATCCTCGTTGAGGTGCAGTCCGGTCTCCTGGTAGTGCTTCCAAGATTGCACGGCTTCCCGCTTGAAATCTTCGCGGGCTTCCTCCCGCTCTACATATTCCTGGATAGCTTCCCGCATGATCCAGTGCGCCGAGCGCTGCTTGGCGCCGGCAAGACGCTGAATGCGGAGATTCATCTCATCATCAAGTTTGATCGACGTAGCCAAGCTGGCCTCGCAAGATGGTATTACCTCTTGATAAGGTAGCCTTCCCGGCGACGCCCGTCCAGCCGCACCCATTGACGTAGACCCCCCATCGGGCATACAGAAATCATGAACCCCGTGGTGATTTGGCCGGTCGGCTTGCAGCCACGTTAAACAACTCGCTAAAGGGCCGTTTGCGTGAGTAAACCGGCTTTTGCGATCGGAGCAATGCCGGTTTTTTGTTGTCCGCGCTTTGGCGGGGGCGGCGGCCGGCCAAGGTGGTGAGATGGCGGCGAGCCGAACCAAGGCCAGGCGAGACGAGGCCAACGAGCCTTCCAGCGAGGTGCTGCGCTTCGGCGTCGACCAGCCGCTGCAACTCGACGCCGGTGTTACGCTGGCGCCTTTCCAGATCGCTTACCGCACCTACGGCACGCTCAACGCCGCCCGTTCCAACGCCGTGCTCATCTGCCATGCGCTGACCGGCGACCAATATGTCGCCGACCAGAACCCGATCACCGGCAAGCCCGGCTGGTGGGACGTGCTGATCGGTCCCGGCAAGATCATCGATACCAACCGCTTCTTCGTCATCTGTCCCAATGCGATCGGCTCCTGCCTCGGCTCCAGCGGACCTGCCGCAACCAATCCTGCGACCGGCAAGCCGTACGGCCTCGACTTCCCCGTCATCACCATCCGCGACATCGTCCGCGCCCAGGCGATGGTCGTCGATGCACTGGGCATCGACAAGCTCTTCTGCGTCATCGGCGGCTCGATGGGCGGCATGCAGGTGCTGCAATGGGTGTCGAGCTATCCCGAGCGCGTGTTCTGCGCGCTGCCGATGGCGACCGGCACCCGCCATTCGGCGCAGAACATCGCCTTCTACGAGGCAGGCCGGCAAGCTGTGATGGCCGATCCCGACTGGCGCGCCGGCAAATATCTGGAAGCCGGCGTGCGGCCTGAAAAGGGCCTCGCGGTGGCGCGCATGATCGCCCACATCACCTATCTCTCGGAGGCCGCCCTGCACCGCAAGTTCGGCCGCAGCCTGCAGGACCGCCCTGCCCTGACCTTTTCCTTCGACGCCGACTTCCAGGTCGAGAGCTATCTGCGCCATCAGGGCATCAGCTTCGTCGACCGCTTCGACGCCAATTCCTACCTCTATCTCAGCCGCGCGATGGATTATTTCGATCTCGCCGCCGACCATGGCGGCAGGCTGGCCGACGCCTTCAAGGGAACGAAGACGCGCTTCTGCGTCGTTTCCTTCACCAGCGACTGGCACTTCCCCACCGAAGAGAGCCGCGCCTTGGTGCATGCGCTGAATGCCGCCGGCGCTTCGGTCTCCTTCGTCGAGATCGCCACCGACAAGGGCCATGACGCCTTCCTGCTGGACGAGCCGGAATTGTTTGCCGCCATCCGCGGTTTCATCGCATCCGCGGCGCGCGCCCGCGGGTTGGAGCACGCGCGGCCATGAGCATCAACTCCACATCACGCGTGGATCTGCAGGTCATCGCCGATCTGATCCCGGTCGGCGCCAAGGTGCTGGACGTCGGCTGCGGCGACGGCGAGCTGCTGTCGCTGCTGGAGCGCGACAAGAAGGTCGACGGGCGCGGCGTCGAAATCTCGCAGCGCGGCGTCAACGAATGCGTGGCGCGCGGGCTCTCCGTGATCCAGGGCGATGCCGACACGGACCTCGTCTTCTATCCCGACAAGGGCTTCGACTTCGCGCTGCTAAGCCAGACGCTGCAGGCCACCCGCAACCCGCGCCGGGTTCTGGAGGATCTGCTGCGCATCGGCGAGCGCGCCATCGTCTCCTTCCCCAATTTCGGCCATTGGCGCATGCGGCTTTGGCTGCTGTTTCGCGGCCGCATGCCTGTTACGGAGGAGTTGCCCTATTCCTGGTACGACACGCCGAATATTCATTTCTGCACCATCCGCGACTTCGTCAATCTGTGCGACGAGATCGGCGCGAAGGTCGAGCGCGCCGTGGCCATCGATGGCAGCGGCCAGAAGATCGGCCTGTCCATGCCGTGGTGGGCGTGGAATTTCTTCGGCGAGCAGGCGGTGTTTCTGCTGAGACGGTAAGCACAGACTTACCTCTGCAACAAGGTTGCGGGCCGGCGGCGTGTCGCGACAGCGCGCTGTCAGGCGGCTTTCACGCCTCTGTCCTGCTTCCCAGGCAGGATTGCCCGTGAGGCGAAATCCACCGTCTTCAGCACCTTGCCCTTGGGGTCCTTGGCGATATGCAGATGGCGCAGGAAGAACTTCGAGCTGGAGAGGGTGCGTCCGATATTGACGATCGCCGCGTCAGGCAGCCGATCCTCCAGCATCGCCAGCACCTTCTGCCGCGTCGCGGCATCCAGCGTGTCCAGCGCCTCGTCGATGACGATCCATGACGGTCTGTGGAGGCCCAGGCGAGCGAAGCCGAGCAGCCGCTGCTCCTCGTCGTTGAGTTCGCGGTCCCATCGCCCCTGCCTGTAGAGCGAGCCGGACAGGCGGCCAAGCCCCACCGCTTCCAGCGCGGACGACAACTCCTCGTCGGTGAAGTCCTGCGTGTCGTTCGACGAGGTGAGAACATGGCGCAGCGTTCCGGGGGCAAAATAGGGCGTCCGCGGCACGAAGGTGACCACGCCCCCTTTCGGCAAGCCTATCCGGCCGCTGCCCCATGGCCATAGCCGCGCCAGCGCCCGGAAGAGCAATGTCTTGCCGGCGGCCGGATCGCCGGTAATCAACACACGTTCCCCCGGCCTGATCCGCACACGCTTCTCCTCAAGCGTGGTGCAACCGGCCGGCGAAACGACAGAGACCGCGTCGAAGCTCAACGTCCTGTCCCTATTCTGCTCGAAGACAATCTGCTCTTCGCGGCCGTGCATGTCGTCGGCTTCGGTCAGCGCCAGTCGGAAGGCGGCAACGCGCAGCAGCGTGGCGCGCCAGTCGGCGATGGCGCCGATATTGTTGATGAACCAGCGCAGCGACGAATGCACCTGATTGAAGGCGCCAACCGCCATCATCAGGCCGCCGAATGTCATGTCGCCGGAAAAATAGACCGGCGCGGCCACGAGGATCGGCGCGACCAGCGTAAACCAGCCATAGCCGTCGGTGACCCATTCCAGCCGAATCTGCACCTTGTAGATGCGGATGATCGCCGCCAGGAGCGAAGCGAGGTCGAACTCCAGCCGCCGCTTTTCCTGCGCCTCGCCGCCGGCCAGCGAGATCGCGTCGACATGCTCGTTGATGCGCATCATCGAGAAGCGCAGATCGGCCTCGCGCGCGTAGCGATCGCTGTTGAGCTGGATCAGCGGCCGGCCAACCAGCCAGGAGATGATCGAGGCGGAACCGGCGTAGAGAAATGCCGCCCACACCATGTATCCGGGAATGGCGATCGCGTGGCCTTCCCAGTGAAAGACAAAGCCCGCCGACAGCGACCACAGCACGCCGACGAAGGAAACGAGGAGGATGGAGGACTGCACGAAGCCGAACGAAAGCCCGGTTGTCAGATCGGCCAGATGGCCGGCGTCCTCTTGCATGCGCTGGTCGGGATTGATGCCGATCGCACCGGCATTCGCCAGCCGGAAAGCGCGGCGCGGCCGCATCCATTCGTTGATCAGGTCGAGCGTCAACGCCTCGCGCAACCTCAGCCGCACGCGCTGGTTCAGCCAGGTCTGCCCGACGCCCAGCGCAAGCAGAACGCCGGCAATCACCACGAACAATTCCAACTGGTGCAGGAAGGCCGCGACATCCTTGCGCTCGATGGCGTCGTAGAAGGGCCTGTTCCAGCGATTGAGCACGATCTGCATGAGCGACGTGGCGACGATGATCGCCAGGGCCGCGAAGGCCATCGTCAGCACGGTGCGCCGCAGCGGCGAGCCGCTGAACGCAGCAAGCATCGTTGCGATCTGCCGACGCAAGGGCACCGGCGCGGCGACCTCGGTTTCCGCCGTGGCTGTCTGGTCCGCCATGCGAGCACTCCTCGATACCTGACCGCCCCAAGACGACGATGGCGCGACGAGCGTGTCGCGGTCAACGGCCACTGCCGCCGTCAGGCTGCCTTTCGATCTGGCCAAGCGGTCATCGCGATGTCCGCGATGGCGCGCAGGTCTTCCGGCTGCGCCCCGCTCGCCGCCTCGACAGCAATGCCGCGCAGGATTGCAACCAGATATGCCGAGAGGGCAACCGGGTCGGCATCCTCGCGCAGATCGCCCTCGAGCTTTGCGCGGCGCAAGCGGTCCGCAATGCGATGCCTCAAGAGACTGCGCCGATGATTTGTCTCCTTGCGCACCGAAGCGCTTGCCTCTCCGCCGATCAAGGCGCCGTGCACCATCAGGCAACCAGGCGGGTTTTCCGGGTCGGAATGGAAGGCGCATGCGCCATAGACCAGCCGTTCGGCAAGCGCGCGCGCGGTCGGCGCATCCAAGGCCGCCTGGATGAAATGGTATGTCTCCCGGTCGTAGCGGTCGAGCACCTTCAGGAACAACGCTTCCTTGTTGCCGAAAGCGGCGTAGAGGCTGGGCCGTGCAATGCCCAGCTCATCGGTCAAGTCGGAGAGCGACGTGCCTTCGTAGCCGTTGCGCCAGAAAAGCCGCATCGCCTGAACGATCGCCCTCTCCGTGTCGAAGGCGCGAGGCCTGCCTATCGTCATCTCGGCACCTATTTTGTACTGCTCGATCTATAACTGCTTGACGCGCAAACCAACCTGCCCCTTTATATACCGATCGATACACAAGAGGGAAGTCAAGCAATGTTGAAGCGGTTGGCCGCCTGCGCGGCGCTCTTGCTGGCCGCAACGCTCGCCGCCGAGGCCGAGGTCAAGCCGTTTCCGGCCGGCTTTCAAACGCGCGAGATCAAGACCGATGGCGCGACGATCCACGTGCGCGTCGGGGGCAGCGGGCCGGCGGTCCTGATGCTGCACGGCTATGGCGAGACGGGAGATATGTGGGAGCCGCTCGCCGCCGAAATGGTGAAGGACCACACGGTCATCGTGCCGGATCTGCGCGGCATGGGCCTGTCGTCGCATCCCGAGGCCGGCTACGACAAGAAGACACAGGCCGGGGACATGGTGGAAGTCCTTCGGGTCCTGAATGTCGAGAGCGTCGATCTCGTCACGCACGACATCGGCAACATGGTGGGCTTCGCTTTGGCCGCCCAGCACCCCAACCAGATATCGAGGTTCGTGTTGATCGACGCGCCGGTGCCAGGCGTCGGCCCGTGGGAGGAAATCCTCAAGAACCCGCTGCTGTGGCACTTCAGGTTCGGAGGGCCGGACATGGAACGCCTCGTCGCGGGTCGTGAACGCATATATCTCGACCGGTTCTGGAACGAGTTCTCAGCCGATCCGTCACGCTTCGACGAAGCGTCCCGCGAGCACTACGCCGCCCTCTACGCGCTGCCGGGGGCGATGCACTCCGGGTTTGCCCAGTTCGCCGCCTTCGACCAGGATGCCTTGGACAATGAGGCCTTCCTCGCGACGGCAGGAAAGCTGCGGATGCCCGTCCTTGCCATTGGCGGGGAAAAGTCGTTCGGACTTCAGATGGCGGTGGTCATGCGCTTTGCAGCCGTCGACGTCACCGAGGGCGTCATCCCCGGCTCCGGACACTGGATCATGGAAGAAAACCCGGCCGCGACGGTGACAGCGGTGACCGAATTTCTCAAATAGCATCGACCCCCGCGAATTACCGGGGGCGTTCACCGCGTGTGCTCGCTGTATGGCGCGATGGTAACCCTCAGGGGGCCGGCGGGTCCATCGATCCCTTCTTGGCCCGTATTCTGTCGAGTTTGCCGAACTCGGTCATGATGCTTACCAGAACGCTCCCGGTCCAGCCGAACGTGAACAGGCCCGACATCGCGATGATCGGTCCGATCAGACGCCACCGGTCGGGCAGATTGACAGTGCCTTCGCCGAGCGTCGTGTAGCTCTCCAGGACAAAGTAGTAGCTGTCGCGCATCGAAGAGATCAATCCCATCAGCCACACGGGGGCAGCCCAAAGGAGAGTTTCCGCGAAGTGCAGGACCGCCAGGGACGCGATCGTGAAGGCAAGCAGAAGATTGATCCGCCAATGCGGCGTGTCGCTATTCACATGAATCCAGGTCTTGCTGAAACGCTGGTTGATCGTGCGAATGCCGACGCCGTGCACGAAGATGATGACAATCATGATCAACGTGCCGAGAGCAATTTCAAAAATCGGGTTGGGAGCCGAAAGTTCGTCCATCGTATGATCCAAATCCTTCTGGTGCAGACGCGGGCGTATCAAGTCAAAAAGAATGGGTCAGCGCGCTGCCGTCGAGTTCGCTTATCAGGACCGGTTCGGTTTAGCACCGTGCCGCCGATCAACCGAGATCGATCAGATCATCGTGCGTTGACCAACAGCCTCGGCATCGGCTGCGGTCCGAGGCTCGGCTGCCCTATCGGCGACCGCCGCCCGCTGCGTCACGGCACGAAGACCCGTACGGCCTTCGGACGGATGCGGAAATGTGCCGGTGTCCATGTGGTCAGCTCGCCATCGGTATTCACCGGGCGCGGGCGGCTGGTGCGGATGGTCACCTCAGTCGTCTTGAAGGCCCGCACGTCGTCCCACTGGCCCTGCGTGCCGTTGCGCAGGCTGGGCAGCAGGCGCAGCAGCCGCCACCAGTGATCGACCTCCAGCGAATAGAGATCCAGCCAGCCATCGCTGGCGGTGGCCGTCTCTTCCACGGTCATGCCGCCGCCATAGTGCCGGCCGTTGCCGACCGAGACCTGCATGGTGCGGATTTCCTCAGTGGTGCCGTCATGATCGACCTGCGCGGTAAACAGGCGCGAGCGCAGCAGAATGCGCGCCGCGACGATGGCGTAACCCAGCGTGCCCCACCGCTTCTTGGCGTGTTCGGTCAGTTCGCCGGCCAGTTCTGCCGAAAAGCCGATCGAGGCCACGTTGAAGAACAGATGGCCGTTCACCTCGCCGACATCGATGTCCGCGATCACGCCTTTGGCGATGATTTCCGCCGCCTTCACCGGGTCGGGCGGTATCCCCAGGGTTCGGGCGAAGTCGTTGGCGGTCCCGAGCGGCAGCACGCCGAGAGGCAGGCCGGTATAAACCAGCCCGGCGGCGGCGGCGTTCAGCGTGCCGTCACCGCCGCCCACAATGGCCATGTCGACATGGTCGGCGCAGCGGGAAATCAGTTCCGACGCATTTTCGTTCGGGCCGGGCGAAACCTCCTCGATCCCGATGCCTGCCTGCTGGAAAACCGCTTTGGCGGCGTCGATCGAAGTCGAGCCCAGCCGCGCGCGCGGATTGACGATCAGCAGCGCACGCCGAACCTTCGACCGGCCGGCATGTGCCGTCGCTGGCTTCTGTCGGGATGTGGGAGCGGGGCTGTGATCCATGGGCTGACGCTGGATGATCTCTACAGTGGAAGACGTCTCGCAGCCTAGATGGGCACGCCTCCCGCGAGATCAAAGGCAGGTGCGACGATGTTGCTCCTTGGTGGATCAGCGGTCCAGTTCCGGAAAATAGGGATCGGTGAACAGCCGCCTGTTGCGCTCGCCGACAAGGCACGCGCTGATATCGGGCGCTTGCGCGTTGATGACGCGCGCCTCAGGCATCACCCCGCTCACCTCAAGGATGAGTTTGCGCCGTATCGCCGTGGCGAATTCCGAGGCCTCGCGGATCGGCAGCACGAACGATCCGGGCCCGCCGATGACGCACTCCGCGTAATACCGGTCGAGCTGATCCTGCGTGCGCGATGGCCGCACCAATATCGGCAGGCCGTTGATGATGACGCCCTGCGCGAGCGCTGCGTTGCGCGAGCCTATGACCGGCCGGCCCATATTGTTGGGGCCGTCGCCCGAGACATCGATCACATGACGCGGGCTGTCCACAGCGTTGCGATCGAACAGGCCGGCGCCGAAATCGATGGCTGCCGAGATCGACGTGCCGCGAAACCCGCTGAAGGGCCGGCTCGCCAATTCGGCGGCGAAAGCCTCGGCGCTGGCTGGCCCGTCGATGATGCGCCAGGCAACCAGCGATTCCTCTCGCGGCGAGGAGGCCCATTCGAAATAGGTGAGTGCGATGCGGCCGGTGCGCCCGGCCTGGACCGCCTGAACAAATTCCGGGTGGCGCAGAGCCTCGACATAACCTTCGCGCTGCAGCTCGAACTCCTCGATGTCCATGGAGCGGGAGACGTCGACGGCGAGAACCAACTCGACATCGACCTGCCCGGCGTCGCCCGCGACCGCAGGCGGGGCCAACGAAAGAGCCAGGATCGCGGACAGCGCTACCCATAGAGTTCCCCACAGGGCATGCATCGGCATCTCCTTCAGGAACTGCAAGTTCGGCGGGAATTTGGGCCGAATAAGAGCAGGAGGCGTGACGATCGTGGGCTTGCCTATCACGCTTCGGTGATCGGAGGCCGCGCCGGCCTCACGAGTCGGCAGCCTTGCGGTGGGCGCGGGCAGCGCCCTGCGGGCTCAGCACCGGCACGAAGACGCGCCGCGAGGCGCGCTGGGCCGTCGGCGCCGCCTGATAGAGCCGCTTCTGCGCCTCGACGACAATGACGCCGGAAAAGATCGGCCAGAAACGGCGGCCGCTGCGTTCGAACAGATTGTGGAACTTCAGCAGCCAGTGCCGCTTCGAGGGTGGGAAATAGAGGCCGTCCGACCAGCGCGCCGGGGTGAAATTGGCATCGCGCAGCAGCGAGTCCAGCTGCCCGCGCGAAAACGGCCGCCCCGTGCCGAAGGGCGTATGCTCGAAGCGCGCCCACATGCCACGGCGGTTGGGCACCACCAGCACGACGCGGCCGGCCGGCGACAGGACCCGCCACACCTCGTTGAGCGTTTCGCGCGGATTTTCGGAATGCTCCAGCGCATGCACCATCAGCAGACGGTCGACGGAGGAGTCGACCAGCGGCAGATCTTCGTCGAAAACCAAAGCCGTTTGCGAAGGGCCTTCCGCCGGCCAGCGCACTGCGCCCTGTGTCGCCGGCATGAAGGCCATCACACGGTCGGCGTCGCGGCCGAAGCGGTCCAGCCATGGCAGGGTGTAGCCCAGTCCGACCAGCCGCTCATTTGGCAGATTGGCCCAGATCCCCGCCAGCGACATGGTGATCGCGTGCTCCGCCAGCCGGCCAAGCAGGGTCGCGTAGAAGGATCGCAGATCGACAATGTCGGTGTTCATCGCGGCAACGCTATCCGGCCAGCCGCCCGAACTC
>Ga0190271_10002271_pt1 | contig 11544 bp, 11 predicted proteins | sample Popmic356T_FD_133747 | JGI IMG/M metagenome (GOLD analysis project Ga0190271, IMG submission 133747) | Populus adjacent soil microbial communities from riparian zone of Weber River, Utah, USA - 356 T | ecosystem: Environmental > Terrestrial > Soil > Riparian zone | place: USA: Utah | collected...
GAGGAGCAGGGTTGCTGCATGGACGAAATTAACCTGATCAAACCTGGAATGAACTACGGATGGCCTATCATCAGGGGGAATCAAATACATGCCGGATTCGAGAGCCCAGTCTATCACAGCGGTGACACAACAACCTGGGCACCAACGGGTGGGGTATTCGTAACTCAAGGGGATTGGAAAGGATCGTTGCTGTTTACAGGTCTTCGCGGACAGGCATTATACCGGGCTGTTTTCAATGGATCAGACCACACCAAGATCGACAATGTTGAGCGGTTCCTTTATCAACAATATGGAAGGCTTCGAAATGTCGCAGAAGGTCCGGACGGGAAAATCTACATAGCAGTTAGCAACCAAGATGGCCGAGGTGACCCTTCCAGTGACGACGATCAGATAATTTCACTGACACAGGATCAAATAATGAAAGGGAAATAGATTACCTCTAGTTTTTCAAAGGGAGGCATCTGCCTCCCTTCTTTTTATTACGCGATACGGAAACAAATTGCCAGAATCTTAATAAAGCGCCTCCCACTACCGGAGTCTTTGTATCCACGAAAAATTCCGCTGGACAAAGTGATGAAATCCGGAAAAACAATCGTTCTACCCAAGACACCACATCGCAGGATCAGAAAAATCGTTCAACCGATCAGTCCGCAACACAGGGACCATCCGGAAATACTGACACGCAAGACAAAACAAGAAAAAAGGACAAAAAAGAAAATCCTTAACGGTTGAGCGTTGTTTTTTTGATTGACGAAAGGCTTCCCAAAAGCCTTTTCCCTTTACTTCGCCTTGTTGCTCAAAATAAGATTTTGTTGAATGAACTTGCAACAATACCCTTTAAGGATGTGCCTGCTTTTGTGGACGAAATTGTGACAAGGCTACTTTTTTTGTTTCGGCACGATGGATATAGTGCCGTCTCTCTCAAGTACTGCGTACAATATTTCTCTCATGTGCGTTAACCCTTGGCTTAAACGTGCGGCTTCCATCACATCTTCCTCATCAACTCTGGATTTTTCCATGCGTTTTACCAGCGGTTTACCATTGTCGACGATCACTAAAGGCGCACCGTCGCTGACGACCTGGAACCATGTGGATTTTTCTTTTATTATCGAAAACAGGTAATCCACGCCGACAAGCGTACAGACCATAATAAAGCAGGCCGTCAACGAATAATCTTCGCCCATTAACGCGTCGGTCGTAGTTTCACTAATGATAAGCAAGAGCACGAAATCGAATGTCGTTACTTCTGCTAAGCTGCGTTTGCCCAATATGCGGAATATCAGATACACAAAAAGATAAACCGCGACTCCTCTAACCACCGGATTCATAATTATGGAAATATTAAATGGTTAATTGTAAATAAATTTTGGTTTACCTTCAAAGAGCCTTTTATGTTGCCGGCGTCTTGAGGCACGAGATAAAAGGTAATTGTTATGGTATCGTGGCCATTGAAAATATAATTGATTTTACCATTCTCGAAGTAGCTCTCCTTAGGCTCCGGCACAATAGCATCAATTTCAAAGTGGTTTAAGTAATGCGTCGGAAAAGATATGATTACCTTTTTTGCGCTTTCCGTACCTACTTTTAATTGCATTTTAGCCTCATGCCGGAAGAATTGGTCAAATTCAACCCACGCGTTACCTTCCTTGTAGATCTTCTTACTGATGACACCGTTGCCATAAAGACCCAGGGCTGCTGTCAAGACGATTATCAGAATACAGTACAGACCGATGCGCTGACACCTCCAGCCGCTTTGCTGCATTTCAAGATGTTCATTTAGGTCAAGGTCTGCCTGAATTTCCTCGACTGTCAACCTTTTTTGCATGTTGTAATTTGCTAGAATTGTTATGCCGATGTCATATTAACATGCCCGTTCAACTCTGGTTTTAGATTTGGTTGTGTTAGTTTTTCGAACAAGGTCAGTGATTGGGCAACAACCTGATCCATGTTATAGTATTTATAGGTGCCCAATCGGCCTGTAAAAAATGTATTTGACATGCTTTCTGCCAGCGCTTGATATTTTTTGTACAATGCTCTATTCTCAGGACGTGGAATAGGATAGTATGGATCTCCAGCCGCAGTCGGATACTCATAGACGATCGACGTTTTTTGATGTATCTGTCCCGTTAAATATTTAAATTCTGTAATCCTTGTATAAGGATGTTCGTTTGGAAAATTGATTGTACCTGTAGGTTGATAGACCTCTTTATCGAATGTATCGAATTTGAATTCAATGGATCGGTATGGAAGTTGGCCGTAGCAATAATTAAAAAAACTGTCAATCGGCCCAGTATAGATCAACCGTTGATACGGAATCAAATCAATAACTTCCTTATAGTCCGTATTCAACATGATCTTGATATTAGGGTGCGAAAGCATATTACGGAACATTTCCGTATAACCATGCAGCGGCATTGCCTGATAGGTGTCGGTAAAATACCGGTCATCTTTATTCGTACGTGTTGGCACACGGGCGATAACTGACGCATCCAATTCGGAAGGATCGAGATCCCATTGCTTTCGGGTATATCCCTTAAAAAATTTTTCATACAGCTCCCTGCCAACTTTACCAATGACAACATCTTCAGAAGTTTTCACCATATCTATCTTTTGCGCTTTCGAATTATAAAACGTTTCGAGCTGGTCGCAATTTAGTTGAAGTCCATACAAAGTATTGATGGTGGTAAGGTTGATGGGTAGCGGCACCAATTGTCCATCCACACTTGCCAGTACGCGGTGTTCGTAAGGCCGCCAAAGGGTGAAACTACTGAGATAATCGAACACTTTCTTAGAGTTAGTATGGAAAATGTGAGGTCCATATTTGTGAACCAGAATGCCGTGATGATTATAAAAGTCATACGCATTGCCCCCGATGTGATTCCGTTGCTCAACCAATAATATCTTTTTGTTGGCCACAGATGCCAACCTTTCCGCTAGTACGCTTCCTGCGAATCCAGCTCCCACAATCATATAATCAAACATACTCTTGGTAGCTTTTTAAGTTTTCTTTACTTCCTGAATATCTTATTGTCTTCTGAATAATTCTTTGCATTCGTTCCCATGTCCGATCCCATGACGTGTCTGAAAGGATTTTATCGACTTCCGCCAACCATTTTTTATTTGGAACGATATCAGTTTCAGCAATAGAAATGAACTCGTCGCTAGTAGAAGCAAAGTTTACTACAGCGCTGTAATGGCGAATCACATCAACGATTGCCGTGGATATTACGGGCTTGCCACCGGCAAGATACTCCGGGGTTTTTGTAGGGCTGATGAATCGAGTTGCTTCATTCAGCGCAAAGGGCATGATCGCCACATCCCATCCTGCCAGGTATGTGGGTAGCGCATCATAAGGTTTCATCCCCAGGTAGTGAATATTTTCATGGTGTGGCAGATCCTTTTCTTCAATTTTTGCCACGGGCCCAATCAAAACAAAATGCCAATCCGGCCGTCTTGTAGCAAGTTCGTCGATTAAGGCGAGGTCGAGGCGTTCGTCAATGACACCATAAAATCCGAATCGTGGATGCGGAATCGACGACTGATCTGCCGGGTCTTCAAATGGTTTTCTGGCTTTGGAGAAATGATCGAAGTCTATGCTACTGGGAAAAGGATGTATATTTTTATGTTGACTTTTTTTCGCTTCATACAGACTGAAGCCGCCAGTAAATACTATGTCAGCCTTTTTCAAGAGTTTCTTTTCAAGATCGACCAACATTGTCGGTGCGAATTTAAATCCCGACAATTCGTCCATACAGTCATAAACTGTGATGACAGGACTTAGATGATCACTTATCATCAAGGCCATCGGGGTATAGTACCAGGTAGCATAGGCCTTTATATTCATCGTAACCAAAAGCCGCGAAAGAAAAGCACGCTGTTGATCATGCATTTGTCGTTCCTCCATTCCGGGCGTAAAATGCGGAACAATAACCCACAGGTTGTCGCTCTGCGTTTGAATATCGAAATACACACCGCTATCCAATACCGGCTCCTCTATAAAAAAGACACGATGCGTTTTCGACGCGCGGCTCATCAGATGTTGAGGCCGCTGGTAAACAAAATTCCATCGCAAATGAGAGAAACAAATCAAATCCAGCCCTTCAAAATCGTTCATATTATTTTTCAGTTAACGGACCTAAAAGAATTTTAGATCAGGTTCTTAAAGTCAGTGAATTCCGTGCCAGCTGTCTAAAATCCACTGGGAGAATTTTTCCGCCGCGTTATTGAATGAAAACACGTGGGGGACTATTTACATTGTATATCTATTTTAATAATTTTGAAAATGCAGTGGCATTTGTTTCTCAACTGTGGAAAATAATACGCTTCAAATTTTTTCGTTTTTTACATTGAACACCAAAAAGTAGCTGAAAGAATGTGAAAGTAAATAATATCATACACAACATTGAAATTCGGAAGATTGAGTTGTTCGCACTTCTAGACTTGTTGATTTTCGTTGCATTAAATTTTTATATCAGAATCAGCTTCGCAGGTGTTTACTTTTTCCTGCCTTGCAATTTTAAAATTTTTTAACCACGATAAGAATGTCGCAGTTACGATGGTCCAAAGAAAAGGCAAATGCCTGGTACGAAGAAAAAGGATGGCTTCTGGGATGCAACTACGCTCCTTCCTCGGCTGTCAATCAGCTTGAGATGTGGGAAAAGGAGACGTTTGATGTCGCCACCATAGATCGCGAATTAAGCTGGGCTGAGGACCTGGGCTTTAATACGATCCGGGTTTTTCTCCATCATCTGTTATGGGAACATGATGCCGCCGGTCTCAAGCATCGGATGGATGAATTTTTAGCCATTGCTGCACGACACCACCTCGGAGTGATGTTTGTAATTTTTGATGGCGTGTGGAATCCTTATCCTACGATAGGACATCGTGAATTTCTTCAGGGAGTTCATAATTCCGGTTGGTTGCAGAGCCCCGGCGTCGAGATTTTGAAGAATGCAGATCGTCACGCTGAATTAAGAGGTTACGTTGAAGGCGTGATAGGCCATTTTGCTAACGACACCCGTATTCATAGCTGGGATATTTTTAATGAACCGGACAATATCAACCCCACTTCCTATAAAAAATACGAACCGGATAACAAGGCAGATCTGAGTTTATGCCTGTTGACGAAAGCCTTTTCCTGGGCTCGTTCAGTAAGCCCTTCTCAACCGTTAACGTCTGGCGTGTGGGTTGGCGAATGGTGCGAAGAAAATCTGAAACCGCTCGATCGCTTTATGCTTACCGAGTCGGACATTATAACATTTCACAATTATGACGGACCAGATGAGATGGCCCGCAGAATAGAAATTCTTCAGAGATTTGAACGACCCATACTTTGTACTGAGTATATGGCTAGGGGTAGGAACAGCACATTTCAAAGTATTTTGCCCATTTTAAAAAAGTACAATGTCGGCGGCTATAACTGGGGGTTTGTGGAAGGTAAAACGCAAACAACATTTCCCTGGGATTCCTGGACAATCAATTATAATGGCCCGCCGCCGCTCTGGTTTCACGATATTTTTCATGTGGACGGTAAACCGTACAAGGAGGAAGAAATTCATTTTATACTAGCGCTGAAACAACCACCGTCCAGCTATATATATCAAAAGGGTTAGTAGAGGCTGGCTTTCAACAGTAATTAAAAGAGAAGAAGAAGCACTTAAGCTTCTTCTTCTTCTGCTGATGCAGCGTAATTGATATTGCTTTCCGCAATTTCGGTCAGCAATTCATCTGTTTCTTTTTCCTCGGCTAACGTTTCTGCAAGAATTTCTGCTATGTCTTCCCTGTTTAATGTCTTTGCTAACGTGGCTAACCCTCCATAGGCCGCAATTTCATAGTGCTCCACTTTCTGCGCGGAAAGAATTATCCCGACATCGCGGGTTGCTGTACCGCTATCAGTTTCGCTTATGACGGTTTCACCTTCCTCAACCAATCCTGCCATACCATCGCATTTTTTTGCCTGCGGCTTTTCCTCAAGCAATTCAAAAACTTGTTCCAACCTTCCGACCTGTTCCTCTGTCTGTCCGATGTGGTTTTCAATCGCATTTTTCAGTTCCTCCGTGGTAGCAGCTTTTTGCATTTTTGGCAGCGCTTTCAATAAATGCTTTTCTGCCCAGTAGATGTCTTTTACCTGATCTACAAACAACTCGAGCAATGCCGACTGGCTGTCCTCTTGAGCGTTTTGAGATTTAGTTTTTCTCGGTGTTCTTTTTTGTGTAGGCATATAATTGTGTTTTTTTTGGTGTCGTACAAAATATCATACCACTCTCCATAAGACTTTTTAATTGACAATTATTTAGTTTCTTCAGCAGCTTTTTTTTTAAGAATGCGTCCGGATTTCCACAATAATTTTGTTGAACGAGAATATTTCTCAACAATTAGATTAATTCCAATATTCATTCAATTTCTATTTGTAAATCCCTACATAAAGTGGTTGTTGATTGGAAATCGAGGCACGGCACATGCATTCGGTATTAAACGAAAATGAGATATTGCCACCACGGTCAACACCGATTACGCCCATTTCTGCCAGCATATGCTTATGCTTTTCGTGAATTTTGTAATCGCACCCTTCCTGCAACGTCTTTCCTCCGAATTCCATAATGGCGGCGATATCATGCGCAACCACCAGCCGCACCAAATATTCACTCTGACCAGTGGCCGATATGGCGCATGTACTGTTGTCAGCATAACAACCGGCCCCTATCATGGAACTGTCGCCGATACGGCCGGCGTGTGCCAGCGCAGGACCGCCCGTGGAAGTGGCGGCAGCTGTATTTCCATGTCGATCTAAAGCAACTGCGCCGACAGTTCCGTACGCCTTTTTTTTACCATTGATTGGTAGATTATAGGAGATAGCCGACTTACTTTGAAGAAATTTTTTTCGCTGCTGCTCCGTGATGCAATACTCGTTGCTCACAGGCATCATGCCATGGTTGACGGCATATTCGATCGCTGGCTGACCAGCGATCATAGTATGGTTACTGTTTTCCATGATCGCCTTGGCCAGAGAGATTGGATTTTTTATCTGATTCACCATTGCGACGGCGCCGGACTGTAAATATTTTCCGTCCATTATCGCAGCCTCCATTTGTATCTCTCCATTTTCGTTAAGGGCTGAGCCCAATCCGGCGTTAAATAAGGGATTGTCTTCCATCACCTTAACCGCCACGTGTACTGCTTCGATGGCAGAACGACCGTCCATTAATACTTTGTAGCCTGCGGTAGTCGCACGTTCCAGTCCTTCCTCGTACGACGTAATGTTATTATCCAAATAGTCTGATCCGGAACTAGCCCCGCCATGAATAGCTAATGCTATTTTTCCAAAACGCTCCATTCTCACAAGTCCTCCCTCACATAACGCGTTTTTAAACATCTAATTAAGAGCAATGCACGAAACTTCGATCAACACTATCTCTCCGAAATTTCGAATTCAGCAATTTTCGCCCTTGGATTGATTATGTTTTTCGCAAGAAAATTAAGCTTGGTATCCGCTTGCTGCTCTTCTTCCAATGTCAGTCGAAGGCGTTTGCTTATCCCTTCGTAGCCTAACATTTCCGCGTAATGCGCCGCTGAGCCGTATCCGGAAATTTCATAGTGTTCCACTTTTTGCGCGCCGGCAATTAAAGCGGCATCCATACCTTCATCGGTAGCATCCTTGGCCATCACTTTTTCGCCTTCCTCCAAAATTCCTTTGATGCCAGGATTAAAGTCGCCTTGCGGATCTATTTCCAACATTTTGCAGATGGCCTCTAGCGCAACCTTATGCTGATCGGTCTCCGCAAGATGGAGACGCAGCAAATTTTTCAACCCTTCATTTTTTGCTTTCTCAATCATGCGCGGCATGGCTTCTGTAAGCATAGTCTCAGCACTCCATAACACCTGCAACTCGTGATAAAAAAGATCTTCGAGATTTTTTATTTCTTTCATAAAACTTTTGTTTAATCAAGGCCCGGTTTTAAAACTACTTTTACGCAATCATCCTTTTTGTTTTTGAACATGTCATAGGCGTCCGATGCTTGGCTTAGTGGTAATCGATGAGTAATGATATCATCAAGCGAAACTTTTCCGCTGCGAACCATCTCAAAACACTGGTCAATGTAAAGGTGAGCCTGAGCCTGGCCGAACTGCATGATCAATCCTTTATCAAAAATGCGATGAATTGGAAAATTATCATAAGGACTTCCATATACGCCAACAACGGCCACTGTACCACTTCTTCTTACAGCTTCTGTACACAGGTCCAAAACTTTTGCCGTCCCTTTCTCAGCATTTAAAACTGCCCTGGCTTTTTCTAAAAGAGTTCTGTTGGCTTCCATTCCGACTGCATCAATCGCGACATCGGCACCGCGGCCCTTGGTCATTTCATAGATTTTTTCCATCAGGTCATCGTCGTCCGCGTTAATCGTATCAACTTTGTTAACCGTCCGCGCTTTTTCGAGCCGATATTCTAGCGGATCAACAGCAATTACACGTTCTGCCCCGTGAAGCCACGCTGCTTTCTGTGCCATCAATCCCACTGGCCCGCTACCAAAAATAACCACGGAATCTCCTGGTTTAACTTTACCCCATTTAACGGCCGACCATCCTGTCGGAAAAATGTCGGTGAGAAATAATACCTGATCGTCACTAAGTCCGTCGGGAATAATTTTGGGGCCAACGTTAGCCTTCGGAACTCGCACATATTGCGCCTGGCCACCATTGTACCCTCCGTATAAATCGGTATATCCGAACAACCCCCCGCCTTTATTGTCTAAAAGATTTCCCCGGGGACCATAGTTCTTCGGATTTGAATGAGAGCAATTTGCGTGAAAGCCCTGCGAACAATAAAAACAATGGCCACAGGCAATCGTAAATGGTACGACCACGCGATCTCCTTTCTTCAGCCTTGTTACCCCTCGCCCGACATCTTCGACAACCCCCATGAATTCGTGGCCCAATACCATATCACGAAGCTGAGGTATGAAGCCATCATAAATATGCAAGTCCGATCCGCAAATCGCAGTCGAAGTAATCCCAACGATCACGTCATCTTCTTCTTCTATCATTGGATCATCCACTGTATCTACAGTGATGTCCCCCATTTTGTGAAATACTGCTGCTTTCATAATTCTTAGGATTAATTTCAAAATTCGTCAGACCCTGCCAGGTCGCACCGCAGGCCGCACAGGTTGCGATAAAAATCATACCATGAGGCGCGCCCGCGTTTTAAAGATTTTGAATGTGGAACTAAATGCAATTTTCGGGGAAAGCATTTCTGTGGAGATTCGTCAACGGAGTTACGTTGCCACCGCCCCTCGAACTCGAATAGCGTATAGATCATGCGTTGCTAACTGTACAAAGTAGGGCTTGCTGGCTTATTTTTGGTTGAAATTTTGTTGCGGGGAAAAATAGATTCATCAGACAAATTTATCTATAGAAATGGCTTTGCGATTTTCTTAAGACAGACTCTGCCATCATCGAGATTGGCAATAACATTGGCCATCCTTAGCATTTTGATGGCTCCTACACCATGAGTTTCGAGTTATCCATATACCTTCGGGCATGGCTAAGGTTTCTTTGGAGGCTGTGAATTTTGCATGGCAAACTATTTTACTCAGGTGGTCTCAAGACGATAGTTTATAATATTCTTACCGTTGTTTGTGTAATAACATCTACAATCTAGGCAGGCAGTCCTCATACTGATTTTAATAATGATGAGATGGGCGGCAATTTTCTGGTTTTTTGCGTGGCACACTTTTGCTTCTGGCCATGCAAAAAAAGACCATGAAAAATATATTATTCCTTATCGTTTCATTTTGCCTCTTTACTTTCGCTTCATGTACGAAAAATACAAAGGATGACAGCAAGGAAGTCGCGGAAGATCAAAATGAAAACAAATTTGAAAATGCAGCCCTTGAGGATGGTTCCGAATTCGCAGTTTCCGCTGCTGATGCCGGTATGATGGAAGTAGAACTAGCGACGTTGGCGTTGTCAAAGGCGTCATCGACTAAAGTGAAGGAATTTGCACAGACGATGCTTGACGATCACACGAAAGCCAATGAAGAATTAAAAGCACTTGCGCTGAAAAAGAACATTACCTTACCCACTACGCTAAGTGACAAGCACCAAAAGAAGTATAACGAAATGTCTGAGAAGACGGGATCAGACTTCGACAAAGAATACTGCGATCTAATGGTGAAGGATCACAAAGACGTCGTGGACATGTTCAAAAAAGCCGGCGACAATGCCAAGGACCCTGACTTAAAAGCCTGGGCATCGGAAAAGTTACCTACCCTAGAGCATCATTTAACGATGGCCGAAAGAATGAAGGAAGGTCCAGGACAATAGAAACGACCGAGTGTAAAGCGAGGTATTCGCATTACTCGCTCAGCCTCGTAAATCGCCAATAATCTTTGTTAAATCTAGACCAGGTATTCGCTTCCATTAAGATCTTACCCATGTTCGCTGAATGGAACTAGTTTCAAAAAGTGGACGTGGGTAGGCCTATTGGAATTAGGCCAGCGCAGGGTCCAGTGATATTAAACGCACGAATGGTATGATTAATATACTTATTATTGACGACGATAACGATGATAGCGACTTTTTGCGTGACGCTATTCAACAAGTATCTCCACGCACCAATTGCACCATGGTGTCATCTTCTGATGAGGCGTTAAAGGGTTTGCAAACAAAACAAATTCCACGACCCGATTTAATATTTTTGGACCTTAATATGCCGCGTATAAATGGCATGCAATGCCTCGGGAAATTAAAAGCGACCGCGGGCGTAAGCGAAATTCCCGTTGTCATATACACTACTTCAAAATCGCATGACCAGAACGTAGAATCACTGAAGTTGGGAGCGAGTCATTTTATAACCAAGCCCAGCGGTTACAGGCATCTTTGCCAGATCGTAAGAGACGTCTTTGCGAAGGAGTTAATCCACAGTGATTGACATCGCCAATGGACAAAAACTCGGATGACATTTGGTTAGATTCTGCGATATCCTATCTCAGGGACTCCATCACCAATCGCCGAATCGTTGGCCAAATCTTTTCCGCAATTACTTGATAGCCCTTGTGAGACGGATGAATTCCATCATTTTGGTTGAGATGTTTTACACCGGCGACCCCTTCAAGAAGAAAAGGAATTAATACTGCGTTATGCTCTTCTGCTAATTGCCGAAAAATATTTCTAAACTCTTGAACCTTTGGTAACGAAAACACATTAGGAACTTCCATCCCCATAACGACAACCTTGCAACGGGGATATTTATTTTTGACTTTTTTTATGATCAGGTCAATGTTTTTATATGTCAAAGAGATTGGCAGTCCTCTCAGAAAATCATTAATGCCAAGTTCAAGGATAAAAATATCACAAGGCGTGCTCAACCAGTATTCCAATCTTTTTAGACCTCCGGCAGACGTATCCCCACTTACGCCCGCGTTCACTACGTCAAAAGAGAATTTCTCCTCCTTAATTTTTTGTTGTATTAAAGATGGCAAGGAATCACGCGACACATTGGCCAAACCAAAACCTGCAGTCAGACTATTGCCAAAAAAAAGC
>Ga0190271_10002272_pt1 | contig 11543 bp, 9 predicted proteins | sample Popmic356T_FD_133747 | JGI IMG/M metagenome (GOLD analysis project Ga0190271, IMG submission 133747) | Populus adjacent soil microbial communities from riparian zone of Weber River, Utah, USA - 356 T | ecosystem: Environmental > Terrestrial > Soil > Riparian zone | place: USA: Utah | collected...
CCCGACTTCCACGATCTCGATGCGCGATGATTCCATGGCGCGAATTCTATCCCGACCACGATGCTTGACCTTCGACGGAACCCGCCGCTACAAAGCCGCCGCCATGAATGACACAACGAAACCAGCTCCCGGCGCGCTTGCCGACCTTCGGGTCCTCGAGCTGGGCACGCTCATCGCAGGACCGTTCTGCGGTCAGTTGCTGGGTGACATGGGTGCAGAGGTCATCAAGATCGAAGCGCCCGGCCAGGGCGACCCCATGCGTCACTGGGGCCCTCAGCCGCGGGAGACGCCGTCGGTGTGGTGGCCGGTCATCGGGCGCAACAAGAAGGGCATCACGCTCGACCTTCGACAGGACGAGGGCCAACGCCTTTTCAAAGAGTTAGCATGTAAAGCTGACGTCATTATCGAGAATTTCCGGCCCGGCACGCTCGAGAAGTGGAACTGCGGGTGGCCCGAGCTCTCGGCGCTCAATCCGCGGCTGATCCTGGTCCGCGTGTCCGGCTATGGCCAGACAGGCCCATATTCGCAGCGAGCGGGCTACGGCGGCATTGGCGAGGCCATGGGCGGCCTGCGCTACATCGTCGGCGAGCCGGACCGGCCACCGTCGCGCGTCGGCATCAGCATCGGAGATTCACTGGCGGCGGTGCACGCCTGCATGGGCACGCTGGCGGCGCTGCATCATCGAGAGCGCACCGGAGCGGGCCAGGTGGTCGACGCCGCGATCTATGAATCGGTACTCAACATGATGGAATCTCTGGTCACCGAGTACGACCAGCTGGGGCACGTGCGGGAACGCAGCGGACCCATCCTGCCGCGGATCGCACCGTCCAACGTCTACCCGACCCAGGATGGCATCGTGATGATCGGCGCCAACCAGGACACCGTGTTCGCCCGCCTCGCTTCGGCCATGAACGCGCCGGAACTCGCCAGGGATGCCCGGTACGCCGATCACCAGGCGCGCGGCGCGCACCAGGCGGAGCTGGACGCCATCATCGCGCGCTGGACCGCAACGCTGTCCACGCGCGACCTGCTGGCGCTGCTCGAGCAACACGGTATTCCTTCGGGGCTGATTTATCGCGCCTCCGACATGCTCGACGATCCGCACTTCGCGGCACGACAGGCCATCGTCAGTACACCGCACGCCCAGTTCGGCACTTTGCGCATGCAGAACGTGGCACCACGACTTTCCGCAAGCCCGAGTTCGATTCGCACGCCAGCCCCGGCGCTCGGTGAGCACAACGCGAAGGTCTACGGAGAGTTGCTGGGGCTCACGCCCGAGGTGCTCGAGGAATACCGCGTGCGCGGAGTGATCTGAACCCGTAAACGAAAAGGGCCGGACGATTGCGCGTCCGGCCCCTTGTTCATTCGCTGGCGGAAATCTTCAGGTGTTCAGCAGCCAGAGCTTGGCGATGCGCACCATGGTCGGGTCCTGTTTCACGCTGCGGAACGCCTTGGCGGCTTCGGCCTTGTTGTTGTTACGCAGGTGAGCGATGCCCAGCAGGATGCTGGCTTCGTCGATGCGCTGCTTTTCCTTCGGATCGCCCTTGGCAATGCTGCCCTTGGCAATGCCCTTCTGGAGCAGATCTGCAGCCTTGGCGGCATCGCCGAATCCCAGGTACTGGGCACCGACTTTGACCGCCGCATCGCCGGTCGCCGCGGCACGCGCTTCCGCTTCCCGCTTGGCGAGCGTCGTCTTGTCGGCATCAGCTTCCTTCTTCGCTGCGGCGAGCAGACGCGTATTCACGCTGATCATGCGTTCGTCGACGAACACCTTCTTGGTGAAACCCTGCTCGAGGACGGCCTGTGCTTCGCCGGCGAGTTTCTCCTCGAGCGCGAGCTGCGCCATTTCCTTGAATTCCTCGGGGTCCTTCATGACGTTCACTTGCGTCGAGAGGCGCATGACATTCAGTTTCTGGATGTCATCGGTGTCGAGTTTGCGCAAGGACGTCAGCAGCTGCGACCAGTAGTCGGGCTTCGGGTAGTTCGACACCAGCTTCTCGAACACCTTGGCGACGCAAGGATTGTCGCCGGCCTTCGAACACGCGGCCTGCACCAGCAACAACTGGTTTTCCTTCGGAACCTGGCCTTTTGCGGCGAGGCCGTCGAGCAGCTCGTTCATGACCCGCGCGGCTTCCTTGTTGTTGCCGGACTGGTAATAGGCCTGCGACACCGCAACCTGGGTTTCCGGATCACGGCTGATCTTGAGCGCACGATTGCCGAAGTCGATGGCCTTCGGGTACTGCTTCAGCGACGAATACAGGCCGACGAGGGCGCGAAGGCGTTCGGCCTTCTTCTGTTCGGGCATACATGCGTTATTCAGTGCCGCCTCGAGTTCACGCGCGGCTTCAGCCGGCTGCTTGAGCTCGTGGTAGGCGTAGCCGCGAAATTCGCTGATCCAGTACAGATCCGTCTGCGTCTTGGCACCAGCCGTTGAGTCTGCTTCGCGAGTCTTCGCGAGCACTTCCTGCCACCGGCGCGCTTTCAATGCATCCTGCGCGGCTGCCATCGGCTTGGCGATCTGCTTGGAGATCTTGCCGCCGCCGGTGCAGCCGGCTCCTTGCGCAAACGCGGGTGACATGGAACCGAGGGCCACGAATCCTATCGCAGCGATCGCGATTCCAAAACCAGATCGAATCAGCACTCGGAGCTCCTTGATGATTGCAGTCATCTAAGTTTGTCGGGTTGGAACTGGGTTCAGGTATTGAGCAGCCACAGCTTGGCGATGCGCGTCATGGTCGCGTCCTTGCTCGCCGTGTTGAAGGCTTTCGCGGCTTCGGGCTTGTTGCCGGAGCGCAGATGCGCAATTCCGAGCAGGATTGCTGCTTCGTCGGGATTCTTCACGCCGCCTTTGCCGATGCCTCGCTGCAGAGCCTCGACAGCCTTGTCGATCTGGCCGTAGCTCAGGTACGCGGCACCGAGCTTCACGTCGTTGTCGCCGGTCGGTTTGGCACGGGCCGCAACGTCCTGCTTTTCGAGCGTGCTCTTGTCGAGCGCAACCGCCTGCTTCGCCTCGGTCAGCAACTGGGTCGACTGTTCCTTCTGCCGCGCCGAAGTAAAGATGCCTTTCTGAACGCCCTTTTCCAGCACCGTCTGCGCTTCGCCAGGCAGGCCCTGGCCCACCGCGAGTTGCGCCATCTCCAGGTATTCCGCCGGATCAGACAGCACGTTCATTCCGTCCGCGAGGCGCCACATGTTGAGCAACTGATTGTTGTTCTTGGTGGTGGCCATGAGCATGCTCATGAGGTCCTGCCAATAGTTCGGCTTCGGATAGTGCGTCACGAGCTTTTCGAGCAGGTCGGTGGTGCAGGCGTTGTCCTTGAGCTTGATGCAGGCGCCTTGCAGGATGCGGTAGGTCAGTTCGTCCGGAGTCTTGCCGCTGGCTTCCTGCTTCGCGACCACGTCCAGCATCACCTTGCGCGTGTTCGTGAAGTCGTCCATGGCGTAGTACGCGTTGCCGACATACGCGCCGATGGCAGGATCCTGTTCCTTTTCGAGGTAGCGATTACCCAGCTCGACGACCTTCGGGTATTCCTTCGCCTGGTAGGCGATCTGCAGCAGCGTCTTGAGACGCGCGGGCTTGTCCTTTTCCTCCATGCAGGGGGAGTTCAGTCCGGCCTCGAGTTCCTTGGCGGCTTCCGCATACTTCTGCTGGTTGAGGTAGGCGCGGCCGCGAAATTCGTTGAACCAGAACTTGTCGTAGAGGGTCTTCTCGACATCGAGCGCCTCGGCCTCGGCGACCTTGGCCAGGACTTCGTCCCATTGCTTGGCGCCGTCGGCCTTCTGCACCGCGGCCATGGGCTTGTCGACCTTCTTGCTGATCTTGCGTGGGGCGCAGGGGTCAGCCTCGGCCGCAGGCGCAGGCGCCTGTGCGAGTGCTACCGAAGCACCCAGCATGCCGAACACACTCACGAGGACAACGAGACTCTTCCGATTGGACACTTCCGACGCTCCTTACAAAGGAGCCGCGGTCCCAAGGCCGCGGCTCGTGTGATCTAAACCACCGCAAACGCATCCATGGAAATTGGATGCTTCGCACGGCTGAAAGTTTCGTATGAGTTTCAGTGGCTTGGTTAGTCCCGGAAATCCGCCGTGTTAACAAAGCCCATTTTCTTCATGCGATTGCGCTGCGCAGCGGCCATCACCATGGCCGTGGTCTCGTAACGCGACCGGCGATCGGGCCGGAGGTGAATTTCAGGCTGGGGCGCCCCCGAATTCTCGGCATTGACGCGGGCAGACCTGAAATACGACTCCAGCTGGTCGAGCCCACTGACAACCGTGCCGTTCCAGACGATGGTCCCGTCGAAATCGATGTCGATCTGGATCACCTCGGGACGTACCGGTGGCGGCGGATTGTTGGTCTGCGGCATATCGAGTTTCGTCGCGTGAGTCATGATCGGAATCGACATGATCAGCACGACGATGAGGACCAGCATCACGTCGATGAGCGGAGTCATGTTGAGCTCCATCATCGGTGCGCCTTCCTCGGATGTTCCAACGGACATTGACATGTAGGACTTCCTCGAAGGGGTTAGCGCGAGATCCGGATGCTCTTTTCATCCGGCTCGGTGATGAAGCCGACCTTCACGATGCCGCCTCGCTGGAGGTTGTACATCACGCGGCCGACCGCCTCATAACGCGCGTTCTTGTCGCCGCGAATGTGGAATTCGGGCTGGGGCGTCTTGCGGGCCTCGACGATGATCTTCTGGAAGAACACCTGTTTGTCGGGCATCACGCCAGCATTCCAGTAGACCTGGCCCGCGGAATCCACCGAAATGGTGATGTTCTCGGGCTTGGTCTGCGTCGGAATGTTCGCAGCCTTCGGGATCGTGACATTCGCCATCTTCTGGATCACGGGCACCGTGATCAGGAAGATGATGAGCAACACGAGCATGATGTCCACGAGCGGAGTCGTATTGATCTCCGACATCACGCCCGCTTCTTCGTCGCTCGACTGAATACTCATCGACATTTGGCGCTACCTCTAGATGGGTGAACGTAAAGCCTGGTTCCCCAGGTCTTTACTTCTTTCCGCCGGCGACCGGAGCACCCTGCGACACGCGGGCACCGCCCACGAGGTACGCGTGCAGATCCGACGCGAAGTTGCGCAGGCTCTCGCTGATGCCCTTGTTGCGGCGAAGCAGCCAGTTGTAGCCCATGACAGCCGGCACGGCGACGAACAGGCCGAGCGCGGTCATGATGAGCGCTTCACCGACGGGACCGGCCACCTTGTCGATGCTGGCCTGGCCGCTCAGGGTGATCGCAATCAGCGCGTTCAGGATGCCCCACACCGTGCCGAACAGTCCGACGAACGGAGCCGTTGAACCGACGGTGGCGAGGAACGCGAGACCATTGCTCATCTTGCTGTTGACGGAGTCGACCGAACGCTGCAGCGACATCGTCACCCACTCATGGAGGTCGATGCGGTCGGTCAGGCGGCCTTCATGGTGCGCCGAAGCGCGCAGGCCATCTTCAGCGACGGCGCGGAAGTCGTTGTCCTTCGGCAGGCGATCGACGGCTTCCTTGAGGGAGCCAGAGCTCCAGAACTGCTTCTCGACGACCTTGGCACCGGCCTTGAGGCGGCGCTGGTCCCAGAGTTTCGAGAAGATGATGTACCAGGAGACCGCGGACATGATCAGCAGGACGATCAGTGTGCCGCGAGCAACGAAGTCACCTTGTGCCCAAAGGGCTTCGATGCCGTACGGGTTTTCAACAGCAACGTGGTCAGCAGCAGGAGCGTTTACCATGATTTTCCTCGATTACAAAAAAGCGAAGCGGCGCTCGTGGCGCCGCACCGCAGTGAACCTTTATTCGGCTTTAATGACGAACTTGACCTTGAACTTGACGCAGGATTCCGGAAGAGCCGTACCACCTTCAGTGGCGGGCGTGTAACGGTTGGCCTTGGCGACCTTGACCGCAGCACCGTCGAGTTCGGGGAATCCGGAGGTTTCAGTGACCACGGGTTCGCGAACGAGACGGCCGTTTGCTCCTACGCAAGCCTGCACCACTGGTGAGCCCTGCTCCTCACGGCGCTTGGCTCCCGGCGGATAGAACTCATCGGGATTCGCCGCACTCTTCATCTTCGCGGCGCTACCGGCAACGCGTGGCGGCGGCGGTGGCGCCGGCGGTGGCGGTTTGTCGGTGACGTCCTGGATGGCCGTCGTGGTGGTTTCCATCGGAAGGTCGATCGTCACTTCCGGCGGTGGCACCTCAACCGGCGGACGCTCCATTTCTGGCGGCGGCGGTGGTGGTGGCTCGTCGTCCTTCACCACCTCTTCAACGATGTCAGCCTCGATGTTCGGGGCGATGACTTCGACCATCTTGCGAGCGAGGCCGGAAGCCAGTGCCCACAGGACGAGGAGGTGTAGTCCGACGATCGCCACGACGACAATGCCGCGGCGGGTGAAAAAACTAGAGTCTTGTGCGTAAGCGGCCATGTGTTCCCGTGGTCGCGAGTGAAACTATCGGGGCGTAAAACGGGTGGCGGAAGGTAACCAAGCTTTCCAACCAGCGCAACCGTTCGTTCGCTCCGTCCCCAGGTCCTGCTCCATGTTTGCGAGCAGACCGTGCAATCAATTTACGTTTTTAGCTTCGGCGCCGGTCCAAAGCCGCCGAACTTTACCCGCACCCGTTAAGCCTGACAACAACTGTGTTTGCGACCGACTAGGCATAACGCTTCAGCAAAACTCCTCTTTCACTCTCAATCTGTCACTGCGCCAAGCGACGCGCTGGAGACATTCCGCGCGTATTTTGCCAATACACCTTTTGTCGCATAGGGCTTCGGCGCCTTCCATTTCGCACGGCGCCTGCGCAATTCCGCTGCGCTCAGTTCGATTTGCAGTGTTCGTTTCACCGCATCGATCGCAATGCGATCCCCGTCCCGAAGTAGACCGATCGGTCCACCGAGCGCGGCTTCCGGGGAGATATGTCCAACCACGAAGCCGTGGCTTCCGCCGGAGAATCGCCCGTCGGTGATCAGTGCCACCTTGTCGCCCAGCCCGCGCCCCATGATGGCGCCGGTTGGACTAAGCATTTCTCGCATGCCAGGACCGCCACGCGGCCCCTCGTTGCGGATGACCACCACGTCACCGGCCTTCACCTTTCCAGCGAGAATCGCAGCGGTTGCGCGCTCCTCGCCGTCGAACACGCGCGCCGTACCCGCGAATCGCAAACCTTCTTTACCGGAGATCTTCGCGACTGCGCCTTCGGGCGCGAGGTTGCCGTACATCACCACCAGGTGGCTGTCCTTCTTGATCGGATCGGCAAGGTCACGAATGATGTCCTGGCCCGGCGGATAGTCCTCGACATCGCGCAGGTTCTCCGCGAGCGTGCGGCCAGTCACGGTCATGCATTCACCGTGCAGCAGTCCCGCATCTAACAACCTTTTCATGAGAGGTTGAATTCCACCAATGGCAATGAGTTCCGACATTAAATAGCGGCCGCTCGGACGCACGTCAGCCAGCAGCGGAACGCGCTTGCCGATGCGCGTGAAGTCCTGTAGTCCGAGTCTGACCCTGGCCGCATGCGCGATGGCCAACAGATGCAGCACGGCATTCGTGCTGCCGCCGAGCGCGATGGTCACGGTGATCGCGTTCTCGAACGCCTTCTTCGTGAGGATGTGGCTCGGCAGGATGCCCGCCTTCACGAGTTCGACCACCGCGGCACCCGCACGCCGGCAGTCGTCGCGCTTCGCGCCGCCCACTGCCTCTTGCGCAGAACTGTTAGGCAACGAGAGGCCGAGTGCTTCGATGGCCGAGGCCATGGTGTTGGCGGTGTACATGCCGCCGCAACTTCCGGGACCCGGGATGGCCGTGCGCTCCACCTCGAGCAGCTCCGCTTCGGAAACCCGGCCGGCGGCGTGACCGCCGACGGCTTCGAAGACCGAGACGATGTCGCGGCGTTTCGCGCCGGGCTTGATGGTGCCGCCGTAGACGAACACCGCGGGCCGGTCGAGACGCGCGATCGCCATGGCGCATCCGGGCATGTTCTTGTCGCAGCCGCCGACCGCGACGAATCCATCGAAACCTTCGGCGCCCACCACCGTTTCTATGGAGTCGGCGATCACTTCTCGGGAAACGAGCGAATAACGCATCCCGGGCGATCCCATCGAGATGCCATCGGAAACCGTGATGGTATTGAACAAGACACCCTTGCCGCCTGCCGCATCGGCGCCGGCGATGGCTTCGGCTGCGAGCTCGTTGATGTGCATGTTGCAGGGCGTGAGGCTGGCCCAGGTGGAAGCCACGCCGATCTGCGGCTTCTCGAAGTCCGCGTCCTGGAATCCCACGGCGCGCAGCATCGCGCGCGACGGCGACTGCTTTGCGCCATCGACCACGAGGCGCGAGTACTTGCGCAGGTCCACTGCCCCACTCTTCTTGCGATTCATCTTGCGAGTCCCTCTGCGCGCATCTGGCGCCGCATGTGCGAAAAACCTGCTGCCCCCGCCGTGACGAAAATGAGCGGCAACACCAATGAGTAGATGCCCGTTCCCGGCCACATCGATTCGAGCCACTGGTAGATCAATATCCCGGCCGGTGGGCCGATAGCGCCGCGCACGCCCGTGAGCGTGACGTGCACTCCCATATAGTGCTGCGCGCGGCCGACCGAAGCGAAGTCATTGTGCCCGAGATTCCAGCCGAGATTGGAGCCGGCATAAGCGAATGCGAGCGCCAATGCGCCCAGCCACAGCAGTGGCATCCATCCGAGCCACGTTCCAACAGAGATGATCGCAACCGCCGCGACCAGTGCCCAGCTCTGCCGTGCGCGATATTCCACCACGTGGCCTTCATCGAACATTCGCGCCCAGAAAGGCACGAACAGCGGCAACAGGCCGAGCGGCACCACCGACAGCAGAGCGATCTGAATACTCGCGGACAGGTGCAGATGCTCGCTGAAGATCACCACGAGCTGCGATGTCAGCATCAGGTTGCCGCCGCCGAACACGCCCATCCAGAACATGTATTCGCGGAAGTGCGGATCCTTGCGCAGGATTTCGAACAACATGCCGAGACTGAACGGCTCGGACCGACCCGAGGCGGCATTCTCTTCCGCCAGCAATGCGAATTCGCGGCGGACCCGCGCCGAGCGATACAACCAGGCCGCCAGCAGACCGGCTGCCGCGCCGCAGCCAAACAGCCAGCGCGAATCCACCACCTGCCGGTCGAGGGTCCAGGCCGCGAGCGCCGCGGCCAGCGATACGGCCAGTGAACTCACGATGACGATGCGTCCGGTGTACCGGCCGATGGCCGCGCGCGGGTAGTTGGCACTCCACACGGCGGCGCGAATCGTCAATATGCCGGTCCACACCACTCTCGCGATGAGGATCGACGCGACCGCAAATGCCAGGCCGCCGAGCGCGCGGGGTGCGACACCTAACATCCCCACCAGCAGCGCGAAGCCTGCCTGCAGCGCCACCATGAGAGTGATGCGTGCGCGGCCGTGCGCGATATTCGCCCAGACGAAACTCACCACGTTGGAAAGTGCGGGGGCGCCGCTGACGAAGGCGACGGCGAGGTTGACGATCCACGGATCGGCGGCGTGCGCGAAAGTCTTCTTGATGAGCACCGCCGCGGTGGCGCCCTCCACCAGGCCCAGCGTCAGGCCTAACAAGGCCCAGGGTACGATTTCACGGCGGAAGGCCGATTCCGCGGCCGGCGATTCCGCCGGCCTTTCCCGTTCGGCCATCAGGCGCGCTCAGCCAAAGCGCTGCCGGATCAACCGGTAGAGCGCCCTGACGGTGTGCGGATCGGCACCGAGCGGCCTGCCCGGCCGCTCCTTTGGGTTCCAGGCATACACGTCGCCGTGCAGCCAGTTGCGCGTGCGGGTCACGAAGCGCTTGAGGAACAGCGCGCCGATGATGGAGCCGGCGAATTGCGTGGTCGACACATTATTAAGGTCGGCCACGCGGCTCGCCAGGTCCTCTTCGTATCCAGGCCACAGCGGCATGGTCCACATGGGGTCGGCTTCGCGCTCGCCCACCAGGCGGAGCTGCTCGGCGAGGTCCGCCGGCGTCGAATAGATAGCGGGTAGTTCGGGCCCCAGCGCAACCCGGGCGGCACCGGTGAGCGTGGCGAGGTCCACCAGTAGTGAGGGCTGTTCGCGATCCGCTTCGGCCAGCGCATCGGCGAGCACCAGCCGGCCTTCGGCGTCGGTGTTGCCGACTTCGACGGTGAGGCCCTGGCGCGATCGCAGCACATCGCCCGGACGGAACGAACGTCCGGAGACGGAGTTCTCCACGGCCGGGATCAGCAGGCGCAGTTGCACGGGTGCATCCGCGCCCATGAGCATGCGGCTCAGGGCCAGCACCAGTGCGGCGCCACCCATGTCCTTCTTCATCAGGATCATGCCGCTCGACGGCTTGATGTCGAGGCCGCCGGTGTCGAAACACACGCCCTTGCCCACCAGCGTCACCAGCGGCGCGCCCTTCTTCCCCCAGCGCATGTCGATGAGCCGCGGTTCGCGCGCGCTGCCTTTGCCCACTTCATAGATGAGTGGATAGTTCTGCCGCAGCAGATCGTCGCCGACGATGATCCGGCACTCGGCTTCGTGCTGCATCGCGAGACGCTGGACGGCCTCGCCGAGTTCGGCAGGCCCGAGGTCGTTTGCCGGAGTGTTGATGAGGTCGCGCGCCTCGTTGAGCGCTTCGCTCGCCAGGCGTACGTATTCGAGATCGGTTCCTGCCGGTGCGACCAGCGCTGGCACTTCGGCCGCGGATTTTCGATAACGCGTGAAACGGTAGGAGCCGTACTCCCAACCCAACGTGAGCTGTGTTGCTCCAACGACACTGAACGTGCCCGCAAAGCGGTATCGTCCCGCGGGCAGACGATCGGGAAGGCCCGCCGAGGTCCACAGCGTCGGCTCGCTCAGATCGGGCGTCGCGCCAAGGCCGAGGGCCGCCCCGGCGATCGCGTCGCCGGTAGCCGTGGGGATCAGCAGGAGTTTTTGCTTCTCTGCCGCAAATCCCTGCGCCCTGGCCCAGGCACGGACCGCGGGCGTTTGCATTTCCAGCCAGTTCGCCAGGCCTTGTTCGCCCACCAGCCAGATGGGTCGCGCACCAGGCGCTGCGGCTTCGTTGAGAAGATGGGAGCTCACGCAAAAAGTTTAAGCCATTGCGGGTGCTACGCGCTCATGCACAAAGCGTTCCCGATGACCGATCCTTCATTGACAAGGGACGACCGGCTGTGGTGCTATCGCGCGCATTGTATGCAGGCCCATACCTCGAAGTTCTCCGTCTCTTTTAGCAGCGCGTCGGTCGCGCTCAAGGGCGTAGTACTTCTTCCCGTCCCCCTGCTCCTTATCAGGAGCTCGGTGCGGGACGCCTGCTTGACGCGCTAATACACGGACAAGCAAACACCAACAAACCCCGCACCGGCCACCAAGCCGATGCGGGGTTTTTCTTATGACCCTAGTTTTGAAAAGAACGTAACGGAGCTGACAATGACGAAGTTGTACTCGGGCAAAGACGTAGACAAGAAGGCGCTCAAGAAAGCCCGGATCGCCATCCTGGGCTACGGCAGCCAGGGCCGCGCACACGCGCTCAACCTCAA
>Ga0190271_10002273_pt1 | contig 11541 bp, 11 predicted proteins | sample Popmic356T_FD_133747 | JGI IMG/M metagenome (GOLD analysis project Ga0190271, IMG submission 133747) | Populus adjacent soil microbial communities from riparian zone of Weber River, Utah, USA - 356 T | ecosystem: Environmental > Terrestrial > Soil > Riparian zone | place: USA: Utah | collected...
AGACCTGGCGCATCAGGTGGGCTCGACCACGGTCTATACCGAATCCATCCGCAAGCTGCGGTGGGGTGTCGTCGCGTTCATCGCCGCGCTCGCGCTGGCCATCGTGCTGCTCAGCGTGAGCTATCTCCTGGCCTTCTTCGTCGGCTTCCTCGGCATGCTCGCCGCTGCCCTGTTCATCGAGCGCAACGCACGTCGGCTCGGGCGGGCAGGCATCAACGAAGCCACCCAGGCTCTCCGCCGGGGCGGAGTCCGGTCCTACTTCGACCGGGCGGGCCAGCGGGCCCGCGAGCGCCTTCGCCGCAACGACGAGGACCAGTAGTCGCACCACCCCGTGCCGGTTGGATCGTGGCGGTCGGTCCCGACCGTCAGTCCTGACGTCAGCGCAGGACTCGCCGTGCCCGCTGCATCCGGGTCGTGGCCGCTCGCACCCGCTCCCGCACCGATGATGCCGCGGTTTCGGCGGCGTGGCACTGCTGCTGGGTCGGATCCGCCGGACCGAATCGACGGGTCGTCTCGGCGTCGGCGAGGGCGTCGAGTGCCGCGATTCCCACGATCGGCCGAGCCCGCGCCGTGAACTCGACCGGGGTCTCCGACGTCCGGGGACGGATGCCGAGCAGCGCCAGCCAACTGAGCGTCTCCTCCCAGGCCGACGCGACGCGGCCTCCGTGGGGATCGTGACGGGCGTGACTGCGGCGATGGGCGTGGACGATCGTCCGCCCGATGATGACGACAGCAGCCACGATCGCCACCGCGGCAATCAGCCACAACAGCCACCTCAGCACGCTGTTGGAGCCCTGCTCGCCAGCCGCGGCCTCGGGCGTCGGTTGGTCGGTCACGTTGACGTTGTCGTTCTGGGCGCCCGGTTGTTCTGATTCGGGCGTCGTCGTCACCGTCGGAAGCGTGGTGGTCGCGGCCTGCTCCGGCGGTGTGGGGGCCTGGTCGGGCGCGACCCCGCTGTAGTCGACCGCTTGAGGATTGCCTCGTCCCGGCGTCGGCTCGAAGGGGATCCAGCCGACGCCGTCGAAGTAGATCTCCGGCCAGGCGTGGGCGTGGCGGCCGCGGACCAGATATCCGGGCACCGGCTGGTCCCCACCCTGATCGCTTCCGACGAGGGACCCCTCCTGCTTGAGATCCACCACATCGCCGGGCGTGAAGCCGACCGCGACCCTCGACGCCATCCCGAGCGAGCGGGTCATCAGGGCGAACGTGGAGGAGAACTGCTGGCAGAAGCCGGCACGGTCATCGATGAACTGCTGGACGGGATCGGCCGCGTCGCTGTAGTTGACGGTCTGGTCGTAGACGAAGTTCTCGCGGAACCAGTTCTGGAGCGCGATCGCCTTGTCGTACGGACTCACCGCCGAGGCGACGACCTCGCGGGTGAGTTGTTCAACCTCGGGACTCAGCGAGGCCTTCTCGTGGTACACCGGTTCGAGGTTGTTGCCCTCGGCCGAGCCCGCCAGCGCCGCCGCGGTGACATCGGCCACGACCGAGCTCACCTCGTACGACATGTCCGGCCGGAGCGACGTCCCGCGGGCGATGATCGACGAGGAGTCGTCATCGAAGCTGACGTCGACCGAGGAGTTGTCGACCGAGACCGGTGTGAAGGCCGACGGGAGCCAGATCGACTCGAGGTCGTCGATGGTCACCGTCTGGTCGATCCGACCCTCACCACCCTCCGTGGGCGACGCGTCGAGTTCGCCACTGACCTTGCGGTAGGTGCCCTCGGAGACCCAGATGCCGCGTTGCTCGTCGAAGCGCTCGAGCGAGGTGAGTCGCCAGTAGGCGGGCTGAGACGCCTGCACGTCGAACATCACCGCATCGCTCTGCTGTCCCAGGAGGGATCGCACGCCCACGAACGGACTGGTCACGGTCCGGGCGTCGCCGGGCCTGCCGAGTGCCCGCAGGTCGAGGACGGGGTCGGTCGTGTCGGGGAGCAACGGGCTCACCACCAGACCGATCACGAGGGCCGCGAGCGCGAGACCTCCGGCTGCGCTCGCGACCGCGGTCGCTCCCTTGCCCGCCTCGGACCGGATCCAGCGCTGCTCGGTCGCCCGGAGCGCGCGTTGGGTCACGGCGTAGATCCCGAGACCGACCAGGAAGAACGAGGCGGCGCCGATTCGGCCGGACTGGCGGGCGAGGATCCCGATCGCCACGAACGCGGCCGCGTAGGGCACGACGGCCTGGACCGGGCTGGAATAGCGGAACGCTGCGGTGTCGGCGAAGAACCCGAAGAGCCACAGGATCCCGGCGATCATCACCAGGAATCCGTTGGTGGCGTCCACGGGCGCGATCATCCGGTTGAACCCCCCGAACGACTCGTCCAACGCGGCACGAACGGCATCGATCGAGCGACCCGTCGGGAGTCCGACCATCGACGTGCCCGGCGCGAACTGCAGGGTGAGAACCACGACCCCGACGAGGATCGACACTGCGAGCGCGGCGAGGACCGGGACGCGGAGCCGTCGCATCACCAGCGCGGTGAGCCAGCTGCCGACCACCGGGATGGCGAGGGAACCGAGGAACGACCAGCCGATGAACAGGCGGTTGAGCGACGCGGTCGTGCCCAGGGCCAGGGCCAGTACTCCCAGCTCCGCCAGGGCCTGGAACACCTTGAGATGCTGGCGCTCGGTTGCGGCGTTCCAGCCGCGCCGGGCGTCGGACGAACCGGGGCTCGGGTCGATCACCGGGCTGGGCGGGGCGGTCGCCGTCATCGGTGCAGTCCCGAGAGGATCGTGGCGTCGTTCCGCCCACCCCGGTCCGACAGCGAGCCGATCACCCGTGCCCAGGCCTCGGTGAGGCCGTCGTCGGTGGTGTTCGCCACGACGATGGGTCCGCCCGGGACCTCGCCCGGAGGAACGCCTCCGCTCGCGACCACCACGTGGAGGCCGAAACGGCGGGAGGCCCGAACCAGGCCACGGGTCTCGGCCGCCTCGAGCGATCCGATGCAGGTCACGAGTCGACCCGACGCCTGCCGCGACACCGCGGCCACCGTGGCGTTGAGGGACCCACGGCTGTCGGCGTGCAGTTCGGCGAGCTGGTCCATCAGGCTGTCGACCCGGTCCGCCGCATTGACGAACCCGGAGTCGAGGCCCGAGGTGGTGACCATCCGCACCAGCTCGTTCCGTTGCGCGGCGAGCTCGAGCAGGCTCGCGGCGGCGGAGATGGCCCGTTCGAGCGATTCGTCGTCGTGGCTCATCCGGCGGACGTCGAGCAACACCGTGGTCCGGTGCTGCCACGGCTCGTCGAACTGGCGCACCACCGGCGCGCCCTGTCGTGCCGTCGTCCGCCAGTGGATCCGTCGGATGTCATCACCCGGGATGTAGGGGCGCAACGCCGCGAACTCCTCGTCGAGGGTGGAGTTGGACGTGAGGGCCCGGCGGCCCTGCTCGGGCTCGTCGCCGGGAGCCGGTGGGATGGGCGACAGGCGGTGCACCCGGGGCAGGACGATCACGGCGTCGACGGAAGGCGACGGGAACCTCGATCGCCACATGGCGAAGCCGTCCTCGACCTCGACGACGAGCGGCCCGACGTGGTGGAGGCCGCGGATGTTGGTGGGGAAGACGTAGGAGGCGTCCCGCGTGGCACCGGACGGCAGGGGCGCCAACTGGAGGCTGGCCTGTCCGAAGCGACCGACATCGTCGGAGAGACGAAGGACCGGTGAGCGGGTCCGACTGACGTTGCGCACGCGCAGCACGATCTGGCACGGCTCGTTCATGTGCATCCGCGCCGGGCGCGCCGAACGGTGGACCTCCACCCGGACCGGAATGAGGCGGAGTCGCACCGCGGCGAGGATCAACACGGCGGCACCGACTCCCGCGACGATCATCAACTCGGGCTGGCCGAAGAGCCAGCCGATAACTGCGATGATCGGCACGGCGATGGCGATGGCCGCTCCCGACCGTGTCAGCCGCATGGCATCAACTGGGGACGGGCGTGACCCGGAGCAGTTCCTCGACGGCCTCGGCCGCGGTCGTCCCGTGGAGCTGCGCTTCGGGTGACAGCACGATCCGGTGGGCGAGCACCGGGACGGCCAGACGCTTGACGTCGTCGGGCGTGACGAAGCCCCGACCGTCCGCTGCGGCCCACACGCGGGCCGCCCGCAGGAGGCCGAGCGAGGCTCGGGGCGACATCCCGAGGAGGATCTGGGACGAGTTGCGGCTGCGGTCGGCCAGGTCCACCAGGTACCCGGTGAGCGCGGGAGATGCGTGAACCTGCTGAGCCGCCTGGGCCATGGCCGTGATGTCGGCGGCGCTGGCCACCGGCTGGAGTCGATCCATCAGGCCGTCGTGGTCCTCTTCTCCGAGCAGCGCCAACTCGTCGTCCCGTGACGGGTAGCCGATCGAAACCCGCATGAGGAACCGATCGAGCTGGCTCTCGGGGAGCGGGAACGTGCCCTGGTGCTCGAGCGGGTTCTGGGTGGCGACCACCATGAACGGACGGGGGAGCGCGTAGGTGGTGCCGTCGACGGTGACCTGCTCCTCCGCCATCGCCTCGAGCAGTGCCGACTGGGTCTTCGGCGACGCGCGGTTGATCTCGTCCCCGAGGAGCAGGTTGGCGAAGATCGGCCCCGGTCGGAACTCGAAGGTGGCGTCGTTCTGGTTCCACACCGAGGAGCCGAGGACGTCCGACGGCAACAGGTCCGGGGTGAACTGCACCCGGCCGAACGAGGCGCGGATCGATCGGGCCAGCGCCTTCGCGATCGACGTCTTGCCGACGCCCGGCACGTCCTCCAACAGGAGGTGGCCGTGGGCGACGAGGCACGTCACGGTGAGCCGGATCACCTGATCCTTGCCCATGATCACCCGGGCGATGTTCGAGCACACCTCGTCGAAGACGCCGGCGACCGTGACGCTCTGCGGTGGTTCCGTCGTGGTCACGTGATCGTCACCTCTCCATCGGCTGCATCGGCTCGGCCCGCGAGGGCCACGGCAGTCTGCCATCCGAGCCGCCTGAGCCGGTCGCGGACCGCTTCTCGGGCGGGGGTCCGCGCCCCGGCCGTGGGTGTGTACCGTCCGTGCTCGTGACAGACGATCAGCCGACCGGGAGCGGGGACGCCGACGCAACGACGGTGCTCGCGCTCGACATCGGGGGCACCAAGCTGGCCGCGGCCTCCATCACGGGCTCGGGTCGGATCCTGTCCGAGGGACGACGAGCGACGGCCGGGCACGACGGGGAGGACCTGTTCGCCACCGTCGCGGGTCTCATGCACGAGGTCCTCGACCGTTCGAACCGCGTCCCCGACGCCGTGGGGGTCGGCTGCGGCGGACCGATGGAGCAGGGCGGTGACTCGGTCTCGCCGCTCAACATCCCTCAGTGGCGCGGCTTCCCCCTGCGGTCCCGCCTCGCCGGGGAGTTCGGTGTCGCGGTCCGCGTCGACAACGACGCGAAGGCGCTGGCTCGTGCGGAAGGCTGGCTCGGGGCGGCACAGGGTTGTCGGGACTTCGTCGCGATGGTGGTGTCGACCGGTGTCGGCGGCGGGATCGTGCTCGACGGTCGTGTGCTCGACGGGGCGCTCGGCAACGCTGGCCACATCGGCCATGTCATCGTCGACCCGACCGGCCGGCAGTGTGTCTGTGGTGCGCGTGGGTGCCTGGAGGCCCAGGTCTCGGGTCGATCGATCGAGGAGTCGACGGGTCGGCCGGCCGTCGAGGCCGACCTCGAAACGAAGCGCTGGGCTGGTCGGCTGGTCGGTCGTGCCGTGGCATCGGTCGCCAACCTCCTCGACCTCCGCCTGGCGGTCGTCGCCGGTTCGGTGGCGCTCGGGTTCGGGGAACCGTTCTTCACCGCCGCCCAGGACGAGCTCGATCGCTCGGCCTGCCTCGACTACTCACGGGGAACTCGAATCGTTCCGTCGGGCTGTGGCGAACACGGCCCGCTCCTCGGTGCGGCGGCGGTCGGACTCGAGGAGCTCGGCCGGTGAACGAACCGGAGCCCCGCCCTCGGACCGGGATGCCACCGGGAACGATCCTCGCCGTTCTGCGTCATCCCGATGTGTGGTGGGTGGCCCTGCGCCAGGCCGGCCGCATGGCGGGCCGGGGCTGGTGGCGTCGTCCTCCGTTCCTGCCCGTCCCCAATCCCGACTACCTCCGGTTCAGGATGGTGACGGCGTACGGCGGCGAGGGCGACACGCCCCCCCACGCCGACGACCTCATCACCTACCTCCGCTGGTGTCGCACCTGGCGGGCGTCGAAGGGGTGAACGAGCTCGACGACACCGACCGCCCGGCATCGATCCGGGTGGTTCGGGTGTCGGTCCCGGTGCGACGCCCGCACCGGTCGGCGCACGGGACCGAGGACCGGCGGGAGTCGATCCTCGTGCGGTGGCGGTCGGCGGACGGCGCCGACGGTTGGGGCGAGTGTCCGGCGCTCGCCGGTGGGGGATACGTGGTCGAGACCCCCGACCAGGCGTGGTCGGCACTCACGGGTCGGCTCCTCGACGGGCTCGGGTCTCACGGACACCGAGCCGGGATGCTGACGCCGGTGGACCCGACGGTTCCTGCCGCTTCCGCCGCGCTGGCTGATGCCGCACTCGACTCCCGACTGCGGGCCGAGGGGATTCGACTCGCGGACCACCTCGCCCGCCAGACCGACGCTCTCGTCCGCCCGGCCGTCGCGACCACTGCAGTGCTGGCCGACGTGGGCCGGGATGTCGAGGCGGTCGTCGACCGGGCGGTCGTCGCGATCGAAGCCGGCGCATCGATGGTCAAGGTGAAGATCGCGCCGGGACACGACATCGCCGTGCTGACCGGGGTTCGCGACCGCGTCGAGCGGGTCCCGGTCGCCGCCGACGCGAACGGGTCGCTGGTCGACGACGCCCTCCTCGCCGCCGTCGATGCCGTCGGCCTCGCCTATCTGGAACAGCCGCGACCTCCGGGTCGGTCATGGAACGACCTCGCGGCGGACCGTGGCACCTTGGCGACGCCGATCGCCCTGGACGAGTCGCTCCGGTCGGTTCTCGATGTCGGTCGGGCGGTACGGGCCGGGGCGCTCGACGTGGCGTCGGTCAAGCCGGCCCGCCTGGGCGGAGCGGTCGCCGCGGCGCACGCGGCCCGCCTGTGTGCCGGGTCGGGTCTCGACGCCTTCGTCGGTGGCATGTTCGAACTCGGCATCGGCCGGGCGACCGCAAGTGCCGTGGCGTCACTCTCGTACTGCTCGCTGCCGACCGACCTGGGTCCGAGCGACCGGTACTTCGACATCGACGTGTGCGAGCCGATCGTCGCGAATGGGAGCGGGGACCTGGTCGTGCCCGACGGTCCGGGTTGTGGGCGCATCCCCGATGAGGACGTCCTTGCCCGCTTCGCCCTGGCCGACGTCGAACTGGCGGTCCCCGGCGTCAGCCGGACTGCCACGAAGCGACGTGGTGGTCCTCGGGGGTGATGTCGATCGGTGCGTCGGGAGCACCGGCGACCAGAGCGGGGAGGAACTCGCCGAGGCGGTAGGGGATGGTCCGAAGTCGGGCGTCGAGGAACTCGTCGATCGACCACCATCGTTGCTCGACGAACGCCAGGGCCTCGAGCATCTCGAGGCCGCGCGGCCCGCTGGCCGAGCCGTCGCACCGGGCGACGTGGATCCACTCGTCCTGTTCGAAGCGCCATCCGGCGAAGGTGAAGGAGACGGTCTGGGTCCACACGCACGGGCCGATCTCGGCATCGGTGATTCCGGCCTCCTCCCACAGCTCGCGTCGGACCGCGTCGATGGTGGCCTCACCCGGATCGACCCCACCGCCGGGGATCTCCCACCACTCGCCGTTGCGACGAGCCGGATCGCGGGCGTTGATCAACAGGAGGCGGTCATCCGGATCGAAGACCACGACCCGGGCGGCGCGCCGTCGGGACCGGTCCGACCCCAGTTGAGCGGATCCCTCCAGATCAGGCATGGCCGCAGACTACGGCGACGCCGGGCGAGACTGCTCGACATGAACCGGTGGAGCGTCGAGCACGTGACCGGCACGGCCGGTGAGCTTCACCAGCTCGATGTGGACTGGTCCCGACGTTCGGTGCGGGTGAACCACGTCACGGCGCCCGCCATCGTGTTGGGGAGCGCTCAGGTCGGTGCCGACGTCATCGACGAGGCGTCGGCGGAACGCAGCGGTTCCGAGGTGGTGACGCGGCGATCGGGTGGCGGAGTGGTCCTGCTCGCACCGGGCGACCACGTCTGGCTCGACGTCGTGGTCCCCCGTGACGACCCGCTGTGGGACGACGACGTGTCGAGGGCGGGATGGTGGCTGGGCGAGGCATGGGCGTCGGCCATCACCGCGCTCGGTCGCCAGCCGGGTGTCGACCACGTCGCCATCCACCGCCGCGGGGTGTCGGACCGCACGCTCGGGCGCCTCGTCTGCTTCGCCGCCCTCGGGCCCGGCGAAGTGGTCATCGACGGCCGCAAGGCGGTCGGCGTCTCCCAACGCCGAACCCGGGGCGGGGCCAGGTTCCAGTGCACCGCCATGACGACGTGGGATCCCCAGGCCACGTTGTCGGTGATCCGGCCCGAGCTCGTGACTCAGGACCTCGTCGAGGCGCTCACGGCTCGGGTGGTCGCGTTGGAGCCTTGGTGGGGCGAAGTGGGAGATCTCGTGACCGACGTCTTCGCTCGCGTCGAGTAGCTGCCGGCGAGCTTCCCGGGCCATCCACGTGGCCCACGAACGCCTGTTCCAGAACATGGTGGCCGTACGCGCCCTGACATGGCCTTTCGCTGCACGCGGTGCCCGAACAGGTGTACGACAGCCCCGGAAAATACCCAAGACAGTGCGGGGGATGCCGTTGTTGGGTGGGGGAGAGTGGCTTATGGTGGGTCAAAGTGGAGTGCAGGGGAGGGAATGACCGAATGAAGTTCTTTCCTCCCGAAACACATCCCCTCGAAACCAATCCTCTCGAAGCACATCCTCTCGAAACCCATTTCGAAATTGATCCATCCGAGACAGCCCGGTGGCGTTGTGGACTTCTACAACCAATTCGAACACACGATCGACGCCAAGGGTCGTCTCGTTCTGCCTGCTCCCTACCGCGGCGCGTTCGGCGACGGCGGGATGCTGACCTTCATCAACGGGTACGGCGCCCTGTTCACCCACGACGGCTGGAACACGCACCGTCGTCGGCTCGAGAGCACCGGAAAGTTCACGCCCCGCGAACTCCAGTACCTGTGGGGCATGGCGGCCCCGTTCGTCCCCGACGCCCAGAACCGGATCGTGCTCAGCCCGATCCTGCGGGAGAAGGCTCACCTCGATGGGGAGGTGACGATCGTCGGGTCGGTCACCCACGCCGCGATCTATCCCCGCGAGGCCTGGCTCTCACGCGTGTCGGAGATCGAGAGCACCTCGGCCGGCGACTCACTGGCCGCAAAGTTCGAAGAGCTGGGCTTCCTGTGATGTCGAGCCCGACCTCGCTCGCCCAGTCTTCGACAGCTCTGCGTTCGACACTGTTCACCCACCTGATCCCGCCGGAGCGCGGTCCCTCGGACGATGCCCGGGTTGGCCACGATCTCCGTCCGCGACCATCCGTTCCGACCGGGGAGACATCCCGGCGGTTTCCGCGTCGCCGGGGTACCGCACTCTGGCGGGATCAGGACAGGTGCGCCCACCGCCGGTCGTCCGACGAAGCCGCAGCGCGTGTCCGATGAAGCCCACACTTCCGGCCCTCGTGAACCGTCGACCGAATTCGCGCACGTCCCGGTCCTGCTCGACAGAGTGGTCGAGCTCTTCCGGGACGTGCCGAGCGGCCTGTACGTCGACGCCACGCTCGGAGGGGCCGGCCACGCCGCTGCCGTCCTCGCCGCGAATCAGGGGCTGCGCCTGCTCGGCCTCGATCGCGACGACCGGGCCGTCGCGGCGGCGAGCCGACGCCTCGCCCCATTCGGCGATCGAGTCGAGATCGTCCGCTCCGGCTTCGGCCGGCTGGAACAACTCGTGAATGAACGAACCACCGAAGGAGCAACCGCCGTGCTGTTCGACCTCGGAGTGTCATCCCCCCAACTGGACGAGGTCGACCGTGGCTTCTCGTACCGCAGCGCGGGTCCCCTCGACATGCGGATGGATCGACGCCAGGAGCTGTCCGCCGTCGATGTGGTGAACGACTACCCGTTCGCGCAGCTCGCGGGGGTCATCGAGCGGTACGGCGAGGATCGATACGCCAAGCGGATCGCCCGCGCCATCGTGACGGCCCGGCCCATCACCGACACCGAGCACCTGGCCGAAGTGGTTCGCGACGCCATCCCGGCCCCGGCGCGCCGGCGGGGCGGGCATCCCGCGAAGCGGACGTTCCAGGCCATCCGCATCGAGGTGAACCGCGAGCTCGAGCAATTGGCGGATGCCCTCGACGGCGCCCTCGCGGTGCTCGCTCCCGGAGGCCGGCTCGCAGTCATGTCGTATCACTCCCTCGAGGACAAGCTCGTGAAGGACACGTTCCGCGAGGCCGAAACCGGAGGCTGCGTGTGCCCGCCGGGGTTGCCCTGCGCGTGCGGCGCCACGCCGACCGTCCGGCTCCTCAAGCGGGGCGCGTGGAAGGCCGGCGACGACGAGGTGGCGGACAACCGACGCGCCGAGAGCGTGCGGCTCCGGGCGGTCGAATCGCTGGGTGAGCGAGCGTCGTGACCGCAGTCCGTTCGGCCGAGGGCATCACGCGGCCCGGTGCGCTCCGACGGAGCGCCGCCGCGGACGCGCCTGCCCAGCGCGCCGAAGGGACCGTCCTTCAACTGATCCCGACCCGGTCGCGACGGTGGGTCATCACCGCGGTGATGGTGGTCGGGCTGTTCGGGATCCTCGGCGCCGCGGTCACGATCCAGGCTCAGGGCATCGGGGACCAGGAGCGGTATGACGCGGTCAAGTCCGACATCGACCGGGCGCTGGACCGCCAGCGCGACCTGCGGGTGGCGGTGGCCGAGGCGGAGTCGCCGAGCCACGTGCTCGAGCGGGCCCGCGACCTCGGCATGATCGAGCCCGGACCCTCCCTCGCGGTTCCTGCCGGGGCGACCGATCCACCCACCCCTCCACCGGCGCCCACGACGACCACGATTCCGAAGGCAGCGTCGACAACCGTCCCCAAGTCGTCGTCCGCGACGACCGGACAGCAGGCGACGACCGGACAGCAGGCGTCGACCACAACCACGCCGCGGACGCCGGCGACGACGGCACCGAAACAGAAGACCGGAACCGGAACCGGAACGGGAACCGGAGCGGCAGCCGGGTGAGCCGCGAGCGCCCGGCCCCACCATCTCGGTCCCGGCCCACCAAAGCCGGACAATCGCGCTCCGGTGAAACACGAGGGAGCACATCCCGAACGGGTCCGACTCGAGGCCGGGCCCCCAAGCCGGCACGGCAACAACCGGCTCGACCCAAGGCCGCCCGGTCCAACCCTGCCCGTTCCAAGCCGGCCCGTTCCAAGCCGGCCCGTTCCAAGCCGGCCCGTTCGAAGCCTGAACGGCCCGGGTCGACGAGTTCCCGGGCGCCGCGCAGCACATCCCGCAGTGCCTCCCGCAGCTCGGCTCCGTCGAGTCGTCGAGCGACGGAGCGTCGCCCCGCTCCGCCGAGGAGGCCCGCGGCGTCATCGAGTCA
>Ga0190271_10002275_pt1 | contig 11540 bp, 6 predicted proteins | sample Popmic356T_FD_133747 | JGI IMG/M metagenome (GOLD analysis project Ga0190271, IMG submission 133747) | Populus adjacent soil microbial communities from riparian zone of Weber River, Utah, USA - 356 T | ecosystem: Environmental > Terrestrial > Soil > Riparian zone | place: USA: Utah | collected...
CGATCGGGTACTGGACTTTCTTTCGAGTGAAATGCCTTGTATGACCGCTCTCTCGGAGAGCGGGTTCCCGGTCGAGCAGATTTTCGATCGGAGTCAGACGCCGCCCCCTTTCCGCAGCATCTGGGCGCTCGCAGGCTGGCTGAAGCGTGCGCAAGACCGTGGGCTCATCGATGTGGACATGGTCGAAAGCAATGATTTCGAGGGCGTCGCTACGGGCTTGCTCGGCGCGTTACACGGTCGCGTCTTTTTGAATGATTTTCTGGGCGCCACGTACTGGCGCCGGTCGCGCGACGAGTACGTCGCCGATATCGCGCGGATTTACGCGCGCGCTTTTGCGCCGCGCGAGCGGGATCGGTCGCTGGGTCGGTCACTGAGTCGCTCACCGAAACCAAAGCTCTTGAAGACTGTCACACGTCTAACCAAGCCTCTGCGTAAGAGAAAGAAGTCATGACACGAGCCGCTTCGTTCGTCGGCCTGGCGCTGCTCAGCGCTTGGTCGTTGTCGTTCTCCGCTTGCAAGCAGACCCACGCGCCGGTCAAGGCGGTCGAGAAGGAGTCGCCGCCGGTCGGTGTCCAGCTCGGTAAGGTCGAGCGCCGCAAGATGCCCAACGTCGTCACACTGCTGGGTAACGTGGCTCCGGACCGACAGTCCGAGGTGGCCGCAAATGTGGCAGGGCGCGTGTTGCTTGCGCCGATCGAGCGCGGCCAGGCCGTCAAAGCCGGTGAGACGCTGGTGATGGTCGACTCCAAAGCCGCGAGTCTCTCAGCGGCTGCGGCGACGTCACAGGCGGAGCTGGCCGAGACGCAGCTGAAACAAGCCCGGTCTGACTGTGAGCGTTCCGATCGCCTGCTCGCGCAGGGTGCGATCGGTCAAGCCGAGTACGACCGTCAGCACTCGCAGTGCAAGGGGCAGGAGTTTCAGGCGAGCAGCGCGCGCACGCAGGCGCAGTTGTCCGCGAAGCTCGCCGCCGATGCGCTGGTGCGGGCACCGTTCGCCGGCGTGGTTGGCGAGCGCTACGTCAACGCCGGCGAGTATGTGCAAGCGAGCACGCGCGTGGCGTCGGTGTACAGCCTCGACCCCGTGCGCATCACGATCAGCGTGCCTGAAAACAGCGTCGGGCTCGTACGCAACGGCGCGACCTTGAATATCCAGGTGGCGGCTTTTCCGGGCCGACTCTTTCCGGCGACCATCCAATATGTCAGTCCGGCGCTGCGTACCCTGCAGCGTGATCTCCTGATCGAGGCGAAGGCGGCGAATCCGGACGGCGCGCTGCGTCCCGGCATGTTCGCGACGGTGCAGGCCTCGCTCGGCGACGAGATGCTGGCCACAGTGCCAGACGACGCGATCCGCAACGACGGCGACACGCGTCGCATGTTCGTGGCTCGCGAAGGCCGCGCCTTCGAGATCGTCGTGCGCACCGGCGTCACGCGCGAAGGTCGCACCGTCGTCTACGAAGACCTCGCCCCCGATACGCAGGTGATTCGGCAGCCGCCGCCAACGCTGCGCGACGGCGAAGCGATCAACCCATCCGCCGGTGCGCGAGCAGACGCCACCCCAGGCATCATCAAGGGCTAGTCCCGCCGTAGGAGCGACCCCATGCAGTGGCTTGCAGAAGTCTGTGTAAAGCGTCCGGTGTTCGCCACCGTGCTGAGTCTGGTGATCTTGGTCGTCGGCAGCGTGTTCTACCGGCAGCTCGGCGTCGACCAGTTCCCGAAGATCGATCTGCCGATGGTGATGATCATCACGCGTCTGCCGGGTGCTTCACCCGAAGACGTCGAGACCGACGTCACCGACAAGATCGAAGGCGCGGTCAATACGATCAGCGGCATCGAGGAGCTGCGCTCCAACTCCACTGAGGGTGTGTCGCAGGTGCTGATCCAGTTCAAGCTGGAGAAGCCCGTCGATGTCGCAGCCCAAGAGGTGCAAGAGAAGGTCAACGGTGTACTCAACGATCTTCCACGTGACATCGAACCGCCCAGTGTCTCACGCGTCGATCCAGATTCGATGCCGGTGTTGTTCATCGCGGTCAACGCGGTAGGTCGCGACACCAAGGCGATCACGGACTTCGCGGACCGCGTGGTGCGGCGCCGCATCGAGAGCGTGAGCGGTGTCGGCCAGGTCAGCATCCTCGGCGGTCGCATGCGCCAGGTGAACGTCTGGGTCGACCCAAACAAGATGCGGGGACTCGGGCTCACGGCCTCCGAGGTTGCTCGCGCGATCAACGCGGAGAACCTGACGACGCCCGGCGGGCGTGTCGATACGAGTCGCGACTTCCTCACGCTGCGTGTGCACGGCCGCGTAGAGAACGTCGACGCGCTACGCAAGATCGTCGTCAAGCAAGACAACGGGCGCTTCGTGCGCTTGGACGAGGTCGCGCGCGTCGAAGACGGCGTCGAGGAGCTCGAGACGTCTGCCTTCTGGAATGGGCAGCGCACAGTCATCCTGACAGTGCGCAAGCAGTCAGGCACCAACACAGTGGCCGTCGTCGACGCAGTCAACGAACGCCTGAACGACGTGCGTGCCGAGCTGCCTCCGGGCTACACACTCGAGATTCAACGCGACGGCTCCGCGGTGATCCGTACCGGCACCGAGGCAGTCACCGAGCACTTGATCCTCGGCGCGGTGTTCGCGGCGCTGATCGTGCTGGTCTTCCTGGGCAACCTACGCAGCACGGTGATCGCGGCCGTGGCGATCCCCACCTCGATCGTCGGCACGTTCGCGCTGATGAAGCTCCAGGGCTACACGCTGAACACGATCACGTTGCTAGCGCTCGCGCTCGCGGTGGGTATCGTGATCGACGACGCGATCGTCGTGCTCGAAAACATCTTCAAGCACGTCGAAGAGCGCGGCCTATCGCCTAAGCAGGCGGCCATCGAAGGCACGCGCGAGATCGGCCTACCGGTGCTCGCCACCACCCTGTCGCTCATCGCGGTGTTCTTGCCGATCGCGTTCGTGGCCGGCATTCCTGGGCGCTTCCTGGCTAGTTTCGGCGTCACCATGGCGTTCTCCATCGTGGTGTCGTTGTTCGTCAGCTTCACGCTGACGCCGATGCTCGCTTCACAGTGGCTGAAGCCAAAGCCAGTGGGCGACCATCGCAAGAGCTTCCTCGAGCGCGTCGTCGACTACGGTTATCGACCGGTCGAGCGCGGCTATGTCGGCTTTCTCGCTTGGTGCATGCGGTTCCGCTGGTTGGTCGTGCTGGCGTGCATCGCCACCGTGGCCTCCGTCGGGCCACTGGCAGCGAAAGCCAAGAAGGGCTTCTTGCCCATCGACGATCGCGCACAGTTCGAGGTGCTGGTGCGCTTGCCGGAAGGTCGCAGCTTGGCCGCGACCGAAGTCATCGGCGAGCGCGTCGCGCGTCAGGTCCGACAGATGGCCGAGGTCTCAGCGACCCTGCTGACCATCGGTGACGACGATCAGCGCACCCCCAACCTCGCGCGTATCTACGTCAAGCTGGTGCCACCCGATCAGCGCGTGATCACGCAGAACGACATGAAGGCGAAGATCCGCGCAGAGATACTCGCCAAGCTACCGGCCGAGCTGCGCACTTCGGTCTCGGACGTCAACGAGTTCGGCGGTGGACAGTCGACTGCGCGCATCCAGTACATCCTGGGCGGGCCCGATCTCAAGGTGCTCTCCGGCGCCAGCGAGCGCGTGCTGAAGAAAATGAAGGAGATCCCGAGTGTCGTCGACGCCGACTCCTCGCTGATCGTCGGCAAGCCGGAGCTCGGCGTGTACATCGATCGCGATCGCGCCGCGGTGCTCGGCGTGCAGGTAGCCGATATCGCGCAGACCTTACAGCTGCTCGTGGGTGGACAAAAAGTGTCGACGTACGCCGAGGCGGGCGAGCAATACGACATTCGTCTGCGTGGGCTGTCGGAGTTTCGCACCACCGAAGACGCGCTGCGCTTGTTGACCGTGCCCTCGCGCACAGCAGGCATTATCTCGCTCGCAGACGTGGTGAAGCTCAAGCATGGCAGCGGCCCTGCCATGATCAGTCGCTTTCAGCGCGAGCGTCAGGTGACCTTCATGGCGAACGCCGCTCCGGGCGCCAGTGAGGCCGCTGCGGGTGATGCGATCGCCAAGGCGATCGCCGACGAGAAACTGCCGGCAGGCTATCGGTTGCTGCCGACAGGTCAGACCAAGCTGATGGCGGAGACCGGCAAGAGCTTCGTGTTCGGTCTGCTGGGCTCGATGGTCTTCATGTACTTGATCTTGGCCGCACAGTTCGAGTCGTGGCTGCACCCGATCACCATCCTGCTGTCGCTGCCGCTCACGCTGCCGTTCGCGATCCTGTCGGTCATCCTGTTCGACCAGTCGCTCGACATCTACTCGTTCCTCGGCATCTTCGTGCTGTTCGGCGTGGTGAAGAAGAACGCAATCTTGCAGATCGTTCGCACCAACCAGCTGCGCGAGGAGGGCGTGGAACGCCTGACCGCAATCCTTCAAGCGAACCGCGATCGGTTGCGCCCCATCCTCATGACTACGTTCGCGTTCGTCGCCGGCATGATCCCGCTGGTCACATCGCAGGGCATCGGCGCTGGCTTCAATCGCGCCACAGCCGGTGTCGTCGTCGGCGGCCAGGTTATGTCACTGCTGCTGACACTCATCGCAGTGCCGGTGGCGTACTCACTCTTCGACGACCTTCACGGGTTGTGGTTGCGGTTGTTTAGAAGCAAGCGCGCCGAGGCAGACCAGCGCGAGGCCGCCACCCACGATCACGACCGCGATCACGACAGCGAAGCGCCCAACGCGGTCGCCGGCTGAGAGCGTCGCGACACGCGCAGGCCGTTGTGCCGAGCCGGTAGAGGGCCCAGCCAACGGCCTGTCGCGTTTAAGCGGGCAGCTGAGCGCCATAGCCAGCCCCTGCTGACGTCCTCAGCGCTGCCCGCAGACAGGGATATGGCTGGCGCTGCTGGCGAGCCGGCCACTACTGGCTTCGCCCGTGTTGCCATTTACGGAGTGTAGCTGTGTTGCTGAGCAGCACGGTGGCCAGCTTTGATGGTTGGCCCTTCAGCTCGCCCTCGAGGCACTTGTCATTGCCACCTGAGCGCCAAGAATGCGCACGGTCACGCAGCGCATTACAGGGAGGCCACAAGGAGCCGAGATGAGGACACTTCAGATTCGCTCCACAGCCTGGTTGCTCGTCGGCCTGGCGTGGCTCTCGAGTGCATGCCTCGATCGCGAGCTCAAGCCGATCAATCCCTGCTTGGTCTCAACGGTTAGCCGGAAGGTGACCATCAACAGCATCGACCGGGTCGATCTGCTGTTCATGGTCGATAACTCGGCGTCGATGACGAGTAAGCAGAACTCGCTCAAAGCCCAGTTCCCGCGCATGATTCAGGTCCTCAGCACGGGTCGGCGCAGCGCAAACGACCCGAGTCCATTCCCGCCGGTCAGGGACATGCACCTGGCCGTCGTCTCTAGCGACATGGGAGTGATCGGTCAGCCGGACATCATGGGTTGCGACCCCAACGGCGGCGACGATGGACGACTCAAGCACGCGTCGAGCGGCGACCCAGGGTGCGCGGCGACCTATCCACCGTTCCTCAGTTACGACGGCACACGCGACAACCCCATGCAGATAGGCGTGGACTTCGCCTGCATCGCGTCACTCGGCGTCGAGGGCTGCACCTACGAACACCAGCTCGAAGCTCCGCTCAAAGCCTTGTGGCCGTCGATGTACGTCGACGCGGGTGGCAACCTCATCGCGCCGAACCCCTACAGCTTCCTGAACCCTGCGCAGCCTACCGGTCGCGGCAGCCTGCCGCCGCCCGAAGGCAGTCTTGGCTTCATGCGCAACGATCCAGCCAGCCCTTCCCTACTCGGGATCGTGTTGCTGACAGACGAAGACGATCAATCCTCGCAGAAAACCGAGTACCTGGGCGTGACCGACACGAGCAATCCGATTGCGCGCCAAGGCGTGCAGGTGCGCTCGCTCATGAATCCGCAAAACCTGTACGACGTTCAACGCTACATCCGCGGGTTCAAGCAGCTGCGTCCGGGGCAAGAGGAGCTCGTGGTGTTCGCTGCGATCGCCGGTGTGCCCCTCGACTTGGTCGACGCGAACGCGCGCGCAAATGTCGACTTCAGCGATGCCGCACAGCGCGACGCTTACTACGATCACATCGCCGACGATCCGCGCATGCGGCAGACCGTGATCAACGGTGGAGTGCCGCAGCTCGCGTCGCTCAGCCCGGCGTGCCGGCGCCGCAACAGCATGGGCGAGCAGGAAGTGGCTACACCCGCTCAGCGGATTCTCTCGGTCGTCAAAGGCTTCGGTGAGAACGCTACGCTGCAGTCGATCTGTGCGGACGACTACGGACCCGGCATGGACGCCATCATCGAGATCATCGCGCGGCAGCTCGGTGCGGTTTGTCTGCCGCGGCCGCTGGTGCGAAGTGCCGACGGACAGGTCGCGTGCGGCGTGGTGTGGGAGTTGCCGCCTGCCAATAAGGCTGTGCCCGGCACGCCCACCCAGTGCGGCCAGCTGCCATTTCTCAAGCCGGTGGGGCCCGGTCGCCCGGCATTCAACGCGCTCGGCGGGATGAACTGTGAGGTCGAACAGCTACCGGTGACAGACAACACCACCGTGGCCAGAGGCGACGGCTGGTTCTACGACACGTTCTCATCGAGCGTGATGACCGCATGCCCGCTCAATCGTCGACAACGCGTCACCTTCACGGATGCGGCGAAGCCGCCCAACGGTGTGATCGTCGATCTCGAGTGTCTGAACGAGGTCCAGTCTCAGCCGAGCGTTCGTACGGACCTCAACAACAGCGCCGCCTATCAACCCGAGCTCGGGTCGGCCTGCGCGACCGTGACGACTAAAAACGGCAAGGTGCTCAAGCGCGACGCCGCGTGCGTACTCCAGCTGAACAGCGGTAAAACTGACAGCTCGATGTTCTGTCACGCGCAGCTGAACGTGTGTGTGCAAGGCTGCAAGAGCTCGAGCGACTGCCCTCCGGCGTGGGAGTGTGACAGCCGCCCAGACACACTCGCCACGAGCAACGGCAAGGCCTACTGCGTCAATCCGACCTGCGGGACCGACCTGTAACGCGCGCTCTCAAGCCGCAGGCCGAAGCACGAATCCAGCGCGCGGGAAGTGCACTGCCACTTGCCCCGCGCGCTCGTCCTGTCGTGCGATCACGATCTCCTCGCGCGACAGAGCGGTAAGCTCTCCGAGCACTGGGTCGCGCCCAGTGTCGTCCGGCGTCACCGTGACGCGGTCGCCGAGCTTGCGCCCGAATGGATCGTGCGGGTCGCTGAAGCTGCGATCGAGAGGGCGCCCTGCGCGTGCGATCTCGAGTGCGGCGCTCGAGCTGAGCTCACTCGCTTGTCCATGCCCAAGCTCCGCAACTCGTGTCATCCAGGCGCGCAGTCTCTCGAGCTCGGCGAGCGGCGCGGCCTCGGGACCGAGATTGCTCAGCATGAACCAACATGAATGATAGACCGTACAGTCCACGAGCGTGGGTTTGTCGCCGCACAGAAACGCCCGACCGTCCGCCAGCGCCGTTTCGTACCACACGAGCTGAACACGCAGCTGGTCCACCATCACGGGCAGAGCGGCCTTGAGCCGCGCGATGTTGACCTCGCGCCCCGTGAAGCGCGATCGATCCTCGAGGAAACCCTCGGGCAAAGCGGCGGGGCGCACGGCCATCGTCACGCCAACTGCGGTAGAGAACAAGTTGCGGTCGGTCCAGAATGCGAGCGCGTTGGCCGTGCCGGCGTCGGTCCCGGCGTACAAGCTCGGCTCCGGGAAACGCCGCTCGAGCTCGCGCAAGATGCATTGCGTGTCGCAGTACACGTCCGCGCCGATCTGCATGACCGGCGTCTTGCGATAGCCGCCCGTGAGTGCGACCAGATCGGGCTTGGGCATGATCACTGGGATCGTGACCGAGCGCCAAGCGAGCCGTTTGATGCCCAACGCAACCCGCACCTTCTCGGCAAACGGGGAGGTGGGGTAGTGATGCAGAATGATCTCGCTCATCGAAGGTCGTGCTCCTTACCGGTCGATGAGGCCGACAGGTAACACACGACCCAGCTGCCACGGTCGATAATCAGCGCGATAATCAGCGCGATAATCAGCGCGACCATCGGCAGACAGAGCCCTCACGCAAGCGAGCTGCAGGAAACTGCACTCGCGGCGCGGCCGAGTTGGAGGGCGAGAGAGACAGGCCGCGCCGCGAGTCGGCAAAGTCTTAGCTAGTCGTTGAGCGCCCCGGCCGCGACCCAAGCGCTGATCGCCTGTTCGGCTTCTGGGTATGACGTCGGGCCGTTTGGCGGCATGCTGCCGCCGAACCACGAAAGGCGCGACAGGCCGCGCTTCGCGAGCGGCGAGCTTGTCCCGCTAATCTGTCCGACCATGGTCAGCGACGAGTAGGCGACGGCTGCCGTGTTGAGCGGGAGGATACGGCCTTGTTCGCTATGGCAACCGGAGCAGCGGCCTATCGTTCCGGGTCCGAGGTAGGCCGCGTAGATGCCTGACCACGTCGTTGGCAACGGGCCTGTCGAGCCGCCACCCGCACTGCCGCCTGCCCCACCCGCGCCGCCTGCTCCCCCTGCGCCGCCGCTGCCAGCGACGGGCGGGACACAACTGCCTTGCGGGCGGCAGTCGTCTTTGGGCACGAAGGCGTAGAGCTTATTGTTCGGCTTGAGCCCGATACCCCGCACGCCGTAGCCCGAGCCCCAGTACAGCACGCCGTTCACGATGGCCGGGCTGGTGTTGACGGATCCGCCGCTGCGGAAGGACCAGAGTGTTTTGCCATTGTTGGCATCGAGCGCATACATCGTGCCCGCAGAGTCGATCGTGCCGGCGTAGACGACACCGTTGGCCACGCTGACGGGCCCTTGATTGGTGCTCTTCACGAGTGGATCGCCGGCAGTCTGCCACTGAACCTTACCGGTCGCAGCATCGAGCGCGCTCCAAAAGCCACTCGTGGTCGAGGTGCCGTCCGACAGTGTCCAGGGCTTTCCCGAACTGTTCGCCACGGCGACATAGATGCGCCGGCCATCGGTCGCCGAGCCCCATTCCAGTCCGCCCAAGCTTCCGCCGGGGCCAACCTGGGTGCTCCACACGGTGTTGCCGTTGTTCGGATCGACGGCCCAATACACGCCGCTCTTCTGCCCCGCGCCTAACAGTTGGCGTGGCCGTCCGTTGTTGACGACTGTGAGCAACGTTGCGCCTTGACCAAAGTCGAAGTCTTCGCCCTTGGGGTTGGTGCAGTTACCTTCGTTGCCTGGCACCGAGTAGAGGCAGGAGATATTCCAGGAATCGAATGGAATCATCGACCGCGCCCACTTGATGGCGCCGTTCTTGAGGTCGAGCGAAACGATGGCGTCGAAGTAGTTCTGCTTCGAGCCGGGGACCTTGTCGACGCAGCTCTTCACTTGGTCCGGTGCGCCGCTCGACTGACAGTCGAGGATCGCTTGCGGCACCGTGTAGTTGTTGCCGGTCGTGATGTACACCGAGTTGCGAGCCGCATCGATGACTGGGGTGCTACCCCACACCGCGCCGCCGGCATAGCCAGGCGCCTCTGCTCCCGGCAACATGTAGGTGTGCCAGCGGATGGCGCCCGTCTTGCGGTCGAGCGCGACCATACTGCCGCGGAACGAACAGCACTTGTACGGCGAGACAGCAGCCGCAAAGTTCTCCTCGATCGATGACACGCCCACGTAGACAGTGTCTTGATACACGACTGGTGACTGCGTGATCACGGCAGTCGGGTGCGGTTCCACCTGCGTCGCCCAGAGCGGCGTGCCGTCTTTGCGCCGGACTGCGATCACGTAGGCACCACCGAGCGTCGTGGTACGGGCGCCCTGGTTGCCGATGAACAACACGTCTCCCGCGACAGCCGGTGTGGTCCGCGAGTTATCGTTGGTGAGGCCGGTATAGTCTGCGACCTTGCGCTGCCAGCGCGCCTTGCCCGTTTTCGCGTCCACGGCGCTCAGACTGCCAGACGCATCGGTCACATACACGACGCCATCACTCACTGCGGTCGTCGACCAAACATCGCCATCTGTTTGAAACACCCACTTCACAGTCAGAGTGCTCGCATTGTTGCGGCTGATGCGTAGCTCTGCAGGTTGACTGCGCGTGTTCAGCAAGTCGTGACCGGCCGAGGACCAGTCGAGAAGACCGAGCCCGCCTCGATCCGCCGACTGAGCCGTCGCACTGCCGCCGGCGACGTTCCGCAGCTCTACAGGCGCGTTGCTCGGATTTGCATCCTCCTCACCTGACACACAGGCGCCACAAACAATGCTCAAGAGGACGCTGATTCGCCTGAGAGGCAACCTATACGCAACCATCTCTGACTCCTGCTAACGGCGGGTGAAGAGCCGCAGTAGATCACACATCACCGCGGTCACGCACAGCTTGAGCGCAGTTATAGACCAGACGCCGCTAACAGCGTCAAGGCGTGTTCCCCGTACATTCGTCACCGAATGAACTGGCAGTAGCAGCGGCGTCACGCGCTCCAGGGCGTTCACTTACACCGAGTTGCTACACTCTTACATGTAACGCAGCTATGCGCGGCAACGGTGAACGGTTCTCGCTCAAACACTCACATCAGTGAGCGGAGCTCGACTAGTCAGGATTCCCATGATGCAATTCCCCTGAGCTGCGCGCCCGACATGACCGGTACCGGCACATTACGGCACAAGCCCTCACCGCGTACCATCACACGTTCAAGCTAGCTCAAGTTGCGCTGTGTTTAGACCGTTGAGAGGCAAGTGCGGGTACCAAGTTTTGACTTCGACACACGCCTCTACCAAGGTGACACAACGACGATCTATGCGGGTGTGCGGGAGCAGGATCAAGCACCCGTCGTAGGCAAGCTGGTCACCGACTCGCGACGCAACCTGCACGTCGAGCTCGCGATGATGCAGAAGGTGGCCGGCCCCGGCGTAGCAGAGGCCCTGGGGATCTTCGACGGCAGCGACGGGCCCGTGCTCATCCAGCGGCGTTTCGGCCAAGGACCGCTGTCGAACGCGCTGCGAGGCACGCCGCTGCCCGTACGGCGCGCGCTGCACATTGGGCTACAACTCGCGCGAGCCTTCGTGCGCATCCACGCCGCGGGCGTTCTGCACCGCGACGTGAAACCCGCCAACGTGCTCTGGGATTCGCAGACGGATGCGATCGAGGTCGCGGACTTTGGCTCGGCGGTCGAGCTACCACTCGGCGGACGCGCACTGCCAGTCACCGACCTCGTGGGTACACCCGCCTATCTTTCGCCAGAGCAGACCGGCCGAACACACCAAGGCTGCGACGTACGCTCGGATCTGTACTCGCTCGGCGTGACGCTCTATCAGCTGCTCACGGGCACGCTGCCGTTCGCCGGCAACGAGCTGATCGAGCTCGTCGCGGCTCAGCTCGCCACGCGGCCCGAAGCCCCGGAGCTGCGCGCGCCAGGCATTCCGCACGTCGTGAGCGCGGTCGTCATGAAGTTGCTCGCGAAGTCGCCGGACGAACGCTATCAGTCGGCGCGCGGCTTGGCGGCAGATCTCGCCGTGTGCCTCGAGACACTCGGCGCAGGCGACAA
>Ga0190271_10002276_pt1 | contig 11538 bp, 17 predicted proteins | sample Popmic356T_FD_133747 | JGI IMG/M metagenome (GOLD analysis project Ga0190271, IMG submission 133747) | Populus adjacent soil microbial communities from riparian zone of Weber River, Utah, USA - 356 T | ecosystem: Environmental > Terrestrial > Soil > Riparian zone | place: USA: Utah | collected...
CACGCCGCCGAGAACCAGCGGGATGACGTGGTCGACGTTGAGCGCTTTCGGCCCGAAGGGTTCGTCAAGGTTGACGATCTCTCCGCACAGGTAGCACTCGTCGCCCCAGCGGGCAACGACGTCGGCGACGTTGATCGCGTAGTGCCGCGATTGATACGCCCGGCCCCGACATTGGCCGGAGCAGTAGATGCGCCGTCGGCCTGGGCCGGAATGCTGCTCGACGACCTTCCCACAGGTCGGGCAGAGCTGGATCGGGCGTATCGGGACGTGGCTCATTGCGTCACAATAACGTTTTGCATAACGAAATCCTAACTAACGAAACAGTGGGTGGCGGTGGAGCGCTCTCGAAGACCGACTCTTCGGAGCACTCCACCGCCGAGCCAGCCGGGGGACGGACATGACTACGTCCCCCGGCTGGCGATCTAGTGGCCTACCACCAAGACGTGTCGTCTCGTGGCGGGCGAAGCTTGATGTGGGTACGGACGTCTACGAGGACGAGCGTGACTGCGATGAGTCCCGCTCCGACGTAGAGGTCTTGTGGTTCGTTGGCTCCGAGCAGGATCGCGAATGCGATCCCGAGCGAAGCCAAGGTGAGCACTCTCACTTCTCAGGCCACCTGAGGTAGTGGTCGACGGCGTTCGGCGTGCGGCCGCGAGTTGTCACCTCGAAGCCTTTCGCCCTCCAGGTCTGGAAGGTGGCGGTCGAGTTCGTGGTCACCTTCGCCCACTGTCCAGGGTTGGCTTTCAGCCATTCACGCAGGGGCTGCCATCTCCCTCTGTTCCCGCCGGGTGCGGGCGGGTCGTCGACTGGTTCGAATGTCACCACCAGCCTCCTTTCCTTGGTTCGTCGGCGGATTCGCCGAGGGTTTCTTCGACCTCGCTCATGAACTTGGACACCTCGTTCTCCATCACTGTGCGGAACGAGGCGTTGCCGTCAAGCGGCTTCAAGACCCCTGCGATGTCGAGTTCGGTTTCGATTCCGTGTGCCCACAGGGAGCCACTGATCGCCAAGTCGCATGCTTCTTTCTCGTCTGCGGTGATGGGGCGGAACTCGTCCATGCCGATGCCTGTCGAGATGCCGTCCCCCATCACGGTGATCAACGCTTCGCGGATGGCGCCACCGAACTCGTGGAACCCCATTGCGTGGAGGCAGGCACGGATCTCCCATGTGACGTCGTGCGTCATGGCGTGCATCGACTGCAGGAACCCTGCGGTCGTCTCCATCACCAGCTGCCCACGTTCCTCGTCGGAGATGTCGTCCGATGCGAGGCGTTGCATCATCTCCATGAGCGCCCTTTGGCGCGCATCCATCCCGTCTCCGCTGAACTCTTCGAATCTGTTTGCCATTCCTCTTTCTCCAGTGTACGCCGAGAGGGGGGCTACCCATTGAATGGGTAGCCCCCCTCTCGGAGAGTGGTTTCGGTTGTCGAATCAGTTGGTGTAGAGCGACCCTTCGACCGAGTCGCCGTTGGCATCCTCCAACGTGATGCGGGCACCGTTCATGCGGTGCTCCACGATGTTGTCGATGCTGGACTCCATGTTCGACTTCACGTCGTCGAGCTGGCTGTTGATGGTGTCGGCCAGGTCTTCGACGCGCTCTTGCACGATGGAGCGCATCACGGCGTCCATCGGCTCCAACGCTGGCGCCCGGTCCGATGCCGCTTCCTGGATGTCGTGCTGGGCACGCAACGACTTCATCGCACGCACGATGTCGGCCGTCACCACCGTCCCGGCCTTGCCGGTACGGGAGATCGGGTAACGCAACGCACGTTCGAAGCCTTCCTTGACGTAGGCGGGCATGAACCCGCTCGTCGAGTCGAACACGTCGTCCCACACGATGTCATCGGGGCAGTGCTCACGCAGCGTGAGCTTGCCGAGCTTCTCGACGCCGGGCCGGTCCATCGCCCCGATCGTCATGACCGCATCGATGCGGCCCGAACGCAACAGCCCCTTGTGGATGTCGCCGACGTGGTTAGTCGTCAACACACCGATCAACGGGATGTTCTTCGTCTGTGCCCCGTCGAACACGTCGAGCATCTTCGACACGAGCATCGGGTCGCGTTGCGCGGCGAGGACATCGATGTCTTCGGCCGTCATCAACGAGCCGGTGCTCCCGGCGTAGAGCAGAGCGGTCTGCAACACGTCGAGCGGGTTGTCTTCCGGTCGGCACATGATGACGGTGACACCGTTGGCGACAGCGGTCTTCGCTGCGGTACGCAGCAACGACGTCTTGCCGGTACCGAACGGCCCTTCGAGGAGGGTGACCCGCTTCTGGTTGAGACCGTTGCGGCGGATCTCGTCGGCGTCCTTCAACGGGGACAGGAAGTTGATGGCGGCGTCGGCCCACACATCTTCGGAGTACACGAAGTCTTCGGGCCTGATCCGGTCGACGTCGAGGAAGTTCATGCCTCCGTCCATGCACTTGCCGCGGTAGATCGAGTGTTCCTTCAAGTAATCCTCGACGCAGATGAAGAAGCCGTCGATCTTGCGCTGATCCATGCGTCGCACGGTCGCTTCGAGATGGAAGAGGTCGCCTCTCGGCGACCGCTTCGCCATGAGGCGCAGCGTCCCGTTGGGGAGACCGGGCAACACCATGTCACCCCACGGCACCGTCTCACGGACCAAGACACCGTTGTCCCAGCCGAGATCGATGGTGCGCTCCTCGGGTGGGATGTCACCGTGCATGCCGGGTGTCGCCTTCGACAGGGCGTAGCCGAAGAACTCGATGAGCATCTTCTTGGTGGCGTACGCACCGTCGTTCGGCCGGTACTCGAACGTCTTGGAGACGGCGACCGGCTCGGCCATCGACTGGGCGAGGCGGTACACCTCGTTGGCGGCGCCCATCATGTCGCCGTTGAACTTGTCGGGGAAGACAAACGAGTTGCCTTCGAACCGGATGTCGTCGTCCTTGGTGAGCTGCCCGCCGATGATGGCGAGCTGCTGCAGGGCCTGGGCCTGCAGCTGCTGCTGGGAAGTCATGTCAGTTGTCCTTGCTGGCGTTGGTTGGGTGGATGGATCGGGACATCAGCCCGAGTCGGGTCGGGATGACCACGTTGGCGTTGCAGGCGTTGCAGCACCGGTCGGTGTCGAGACGACCGAGTGGGTCAGGGTTGTGGCCGTAGCCGGTCGGTGGTGCATGCCACGGTTCGCATGGCTCACCGCACAGGCAGCAGCGGGGTGGGTACGTCATGTCTCTCCTTGCTTGTCGCTACCCATCGGATGGGTAGATGGTTCCCAGACAGCGACGTGCTGTCGGAGACGGGTGAACTCGACGTCGATGCGGCGCCGGGCTTCGAGGATCTGGCGGTGTAGGTCGTCGACCGGTTCGGACAGGTCACCCACGGCGGCGGAACACCTGGCGCACAGCCCCCTTCTCGGGGATCAAGTCGTCGTGTTCGAACACTTCGAAGATCCCGTTCGGGTAGAACACGACATCGACCGCCTCGGTCGTCCCCTTCGGGACATACACGGTGTTGGCCACCTTGATGGCTTCGGACAGGTTGTCGACGTCGACAGCTGGGCCACCGCCATAGAGAACGACCGCGATGTGGATGTCACGCACGTCGTCTCGGTCGGACAGCTCGACGTGATGCCACAAGGCCGCTTCCCAACCTGCTTCGGAGATGGCGTATCGCTCGCCGATCGCTGTCTCACCCCACTTGCCGCCGACGATGCGTTGCAGACGCACACCGAGGCTCGCGGTAGCGGTGAACGTGAACTCGTGTTCGATCACGGCACCTGTCCTTCTTCGATGATGACCAACTCGTCTCTCTTCATGTCTCCATGCTTTCCTCGGTAATGACGCACCGTGTTCGTCGCCTCGTCGAAGATGGCGTACGACCACAGCACTTGGGATGGGATGAAGGCGTGCAACACGACACGGATATCTCCGTTGCCGTCACGTCGCAGCGCTTTCCATTCGATGAACCAGGCACCGTTGTTGTCGGTGCCGTAGCGGGGCGGATCGTCGAGCAGCTCAGGGAACTGGTCGAAGATGGGGATTGTCAGGGGCGGTGTACGTTTCCGTGCCATGACGCCTTTCTTGTTGGTGGATACGACGAAAGGCCCCTACCCATCGAATGGGTAGGGGCCTTCCGTGGGGACGGTGGATCAGTTGTTCAGAACAGCCGGGCGTCAGCAACGATTCGCATCACCCATGCACGGGCCTCGTCGGACAGGTTCAACGTGTTGCCCTCGTCGTCTCGGCCGCCGGTGATGACCACGTTGCCGTAGAGGCCATCCCCGGCGAACAGGACGCCGTACCGATCCCAACGGATCAGGCAGTCCATCGCCAACCGGTTCAACGGCAGATCGAGGAAATCAGGGTTGCCTTCCTCGTTGACCCAGAACGTGACCTCAGGTTCGGACGGCACACATTCGACCAGCCCGCCGACGTGGTCTTGGATGTCGGCGAACGTGCCGTCGAACGGCATGGCGATGTAGTCGCCGTCGTCGGTGACGGTCAGCTTGATGCCTTTCATCGCCCCACCCCTCGGGTACACCAGAGGAGGAAAAGCATGGAGCACCAGAACCAGAACCATTGCCGCTTCGACCAAGTGCCGTCGTTCATCGGTTGCTACCCATCTGATGGGTAGCGGCCCACTTGCCGATCGCCCGTTCAGCTGACTGACGGGCCAACTCCATCGCACGCTGCTGTTCGATCGCCAACTGCAGCTGCCTATACGGTGGATCAACGACTTGTCGGTCGTCGAATTCGGCGATGACAGCGACCTCGGCGTCGGTCGCCAACCGATGTTCGAGACCGAGATCCTCCAGCTCTTCGATGAAGAAGGGGACCGATTCGTCGTTGCGAACCGGGATGATGATGTATTGCATGTCAGCCCCTTTCAAGGCTATGGCTACCCAACCGATGGGCAGGTAATGGGAGTAAGCGGAGACGGCCTGTGTCGGTCGTCGGTGACGTAGGCGGCGGAGCGCTCACGTGGAGCTGGAACAGCTCCTCGTCGGCTGGGGTGGTCTGAGTCGAGAGACGAGAAAGCCCCCCAGCCGCTGGGGCTGGGGGGCTGTCCGTGTTCTCGGTTGTAGGTGGGGGCTGTCAGCTACGTGAATGGACCCACTGTGAGGAGTAGGTCGACGACACGTAGCCGCAGTCGTCGTCGCCGCAGACACACGGTGTGTAGACGGTGACGACGTCGTCGCCGTAACCGACGACGGACCATTCGTCGCGGTTCGGGCGGTGGCTACCCATCGGATGGGTAGGGGCGGTCGCACGCTTGCCGGTCATTGGCCGATGCTGCGCTTCATGGCGACGAGGAGGCCGGTGCTGCCGACGGCCCAGGCGATGGCGACGATCGCGGCGGCCATCACATCACGTCCAGCGTGGTCGCGACGGGGAAGCTGTAGCCGGGCCGGATCCGGCGGTTCGCCTGGATGACGAAGCAGCTGATCGTGTATCCGATGCCGGACGTCGTCGACACCATCTCGACCGCCTCGGCGTTGGTCGCCGCCAGGTGGTCGAGGCATGAGGCCGCGATGTGCATGTGGCCGGTCGTCGACTCTTTGATGACGGAGACGTGAGTAGGGGTGGCGTCGCAGCGGTGGACGATCGGGTCGCCAGCGTCGGTGTCGGAACCGAACTGGATGCACGCGTCGCAGACGTCGAACGTCACCGAGTAGATGTCGAGTGTCATGTCATTGCCCTTTCAGAGGCTGGGAGAGGCCGCTACCCATCGGATGGGTAGTGGAGTGGCGTCGGTTGCCACTGAGCGCGCCACAGGGCCACAGAGGGGCCTGTGAGGCGATCACTGGTAATCGGCAGAGGTAACGGGCGGTCGGTCGTCGGTGTCGGTCGTCGGTCGTGGTGTGGCGCACACGTAGTGCGCTGGCGAGGTGCGCTACCCATCCGATGGGTAGCGCCGGACGCGACGAGGCCCCGACCGGATCGGTCGGGGCCTCGTCGATTCGTGCGGCGGGCGGGCGCCCGCTTCGCGTCAGGCGGCGGGCGCCTTCGTGGCCGCGGCCGCGGCGAGCACGTCCCGCAGTTCCTCGATCGTCATGCCGCTCGCCTCCGCCATCGTGGCAAACGCAGCGTCCGCCGCCTCCGCCTTCGCCTTCGCCTCCGCCTCGCGCTTCGCGACCGACGTCAGAGCGGCGTTCGCCTCACGGATGATCGCCCGCAGCTGGCGCCCGCTCCATGCGGGATCCATCGTGACGGGGGACGGAACCGCCTCCGCCGCCTTCGTCTCCTCCGCCTCCGCCTTCGCCTTCGCCTTCGCGTGCTCGGCGGATTCCTTCCGCAGCTGCTCGCGCTCGGCGCGGTCCGTCTCACGCTTGGCGGCGGCAGTGGCGTCGGTCCGCCAGAGGTGCGCGTCCCGGACCGCTTGAACGGTCTTTGTGTAGTCCCGCTCCGTCCCCGCGGCGAGCGAATCGGCCCATCCCTTCCGGACGTCCGTCTCGTCGACGCGTGCCAGATCACAGAACCGCTGGACATCGGACCGACCGACCGAACGATCAGGAGCCACCATGAAGCGGGCGCCTTCCGCGTTCAACCCGAGCGCCAGGCGGACCGAAGCGTCCGACACTTTCGCGTCCGACGCCAAAGCGTCCGCCTTCGTGCCGTCCGCCTTCGTGACACGCCCCGTGTTGAAACGGGACCGGACCTCCGCCAGCACCCCGTTACCGATCGTCCGCCCAGCGAACAGGCGGAACACCATGGAGCGGGACGACTCGCCCGCCTCCGCCTCCGCCGCCAGACCGATCACGTAGGTCCGGTCCGCGCCTTCCGCCTTCGCCAGCAACATGCTCAGCGTCTCCAGAGCGGGCAGACCTCCAGCCGCCATCGCGATGTCCGCCTGCTCCATGATGGAGAGAGCGGGCGCCTCCGCCTTCGCCTCCGTCGCCTTCGCCTTCGTCGTCGTCGTCGTCGTCGTCGTCATGCCATCCTCCATCCGGTTCCGCCGCAGGGGTGCGGCGCAGGTGCCGTTCGGTCACCTGAAGCCATCGTACCAAAGGCTACCTACCCATCCGATGGGTAGGGTACCGGGGGTATGCGCCCCCCCCACCCGGGTAGACGTAGTAATGGGAGGTTGAGGAGAGAGCGATTTCTGTGAGGTGAGGAAAGTTCCCTCGAACGAGTGTTCTGGGGTACGAATGTTCGACATTCCCTCGTCGCCGTGTCGATTTTGTGGGGTTTTCGACGGAGACAGGGGTGTTCGAAGCCCGTTTTCGTGCCTGTGGATAACAGGGGGGGAAGGGGGGGAAGGCTTCCCCCCCTCCCCCCCCCCTCGAAGGGGTCCGAAAACATCAAATCAATCAATTTACGTGGACTTTAGGAACGGGGGTCAGAGGAGGGATGGCAGAGGGGGGGGGGAAGCTTCCCCCCTTCCCCCCCTAGGGCCTGTGGACATGTCCTTCGGCCACTTTCGCCCAGCCGTTCGCTACGGCGAGATCGAGGGCCGCATCGAAGCGGTGCCTTGTCCCTGTCGAGGACACCGCCTTGCACAGCTTGTTGCGGCTCCATTCGGTCTGTTCGACCTTGCGCTTGATCGCTTCGGCCATCCGGGCGATGCCTTGGCGGTCCTTCACGTTTTCGACGACGAGTTCGGTTTCGGCGCGTGCTTCGGCGGCGCTGTGACGCCGGGCCTGATCTTGCTGACGCCTGTGTGCGTAGAGGTAGCGTCTGACGGCGGCTGAATGGGTGAGGAGGGTCGTCGCGAGGCCCCAGTCGGCCTCTGACACGTCCAGACGGCCGTCCATCAGGGCGACGATTCCGGCCACTTTGCACCGCAACAGGTCGTGGTGGTGGTCTTCGACGGGGACGTCTGTGCCGACCCGTTGGTCCGACGCTGACTGGCATTCGGCGTACACCTGTTCTGGGTACGTCAGGTAGGTGCGTTGGTGGACGCCGCCGACGCCGATCACTGGTGGGGTCGGGATCGACGTCACCGGCAGCGGCGGGCGGGGCCGTGGCGCCACCCGCGGTTCTTCCGCCCATGCGAACAACAGGCGACCCACGAACCCTTGGCTGGCAGCCGAATCAGTCATCAACTCGTGTGCCTGGTCCGCTTGGATGCCCATCACCAACGTCAGCCGGTACTGGTCGACGTCGATGTGGCGGAACGTCTCAGCGTTCGCGTTCGCCGTCGACAGAGCAGCCCCCGACCAGGCATCACACAACCTCGTCACATGGGTGGTGCCGCCCCGGCCCGCCAACTCGGCGAAAATCAGCCCTTCCGACACCGAGAAGTTCACCCCCGAGATCGCCTTGCGGCGCTCCCGACGCTTCTTGCCGTCGCCGTCGACCTCGTCCACCACCGCGTAGAACGCTTCGATGATCCCTTCGCCCGAACCGATGCCCAGACCCAGACGCAGATCTTTGCGGTCGATCGGCAACAACTCGGCGGCGTTCCGCATCGGCGACGTCTTGCCTGCCCCCGACGTCCCGGCGATCACCCCCAACAGATCGAACGACGACGGTGCCCCGTTGATCGCCGGGATCGAATACCCCGGAGGGATCAACGTCGCCCAACGCGCCAGGAACGCCAACAGGTGAGCTGATGGGGAGCCGCCCACAGCCTGCGCCATCTGACGGCACGCCGCCATCCAAGGACGCTGATCGTAGAACTCGACCGGCGGGTACAACGCCACCACGTCAGCCCCGGCTGTCACAGGCGCCGGCGCCCTCACAGGCGTCGGCGCCGCCGACAACGGCAGCCGCCGACGGTTGATCTCACGGGTCGCAGCCGAATAGTCGCCGCCGAACTCCGTCGCCACGAACCAGTCGTACGGCGTCCACGACACCGAACCATCCCGGTTCACCTGCGCCGCCCGCAACGGCGACGGCATGTTCGTCGAAAACGCACACATCCAGCCCTCATCGACATGGACGACACACGAATGATCGGCAGTCGCCGTCGGATGACGCAAGAAGACGTCGGCGCCCCGCTGACCGACCACGACATGGCCCTGGCCTTCCAACACCGCCACCCAATCCCAATGGTCACGCAACCAGTCAGCGTTCTCCACCCCGCCGCCATCGTTCGACGGATGTCGCAACTTCGAACGCTCCACCACCAACGGCGACGGACGCACCAACTCGTCGACCAGCCACAACGACATCGCCGCCACCGGATGACGATGCAACCCGGAACGCGGCAACAACTCGCCGTAGAACCGTTCCACCCCATCGATCACCCGCGACGACGGCGGCACCACCACCTGGCCACCCACCCCCCGGATGTCGATCCCAGGACCCAACTTGCCGTTCGAGATCGCCTCCGGGGCATCGAAGAACACGTGCAACCCGCCCGACGGCGTCGTATGACACGCCGTCACCAACGGCGGATGCTCCGCCACCATCGCCGCCCAACGAGCCATCCCGTCATCACGGATGTCGACGTCGACCACCACCAGGTTCACGCCGTTCGGCTGCGGACCGCACGCCACCCCGATGTTCAACGGACCCGACGAAAACTGCCGGTCCAACACCTCGACATCGGCCGTCGCATGCTTCGTCCACTCCAACCCGACCGGGCGCTTGTCGCCCGGATACACCCGCACCACCCGGAACCCGGCAGCCCCCAACGTCCGGGCCATCTGATGGACAGCGATGTTCGGGACCGACTCGGCGCTCATCGGTCGGCCGTCCGCCACGAAGGCAGCTCAGTCATCACATCCCGCGGCGACACACCCTGCAGACCGCCGAGCCAGATCGCAGCAGCGATCCAACGCTCGTCGCCGAAGACGACGGACCCTTCACAGCCCGCCGAGAACCTCGCGAGATCGTAGGCGAGCAACTGGGTCGCTTCGAGCGTCCCGGCGATCGGCCCCCAGATCGGGTAGCTGTCGTACGAGGACACGGCCAGCGTGGACTCGTAGACGCCCACCCCCCAGGCGCCGAGTTGGAACCGACGTTCCAACTCGTCAACGAACTGGCGGACATCGGCGGAACTGATAGCTTTGGTATCCACAGGGATTGGCCTTCCTGGAGTCAGGGTCTACGCCCGGTCCCCGCTGTGTGGAGCGGGAGGGGACCGGAGCGTAGATCACTCGTCGGCCACCCTGGGCCGCCGAGAAAATCTTTCGGAACGCCTTGCATCCTACCCTCTGGGTTGGTACCATGCAACTCATGGCACGAAGCCCCTGGGACACCGAACCCACCACCGCAGAAGACGTCATGGTGCAAGTCAGCATCCGCATGCCCTACTGGTACCGCCAGAAGCTGCAGGCCACCGCACCCAACCAGACCGTCGGCATGATCATGCTCGACCTCGCCGGACGCCTCGTCCCGCCCGTCAAGGACAAGAGGCCCAAGATCGCCAGCGGCACGTGAGCCGGGTTGTCGGCGTCGACCCCGGCATCACAGGCGCCATCGCCCTCCTCGTCGACGGCAGCCTCCAAGCCGTCAGCGAAATGCCGTGCTTCGACGGCGAAGCCAACGGACGCCTCATCGCCCTCCTCCTCGAACAACTCGAACCCGACGTCGTCGTCATCGAACACGTCCAACCCATGCCCAAGAACGGGACCATCGCCAGCTTCAGCCTCGGCAAGAACTACGGGATCGTCATCGGGGTCGCCAGCTCACTGCAACACCCCCTTGTCAAGATCAGACCGATGGACTGGAAAAAGACCAACGGACTCCTCAAGCAGCCCAAAGCAGCCAGCCGCAAGCTCGCCGCCGAACTGTGGCCCCACATGGCTCACCGCTTCGCCCGAGTCAAAGACGACGGCCTCGCCGAAGCAGCCCTCATCGCCCGCGCCCACAACTACAGAACGCTCCACCAACATGCCAGCTGACTCCCTCACCGCCGACCTGTGGCTCGCCACCCTCGACCGCGTCGACAAACCCGACCGCACCACCAAAATCCTCTGCGAACTCCTCGAAGACATCATCGTCGAAATCGACGACCCGGAACTCGGACGGATCCTCGACATCCACGCTGGACGGATCCTCCCATGATCGAACTCGAAGAAATGGACGACGCCAACGAAGGCCGCCACGACTACCGGCGGGCCAACGGCGCACCACTCGTCTCCGATCCCGAAAACCCGGACAAAACCCTCCGATATCGGCGGCCGTCCGGCTACAACGAACTCGACGACGAAAACGCCCTCGTCGAATGGCGCATCTGGAAAGCAATGACCGGCGTCGCCAACAGCCCCGCCCTCGCCGCCGAAGTCTCATCCACTAAAGATGAAGACAAGCCAGCCAAGAAGCTGCTCAAGGACAAAGCGATGGACCGGGGCAAAGCCAACGAGGCAGCCGACATGGGCACCGCCCTCCACGCCATGACCACACGGGTCGAAGACCCCAACGACACCTGGGATCCGCCGGAACAGTTCCGGGCCGATCTCGAATCGTATGTCGCAATGCTCGAAGAATACGGACTCGTCTCCGAGATGGTCGAAGTCCACATCGTCAACGACGAATATCGGGCAGCCGGAACAGCCGACCGCATCTACCGGCTCACCAAGCCGCTGATCACACCCAACGGCGACATCCTCGACATCGGCACCCTCGTCCTCGCCGACCTGAAAACCGGCCAGAAGCTCGACTTCTCCATGCCCGGCTACAGCATCC
>Ga0190271_10002277_pt1 | contig 11538 bp, 5 predicted proteins | sample Popmic356T_FD_133747 | JGI IMG/M metagenome (GOLD analysis project Ga0190271, IMG submission 133747) | Populus adjacent soil microbial communities from riparian zone of Weber River, Utah, USA - 356 T | ecosystem: Environmental > Terrestrial > Soil > Riparian zone | place: USA: Utah | collected...
CCCGAAAGGGGCCTTGAGGGCTCGGCGCAGAGAGCAGCGAGGCCTCGATCAGCGGCGTCGCGCTGGGTACCAGCACGCTGTAGCGATCGAAGGTAAACACACCAGCGATCGCGTACTCGAACGACTGGCCCGCGCGCGAAGGGTCCTGTCGCGCGACCTGCTCACCCGGCGCGAGCGTGCGCCGTGTTAGCTCGACGAAGCGCCGGCTCGACGCCTGCGTGGGGCGCAGCACGCGCGCCTGCACCTTCTCGATGCGCAGGTCGCTGCTGGCCGAGCGCGGGAAGCTCAGGCGCAAGAACTGCGCGTGCACCTCGCCCGAGAGCTCGACGTAGTCGCGGTCGAGCGTGCGGCCGTCGTGCTCGAGGTGGGCGAGCGTGGCGGTGTTGTCGGGACGAAAGGTGCGCAGGTCGTCGCTGGCGTCGATCTGTAGCTCGAGCGTGTAGTCGTGCGTCGAGCGGATGGTCAGCGTGAGGCCCATGATCGGATCGGACAGCGCGTGTGTGTCGACCAGGTAGCCGGTCAGGCGCGCGTCGCGCTCGACGATCGACTTCGAGAACGCGCGCGTGATGTTGCCACCTGGGTCACGCTCGACGCGCACCTCGACGCCGTCGGTGCTGCGCTCGTGCTGCGCCTCGAGCGGGAAAAACGGCACCGGTTCGTCCACCAGCGCGGTCAGCGCCTCGCGCGGCACGTGGATGGCGTGGGGCCGTCGCACCCCGTCGGCATCGAACACACACAGATCGGACAGCTCGCGCGAGGTCAGCGCGCGCAGCACCTGCTCGGGCAACGAGAAGCCGTGTACGGCCTGCTTTTGTAGTGGAGCCAGCTCGATGCCGTACGCGAATTCACTGCCGATCGCGGTCTCGGCACGGCACGGCGCCGCGACGAGCAGGCCGATCACGGCGAAGCTTACCAGTCTCATGCGTGCTCCTCGCGCGCGCGCTCGGCAGGGGGCACCGGCGCGACGAAGCCAATCAACAGCAGGAGCACGCCCACCGCCAGGAAAGTGACGATCTTGGCCACGTTGCTGAGCTGCGACAGGTCGACCAAGAACAGCTTGATCACCACGCAGCCAAGCAGCACCGCGCCAGCGACCCAGACCTCACGGCGCAGCTTGCGGTTGGCCACCACCATCGCCAGCAGCGCGAGGATGGTCCACAGGATGGAGAATGCAGACTGCACGAGCGGGGCGGTGGGCACTTGCCACGGCGTGAAGGGGACGCCTGCCCAGTGGTGCGCGGTGCGTACGACGGTGCCGTTGACGGCGACAAACGAACAGAGCGCAGTGCCCCAGGCGGCGACGCGACGCTGGGTCGCGCCGGCGAGCTCGGGCGTGCGCGCGAGCAGCAGCAGCGCGGCGATCAACAAGCCCTGGGCGAGATCGAGCGGGTTGAGCAACGGTACGTACGGCAGCGGCGCTGCGTCGCCGTCGTTCGTGAGCTGACAGAGCAGCGCGGCGAGACTCATCACGAGCACGATGGGCCAGGCAGACCACAGCCGGTACGCGCGCGCGTTGGCTGCGACAGGCCAGCGCGGCAGCTCGGCGATGGCGAGGCCCACGACAACGAGGGGCGCGACGAGGCAAGCGCCGGCCACCCAGCCTGGGGCGAGCGCGAACGCGTCCTCGCTCCAGTAGCGCGCCTCGGCGAACGTAAAGATCGCGAGGGTGTACGATCCGCTGGCGTGCTGTGCCTCGCGCAACCAGCCCGGCATGAGGTCGGCCTGGCTCTGCTGCCGCAACGCCCAGTAACCCGCGGCCAGTGAGCCAACAAACGCGAGCCAGCCCAAGCTCGCTCCCGGGTGGCTGGTTTCGGGGAGCAGCGTGAGCAGCCTGAACAACAGCACGACGAGTGTGAAGCCGGCCACGCGCCGAGCCGACAGGAAGCCGACCTTGCGACCGACGAGCTCGAACAACAGGCTCTGTAGCGCGCACGCCGTGAACCAGCAGCTGACCCGATACGCCGCGGGCACCGGACCTTCGATCAGCGCTTCCAGCGCTCCAAGCCAGAGCAGCAAGGCGAGTGCGAACAGCACGTGTCCGAGCGCGGGCTCGCTCTTGCGCAGTGCGCTGCCGTGACGCTCCAGCTGGGCCGCCGCAAAACCGAGTGCCAGCGCGATCAGCGCAAAAAACAGCGCCCGCCCGCCTGCGCTCGCTTCGTCCTGGCGCGCCAACAGCGCGAGCAGCGAGGCGACGAACAGCACGTAGCTCGCGACGCGCGTGCGCAGGCGCTGCTGCCGGATGCCGACCCACATCAGTCCGCTCGCCTCCGCGGCCCAGGCGAGTGCGGTGGCCAGGGCGTCGTCGAGCGCGAACGGGATCGCGAGCGTGGCCACGCCGACGCCCACTGCGATGTACGCGGCCGCGAGTGCCTTCAGCTTGTCGTCGCGTCGCGCGAAAAGCCAGCGTGCGCAAGCGAAGTACACCGCGGCGATCAGCACGCACGACAGCGCCAGGTACAGGTGCTCGAGCCGGAACAGACCGCCCGCGAGCGCGAGCGTGGCGAGCGGCGTACCGAAGGTGAGCGTGGTGTCGATGGCGCCGCGGCGCTGCTCCGGCTGGCGCACCGCGAACAGCGTGCCGTTCAGCACGTAGAACAGAAAAAACAGCCCCAGGAAGCCGCTCGCGCTCAGCATGTTGGCCGGCTCGTACTTGAGCGCACCCCAGGCCGTCGCGACCCCGAACGTGAACGCAAAGCCGACCCAGTTGAGGAAACGCCAGCTGCGAAACACGGCCATGCCCGAGATCGCCGCGTTGAGCAGCGCGTAGTACGAAAACAGCGCGATGTGACTGCCGCCGCCGGTCGACGCGAGCACCGGCGAGAGAAACCCACCGATCGCGCCGAACACCGCCAGCTGCTGCGCGTCCTGCACCACGGCGAGGATCGACGACAGCGCGGCGATTGCGATCAGCAACGCCATCGTGAGCGGAGCCGGCAGCAGCTGATAGGTGTAGTAGGCAAAAAAGGTGACCAGGTACATCGCGGCTACGCCGCCGCCCTGGAGCGCGGTGCCGAACGAGGGTCGGGCGCTGCGCTGGCGGTAGCCGACCACCACCAGGGCGAGCCCGATCAAAGCCGCCGCGGCAAGCCGCAGCTCGAGCGGAAAGTAGCCGTCGTCCGCCGCGTACTTGACCAACAGGCCCACACCGACGGTCAGGACGAGCACGCCGATGCGCACCACCGTGTTGCCGCCGAAAAAGAACGAGCGGATGGCTTCGAGTGCCGGGGAGGGGGGCTCGGGAGGCAACACCGGCCCAGGCGCTGTCGCCGCGGACGGCCGCGCGCGGGTCTCTCCGCCCGTGCTCGGCGCGGCGTCGCGCGGCCAGCCAAACTCGTCGAGCTGCACGGGATCGCCCTGCCGCGCCGCCGCCGCTTGGGTCGCGGCGGCCACGGCCTGGACGCGGAGCTGCTCGACACTCTGTGGCTCTGCTGGCTGCTCGCCGTGCTCGCGCCGGCTCACGGACGGCAGCGACGTGTCGGGGAGCGCGTAGGCCGGCGTGGAGCCCTGCGAGGCTGCCGCTGGGAGCGCCTCGGCGGGCGCTTGCTCGGGCCGCGCTGCTCTGGGCTCAAGGCTCTCTGCGGCTGACGCCCCCGCGCGCAGCTCGGCCACCGAGCGCTCCAGCTGCTCGACACGCTTGCTGAGCTCGAGGACACGGGCCGAGACGCGCTCTTCGAAGCTCTGGGGCCGCGCCTCTGGCAGCGCACGCGCGGCCAGGAACTTGGCGCGCTGCTGCTCGCGCTCGACCAGCCAGCCGATCACGAAACCCGCACTCAGGCCCACGACGAGGCCGACTTCTTCGGCCACGACGCTACCCAGCACGGCACCTATCAAGGCCAGGATCCAGCGCACCGCCGTCCTCACTCGTTTTGGGGTTCGCGCGAGCGAGGAGCAGGGTCGCGCGCTTGGACCGCGTGCAGGTGGCGTCGAACCGTGCGTCGGTCGAGGCCGGTGATCTTTGCGACTTGCACGTAGCTCTTTTCGCGCGCGTACAGCAGCTCGCAGTATGCGCGGACAAGCTGCTCGGCTGCGAGTTCGCCGCGCTCGATGCGCTCCCACAGGGGCTGGCCGCGGGAGGCCGGCGGCTCGCCGCGGGCGCTCTCGCAGTGCCCCGTCAGCAGCACGCGGCGCACACACTGCTCGAGCTCGCGCACGTTGCCGGGGTAGGCGTGGTCGCCGGGCAGCTCGCTCGCGATGCGCGTGGCCACGTGCTCGGCCAGCGCAGGGGCCGGCTCACCGGCGATGCGCTCGCACAGCGTGGACACCAACACCGAGAGCTCGCCGGGGCTCTCGTCGAGCCGCGTGCGCAGGCTGGGCAGCTCGATGGTGTGTGTGGACAGGCGGTAGTAGAAGTCCTCGCGCATGCGGCCGTGCGTGCTGCCCTGTCCGCGCAGCGCGCTGAGCGGGCGGTGTGTCGCGGCGACCACCCGTCCGTAAAAACGCTCGCTCTCGTGCGCGCCCACGGGGGTGAACACGCGCTCCTGCAGCACGCGCAGCAGCTTGACCTGAATGGCCGGGGCCACGTCGCCGATCTCGTCGAGAAACAGCGTGCCGTGCGGCCGCACGCGCGACAGTGCGCCGCCGTGGTTGTCGATCGCGCCGGTGAACGCGCCGCGCCGGTGTCCGAACAGCTCCGACTCGATCAGGGTCTCGGGAAACTCGCTCAGGTTGATCGGGACGAACAGCTCCTCGACGCGGGTGGTGAACTCGCTTCGTTTGTCGTCGAACGGGATGTAGCCGGAGGCGCCGATCGCGCGTGCGGCCTCGCCCTTGCCCGTGCCGGTCGCGCCGATCAGCAGGGTGGAGAAGTCCTCCATGCGGCTGAACAGGTAGCGCTCGTAGCGCAGGATGTCGTGGGTGAACACGCTGTTCCACAGCTCCTCGCGCAGCCTGCGCATGCTCGGCCCCGAGCCGGTCAGGCGCTTGCCGATCGCGAGGTGCGCGCGGCGCAGCTGGTAAAACAGCTCGAGCGCCCGGTGCGCCTTGGTGGGCTCGATGCTGCGCGCGCTCAGCTCCGAAAGCAGCGAGCGCGCAAAACGCACGCGCGCGGGCGACGCGATCAGCTCGTCGATCTGATCGATGTAGCGGTGGAACACGTCGAACAGGCAGGCCGCGAACAAGAGCTCCCGATCTTCGTCGGTGTACTCCGCGAGCACGAGCCCCGGGCCGGCCAGGCTCTCGAGGCGCGCCGACAGACGTGTCGACATGCGCGCGAGCACGCGCGGATCGGCCGCGTCGGTGTCGCCGATCTCGGCGTCGAGGCGGGCGCGCTCGGCGCTGAACGGATTGGCGAAGGTGGCGCCCGCCACCAGCGAGAAAAAACGGCGGTCGCGCTCGCCGAGGCGCCTGGTGCCGGGACTCTTCATACCTGCGACGCACGCGTCTGGGCGAGCAGGCCACGCACGTGGTCTTCGAGCACCTGGGCGCTCGCGCCGCTGGCCGGCAGTGGCGGGTCGATGGTCAGCAGCAGCTTGGCGCGAAAGCGGCGCGGCATCTTTTGCATGGCCGGGCCGCCCTTGCGGCTGAAAAAGCTGCCCCACAGTCCGTCCAGGGCCATGGGCACCACGGGTACCGGGGTCTCGCGCAGGATGCGCTCGATGCCCGCCTTGAACGGGTTCATCTCGCCCGTCTTGGTGATCTTGCCCTCGGGGTAGATGCACACCACCTCGCCCGCGCGCAGCTCTTCGGCGATCTTGTCGAACGCCGCCTCGAGCACCGCTTTGCTCTCGTGCTCCGGTGCGATCGGGATGGTCTTGGCGTGGCGGAACAGCGTGGAGACCACGGGCTTGCCGGCCATGCGGTGGTCCATCACGAAACGTACGGGTCGACGCACCGCCCCTGCGACGATCAGCCAGTCGTTGAACGCGACGTGGTTACACACCAGCACCACACCGCCGGTCTCCGGGATGTTGTGGTGCCCGCGCACCTCGAGCCGGTACATCACGCGCCCGATCAAGAACGCGTAAAAACGAATCAAGAACTCTGGCAGCAGCGAGTAGATGTAGATCGCAGTCAGCGCCGACAGCCCCGCCAGGATCAAAAACACGAAGCGGACGTGTACGCCGAGTGCGAACAGCTCGGCCAACAGGGCGGCGCCCACGGCCATGAACAGCGCGTTGAGGATGTTGGTGCCGGCCACCACGCGCGAGCGCTCGCTGGGCTCGGCGCGCTGCTGGATCAGTGTGTAGAGCGGCACCATAAAGAAGCCGCCGAACAGCGCCATGCCGAACAGGTCGATCAGGATGTGGTAGGCGCCGGGCAACACCAGGTACTCGCTGATGCCGCGCAGCGCACCGGACGTGTTTTCGGGCAAGCCCACGAAGTACAGGTCGAGCGTGAACAGCGTGATGCCGATCGAGCCGAACGGCACCAGGCCAAGCTCGAGGTTTTTGCCCGAGATGCGCTCGGTAAGCAGGGAGCCCAGCGCGATACCGACGCAAAACACGCACAAAAATAGCACTACCACGTGCGCGTCCGCGTGCAGTGCATCGCGTGCGTAGACCGGCAGCACCCAGAGCAGCACTGCCCCGAAGAACCAAAACCAGGATATGCCGAGCACCGACAGGAACACTGCGCGCGTCTTCCGCACGAGTCGGACGACCTGCCAGGTCGGAGTGAAGGGATTTTTGTGGATGCGCACGCTCGGGTCGCCAGCGCTGAGGCGCGGCATGCGCAGACTTATCGCAAAGCCGAGCAGCGCGACGAACCCGACGATGCCCGCCACGTACGCAGGGCCGTTCGGTCGCAGGACGAGCATGCCGCTCATCGTGCCCAGCAGGATGGCGAGCAGGGTGCCCGTCGCCACCAGCGCGTTGCTCTCGACCAGCTCATCGGGACCGACCAGCTGCGGCAAGATGCTGTACTTCACCGGTCCCAGGAACGCCGAGTGCACGCCCATCAAGAACAGCGATGCCAGCAAGCAGACCAACGAATCGAGCACGAGGCCGGCGCCGGCCAGTGCCATGATCGCGACCTCGGCGGCCTTGACCAGGCGCACGACGAGCGTCTTTTCGTAGCGGTCGGCGAGCTGCCCTGCGCTCGCCGAGAACACGACGAATGGCACCACGAAGACCGCCGAGCGCAGGCCGATGATGAAGGCGGGCGAGACGTCGGCCAGGCTGCCTTGGCTGGCGCTGATCCAGATCACCACCGCGTTCCTGAGCAGGTTGTCGTTGAAGGCCGAGAGCAGCTGCGTGCCGAAAAAGGCACGAAAACCAGCGCGCGCTAGCGGAGAGGTGCCGTGTTGATGCGTGGCCTGCGCGGTGCCGTGCTTGCTCATGTACGCGGGTCCGTAGCGAGCGGCATGCCGGCGAAAACCACTGTGGTTCCGCGATGGATGCCAAACCCGCTGGACACCTAATGTACAGCGCTGGTCAGCCGATGTACGCCGAAACTACGGCTGCTCTGTGGCCAGCGCGGCGAAGCCGGGCGGCGTGCTGTCGCTGACCCAGCGCTCGTCGCTCACCAGCTCGGCGTCGCCGAGGCTGGGCTGGCCCGGCTCGAGGCCGTCGGCGAGCGCCTCGTTGCTGGCCAGGCCGCTGCGCTCGAGCGGGTCGCTGTCGCGCACGCGCAGCAGGCCGTTGAGCACGCCCACGTAGGCACTGCCGTCCGGCGCGAGCGAGATGGCCGCCCAGTTGTTGTCGTAACGAACGCCGGTGCCGGTCAACACACGAAACACGGTGCGGCCGGTCGCGAAGTCGATCGCCGTGAAGTAGTAGGCGTCGCCGTTGCGCGGGGCGTTGGGGCGCTTGGTGTACAGATAGATGAGGCCGTTGGACGTGGACAGCTTGGGCACCGTGGTCTGCGAGATCTCGCGGCTCTGCCAGACGACGTCGCAGCCGCTGCCGTCGGCGCGCAGGTCGATGCGTGCGATGCCGGGTGCGCTGGTCTTGCCGCGCCGCGTCGTGCGAAAGATGTCGTAGCCGGCGTTGTTCTCGACCACCAGAGAGCGGCCGTGGCCGATCAGCGTGTTCTCGGTGGCGCTCTGGCCTGGCTCGAAGACCGGGACCTTGCACACCGCGCGCTGGCTGCTCTCTTCGGCCTTGCGCCGGAACACCAGCACGTTCATGCGCGGCTCGGCGTTGTCGGCGATGGCCACGAAGTCGTCGCCCAGCAGGGTGGGCGTGGTGCCCGAGCCCTGGTTGATCTGTCCGATCTTGGTGTGTTGACCGCGGTCGTACGCCTCGCGCCAGAGCACCTGGGGCGCGCCGTCGGTCGCGAGCCCAAACCGGTACAGTGCGTGGTCGGACACGACGTACACCCCGTCGACTGCCACGCTGAACGAGTTTTGGAGCTCTTCGCCGGGCAGCTCGAGCATGTGCACGGCGTGCTTGGCGTCGACCACTCCGACGCGCCCGAAGCGCGTGGAAAACCAGTAGTTGCCGGCGTAGTCCGGCAGCACCGCGGTCAGCTTGTCGAGCGTGCCGTCGGCGCGCTCGAGCACCCCGCGCACGTCGATGCTCTCGTCGAGCGCGAAGCGCGGGCCTTCTTCGGTCTCGCGCACGGCGATCACGTCGATGGTGCCGTCGGCCGTGCCGATCACCGCGCGGTCCCGGTGGTCGAGGTAAAAGTACGCACCGCCGGAGGTGTCTTGCAGCATCTTGCGCAGGCGCAGCAGCGGCGTGCGGCGGCGCGGCAGCACGTGGCGGTCGAGCAGCGTGAGCGTGTGGGGGTCGAGCAGCACCAGCGACGGCCGTCGGTCGCGTACGCAAACGGTGATGATGCGACCCCGGCTGTCGAAGTTGATGGTGGGGCACTCGCCGCCGAGAAAACCCATCGAGCGCGAGTCGACGTGGGGCTGATGACCGAGCGGGCCCGACCAACGGTAGGTGTTGGTCGTGTACGGGTCGGAGTGCATGCAGCTGGCGCCGTGCTGGGCCATGAACGGGTGGCTGGGCACGACCGCCTCTGCCAGCGGCTGCGGCTCGTGCGGGACGCCCTCGGTGCGCGGCAGGTGCAGCTCGGCGCGCCCCGAGCTGCGAATCCCGCGCGGTGCGGAGCCGGTGCGCATGTGACCACAACCGCCGACCAGAATGCCTGCGCAGACGAGGGCGACGAGCGGCATCGCGAAGTGCGCGGTCCGTGCGCGAGCGAGCGAGGAACCGGACCGCGTGGCAGGGAGCATGGTTTCCTGTACTAAAGATAACCCGAGGGCACAATGACCGATGCGCGTGGTTGTTTCTTCGCTCGCGCGCCCGAGGGCGCGCTTGTACCGCGCGCTGCGCACCATCACGTGTGCCCGAGCGCACCAGGAGCAAGCGCGGCCCAACCGAATGGGGACGGGACCAGCTCGATGATGCTGTGTTCGGCTCGCGTGCTACCACGGCGGTCCATGTTGCTACGTGCACGTTTCCCGATCGCGCTCGCGCTGCTGATCACGGCCTGCCAGGCCAAGTCGCCGAGCAAACCCAAGCCGACCACCAAGGCCGATGCGGCTGCGTCCGCGACCGCGCCGCTCGCCAACAAAGGAGCCCCCGACATGGCCAAAGAGCCGCCAGGACTTCCCCCACCTCCGGACGTTGCCGCGGCGCCTGCCGACGCTGAAAAGACCGCCAGTGGACTCAGCTCCAAGGTGCTCGCGCCCGGCAAAGGAACCGAGCGCCCGCGCGCCTGGGACGAAGTGACAGTCAACTACACGGGCTGGACCACCGACGGCAAGATGTTCGATTCGTCACTCGTGGCGCGCGGTCCCGGCCACACGCCTGAGCCGGCCAAGTTCCCGCTCAATCGGGTGATCCCCGGCTGGACCGAGGGCGTCGCGCTGATGGTCGAGGGCGAGAAGCGCAGGTTCTGGGTGCCCGAGCCGCTGGCGTACAAGGGCCAGCTCGGCGCACCGGCGGGCACGCTCGTGTTCGACGTGGAGCTGCTCGGCATCAAAAAGATGCCCGACCCGCCCGCGGTGCCAACCGACGTGGCGTCAGCGCCGGCCGACGCCGAGAAGACCGCGAGTGGGCTCGCGTCCAAGGTGCTCACCAAGGGCAAGGGGACCAAAAAGCCCAAGGCGACCGACACCGTGAAGGTGCACTACACGGGCTGGACGACCGACGGGCAGATGTTCGACAGCTCGGTCACGCGCCAGGAGCCTGCGACGTTCCCCGTCGACAAGGTCATCAAAGGCTGGAGCGAGGGCGTGCAGCTGCTGGTCGTCGGTGAGAAGCGCCGCTTCTGGATCCCCGAGGAGCTGGCCTACAAGGGCAAGCCGGGCGCCCCCCAGGGCATGCTGGTGTTCGACGTGGAGCTGCTGGACATCGTGACGCCCGAGACGCCCAAGGACGTGAAGGCGGCCCCGAAGGACGCGCAGAAGACGACCAGCGGTCTGCAGTCGAAGGTGATCACGAAGGGCACGGGGACGGAGCACCCGGGCCCCACGAGCAACGTGAAGGTGGACTACTCGGGCTGGACGACGGACGGCAAGATGTTCGACAGCTCCGTGACGCGCGGCGAGCCGGCCGAGTTTCCGCTCAACGGGGTCATCCCCGGCTGGACCGAGGGTGTTCAGCTGATGGTGGTCGGTGAGAAGCGTCGCTTCTGGATTCCCGAAGAGCTCGCTTACAAGGGCAACCCTGGGGCTCCTCAGGGCATGCTCGTGTTCGACGTCGAGCTGCTCGAGATCAAGAAGTAGCTCTTTGGTGACCTCGCTGGAGGCGAGGTCACCTTGCGGTGCCGGATTGGGGCGGCGGCTGTGCGCGAGTACGGCGCGGCCCGTGCAGGGTCACGCCCGGCCCCAGCACGAAGCACCAACGCCGCCTCCAATTTCTCGACCGCCACCGACAGCGCCACGGCCAGCGACGTGGCCGCCGCGCATGATGCAGGCGGCTGCAGCACCCACTCCGGTGGCGTCCCCAACTCGAGCTGGCTCGCTCTGAGCGCCCTCGCACTCGTCGCGCTCCGCCGTCGAGCCGTCAGTAGCTAGCGCCGAGTCGGACCCAGAAAATCGTCACAGCGCCCGAAGATTCAGACTGCCGACACTGTGATCGAGTTTGACTTGTCTTTTGATTCATTAGTTTGATTGCGCATGCTGATTTCGCATCAGCTTGCAGCGCATCAAGTGAGAGCAGCCCCGCGCGCCATGACGATCTTGCCGGAGCGAACCACTTCGCGGACGTCGAACGTGGAGAGCAGGCTCATCATGCTGTCGAGCTTGCGACTCTCGCCGTACGCGCGCAGCAGGAGCGAGTCGGCACCGAAGTCCACCACCTTGGCTTTGTAGTGCTCCGCGATCTGCAGCACGGTCGTGCGCTCTTCGCGTGGCACCGCCAGCTTGATCAGCGCGACCTCCGTCTCCACCATGTCCTGGGCCGTGTGATCCTCGGCGCGCACCACGTCGATCAGCTTCGCCAGCTGCTTGATGATCTGCTCGAAGACGTCTTCGTCTCCCGAGCAGGTGATCGTCATGCGCGCGTAGCCCTCCTTGGCAGGGCTCACCACGAGGCTCTCGATGTTGTAGCCGCGACGTGAGAACACCAGCGCGACGCGCACCAGCACGCCCGGCTTGTTGGCCACGTAGAGAGAGATGGTGTGGACGCCGTTTTTCTCGATCTC
>Ga0190271_10002278_pt1 | contig 11537 bp, 7 predicted proteins | sample Popmic356T_FD_133747 | JGI IMG/M metagenome (GOLD analysis project Ga0190271, IMG submission 133747) | Populus adjacent soil microbial communities from riparian zone of Weber River, Utah, USA - 356 T | ecosystem: Environmental > Terrestrial > Soil > Riparian zone | place: USA: Utah | collected...
AGTACCGATACCTACATTTTGTCCTAAGGTGCGACTGCTATGGATAAAGACGATTATGATAATCAATGCTATAAAAATGTATAGCTCTTTGCGGGAGGAATGAACAGTGTTTGACATATACCCAATTGAAAAATGATGAAATACAGTTAATGACTATAGTTTTTCAGCAGGTATTATATAAATGGTCAGACGGAGACCGTCAGACCAGGTCTCCGTCTGACCATTTATACTTGGATTGACCTCATAATTCCAAATTATGGTTTGCCGTAAAGTTTATTCACCGCTTCGGTACGGTTACTGACGTGAAGTTTTTCGTATACCTTATGAATATGTTGCTTTACAGTATTGAGCGTAATATGCAGCCGGTCGGCAATTTCCTTATATAGATATCCTTTTGATAATAATTCCAATACTTCGTTTTCTTTATTGGTGAGCAAACTGCTCTTTGGTAAACGATTTGCTTCTTGAAACGTCTTGATCACTTTCCTTGCAATATGCGTACTCATGGGCGAGCCACCCGCATGTAACTCCTTAAGCGCTTCAGGAATCTTTTCACGCGGTGTTTTTTTGAGAAGATAACCTGAAGCTCCCGCCTGTAATGCTTCAAATACTTTTTCATCATCCTCAAAAATGGTATACATGATGAATAACGTGGCCGGACATTCATCCCGTAGCTTACGCACACACTCAATTCCACTTACGCCTGGCAGGTTGATATCCATGATCACAATATCAGGCTGATCGGTTCCGAGATTGTGCAGTGCCGTCTCTCCATTTGTATAAGAAGATAATAAAAGAAAGTCGGAAGAGTTCTTCAGGATAGTTTCCAGGCCTTCCCTTACTTCCTGCAGGTCTTCGACGATAGAGATGGTAATTGCCTCCATGTTGTAAATGTATTACTAAGTTGATACCGGCGTATAACACTTTTGTTATACGAGCGGGATTTCCAATTGTACCGTACAGGGTCCATCTCGTCCAACAGACAACTTGCCGTTGAGATCCTTAGCCCGTCGCTGCATATTCAACAATCCATTGCCGTTGGAATTTGCCTGTTGTGAAAACCCTTTTCCATCGTCTGTAATCGTCAATAGAAGATTATTACTGGTATCGATACGGATCGTTACTTTTTCGGCGTTGGCATGTTTCACGATATTGTGCAGGCTCTCTTTTAATACCAGGAAAATATTTCTCCTTGTTTGTCCATCTATTATAACGGGTGGAATTGTTTCAGGAATAATAAAATCACAGGCAAGATTATTCTCAGAGCAATAGTCTACCGCATAAGAGCGCAGGTAAAACAATAGATCTTCCAGTGTATTATTTTTCTCATTCATGGCCCAGATAATTTCTCCCATCTTTTCAACCAGTTCATTGGAAGAGGATTTTAGTTTCTGTACATCCACCCGAAGAGAAGGATCACTATTATGTTCAATCATGTTTTCTGTAATGAACTTAATGCGGGTGAGACCGGCTCCGAGGTCATCGTGCATATCGGTAGCAATGCGGGACCTTTCCCTTTCAATTGCCTGTTGTTTTTCAAAGGCTAATTTTTGTTTCCGGAATTTACGGTCATAGTAACTTCGAACAAGGAATGCCCCAAGCACTACCAGGGTGGACAACGCCAGTAACCTGAACCAGGTGGTTTGCCACCAGGAAGGTTGGATATGAATAATGCAACTTATATGGTTATTGAGCCAAACACCTTCTGCATTGGTTGAACGGATTTGTAATAAATGGTTACCAGTGGAGAGATCGGAGAATGAGAGGGTATGCTGGTTACCCAATTTTATCCATTCGCTGTTTTCATTGAGACGATATGCGTATTGAATTTTTTGCTGATCATTATAATCCAACGCGGCAAATTCAATAGAGATGTAACGATCGCTGTGTTTCAGTTCGATTACAGGAACAGGTTTACTATTATCACTTCTATATTCTTTATTAAATACTCTAAAACTGGTAAACGCCAGTAGTGGAGTTATTTTAGTTTTAAGGATACTATCTGGATGGAAATAGTCGATCCCGAATATCCCGCCAAAGAAAATCCATCCCTGATCATTTCGAAAACTAGATTGCCGGTTGAATTCGATATTCAATAGTCCATCGGATTTGCCATAATTACGAAAAGCAGCGTCTGCAACCTGGTAAGTTGATATGCCCGCATTGGTACTGAACCAAAGATTGCCGCGATCATCTTTTTCAATAGAGTACACGATATTGTCTGCCAGTCCATCTTCTTTGGTATAATGGCGGAATTTTCCACTGGGAATATGATAAGAACACAATCCCCCACTATAGTTGGCCATCCAAATAGTTTGATGGTTATTATCTAATTCGAGAGCATAAACAAAATCGGACGAAATACTATTGACATCATTGTCGTTATGCCTGTACTGCGTTATTTCATGATTGATTGAATTGAGACGGACCAAGCCTCTATTACTTCCGATCCAAATATTACCAGCGCTATCCTCTTCAGCGTCGTAAAAGATCTGGTTTCCATAAAGTGTATCATTTTTAAAGAAAGGTTTTTCTACGGCCCTTTTTACGAAATAACAGGGTTTCCCTTTTTTAGAATAATGAATATGAAATAATCCGGGGGAGGGCCTTGTTAAAACAGTTGATTGCGGATGAGTTGGATCTTTTATTTCAAAAATGTTTTCTCCATTTAAGATAATCGGATGATCTATTTGATCTTTTACAATCGCCCCTTCGATATACCAACTATAACTGGAGGGTTTGTTGAGTAAAGTTATTTTACCCGTCTCGATATTTGCTTTTCCTACCTGGTCCCAGATATTAGTGAACCAGATATCATTTCCGAACTGCTGAATAGCCATTACATAAGTGCCGGCACTACCCGATTTTTTCCCTTCTGATAAAACGAGATTTTTGAAACCAGCGTTCTGAGATATCATTTTGTTTATTCCTCCACCAACGGTACCAATCCACATAAAATGATTTCTGTCTTCTTTGATTACATTTATTTCAGGGTGACTCAGTGAAATGGGTTGCCGGCTGTCGTGTGAAAAATATTCGGCCGACATGGTAAGTGGATTTACTTTAAACAACCCATTTGAGCTTCCGGCCCAGATCGATCCCTGGCTATCTTCCGTGATTACATCAAAGCGTAAGGATTCGTTTTTTAAGGGGGCGGTTGGTTGAAGGGTATTAGTTGTTCGAGTCACCGGATCGTATCGGATTAATCCTTTTTTATTTGTTGCGAGCCAATAAAAACCATGTCGATCCTGCAATACGTTAAACACTTCGTGTTGGTAAAAAGCAGAAAAGTCGGGACTGGTGGAAGTGTTTCTTTTACAAGTACGCGATGCCGAATCAAAGAAGAAAACCCCGGTTTTACTCATAATCATTGAGTTTCCCTTATTATCCTTCGCGGTATTTTCCACTCGTGAAAGCTCAACAGGTCGGTTATTTTCGTCATACATGGGAATGTCGTAAAATATTTTTTTTTCCGTATCAAAAATCAGGACGCTATTCTGACAAGCCAATAACATCTCGCGCTGGTTTATAAAAATGCCATCGGCGAACTCCAGGTGCTCACTCAAATATTGGTAACGTTTGTTGACAAATGTTACCGGATCAAATTCATTAAGGCAGGAACTTCCACCAATCCAAAACTTACCGGTACCGGCATCTTCTTTAATGAAAAAAACGGAGTTATCTCCCAGCGTGGTAGAATCGAAAGGCATATATTGGAAAACCTTGAAGCCATAACCATCGTATCGATTTAATCCACCATGAGTACCGATCCAGATAAATCCTTTTTTATCCTGGTGAATAGCATATACATAACCTTCCGATAACCCGTCTTCAGTACCTAATTTATCAATGCGCCAGGGAATTTGTGAGTGGGCAAATGAAACCCAAAACAGGAAGACCAGCAGTATGGATTGTTTTGGTTGCACAGTATTGATAGTATGACTATAGTAATTTACTAAATACCTTTCAATAATGCGACCATAACCTATTGAGCCTTTTCCCAGGAATACTACCTGTTCGATCATTACTGTTTAACAAATTTCCCTGTATAAGAACCCTGTGATGTTTCCACACGAATTAAATATGCGCCTGCGTTCAGGTGGCCCACCGGAATTGATGACGTCAATACGTTTTGATTTTTCTGCACAATCTTACCGGTAAGGTCTGTTATAACTATTGAACGAATCGCCTGCGAACCAGTCACATTTATATTCAACCATTCTTTTACCGGATTTGGATAAATCGTGATATTTCCTTTATTATCAAAACTCAGTTGAACTACGCGACTGTATTCAAATTTGCCATCCATATCTAATTGCTTTAACCGGTAATAGTTGATACCGGCTAACGGATCATTATCCCGGAAAGAGTAATGAGCACCATTGGGGTTATTAGTGGATGCTACCGTTCCGATGGAGTTGAATACAGTTCCGTTAGACGAACGTTCAATTTCAAATCGATCACTGTTTTGTTCGGAAGCTGTTTGCCAGCTAAGTAAAGTGGATTGTTCTCTTTTTGTTGCAGTAAATTTCACCCATTGCACCGGAAGGGAGAAGTTTCCATTCAAATCAATAATGGTAGACGCTACGCCTTGACCTTCTGCCTGGTCGAAATTCTTTATAACCGTGAATCCAGATCCATCCAGGTTGATTCTGAAAATGGTGCCGCCACCACCACTACCTCCTATTTGCGTACTGCCATACATCAATCCATCACTGGCCTGTATCATACCGCCCCAGGGAGCTGCACCGTCGGTGAATCCTGTAAACAAATGCAATACTGTAAAATTCGTTCCCACTGAATCGATACTATAAATAGAACCGTCACCAGCTGGGCCACCAAAATCAAGGGTTCCATAAATCTTTCCATTATTGGCAATATATGGAGTGCCAACCGGTAAGCTTCCCGCGCCATCGGCTGCGATGAAATCATGTAATACCTGGTAACCGCTACCGTTAGTTCTTATCCGGAATAAACCGCCGTTGCCTTCAGATCCGCCATAACCACAAGCACCATATAAATAACCTTTCAATAGAGTTAGTCCGTTATAGGGATAACCTAAGTCACCGCCTGACCCACTAAAAAGTCTTAACGTGGAATAACCTGTTCCATTTTTATTTATTTTGAACACTGATCCTGCAACAGCTGAACTGTAAAAACAAGTTCCATATAAAACACCAGCTGCATCTTCTACCAGGCTTCCTACTGGTGTATAACCATCAGTGGCTCCGGAGAACTCAAATATCACTTCAAAGCCAGTTCCGTTTTTATTGATCCGGTATAGAATTCCTATATGGGAAGAACCAAAGCGACAAGCCCCGTATAATCTTCCATCACTTGCTTCCAGTAATTTGCCGGAAGGTTCATAACCCTCGCTCTCAGTAAATTGATGTAAAACTGCATAGTTAGTTCCATCGGCATTAACAGAATAAACAACCCCATTTCCATTTGTACCTCCGAATGCAGTTGCTCCATAAAGTTTACCGTCACTTGCTTTTATGATTCCGCCGGTTGGACGAAAACCTGTTGGTGAAAGTCCAAAATGATACAAACCATTACCAACACCAGAGGTATCACAATGATTGAATACACCACCATCGTGTATACCATATTCAGCCGTAACGGAATAAATGTTTTCATCATTTAAAAGCAGAATATCTTGATTGAAATCGCCGCTTACGCGTTGATCGAGTGAAAAAATGGGTTCAAAATTCTGACCGCTGGTATCGATCTTATACATTTTATAAGAATTGAACCCACTTACGAAATAGGTGCCGAAGTTTCCGAATATGCGTCCATTGCTGCTGATCGAAATATTACCAGAAACTCCACCACTAAAATGATAAAGCACTCTAAAATTCGTTCCATCTTCATCTATCGAGTACAGCGTGCCATATCCAAAATCACCCCCGCCGTTTGTAGTACCAAAAAGTTTTCCATCCATATATATCAGTTTCGACATAGGATTTACTCCGGTAGCAGTGGTAAAAATGTGGTGCACAGCGAAACCGGTCCCATCTTTTTCAATACCGTAAAGTGTCCCGCCATCATTCACCCCACCCAATCGATGTAGTCCAAATAATCGATTATCCGGCACTTCTGTTACGCCAATCGGATCATATCCATCACCAGGGAACGCGAAATTATATAGGAATGTTTCCGACGTTCCATCCGTCTGTATTTTCGAAAGGGAGCTAACCCGTTCGAAATAAATCCAGTCATCCGTATCGATATGCAGATTGCGAGCAGAAACGTTGTCGGTCAAATTGTTTACTATATTGGTAACAGGATCATATCTTTTCAATTGATTTCCTCCCATTACGTAAAGAAATTCATCGGTATGATAGACCGGAATGCTTGAGGCGGAAGTGGTGTAATTAAACAACATCGAAAAATTGCTGCCATTGCGTTGTATTCTATAAAGACCTCCATTGTTATCGACTCCATTGTAATTTAAACTTCCATAAAGCCAATTGTCATTGCCGGCAATAACACCTCCTATTGGGCGATGAGGCACCGCGTTATTAAAGGCATAAACAATGCCTGGAGTTGTACCCGGTAGATCGAGACGAAAAATGGATCCACCGTATTTAGGTCCATGGAAGTGAACAGTGCCCACCAGTTTTGGTTGGGAATGAGTAAGCAGATTCGCTATCAATAGGAGCGATAGTATAATTTTCTTCACAGTACTTTGTTTAAAGTTGTTAAAGGTATTTTTCTTCAACACTGCAGACAATAGCCCGAAAGTTAGAGGGGAAGACAAGAAGCTATTAGCTACTAGCTTCTAGCCTGCCTGCCGGCAGGCTGTTAGCGGCACCTCAAATAAATATACGCTGGTGAATTTTTACTGAATCACCGGATGAAACTTAAACGAATTATTGTTTATCCTTACGTTCATTGCAATCTGGCTGCATGAAGAACGATGATGACTACTATCAACAAAATAAAAACAATATTATCTTTTCGGTGTTTAGGAATTACTTGTGCCATATGATCATATTGAATAAAAACGTTTTTCTACTAACCTTGCCTGCCGAAGTGCTGAATAAATTTCTTTGAAAAAGAACGATACAAATATAGATTGGCCATGAAAGAAAGATTTCACCCAAAAGTGGGATTTATTTAAGCAGTCAGCATCCCCCAAAAGAGGTAGGTTGCATAGATCCTAAAGAGTGAAATTGGATATATAAAAAAACCCTTTTAATATTTACCGAAACAAAAAGCGCTTATCAATTAAGATAAGCGCTTAAAATTGTACTGTTTATAATGAACTTTCTGCTAAGTTGTTATAATTGTCCGGCTAAGCATTATACGTACGGTATTGGCAATTCCATTCGCGTCAATTCCAATTTCATCGTGCAGTTGCTTGAGGGTTCCGTGTTCTACAATGTGATCGGGAATACCCATGATCTTTACATCCGATTTATAATTATGTTCAGCCATAAATTCCAATATCGCGCTTCCAAACCCACCTTGAACAGTTCCGTCTTCAATGGTAACGATCTTATCATATTTGCTGAACACTTCGTGAAGCATTACTTCATCAAGCGGTTTTGCAAAACGCATATCATAATGTGCAGGATCGATTCCTTCTTTACGCAACTCGCGGATTGCACTGGCGGCAAAATTTCCGGGGTGACCAAATGAAAGTATCGCGATCTCTTTCCCATCTTTCAGTTTCCTACCCTTGCCTATTTCTATTTGTTTTAATTCTGTTCTCCATTCCGGCATAACACCTTCACCCCGTGGGTAACGAATTACAAAGGGGCAGTCCGTACTGTCCAGTTGCGCCGTGTACATCAGGTTGCGCAATTCACTTTCATTCATGGGCGCGCTGATGATCATATTTGGAATACAACGGAAGTAAGCGATATCATAACAACCATGATGGGTAGGACCATCTTCACCAACCAACCCTGCACGATCCAGACAAAAGATAACAGGTAGTTTTTGAATAGCAACATCATGTACCACCTGATCGTAGGCTCTTTGCATGAAAGAAGAATAAATATTGCAAAAGACTTTCATGCCTTGCGTAGCCATACCGGCGCTTAATGTTACTGCGTGTTGTTCGCAGATACCTACATCAAAAGCACGGTTAGGCATTTTTTCCATCATGAATTTCAGAGACGAACCGGAAGGCATAGCAGGAGTAACACCGATGATCTTAGCGTTTTTTTCGGCTAATTCAATAATTGTGTGACCAAATACATCCTGGTATTTTGGAGCTTGCGGAATATCATATTTCTTTTTGTGGATCTCACCGGTTACCTTATCAAACAAACCTGGCGCGTGCCATTTGGTTTGATCTTTTTCCGCCAGTGCATATCCTTTTCCTTTTACGGTAATAATGTGCAGCAGTTTGGGACCCGGAATATTTTTCAGATCCTGCAATGTATCTACCAGCTTACTGATATTATGTCCATCGATCGGACCAAAATAACGAAGCTTCAACGCTTCGAATAAGTTACTGCTTTTGCTTACAAATCCTTTGATGCTATGTTCCAGTTTACTGGCCATTTCGCGGGTAAAATTTTTACCTATCGGTAGTTTACCCAGCGCCTTCCAGATATCATCTTTAAACTTGTTATAAGTGGGAGAGGTAGTAATATCAGTAAGATATTCTTTCAACGCGCCAACGTTGGGGTCGATACTCATGCAGTTATCATTCAGGATAATCAGCATATCGTTATCGGCAACACCCGCGTGATTCATTGCTTCAAAAGCAATACCTGCCGTCATGGAACCGTCCCCAATAATAGCAACTGATTTTCTGTCTTCTCCTTTGTATTTGGCAGCCATCGCCATCCCCAATGCAGCGGAAATAGAAGTTGAAGAATGTCCCACGCCGAATGTATCGTACTCGCTTTCGCTCCGCTTTGGAAAACCACTCAACCCTTTGTATTTACGGTTGCTGGCGTAATTGTCCTTACGTCCGGTAAGAATTTTATGACCGTAAGCCTGGTGACCCACATCCCAAACAAGTTGATCGTAAGGGGTATTGTAAATATAATGAAGCGCAACGGTCAGTTCCACTACGCCGAGGCTGGCTCCAAAATGGCCGCCATGAACGCTCACTACATCAATAATGTATTGTCGCAATTCCTCGCAAAGTTGGTGTAATTGTTCACGGCTCAACTGTTTAACATCGGCCGGTGAATTGATTGTGTTTAGGAGCGCCCCAGGCTTGATATCCATCAATGTAGTAGTTTCAGGCTTCAAAAATACGCTTTTATAACGCCCGCCAAAGGGCGCCGCGTATTTTAAGAAAACAAAAATGATTCGGACAGGTTCGGGGCTGGGTTATTTTCTGTTAAAATGCCTTATTTTTCAGGGATTATAGCGGCTCAATATCCACCGATGGACTACATATATCACCATATATCCAAAATAGCCAATAAAGGCATATTGAATGAGTAGATTTGCCACAACAGCATATGAAATTATTTAACCGAATATCGAATTACTGGTTATGCCAGATCGGGGGATGGGGATTGGTAGGATTCTCACTGCTCTTTTATTCCGTCTTTTTCATGCCCAGTGATAAAATGACCGTAGAAAGGGGATTGAAAATGCTGGTGTACGTGGTCGCCGGTATAATAAGCACACATGTTTTACGGGAGTATATCCGGAGATCGGGTTGGTTACTACTGCCGATTGAAAAGATGTTCGCCCGATTGATCATTGCGATTGTAGCTACCAGCATTCTATATAGTTTGCTCGTTATAGCTTTTGTAGAAGTTCTTTCTATAAGTGATAGTAAGGAAGTTAACTTTTTTTCAAAGCTCCTTGTCACAGTGCTTAACCTCGGAATTTTTATTATTCCCTGGACCCTTATTTACTATTTCTATCATTATATTGAAAAGAGCCGCCGCCAACAATTGGATACGTTGAAACTGGAAGCATTGGTGAAGGAGTTAGAATTAAAGACCATCAAATCGCATATCAACCCGCATTTTATTTTTAATGCGTTAAATAGTATCCGGGCATTGATTGATGAAAATCCGGGCAGAGCACGCGATGCGATCACTGAACTGAGTAATATTTTACGCAGCAGTATGCAGGCAGAAAAACTTGAAACGGTTCCTTTCGAAAAGGAATTGAATATTGTAAAGGATTACCTCGCTCTCGAATATATCCGCTTTGAGGATCGTTTGAAAGTAGAATACCAGATAGATGAAGATACTCTCGACCAACCTGTTCCGCCAATGATGCTGCAAACACTTGTTGAAAACGCGATCAAACATGGTATCGGTCGTGAAGTAAGAGGTGGAGTTATAAAGATTGTATCGGATTTTAAAGGCGATTACCACGAACTAATTGTACAGAACTCCGGTAAGCTGAATGGTCATATCAACGAAGAAGGCTTTGGACTTTCCAGCACAAAAAACAGACTTCAATTATTGTTTGGTGACAAATCTAATTTCCAAATAAAGCAGGTGAATGGCAATATTGTGGAAGCTACAGTTTTAATACCCGTAACTACAAATTAACTGACATGATAAAAGCAATTATTATCGATGATGAACGGCTTGCCCGGAATGAGCTGAAGAAATTATTAATGGATTATCCCGAAATTGAAGTGGTGGCAGAAGCTGCCAATGCCGGAGAAGGCATTGAAAAGATCGAACACATTAATCCTGATCTTATTTTCCTGGATATTCAAATGCCCGGTAAAACAGGATTCGATTTGTTATCGGAACTGGACCGCGCTCCCAATGTAATTTTCACTACGGCTTATGATGAATACGCGTTAAAAGCATTTGAAGTTAATGCGCTTGATTATTTATTGAAGCCAGTGGAACCAAAACGACTCGCAGATGCGATTCAGAAATTGCATTTACAGGATGAACGCGAGCAGGTGAACGGTGGTGTGGTAAATGTAAATCGCTCCATTTTATACGAACAGGACCAGGTTTTTGTAAAAGACGGCGAACGCTGCTGGTTTGTAAAACTGAATGAAATAAGATTGTTTGAAAGCGTAGGTAACTATGCCAAAGTATATTTCGCTTCGAATAAGCCACTCATCCTGAAGTCGCTGAACGCGCTGGAAGAAAGACTGGATGAAAAGATGTTCTTCCGTGCAAACCGTAAGCATATTGTAAATCTTCGATTGATTGATAAGATTGAACCTTATTTTAATGGTGGGTTATTATTGGAATTGAAAGGCGGTGAAAAGATTGAAGTAAGCAGGAGACAGACGGTGAAGTTTAAGGAGATGATGAGCCTCTGACACGAATAGGGACGAATGGGAACGAATATGTGCGAATGAAATGATATACGAATTAACGTGAATGGTGAATGCTAGTTAACGCGAATGAAAATGCCAATGAAGACGAATGGGTGCGAGTAGCGAATAGCGTAAAACTTTGGATCTGCAAGTTCTGGTTTTATGCCCGCCGCGGCGGGCTACTTGCTTGTAGAAAATAAATCAAGATTAGTTATGCCCGCCTTTGGCGGGCTGCCCTCTAAAATCTCAGTAATATCAGCATTTAAATTAACAGACTATAACATATGAAAAGAACGCTCCTAATGGG
>Ga0190271_10002279_pt1 | contig 11537 bp, 22 predicted proteins | sample Popmic356T_FD_133747 | JGI IMG/M metagenome (GOLD analysis project Ga0190271, IMG submission 133747) | Populus adjacent soil microbial communities from riparian zone of Weber River, Utah, USA - 356 T | ecosystem: Environmental > Terrestrial > Soil > Riparian zone | place: USA: Utah | collected...
CGCCATCTCCCAGCTGCTGCTCGGCGAGTGGGACCAGGCATCGGTCACCGTGGACAGCCTCACCTTTGACCTTCCGATCGCCGACGTGGTGCAGAGCGAGATCGCGTGGGCGCGCGGCGAAACCTGGAGCGCGCCGGCCGACCTCGACGTGAAGCTCGGCCACGGTGACCTGCCCCTGCGATGTTTCGCGGAGCTGACCGCCGCCCGAGACTCCGCGGAGGCCCAGCGGGACGCGTTCGGCGAGGCCCTCGCGGCGGCCCGGTCCCGCCTTCGGGCGGCCCTCGCGGAGATCGACCGGGTGATGCCCGAACCGGCCCGCCGACCCGGCCGCCCCGTCTAGCCCCGTGTACACGCACCCTGCCTGTGCGCACCTGTCTCCACCTACCAGCCCAACCCCACCGTCGGTCCGTGTACACGGCCTGACCACTCCGCTGAATGGAGCAACATGTCCCTGAACGATGACGGTAAGTACGCCCTCGACACTCTCAGTGGTCTCCGTGACGGGGCCATGCTCAACGAACTCGGCCGCGAACTCGCCCGCGTCGTCGAGGGTGTGCAAGCCACGCTCGGCGCCGGATCGGTCACCGCCGTGATCAACGTCGCGATGGTCAAGGATCGCGACGACCGCGTGAACACCGTCGACAAGATCACCACCAAGGTCCCGGAAGATCGCCGCGATGTGTGGTTCTTTGACAACCACGGGCACCTCACCCGCTACCAGCCGCGGAACCCCAACCACCCGCCGCTGCCGTTCGACGACTCCGAAGACGACGTCACCGACAGTGAAGATGGAGACCAAGAGGTCGGACTTCCATACAAAGACGACGACTGAGCCGACCGGGTAGCCCCCGCGGAGCCGCTGGCGATTGTCGGGGAAGGGGCGGAGACTGGCGCGGCGCGACGCTGGCCCTCCCGGCAAATCCCGGGAAGATCGTCAACAGAAAACGGCGGGGACCCTCCGGTACCCCCGGGAAGGTCCCCGCCGTTGCGTGTAGCGATCAACCGAACCCGGCTTCCGCCGGGTCGGCCCCACTACTCATCCCGGGACCGAAACCCCGGGGCACTACCCCACACAGACAGACCCCGCCCTCCCAAGCAAGGTGCCATCCCGACGAACCCACGAGGAGCCGCCGTTGTCACAGACGCACCGCCCGCAGCCACATGACCGGCCGATGACCAAACCGACGATCACTCTCAGCAACCACTGACGATCACCGTCTGCAACAACGTGAGGATAGCCCACGATGACCACCACGCGCATCCCGACGCACCACTCCCGCCCTGTTGGACGCATCGCAACCGCCATCCCAGGCCACGATCGATCTAACCCGCCGTGCACACAGGACGGTCACGCCGGTCTCGACGCTGAGATGATCCCCATCCCGCACGACGTCATCCAGGACTCGTCGATCTCGTTCACCGCTCGCGGGATCTTCATGTACCTCATGTGCGACGACCACGTCACGGTCGATGATCTCCTGTCCCGCTTCCCGGGCGAACGAGACGACGTCATCGCAGCCGTAGCGGAACTGGAAGCCCACGGCTACGTCCGGATCGGCGGCGAGACCCGATGAGCGCCGACGAGGAGTTCGACGTCTTCCCCGGCCGGACCTACCCGTACACCACCGTGGGGGATTGGGTGTTGCTCGCCCCGATCTCCGACCGCGCCGTGCGCGTGTACGGCCTGCTCCGGATGCACGTCAACACCAAGCGTGGTGACGACAGGGTGTGGCCGTCTCAGATGAAGATCGCCGCGGTGCTTGGTCTCGCGAAGATCGACCCCGTGGGAAAGGCCGTGCAGGAACTTGTCGCGCTCGGGGCGGTTGACACCCGATACCGGAGGACCCCGCGCGGCAGGCGGTTGGAGTATCGCGTCCACCTGGCCCCGCCGGACGGCTACGCCGGGCCAATGGGGACACCGGACCTTCACGCCGAAGGCGCCATGGAAGCGTTCGCGGAGGACCGGGTACGGCGGTTCCCCGACCGACAAAACGGCAGGTCGTCGGGGGTCACCCCCGATCCGGGGGGTTCCCCCAAACGGACTACCCACGATCCGGTGGTTAGGGCAGACAAACCCCCCGATCCGGGGGGACCCATCCCCCCCGATCCGGGGTGTGAACTAAACGAAAGGGAACCAACCGAAGGTACTTCTAACTCATCTCATGATCTTAAGTCTCAGTACGTAGGTGGGGAAGATCGTCGTTCGACGTCTGTGAATGATCGTTACGTAAGTAACGCGCGCGCGAGCGGCGACCCGCGCCCGACGGTGCAGCAGGTGAACGCCGCCCAAGAGGAGCAGACCCGCGAACGGCGCAAGGCGCAAGCGGCGACGCTCGTCGAGAGGTGGGCTACCGCCTCCTCCGTGACGCTCTTGGATCACCAGCGGAAACAGCACGAGTGGGAGGTCGCCAAGCATCTCCGTGGCGGCATGTCGGAGCGGCAGATCCGTGCGGGGCTGTCGCACTGGCGTGACGCGGGGAGGTACCGCAGTCGGGACCTCGCGCCACACATCCAGAAAGCGATCATCGAGTCCGAGGATCCGCTCGTGACGGGACGGATCACCGACGAGAAGGCGTCCGAGGTGCTCGGGTACGAGTCCGAGCCGCGGTTGCCGCTCGAACTTCGGCAGCTCGGCGCTCCGGTGGTCCGCGAGTTGCCGCTGCCTCCGAACGGGGATCCGTGGTCACGGTCACGGCCGCCGATCATTGACGACGCGGAGTGGGTGGCCGCGAACACGCCGCCGCCGCCGGATCTCACGCCGCTCCGGGAGTGGTACCGGACGGTTCTCGACCCGTGGAAGGCGGAGCGCCGGGAGCGGGCTATGCGGGTTCTGCAAGCGAAGGCCGACGCCCACGCGCGGGTGTCGCAGTGACCACGGTCGATGACCGGCAGCCGCCGCAGAACATCCCCGCGGAGATGGCGGTTCTCGGGGCGTGCATGCAGTCAGCGGGCGCGCTCGATGATGTGTTGGAGGTTGTCGGGGCGGGGCACTTCTACCGGCCCGCGCATCAACGGATCTTCGCGGAGATGGTGGCGATGCGGGACGCGGGACAACCCGTGGATCCGCTCACGCTCGGCCGGGCGTTGGGCCGCGACTTTTTCCGGCTGGGTGGGGCGCCGTACCTGCTCGAATGCATGCAGGCCACCCCGGCGTCGGACAACGCCACGTTCCACGCGGGGCTAGTGCTGGATTGTGCGAAGCAACGCGGTGTGATCGAGCTGGGGCAACGAACGGCGTCACTGGGGTACGCCGTGGACGCCGACGTAGATCTCATGGTGGATCGTGCCCGGCAGGACATCGACCGGGTAGCGGAGGCCGTGGGGTCGGGGTCGCAGGGGATCGCCCGGATCGAGGATCTGTCCGACGAGGCGGAGAAGCGGTACCGGTCCGAGGTGCCGCCGTCGCTGTCGACGGGCTGGCCGGATCTCGATCAGGTGCTCGCCGGGGGCCTGCGCCCGAAGACGCTCACTGTCGTAGGTGGCAGACCGGGTAGCGGGAAGTCGATGCTCGCCGGGTGTCTCGCCACGAACGTCGCGCTCCGCGGGGTGGGGACGATGATCGTCAGCCTGGAAATGACCCGGGAGGAGCTGACGGACCGGGTGATCGCGAACCTCGGGCCGGTGGAACTCACACACCTCGTGGCGCAGACGTTGACTGATCACGACTTCCGGTGCGTCGACACGGCACGGGCGAAGCTCCGGGGGACACCGCTGGACATCGTGGACGACAAGACGATGACCCTGTCGAGGATCCGGGCGAAGGCGTGGGCGCGGAAGCGGAGTCCGATCGGGCTGTCCCTGCTCGTCGTGGACTACCTCGGCTTGGTCACCCCGGCGGATTCCAAGCAAGATCGGCAGTTGCAGGTCGCGACGATCTCCCGCGGGCTGAAGATCATGGCGGACGAGCTGGACGTCCCGGTCGTGGCCGCGCACCAGTTGAACCGGTCGAGCGCGCACCGAGCGGACCCGCGGCCGATCCTGACCGACCTCCGGGAGTCCGGGGGGATCGAGCAGGACGCCGACGTCGTGATGCTCCTGCACCGGCCGGACCCGGGGAAAGACGAGGAAGTCGATCCCACGGAGCTACTGGTCGACGTGGCCAAGAATCGGCAGGGGCCGACGGGGGTTGTCCCGCTGCATTGGTTCCCGCGGGAGGCGCGGATCGGGTCGCGTGCCCGGTTCGATCTGATCAAGGGTGGCGGCGGCGAGGAGTAACGCTGCGCAACCAGCGTTGCGCTTCGCACGGCGGTGGTGTAGCGTTACCAGTGGACTGCCAGACCACCATCCTCCCAACGGAAGCCGATCACCATGGCCAGGAAGCTGACACCCGAACCGCCGATCTTCGAGAAGGATCAAGCCGACATGAAGAGGGCGGCCCTGATCCTCGACACCGTTGGCGCCGACCGGTGGGCGGAGATCCTCCGCGACATCGCCGTGGCCGCCGAGTCGGCGCACCGCGGGCCGACGTCCACCGCCGAACTGATCCGCTGGACCGCGGTCGTCTGCCACACCGCCCGGCTCGCCCGCGCGGTCATCGCAGGCGCCACCGTCGCGATGGACGAGACCGAGGCAGCCGGTGCCGCACATGAGTAGGACCGAGCACCGAGCGCCCGCCCTCATCGACCCGGACCTCGCCCCACGGCTGGCCGTGGCCGCGGAGCTACGGGACCTCGCCGCGAACCTCACCGGATGGTGCGACCCGACCGGCACCACGACCGGCGACCTCATCCAGGAGATGCTCCTCAACCGCGCGGAGGAAGTGGAGGCGGAGGTGGCCGCGGAGGACCGCAGCCCGCGCCACCCCGACCCGATGGCGTCGTGGCTCCCTGCCGCTGGACATCACATCCACCTCGTCCCGGGCGCGCGTGGGCATGATCACGACGGCCATGGGTTCCACTGGCATCTCGGCGGGCCTGCGTTCGTCACCGACCCCCCGGGGGCGACGCTATGAGCCCCCCCGACGTCGTCATCGAGGACCCCGCCGCCGTCGTCGAGACCCACCGCGCGATCCGGGTCGTCGTCGGATCGTGGGGCTTCACCGTCCGCATCCGGATCGGGGCGCCGCCCCCGACGCCGCCGGAGGCCGAAGCGATCGCCGCCGCGATCGTCCTCGCGTTGACCGGGCACGGTGAGCGCGATGAGTGACCCGATGCCCGTGACGCAGGACCCGGCCGCGGTGCTGTTCGAGGTGCGGCTGCCGGTCGTGCAAGTGGTGCGCGCGTCGTCCCCGCTGGCCGCGATCGAGCGGGCCAGGGTCGCGATCACGGCGACCGGGCTCGACGTCGCCGACTGCGGGCTCCGGACCGCGGAGCCGATCCGTGGCTGACCGGGGTCCGAGGAGTTGACATGACCGAGCCGGAGACCACACCGACCGCCCGCGTCGGCTACCTGCCGCCGGAGCGTGCGGCGTGGCTCCGGCAGCGGCTGTCGGTCATCGCGGACCAGGCGTTCCGCGATGAGATCACGTCGTTCGCGGAGGAGCTGTTCGCGGAGGGCAACGACGCCGGGTACCAGCGGGGCTACCAGGACGGCGCGTCGGACACTCTGATCCGCACGGTCGCGTCGGTGATGGCGGAGCAGGCTGCCGCCGCGAAGTGGCAGGAGACGCCTGCCTCGCTGGCGCTCGAATCGGATTGGACGCCGGGTGGCGGGCAGCACCGGTACTACCCGCCGGAGTTGGAGCCGCGGACGCAGGAGGGCGACCGATGATCGTCTGGTTTGTGATCAAGCTGGCGGTGAAGATCCTCGCGGCCCCGGCGGCGTGGTGGTTCGCCCCCGACGGCTTCGGCGCTTCCCTCGTGTACACGGGCGGTGTGTTCGGGGTGGCAGCACTCATCACCCTCGCCGCCGTCCCCGTCCTGTACTTCGGATCCCGGGTGATCACCGCGCACGAGACTCGCCGCCGCTCCGCCGCCGCGGAGGTCCGCGTCGTCCAACCCCTCCCCGAACCCAGCGACCCCGCATGGAGCGAAGCGAAATGATCGACACCAGCCTCCCGGGGTGCGTGACCATCCCGGGGTGTGTGTGCATCCCGGGCGAGTGCTACGGGCGCGACTGCGACCGGTCCGCGTGCCGCGCCCTGCACTACGGGCACGGCAGCGTCGGCCGGTGCCCAGCCAACCCCGACCCTCCGGTTTCCGCCGACTGGTGCCAGTGGAGGAGCCGGGCCGGGCTGTGGTGCAGCCTCCTCGACAACCACGCGGGGCATCACGCCCCGACCCCGAACCGCGCGGAGGACCTCTACGCCGCCGCGACTGCCGATGTGGTGGACGCGACGATCTACTGCGGGTTCACGTTCCCCGACTGGCGAGGCTGCGCCCTACCCGACGGGCATCCCGGCGGCCACGACCCGGTGTGGCTGTGATCTCCGCCGCGCCGCCGCTGCACCGCCCCCGCCGGTGCCCGAAGTGTCGCCGCTCCTCGACGGCCATCGTCGAGGGCCGCTGCCTGGCGTGCCGGGAACCGGAGACGGCCACGGTCCGCCCGGTGACGGGGAAGTGCCTCCGCTGCCGCGAGCCGCTCCTCGGGACGGTCCGCCCGCGGAAGGTGTGCGAGCGGTGCCGACTGACGCTGGCGAACGCGCCGTGAGGGGCCGTCACCGGCCGCCGCTGGCCCGGCAGATCGCCGTTGAGGTGCTCGCGTTCAGCGTCGCCGCGACCTGCGCCCTCGCCCTCACCGCCGCAACGGTGCTTTCCGGGGTCGGAACGCCCCCAGAGGCCCCGTCCGCCCTCCCAGCGGCCCCGGAGCGGCTCTCTCCGCGTGTAGACGCCCCGACCTACCCGCCCGCACAGACGACCTCCGTGTACACGCACGGAGGGGCACGGTTCGCCCTCCCACGAAAGGACCGACCATGGACGACCCCACGACGTCCCCCACCCTCTCCGTCGCCGACGAGTTCGGCCACCTCGCCCACGACCTCCGCTACGGCGCCACTGCCCCCGGCATTCCGTTCGCCCTCATCGACGCCCTCAACGGCGCCGCCGCCGCCGCCGACCAGCTCGGCCGGACTGCCTACAGCGAGGCCACCGGAGGGCCGACCCCGACGCCCCGCGTCGAACCCGGCTACTACGCCGAACTCGTCTACGGCCCCGGAGCCGAACACGACTCCCCGCACTACCGGCCCCTCGTGGAAGACGGACCGATGGACCCCGCCGACAGTGACGCGGCCCGCTCCGCCCGACAGGTCACCGAGGCAGCCAACGCGTCCCGCGGCGGGCGCTCCGTCGGCATAGAACTGGTCGCCCGCCTCCGCGCCCACCCCGACGGCCGGACCGCGCTGCGCCTCCTCGCGAAGTACTTCGCGGACGGGGGCCAGCCGTGACCGCCGCCCTGTCCCCGGCCGCCGCGGAGGAACTCGTCCGGCGGCAGACCACCCGGTGCAACTTCTGCCACGACCCGATCGTGTGGGGCACCAAGACCGACGACAAGCGGGTCCCACTCGACGCGGAACCCGACGAGCACGGCAAGGTGCTCCTCCTCGCCGACGGCACGACGCTGCGGGCGACCATCCTCACTCGGGCGGCACAGCAGGCCGCGTACCGCGAGCAGGGGCACCAGCTCCGCACCAAACACGCGGACTCGTGTAAGGACGCCACCGAGTGGTCCCCCGCGGCGAAGTACCGCAAGCCTGCGACGAACCGGAGGGGTGGCCACCATGCCTGAGATCGAGGCTCGTGATGCCGTGATCGCCGCCGCCCTCCGGGTCCTGTCCGCGGAGCGCCCCGACCGGGAGCACGCGAACTCCGACGCCGACGCGGAGTTCGCGGACGACATGTTGATCGAGGCGGCCCGCGCGCTGGTCGCCGCGACCGCCGACCATGAGACCCGGATGACAGGAACAGCGGGGGGCTTCTCCCTGCCGCCCGGCCGGGCCGCCCCCCACCTCACCGAAGCGGAGTTCGACGACCTCACCGCCCGGATACTCCTCGCGCACCCCGAGTACCGGCCGGGGCAGGCGGCGAGCAACGTCGCCCACCTGTTCGTCCCGGACGCAGCGAAATCCGCGGAGCGCGCCGGGCTCGACCCGTTCAACTACGACGACCGGATCCCCGAGTTCCGCGCGTACGTGCTCGACCTGTCCGACCCGGACACCCCCACGCTCCGCGCCGCGTTCGCGGGCGATGATGAGGTGCCGGAGTAATGCCCGCCCTCAACTACACGACGACGATCGCCGTCGAGCGGACCGTCGCGGAGATCCAGGTGATGCTCGGAAAGCACGGCGCGTCCGCGGTTGCCGTCCGCTATGCCGCCTCCGTTCCGGTCGGGGTCTCGTTCACCATGGACGGCATCCACGGCCCTGCCGTGTACACGCTTCCAGTCGACGCCGCTGCCATGGAGAAGCTCCTCGCTCAGCAGTGGCGCCGCCGCGAGATCCAGCGCCGCTACAGCTCGCCCGACCAGGCGGCACGCGTCGCCTGGCGGGTGATCAAAGATTGGCTGGCGGCACAGCTCGCCCTCGTCGATGCGCAGATGGTGTCCCTGCAAACAATCATGCTGCCGTTCATGCACGAGGGTGGCCCAGAGACCCCGACGATCTACGACCGGTTCCTAGAGTCCGGCGTGAAGGCGATCGAGCCGGAGCGAGGGTGACCGCCGCGCCGCTACCCTCTGCCGCCGTGGAGGTACGTCTCAGCTACGACGAGTTCAAACGTGCCCGCGCCGCCGGGATCGCGCGGATGGACGACAGTCAAGATCAGGGGCTAGAGGCGTCGAAACGGTACCTCCGGTGCTGGACCGAGCGGCTCCGCGACGACGTGATTGGCGCCTGCGCAGAGATGGCGTTCTGCAAGGCCACCGGCATCCCATGGGAGGAGCGGATCAACACGTTCCACCGGGCCGACGTCGGAGAGGACATTCAGATCCGGGGGACGTGGCGGGTCGACGGCTGCCTCCTGCATCGGCCCGATGAACCGGCCGAGCACTGGTACTGCCTCGTCACTGGGGACCCGCCGGTGATGACGATCCGCGGGTGGATCAGGGGCGAGAACGCCCGCCGGGACGAGTGGCGCCGGAACTGGAATGGCGGGTCTCTCGTGTGGGCGGTGCCGCAGGCCGTGCTCGTTCCGCTCCGGGTCACCCCGTGAGTCCGCGTCCGGTCACGCGCCCGACGCGGGACGTGTGGCGGTCGAACGGAGGCTGTACGTGCCCGCCAGGCCAGGAGGACATCCGGTGCCCGGCCCACGGGGAGGACTCCGTGTACACGCCGCCGGTGTTGATCGGGTTCGACCCCCGGCCGTGGATCCTCCGGCTGCCATTCGACCGGCCACCCATAACGGCAAACGAGGCCCGGTCCGCGTCCGGTCACTGGGGCGGCGAAGCGCGAGCCAAGAAACTCGTCCAGTCCGCCACCGTTAACGTCGTCCGGCACGCCCGCGTCCCGTTGCTCAACATCGTCCGGGTCACGCTCACGTGGCACGCGCCGGACCGCGGGACCCGTGACTGCGGGAGCCTGTCGCCGATGATGAAGGCTGCGGTCGACGCGTTGACTCCGCCGCGTGCGGCCCTGCTCGCCGGGACCCGCACCAAGTCGGGCGGGATCCGGAAGACGACCCGGGAGGCGAAGATCGGCGCCGGGATCATCGTTCGGGATGACGCGTCGATCGTGGTGTCGGAGACGCTGGCGATCGTCCTCGCCGACCCCGACCCGCGGATCATGCTGCGGATCGACCCGGTCGCGTGACCACGATGCTGTGGATCGTGGTCACCGTCCTCGTCGGGACCGCGATCTTCGAGACCCTCCGGGACCGGCTCGGCCGCTAGATCGGGGGGTCCGTGTTTCCGGGGTCGGACATGAGCTGGTCGTAGTCGAACCGGTCCTCGAGCGCATCGCGGACCGTCCACTCCTGCTCCCGGTCGCCGTCGAATCGCAGCAACCGCCCGTCGAACAGGTACGCGTACCGGGGCAAGCCGACGGTCCCCCGTACCCATTTCTCGCCCACGTCGGTGATCCGCCACCATCCGGCCCGGCCGCCGTCGGCGCGGGCCGCGTCGAGTTCCTCGATCACCCCCCAGTAGCGGAGCTTCGCGAAGTCGCCGCCACCCACGCCGCGGTCGAGCACGGTCGGGGCGTGGAAGTCCGCGCGACCGACGCGACGCCACGCGCGGATCAGGTCGTGGGCCATCGAGACGTTCAGCCCGCGGTGGTAAATCTTGGTCATCTGCTGGCAGACGGGGCAGGGTGCGCCGTGGCCTCTCGCTTGCTCGCGGAGCCACCGGCGGGCGGCGCCGATGGTCTCGTCGTCATGGAATACGCGGCCCTCATCGGAAGTCGTCATGGCCCGGGATGCTATCACCTGACAGGTGCCTGACAGGCGTGCGACATGGAGCGGCCCCCGACTCCGGCGGGTACCGGTGCCGGGGGCCTCGCCCCACCTCCCTCGATCTAGCCGATGCTGGCGACGTAGGCCCGGCCTGCCGCGTTGATCACGCGGTGGCCGTCGGCGGCGGTCTCGGTGTACCCGGCCCGCTTCAGCGCGTCGGCCTGACTGACCGTCTTGGCCTCGATGCGGCCCTGAGGGTGGGCGGCGGCGGCGACCAGGAGGGCGGAGCACTTGGCGGTGATCGAGCGCGTCGAGGTCATGACCCTAGTCTACACGGGGGGCGTGCAGTGTCAAGCCTGTCCGGCAGATCGGCGCAACTCCTCCAACGCCTCGGCCACGGCTGGCCACTGCTCGCGCAGGGGCATCATGGTCGCCCACTTGTCCCCGTACACGTGCTCGGCCCACTTCCACGCGAGTCCGAGGTCCGTGTTGGACGTGAGCACGGTCCCGTCCTCCATCTCGATCGACAGGTCGCCGATGATCGCGCTCATGATCCGTTCCCTTCGGGAGTGGCGGTGTACAGCGCGTCCTCGCAGTCCTCGCACAGCCCGCCGAAGGTGCGGCAGTCCCCGCGGTAGTCCACGTCGGGGTCGGGACAGTCGAAGTCGGCTTTGCACTCGCGGCACTGGTGGCTGTGCTCCTCGTAGTCGCCGCCCCGATCCAGGTAGACGTCGGGGTCGTACTCGGGCTCGTAGTAGGACGAGTTATCCCAGCCGGTCACCTCTCCGGCCTCGTTGCGGTAGACGGTGGCTCCGGCTCCGGGAAACATGATCAGATCCTTTCGGTGGGGGACGGGGCGAACGCGGGGCGGACAAACGCGCGGTTCATGGTCGGGTGGCACTTGTCGGGGTTCCGCTTGACGTGCGTGGCGGCGGTCTCCCATGCCTCGCGGGCGGTGCGGTGGGTGGCGTATTCCAGGGGGAACATGCCGCACGAGCATCCGACGACGACGATCTCTACGGTCTCCATAGCTGTGACTCTACACGCTGAGCGTGCAGATGGGAAGAGAACGGCCCCGACGGATGGCCGTCCGTCGGGGCCGTTCTCTTGCCCTCTACACGCTCAGCGTGTAGAGTCACCGCTATGGAGACCGTAGAGATCGTCGTCGTCGGATGCTCGTGCGGCATGTTTCCCCTGGAATACGCCACCCACCGCACCGCCCGCGAGGCATGGGAGACCGCCGCCACGCACGTCAAGCGGAACCCCGACAAGTGCCAC
>Ga0190271_10002280_pt1 | contig 11537 bp, 3 predicted proteins | sample Popmic356T_FD_133747 | JGI IMG/M metagenome (GOLD analysis project Ga0190271, IMG submission 133747) | Populus adjacent soil microbial communities from riparian zone of Weber River, Utah, USA - 356 T | ecosystem: Environmental > Terrestrial > Soil > Riparian zone | place: USA: Utah | collected...
CAAGCCCAGCTGGTCGCCAGCGAGGCGCTGCTCAGGCAGCTGATCGCCCACACCCCCGCCGCGGTCGCGATGTTCGATCGTCAGATGCGCTACCTGCACGTCAGCGAGCGCTGGCAGTCCGACTATCAACTGACCGGTCAGAACCTGCTCGGTAGATCACACTACGAGATCTTTCCGGATGTCCCCGAGCGCTGGAAAGAGGGGTATCGACGGACGCTCGAAGGCGCGATCGAGCGCTGCGACGAAGATCCGTTCCCGCGTGCCGACGGCCGCATCGATTGGCTGCAATGGGAGACCCGCCCGTGGCGTCAGCCCGACGGTGAGATCGGCGGCCTGATCATGTTCACGCAGGTGATCACGGATCGAAAACAAGCCGAGCAAGCGCTGCGCAAGGCCGAAGAGAAGTTCTCCCTGGTCTTTCTCGCCGCGCCGGTGGCGATCATCATCAGTCGCATCGCCGATGGGCTGCTGGTCGATGTCAACCGCGAGTTCGAGCGACTGCTCGGGTACAGCCGCAATGAGTCGCTTGGCCGCACGACCGTGCAGCTGGGCATGTGGCCCGACCCGTCCGTGCGCGCGCGCTTCGCGGTCCAGCCGATCGGCGACGCCACACCGACGGTCGCCGAAGTTACCCTGCGCGCCAAGGACGGCACGCTGATTCCGCTGATCAACTCGGCCTACAAGCTCGAGCTCAACGGCGAGCTGTGCATGCTTTCCGCGTTCACCGACCAGCGCGAGCGCAAGCGCGCCGAGGCCGCCATTCAAGCGAGTGAAGCGCGTCTGCGACGGGTGATCGCTTCGCCCATCGTCGGCTTCGCGTTCGGCGATATCGACGGCGAGCTGAGCGAAGCCAACCAGGAGTTTCTGCGCATCACTCAGCTCAGTCAGGTCGAGCTCGGTGAAGGCGGCGTCAGCTTGCACCGTCTCATGCTGCCCGAGGAGCAGGCCGAAAATCGTCGTGCGCTGGCCGAGGTCGCAACGAGCGGGACGGCGCTTCCGCGCGAGCTCGAGCTGGTGCGCCAGAACGGTGAGCGCGTTCCGGTGATGCTCGGGCTGTCTGCGCTCGACGACGAGCGCCGTCACCTGGTGGTGTTTCTGTTCGACCTGACGACACGGCGCGAGCTCGAGCGACAGCTCCATCACGCCCAGCGCATGGAAGCCGTGGGCAGGCTGGCGGCCGGCATCGCGCACGACTTCAACAACGTGCTGGCCGCCATCACGATGAGCGGCGATCTGCTGCGCGACACGCTCACGCCCGACCATCCAGGTCGCGAAGACTTGTTCGAGATCCGCAAGGCTGCCGACCGCGCCGTCCGGCTGATCCGGCAGCTGCTTGCGTTCAGCCGGCAGCAGGTGCTCGATCCGCGTGTGCTCGACCTCAACGAGCTGGTCGTCCATCTCGGCACCATGCTCAGCCGCTTGGTCGGCGACCACGTGCAGATCGTGACCCAGCTCTTGCCTGGCCTCGGCGCCATCCGTGCGGACCCGAGTCAGCTCGAACAGGTGGTGGTCAACCTGACGGTCAACGCGCGCGACGCCATGCCGCACGGCGGCATGCTCACCATTCAGACGGCCGAGGTCCATTTCGAGTCGGAGCACCTGGCCGATCACCCGATTGGGCCGGGGCCGTACATCGTGCTGTCCGTCTCGGACGACGGCATGGGGATGGAACCCGTCACACGCGCGCGCATCTTCGAGCCTTTCTTCACGACCAAGGAGCAAGGTGAGGGAACTGGGCTCGGCCTGTCGACGGTGTACGGCATCGTTCGGCAGAGCGGCGGCGCGATCGATGTATCGAGCGAGCTCGGCGAGGGCACCAGCTTCCGGGTCTACTTTCCACGCGTCAACGAGCGCGTGCAGAGCAAACGACCGACCGGCGTTCCCGAGCGCTCGGGAGGCAGCGAGACGGTGCTGGTCGTCGAAGACGATACGGCGGTGCGTCAGGTGACGCGCAAGCTGCTGGTCGCGCTGGGCTACCGCGTGCTCGACGCGGACTCGCCAGCGGCGGCCCTCGAGCTCTCGCGGGTCTACGTGGGGACGATCGACCTGCTGCTCACCGACATGGTCATGCCGGGCATCAGCGGTCGCGCGCTCGCCCGCGCATTGCTCGGCGAGCGCCCCAAGCTGAGCGTCTTGTACATGTCCGGCTACACGGACGACGCGGCGATCCAGCAGGGCAGCGAAGGCCTCGAGAACATGTTCATCCAGAAGCCGTTCTCGAGTGCCGAGCTGGCCCACAAGGTCCGCGACGCCCTCGAGCGAACGTAGCACACGCCCTAGCCGTACCCGCCACCCGAGGGTGTGGACACCACGAACACGTCGCCCGCGGCCAGCTCGGTCTGCTCGGAGTAGCCGAGCTCCTGCCGTGCCCCGTCGGGCGCGCGCTCGACCCACGTTTTGCCGAGCTCGCCCGGACCGCCGCCGGCCATGCCGTAGGGTGGCACGATGCGGTGGCCCGCCAAGATCGCAGCGGTCATCGGCTCCAAAAAGCGCACCCGGCGCAGGGCGCCATCGCCGCCGCGAAAGCGGCCGCTGCCGCCTGAGCCGATACGAATCGAGTGCTCCTCGATCAGCACCGGAAAACGAAACTCGATCACCTCCGGGTCGGTCATGCGCGAGTTGGTCATGTGCGTCTGCACGGCGGCCGTGCCCGGGAAACCGTCGCCGGCGCCGGAGCCGCCAGCGATGGTCTCGTAGTACTGGTAGCGCTGGTTGCCGAAGGTGAAGTTGTTCATGGTGCCCTGCGAGGCCCCCATGATGCCGAGCGCTCCGTAGATGGCGTCGACCACGCACTGCGACGTCTCGACGTTGCCCGCCACGGTCGCCGCGGGAAAACGTGGCGACAACATCGAGGGCGCAGGGATGACGATGCTGATCGGCCTGAGACAGCCCGCATTCATGGGGATGTCATCGGACACCAGCGTACGAAACACGTACAGCACCGCGGCGTGCGTGACCGCGGGGGGCGCGTTGTAGTTGGTGTCGAGCTGCCCGCTCGTGCCCGTGAAGTCGACCGTGGCGCTGCGCGCGGTGCGGTCGAGCGTGACGCGCACACGGATGATGGCGCCGCTGTCCATGGCGTACTCGAACGCTCCGTCAGAGAGCGTGGTGATCGCGCGCCGCACGCTCTCTTCGGCGTTGTCTTGCACGTGCTTCATGTACGCCAGCACGGTCGCCAGCCCGTAGTGGTCGACGGCCTTGAGCAGCTCCTCGCGCCCCTTCTCGCAGGCCGCCACCTGTGCCCGCAGGTCAGCGATGTTTTGGTCTGGACTGCGCGCGGGATAACGCGCACCGGCGAGCAGCGCACGCACCTCGGCTTCGCGCATCAAGCCGCCCTCGACCAGCTTGAAGTTGTCGATCAGCACGCCCTCTTCTTCGACGTTACGCGAGCCAGGCGGCATCGAGCCCGGCGTGATGCCCCCGACGTCTGCGTGGTGGCCGCGCGCCGCGACGTAGAACAGGATCTCCGCTGCGCTCGCGGCGAACACGGGCATCACCACCGTGACGTCGGGCAAGTGTGTGCCGCCGGCGTAGGGGTTGTTGAGCATAAACACGTCGCCGGGCGCCATCTGACCAGCGTTCGAGCGCATGACGGTCTTGATCGACTCGCCCATGCTGCCCAGGTGCACCGGCATGTGCGGCGCGTTGGCGATCAGCGCACCTTCGCCGTCGAAAAGCGCGCACGAGAAGTCGAGCCGCTCCTTGATGTTGACCGAGTGGGCGGTGTTGGCGAGCCGCACGCCCATCTGCTCTGCGATCGACATGAACAGCTTGTTGAACACCTCGAGCAGCACCGGGTCGGCCGTGGTGCCCAGCGCGAACGCGGTGCCGCGCGGCAGGTAGCGCTTCAGCACCAGGTGATTTTGCTCGGTCAGCTCGGCGCGCCAGCCCGGCTCCAGCACGATGGTCGCGTTGGCCTCCGCGACGATGGCCGGTCCCTCGATGCGCTGCGCGAGAGCGAGCTGCTCGCGGCGGTAGACGGGCGCATCGTGCCAGCTGCCGGCGGCGTACATGCCCACGGAGGCGACAGCCTGGGCGAGCCCCTCGGGGAGCGGCTCGCCCGCCCGCTCGGCCTCCACCATCTTGCCGATCGCCTCCACCGAGAGCGCCTCCACCACGAGCGCACGGTCGGGCATCAGAAACGCAAAACGCGTGCGGTACGCAGCCTCGAAGGCCACGCGCATGGCCGCCGAGTCGGCGACGTCGACGAGCAGAGCCGTGTCGGTGCCGGCGTACTTGAGGTGCGCACGCGGGTAGAGCTCGATGCGCTCGGGCGGGATGCCTTGCTGCTCCACCTCGAAACGCGCGGCGCGGGACAGCCGCTCGAGCTCGCGCGCCATCAGCGGCGCGTCCTCGTCGAGGGCGCGCTCGAAGGCGACCTCGTGTTGCACCGTCAGGTCCGCAAGTCCCATCCCGAACGCAGACAGCACGCCCGAGAAGGGGTGTACGTAGACCGACTCCACGCCCAGCTCGTCGGCGACCAGACAGGCGTGCTGGCCGGCGGCACCGCCAAAACAGACCAGCGTGTAGGCCGTGACGTCGTAGCCGCGCTGCACGGAGATGAACTTGATGGCGTTGGCCATGTTGGTCACCGCCACCCGCAAAAATCCCTCGGCGACGGCGGCGGCGCTCATGGTGCTCGCGGTGCTGCGCGAGACCTCGCGCGCGAGCTCCTGGAACCTGGCCACCACCAGGTCGCGCTCGAGCGGCGCGTCCGCACTCGGCCCAAACACGTGCGGAAAAAAGTCTGGCTGGATCTTGCCCAGCATCACGTTGCAGTCGGTGACGGTGAGCGGTCCGCCGCGGCGATAACAGACAGGACCAGGGTTGGCGCCGGCCGACTCGGGCCCGACGCGAAACTTCTGGCCATCGAAGTGCAAGATCGACCCGCCCCCGGCCGCGATGGTGTGGATGGCCATCATCGGCGCGCGCATGCGCACCCCCGCCACCTGCGTGTCGAACTCGCGCTCGCAGTCGGCGACGCTGTCGCCCGCGAAGTGCGAGACGTCGGTCGAGGTGCCGCCCATGTCGAAACCGACGACCTTGTGGAAGCCGGCTGAAAGCGCCGTGCGCACCATGCCGACGATGCCGCCGGCCGGCCCAGACAAGATGGAGTCCTTGCCCTGAAAGCTCTGGGCGTCGCTCAGGCCACCGTCCGACTTCATGAAGAACAGCGGCACCGTGCCCTCGGCGTTGGTCAGCTCGCTCGCAACGCGCGCGACGTAGCGGCGCAAGATGGGCGACAGATACGCGTCGACCACGGTGGTGTCACCGCGCGAGACCAGCTTCATCAGTGGACTGACCGCGTGGGAGGCCGAGATCTGGGTAAAGCCCACCCGGCGGGCCAGCTGGGCCGCGCGCTGCTCGTGCTGCGTGTAGCGCCACGCGTGCACAAACACGATGGCGACCGAGCAGAAGCCCTCGTCGTGGGCGACGACGAGCGCCTGCTCGAGCGCGGCCTCGTCGAGCGGCAGCAGCACCTGGCCCGACGCGGTGATGCGCTCCTCGACCTCGACCACCTTTTTGTAGAGCAGCTCGGGCAGCTGGATGTGACGCTCGAACAGCCGCGGTCGGTTCTGGTAACCGATGCGCAGCTGGTCGCGAAAACCGCGCGTGATCAGCAGCAGCGTGGGCTCGCCCTGGCGCTCGAGCAGCGCGTTGGTGGCCACCGTGGTGCCCATCTTCACGGTCTCGATCTGCGCACTGGGCAGCGCGTCCGTGGCGCCCAGACCGAGCAGCTTGCGGATGCCGGCGGTGGCCGCGTCGGCGTACTGCTCCGGGTTTTCGGAGAGCAGCTTGGTGGTGACCAGCGAGCGGTCGGGCCGCAAGCCGACGACGTCGGTGAACGTGCCGCCACGATCGATCCAAAACTGCCAGCGAGCTGGCTCACTACGCACGCTCTCGTCTCGGTCCGTCGTCATCGCGCTCCTCGTTTGTCTTACTTACTGTGTTCTGGTCTCGAGGAGGAGCTCGCGCACAGCCGCGCGCGTCTCACCGCTTCGCGATCGACATCGTCGGGCCGCCCACGTTCAGCTCGCGCGGCTCGGGTGCCAGCGGGTGCTCCGACGGGAAGGGCCGCCGGCTGCGCCACCAGTCCTGCGCGCGCTCGTCGGTCCAGGCGTCCTCGGGGGGGAACTGGATTGCCTTGAGCGCGCGGCCGAGCGCCTTGGCCGTGACGGGCCGATCGGCCGGCGACTTGGCGAGGCACTTGGCGATCAAAGCGACCAGCTCGTCGGGCACGTCGCTGGGCAGCAGCGCGCGCAGGTCGGGCACGGGGGTGTGCACCTGCGCCAAGAGCTGCTCGACCGGGTTGTCGAACTTGAACACCAGCGTGCCGGTGAGCAGCCAAAACGCCACGCCGCCCAGCGCATAGATGTCGGCGCTGCCTTCGATCTCCGAGCCTTGCACCTGCTCGGGCGCCATGAAGGCGGGCGTGCCGACCATGCCCTCCGCGTTGGTGAGCTTGACCGAGCGATCGTACGACCCGCCGTCGGCGGCCGGCGCGACGACGGGCTCGTCGTTGCGGTCGAGCGCCGCGCGCACCAGACCGAAGTCGAGCACCTTGACCACGTCGACCTCGTCGGCGGCGCGACACACGAACAGGTTGGCGGGCTTGATGTCGCGGTGCACCAGACCCTGGGAGTGGGCTTCGGCGAGCGAGCTACAGACCTGCACCAGGAGGTGCACCACACGCGCGGCGGGCTGCGCGCCGTGCTTGACCACCAGCGAGTCGAAGTCGACGCCGTCGAGCAGCTCCATGACCAGGAAAAACGTGCCGTCGTCGGCGACGCCGTAGTCGAACAGCTCGATGGTGTTGCGCGAGCGCAGGCGGGCCAGCGCCTCGGCCTCGCGCCGAAAACGCTCGCGCATGCTCTCGGAGGCCTCTCCCACCTCGTCGGTCTTGATCAGCTTGATGGCGGCCTCGCGCGCGAGCAGCCGGTGCTGTGCCCGCCACACCTCGCCCATGCCGCCACGGCCGAGACAAGCGACCAGACGATAGCTGCCGAGCTCGCGCGCCTCGGCACGCGCCTCGCGGGCGAGCTTGCGGGCCGCGCGTGCGTCCGCCTTGGCCTCCGCCGCCTCCGCGCGCACGCGGGTGATGTGCAGCGCGAACCAGGCCGCCAGCCCCATGCCCAGCAGCACGGCCACCGCGCCGACGATCAGGCTGCGGTCCTCGTAGTTGTGCAGCTCGCGCAAGAACTGGTGCTCGGGCACCAGGTACGCGAGCGACCACGGCAGCGCGGGGTCCGGCGTGACGGGCGCGATCGCGCTCAGGTAGGACTCTTCGCCGACCAGCACGGACAGCGGACCCACCGTGAGGCCCTGGTCGCGCTGCACGGCTCGATAAAACGCCTGCAGCACGGGGTCTTTGAGATCTTGAAAGCGCAGCGGGCGCTCACCCGTGGCGTACAGCGGCAGCGCGTCCTCGTGCGCCGACGCGTAGGCCAGGATGGTTCCCTCCTTGGAGAACAACAGAGCACGCATCCCCTTGAGCTGACGGCTGCTCAGGTACGACGACAGCGCATTGACGTCGAAGTCGATCGTGACCACCGCGTGCAGCACGCGCTCGCCGTCCGGTCGGTTCGCGTAGATGGGCCCCGCGCGCGTGATGCCCGCCGTGCGGCTGTCGTAGAACAGGTAAGGCTCGGTCCAGACGCGCTTTTGCTCGCTGGTGGCGAGCAGATAAAAGCCGCGCACCCGCGGGTCGTACTTGCTGCGATCTTGGCGCTGCAGCGAGAGTGCGCCGCGCTGGGCGTAGTTGAAGCGGTCGACGTGGGTGCCGTCGGGAAACACCCGGCTGTCTTGAAAACGAATCACGCCGTCGGTGTCGAGGTAGGCTCCCTGAAACGTGCCGTCGGGAAAGCTGACACTCACGTAGGTGACGCCGGGTCGGCCCTTGATCAGGTCGAGCATGGCGTGCGCGACCGCGGCAAAAGGCTGGCTCGGGGTGTGCTGCGCGCACAGGTCTTCGAGCCGGTCGAGCACCGGCTCGGCTTGATCGAGCGCGTCGCGCACGCTGGAGGCCGCCAGCCGCGCCTGCTCGACCATGCGCCCCTGCGCCACCTCGAGGTTGCTGTTGCGCAGCGAGTACTCGCCGAGTGCCCCGAGAAACACCCCGACCAGCGCGATCAGGCTGGGCACGATCACCAAGATTCCCACCGGGGAGGCGACACTCGCGCCAAAACGCGCGCTCAGCCGCACCGCCGACGAGGGCGGGTCGGAGCGCACCGTTTTTCCGCGCGCGAGCGCGGCGGGGCTGTTTTCGCGGCGCTCGAGGGGCTTTTCCGGAGGCATGGGTCTCTCGTCCGCGAAACGCGCGTAGCTTCAGGCTGCCTGTTTGTGTGGCTGCTTGATCTGTCGCAGCAGCTGGCGTAGCTCGGCAAGCTTTTGCGCAGGGAGCTCGTGCGCACCATAGCGCGTGCGCAGGTACGCCTCGGTCAGCTGACCAACGGCCGCCGCTTCGGGGAAGCCGCTCGCCTCCAGGTCGCGCGCGTGCGCCTCGGGCGTGACGTGCGCAGGCCGGGCAGAGCCGCGCCTGGCCAGCGTCAGCTCGAGCTCGCGGTACAGCTCTTGCGCGACACGCGCCGAGTGCGTGAGACCGCGCGCCGTGCTGCTGCGACGACGCCGGCGCAGCACAAAAAAGCCGACCGCCGTCAGCAGGATGAGGCCCGCCCCGAGCAGCGGCCACGAGCCCGACAGCCCGGACCAGCGCGCCTTGGCCGCATCTGCGCCGTGCTCTGCCGACTGATCTGCGCGACTGAAGCTGAAGCGCTTGAAGAAGTCGCGCAGCTCGCGCAGGCCCCGCAGCTGCGTGCGCAGGTCGTAGCCGACCACGCGCGTCATCCAGTACGCGCGCATGGCGTCGACCATGGCGCGCAGCTCCCCAAACAGGTTGCTGGGGCTGAACGCGTCTCGCGTGCCGGGCGTGGGGTCCATCACCACCCAGCCGCGCCCCGGCAGCAGCGCTTCCACCCAGCTGTGTGCGTCGGCCTGGCGCACCGCGTAGTACCCGCCGTAGGAGTTGTACTCGCCGCCCGCAAAGCCGGTCACGTTGCGCGCCGGGATGCCGATCGAGCGCAGCATGATGGCGAGTGCGGACGAGAAGTACTCGCAGTGACCACGTCTGGCGTCGAACAAAAACGCGTTGAGGGGCAGCTTGCCGCGCGTGTCGGGCAGCTCGAGCGAGTACTTGTAGTCGCCGCCCGAGCGCAGGTAAAACTCGAGGTGGCGCGCCTTGATGAACGGGCTCTTGTCGTTCTCGGTGATGCGCTGCGCCAGTGCCGCGATCCGCTCGTGGCCGGGCGGCACCCCCAGGTAGCGGCCCTCGTCGAGCTCGCGGTCGACGGGCGTGTCGGTCTGGCTGCGCTCGGGCGAGACCACGGCCTCGTACACGATGCCGTTGTCTTCCTGCGAGGTGTAGCGGATGTCGAAGCCGTGTCCGCGCGTGATCGGCAGCCGCTCGCGACGGCTGCCGGGCGCGCCGCGCTCCGGGATGCGCAAGCCCACGCTGCCGGTCGGCACGAACAGCACCGGCTCGTCGAGCCGGTCGAGCACCAGCCGGAGTGTCAGGTCGCCCGCGTGCTCCATGCGTTTGAGCGGGTAGTACGCGCCGAGCGGCGTCATCGGGATGGTCTTGCCCTTGTCGCGTGTCCACTTGCGGCCGTCGTAGCGGTCGAACGCCGTCCCGCGCAGCCGCAGCAGCCGGCGGGCGACCTCGGGTGCGAGCTGCTGCGACATGGTGACGCGCACGACGACGGTCGGGTCGTCGCGGATCAGCCCAAAACCGCCCAGCTCGACGTCGCTGCCGAAGCCCGAGACGTGCTCGCCGCGCTGGACGCCGATGTTGAGCATGCCCAGGCCGATGCGCGGGAAAAACGCAAACAGCGTGACCGTCATCAACAACATGGGAATGCTGAGCAGCGCGGTCCACAACAAGAACGAGAGATCGACGATGCGCTTGCTGGCCAGCACACGCTTGAGGTCGTTGCCGCCACTCACGTCGGACTCGGCCGGGTAGTTGCGCTCGATCTCGCGGCGCAGGTGCGCGAACGTGAGCACCCACGGCGTGACCACCGCGAACGCCACGAACACCCCTGCGTAGCCGAGATCGGTGGTCAGCACGGTGGCGGCGATCAGCTGCATGAAGGCCAGGATCGCGATCTGTTGGTAGTCGGAGGCGGTGCGTCGATTGGCCAGGCGCGAGATGGACAAGAGGCCTGCGAACTCCATCGCCAGACCCAGCCAGCCGCCGGTGAAAACGCCGCGCACGATCTGTGCGACCAGCGCGACGGCGATGCCGATGGTGATGCCCTTGCTCCACCAGGGGCGCGAGAGCAGTGGCTCCTCGCAGAACCAGCTGCCCAACAGTCCTGCCGCCAGCGCGAGCAACGCGGCGATCGGGATCTCACCACCGAAGGTGAGTGTGGACAGGCCGAGCGCCGCCAGCAGGTAGGTGACCCACTTTTGCAGCTTGGAGAAGCTCATGGCGCGGCGCCCAGCGCAAGCGTCGGCGCGGCGCGCAGGTCGACGATGCGCGCTCCTCGCTTGGGTGGTGACAGCTCGCTCGACGAGTCGCTCGGCACCAGCGCCAGGTAGCGCCACAGCGCGTCGGGCGGGCTACCCCCGGCCAGCAGCGGCGAGCGCGAGCCGCGCGCGCAGATCTCCACGCTGTAGCCGCGCGAGAGTGCCCGCTCGACCACGTAGGCCGCGTGCGACACGTTTTGTTCGAGCTGCTCGGCCCACTCCGGAGGTGCGCTCGCCGGTCGTCGGTTGTCGAGCAAGATGCTCAGCACCGCGGCCGCCTCGCGCTCGTACTCGCGCACGACCGGCTTGCCGATCGCCGCCGTGCGGCGCCAGTGGATCGAGCGCGTCTCGTCTCCGTCCCGGTACTCGCGCAGCTCGCGCGTCTCGGTGCCGCGGCCGCGCGAGCTGCCGGCTTGGTCGCCCTCTTCTTGCGCGGCGCCCTCGGAGAAGGCGTAGGGCAGCAGCGCCGGGTAGACGAGCAGCTCGCCCTCGTCTTCTACCTCGCGCCACTTCTCGAACAGCGCGAAGGGAAAGCGCGTGGACACGCGGTAGCCGTGGAACAACAAGCGCCCGCGGCGCAGCACCACGCGCCGGTAGCTGGCGCTCTGCTCGGCCCGAGGCGGAATCTTGAGAAAGTAGCAGCGCCGATCGTTGAGCGCGTCGGTCGCCTGATCTGCAATCTCGACCGAGTAGCTGATCAGCCGGTCTTTTTCGTTCTCGACGGCGATCTCGATCAGCGTGGGCTCGCCGGCAAAGGCGCGCGTGGGCAGCCGGCGGGTGATGCGCAGCTTGCGCAGCACGTGCTCACTGAGCACGCCGCTCAGGATGATCAGGCTGAGCATGAAGCCGAACACCAGGTACATCAGGTTGGTGCCGGTGTTGACGGCGGCAAAGCCGAGCGCGAACGTGACGAACACGAACAGCTTGCCCTCGCGCGTAAAGGTCAGCCGGCGTCGGTACCGCTTGTCTCTGGGCAAGTACCACGGCACGCGCTCTTTTCCGCGCGCGTCTAC
>Ga0190271_10002281_pt1 | contig 11537 bp, 8 predicted proteins | sample Popmic356T_FD_133747 | JGI IMG/M metagenome (GOLD analysis project Ga0190271, IMG submission 133747) | Populus adjacent soil microbial communities from riparian zone of Weber River, Utah, USA - 356 T | ecosystem: Environmental > Terrestrial > Soil > Riparian zone | place: USA: Utah | collected...
CTGGGTGACGCTGGCGGTCAGCTGCCAGTAGAGGCTGCCGGCGATCGCCAGCACCAGCAGCGGCGCGTAGAACCAGGTGGGGACGGTCGGCCGGGGCCGCCGCGAGAGCAGGACCGCGGCCAGCACCGGGCCGCCGAAGAGGGCGCCGAGCCGGACCGCGTTGCCGCCCATCGCGTTCGGTGTGAGCCAGATCAGGGTCGCGGCCAGCGCATAGGCGACCAGCACCCGCCGCAGGGTCCGCTCCTCCTCCCGCACCCCCTGGGTGAGGACCAGGGCGCCGGCGACCCAGAGCGGGATCGCCACGTAGGAGGAGAAGACGAAGGGGAAGTGGCCGGCCTCGGGGAAGGCGAGGTTCGGCGCCAGGACCAGCGCCAGCGAGAGCCCGCCGGCGCCGAGCGCCAGTCGGCTCGGGCGGCGGCCCGGTTCGAGCGCGCCGACCAGCAGCACCCCGGCGAGGAAGGCGCCGGCCACCGGGCTCGCCAGCGGGCAGGCCGCGGCGGCGGCGATCGCCAGCGGGGCTCGGCCCAGCTGCAGGCAGCGCAGCGCCGCCAGGCCGAGGGCGACCCCGAGGGCGAAGGTCAGCTGGCCGTCGGCGAGCAGGGTGACGACGCCGGCGCCGAACCAGAGCGTCGCCCAGCGCGCCTCCTCGCCCCAGTGGTCGCGGACCAGGCGGTCGAAGAGGTAGGAGGAGGCGACAACGGCGAGCAGCCCGACCACCTGCGGCCCGAGCAGCGCCGCCAGCGGCGGGAAGAGGACGCTGTAGGTAAGCGTGTAGTGGCCGCCGTACCAGCTGCCGTTCCAGATCGCCAGGCCGGCGCTCTCGAACAGCTCGGTGCGGAAGACCTGCGCGGCGAGGTCTCCTACGGGGGGGCTCCAGATCAGCATCGCCAGCGCCAGCAGGAAGCTGAGCGCCACGGCCGGGAGCCAATCGGGTCGAAGCGGTTTGGACTGGACCATGGGCGGCAGCCAAAGGATAAGGGCGCCTCCTGCGACGATAAGTGAGATGGGCACTGAGATCCAGGTCATCCGCCGCGGGACCGTCCCCTACGCCGAGGCGTGGGAGCTGCAGCGGCGGCTGCAGGCCCAGCGCCAGAACGAGGAGATCGGCGACCTGCTGCTGCTGCTCGAGCACCCGCCCGTCTACACCCGCGGCCGCCGCTCGCAGCCGGGAGAACTGCCGATGGGCGAGTCCTGGTACGAAGCGCAGGGGATCGAAGTCCACGACACCGATCGCGGCGGGCTCGTCACCTACCACGGGCCCGGGCAGCTGGTCGTCTACCCGATCGTCCAACTGCGCGGCTACGGCGGCGACGTCCACGAGTACGTGCGCGGGCTGGAGCGGACGATGACCGGCGCGCTCGGCAAGGCCGGCGTACGGGCGGGCACGATCGAGGGGCTGACCGGGGTCTGGGTCGGGACGCGGAAGATCGGCTCGATCGGGCTCCACGTCAGCCGCGGCGTCACCACCCACGGGCTGGCGATCAACGTCAACAACGACCTGCAGCCCTTCGAGTGGGTCGTGCCCTGCGGGCTCGATGGCGTCTCGATGACCTCGCTCAGCCGCGAACTCGGCGCCGAGCAGAACCTCGGCGCCTTCGCCGCCACCGTAGTCGACACCTATGCCGAGGTCTTCGAACGCGAGATCGCGGTCGACGACAGCGTCGCCGCGTAGGCTGAGCTGCCGATGTCTCGCCGACTCCGACTCTTCCTGCTCCTCCTCTGTGCCGCCTTCGTGCCGGCGGCGGGAGCCGGCGCCGACCCGTACTCGGTGACGAACACGAAAGACAGCGGCGCGGGCAGCCTGCGGGCAGCGATCGTCGCCGCCAACTCCCACCTGGGCCTGGACACGATCCACCTCGAAACCTCGGGCACGATCGAACTGCAGAGCGCACTGCAGGTGATCTTCGACCCCGTCTCGATCTTCGGCCCCGGCCCCGATCAGCTGGAGGTTCGCCGCGCCGAGGCGGCGGGCGCCGGCTTCTCGATCTTCGGCTTCTCCACTGACGCCGGCCCCTCGCAACTGAACGGCCTCACCGTCAGCAACGGCCGGGCGGCGTTCGGCGGGGGGATCAGGAACGCCGAAGGCAGCCTCACTCTGAGCGGGGTCACGGTGGAGGGGAACGAAGCGGTGGCGGCAGGCGGTACCGACGACCGGGCCGAAGGCGGCGGCGTCTACAGCGACGGGCCGCTGGCGGTGCACGCTTCGCTCATCAGCGGGAACGTCGCCCGGGCCGGCGACGGGGCGACGCAAACGGTCGCCGCCGGCGGGGGCATCGCGGCGTTCGATTCCTTGACCTTGGGGACCAGCACCATCACCGGCAACCGCGCCGAAGCGAGCGGGGGCGGCGGCATCGCCTCCGCCCAGGGAGGCGGCCTGCTGACGCCCGACCAGACGGAAATCGACATCAGCACGATCAGCGGCAACTCGGTCGTGGCCGAAAACGGGGGCACGCAGACCCGCGCCGCGGGCGGGGGCGTCACCGCCTTCGAAGCGAAACTGACCAGCGTCACCGTGACTGGGAACTCGGCGACCTCAACGGGCGGTGCGTTCGGCGCCAACGTCGACGCGTTCATGACGACCGTCCTCCGCAACACGATCGTCTCCAAACCGCTCGGCGACGCCGAAAACTGCAACGGGGAGACGGTCTCCGGCGGCTACAACCTGGATGAAGACGGCAGCTGTGAATTCGAAGAGGGGAGCGACCTCGTCGAGGTCGCCGCCGGGCTCGACCCTGAGCTGAAGGACAACGGCGGCTTCACCCCCACCCACGCGCTCCTTTCCGGCAGCATCGCGATTGACCGCGGCTACTCCTTCGGCAACTTCATCGACCAGCGGGGATGGGCGCGCCCGAGCGATTTCCCGGCGATCGGCAACAAAGAAGGCGGCGACGGATCCGACATCGGCGCCTTCGAGCTGCCGGTCCCGCCGGACAGCTCCCCGCCGCCGACGCCGATCCTGGTCGGGATCGAGCGCGGCGACACCAGCTCGCCCCGGACCCGGATCATCAGTGGTCCAGCCCGGGTCGGCTACGAGCGCAAGGCCAAGTTCCGCTTTGCCTCCAGCGAGGGGCAGTCGAGCTTCAAGTGCAAGCTCGACTGGAAGCGCTGGAAGAAGTGCCGCAGCCCCTACAAGCTGAGCGTCGAGCCGGGCAAGCACCTCTTCAAGGTGCGGGCGATCGACCGCTTCGGCAACCCCGACCCGACGCCGGCGCGGTTCGGTTGGCGGGTAAAGCCGCTCAGCTAACGTTGCCTTCGGTGTCCGAGGCCGAACGCATCCACGTCACCCGCTCCCGCGCCAAGCCCGGCGGCACCGCGGCCAGCGCCGAGGGCACCGTCCCCTTCCGCCGCGCCCGCAAGCCGCCATGGCTGAAGGTGCCGGCGCCGGGTGGGCCCAACTACCGGCGGCTGAAGGAGAAGATCGGCTCCGACAACCTCCACACCGTCTGCGAGGAGGCCAACTGCCCCAACGTCGGCGAGTGCTGGGAGCGCGGCACGGCCACGTTCATGATTTTGGGTGACGTGTGCACGAGGCGGTGCGGCTTCTGCAACGTGCAGACCGGCAAACCGACCTGGAACGACCCGCTGGAGCCGTTGCGCGTCGCCAATCAGGTGAAAGCGATGGGGCTGCGCCACGCGGTCGTCACCTCGGTCGACCGCGACGACCTGCCCGACTACGGGGCGGGCGCCTTCGTCGGCGTGATCCGCTCGATCCGGATGCTGGCCCCCGACTGCAAGGTCGAGATCCTCACCCCCGACTTCCGCGGCCAGGAGATGCCGCTGGCGAAGGTGATCCACGAGCGGCCCGACGTCTTCAACCACAACGTCGAGACGGTGCCGCGCCTCTACCCGATCGCCCGCCGCGGCTCCAAGTTCCTGCGCTCGGCCCGGGTCCTGAAGATGGCCAAGGAGATGGGCGGCACCGAGGTGGTCACCAAGTCCGGCCTGATGGTCGGTCTCGGCGAGTCCTTCGAGGAGATGGTCGAGACCTTCGGCCTCCTGCGCGAGCACGACGTCCAGGTCCTCACCGTCGGCCAGTACCTGCGACCGACCGAGAACCACCTCCCCGTCGTCCGCTACTGGCACCCCGACGAGTTCGCCGCCCTGGAGAAGGCGGCCTACGACCTCGGCTTCGAGTCGGTCGCCGCCGGCCCCTTGGTCCGCAGCAGCTACCACGCCGACCAGAACCTGCCCGAGAGCCATCGGGCGGAGCAGCTGATCGCTTAGTCCGCTGCGCCGACCCCTGCAAGCTCGAGGATCTCTGCTTGGGGCTCGGGTTCTTGCCACCACTCGAGGTTTTCGAGAATGAGGACGGCTAGTGGTTCCTGACCCTCCACTTCCTCGTCGAAGCGACGGAAGAGAGAGATCGCCTTGTAGAGCGCGTCCAGCGCGTCTTCTTCCAGTTCCGCCCGGCGCTTCCGATCCAGCTCTGCGTCCTCCGCGAACTCGCGAACGGCCTTGTAGAGAGCCTCGGGGAGGGCGGCCCGCCAGCCATCGGGCGGGCGTGGGTCCATGTTCTCCTCGGCCCAGGCGCGAATTTGCTCATCGTCAGGGTTCAGGTGGGCCGCCCTCAGCATCAGCAGGGCCTCGTAAAAACGGTTCCGTAAGAGCTCCGCGAAGCGACCCCGCATTTCCTCTTCGGCTTCGCCAAGGCGGGTCGCCCCGAGAACACAGATAGCGAAGGAGTTGGCCAGGAAGCCGCCCACAGCGTCGTCGTCCTTCTCCTCCATCGCCTGCGTGTAGGTATCGAGGAACATCTTCACCCTGACGAGCTCGGTGATCTCGACCGGATCGCCGGTGGCGAAGTCGTCGAAAGCCTCGTCGAAGTGCTCCGCTGGACCGGCGGCGAACAGCACATCTCCACCCTCGACCCGGAACGCCAGCTGCGGCATCTCGCCCTGAGGAGCGTCTCGGATGTAGAAGACCGCCTCTCCCGCTTGAACCCGCTCGGAGACCTGCAGAAGCGTCGCCCCTGCGAGGACGAAGATCTGCATCTCGCCTTCGCCCTCTACCTGCTCCCCGTTGGAGAACGCCCGCACCACCTCGGTGCGGTCCTCGATGGCGGGCGCAAGATCAAAGGCCGAAAATCCATCCTCGAAGCCGGCGAAATCGGTGCTGCCGAAAAAGACCGAGCCTTCCTCGTACTTGAAGGCGAAGGCAACCTTGCCACTTTGCCCGCGGAGGAAGAGGACCAGTTCGGAAGCTAAAAGCTCGGCGGTCATCTGAACGTAGACCCCGAGTCCCTCCACGAGTTCGCTGAGCTCGCTGTCGACCTCCTCGGCCCGGGACTGCAGCAGCGCTTCGGCCTCTTGCTTCACCTTCGCCCAGAACGAATCGGGAATTTCCGCTCTCAAATCCAAGGTTTCATTGACCCATTCCTCGTGCTTGCGCTTGATCTCTCGCAGCTGCTCGATCGTGTACTCCGCCGGCTGGTCGTCGATCTCCTTGTGGTGAGTCGGGCAGAGGAGGATTAGGTTCCGGTAGTCGTCGAGGTCACGGGGCTTGATCGAGCCACTTCTGGGTCCCTTTTTGGCCCGCGCGACGATATGGCACTCCATCCCGAGGACCGCCTCCCGATCGTTCGAGTTGCGGGGGTCCTTCGTCAGCTTGCAGCGGCAGATCGCGCAGCGATCAGCCGCTCGGGTCCAGAGGATCTTGCGCGTCCGCTGGGCGATTGCCATGGAAGAGCGAATGCTTTCAGGCCTGACCGGCTCGTGGGCTGGCCATGAGCCGAAGCGCGCGGCGGCGGTCAGTCGGTGCAGTGGGCGGCGACCGTGTCGCCGACCGTGCGCACTTTCAATTTGCCCTGTTTCTGCAGGGCGTGGACGTAGTCGACGACGGCTTCGAATTCGTCGTCGTTGAAGTCGGTCGCCGCGCCCGGGGTGCCGCCGACGATGTCGTGGAAACTGAGGATGGCCCAGGTGCCGTCGGCCACCGCCTTGTCAACGACGGCTTCGACATCGGCCTGTTTCGAGACGAGGCCGTTGATCGACCAGCCGCGGAGGATGTACTCGTCACGCGGCGGCAGCGTTTCCGGCCCCATCGCCGTAACCCGCCCGGCGCAGTAGTCGCGTTCGACGTAGTGGCGCACTTCCGGCGAAGCGGCGCCCTTCGGGTAGGCGAAGCTGGCGCGGCTGAACCCGTTCTCGTAGAGGTAGTCGCGGAGGCCGTTCATCTCGTTTTTCAGCTGGGGTTCGTTGAGGTCGTCGAGACCGTTCGGGAGGTTGTGGCTGTCGATCGAGAGCGCGTGGCCGCCGATCTCCCAGTGGTGCAGGTCGCGCAGCTGGTGCAGCTGTTCGAGGCTGAGGAAACCGCCGGTGCCGACGGTGTCGGCGATCACGTAGGCGCTCGCCGGATAGCGGTAGGTCGAGAGCTTTTTCAGCGCGCGGCTGTAGGTGGAGACGTCGCCGTCGTCGAAGGCGAAGCTGACCGTCGCTTTTCCGTGATCGGGGACGGCGTAGATGCCGGCGACGTAGAAGGCGGTTTCGCCGCCGGTGTTGTCGGTGACGAGAAGCTGGGCGCGGTTGACTTTCGACCAGTCGACGCTGCCGGTGACCGCGAAGTCGCCGCGGGCGAGCGACTGGTACTCGAAGGTGCTGCCGAGGATGATCGGGTCGAAGTCTTCCTGCCAGACGGTCGCCTCGGCGTAGTCGGTGGCAATGTTGCCGGAGGAGAGGCGCAGTTTCACCGTCTGCAGGCGGTTGCTGAAGCTGACCAGTCCCTGCACGGTGACGTGGGCGTGTTTGAGGTTGACTTGCTCCAGTTCCGGCGAGGTGGCGACCGCGGTGGTGCCGATGCCCATGGTCCCGATCCGGAACGAGCGGTCGCCGTTGACGACGAAAGGCGGCCCGGCGTCGCTGAATTTGCCGTTGACCCCGGTCCAGCCGTGTTCCGCCGGGAACATCGCCAGCGGCTGCTCTTCGTATTCGAGTTCCGGTTCTTCGTCGGTGGGGTTTTCGTTTTCCGGTTCTTCGCCAGGCTGTTTGTCCGGGGGATCGACCCGGGGAGCCTCCGCGGGGGGCTGGGGGGCCGGTGGCTGGTCGACGATCGGTGCTTCGACTCGCTCGCAGCCGGCCGTGACCTTGTCGCTGCCGTCGACGACGGCGAGGTCGCCGGAGCCGGGGCCGCAGTTGACCACGTCGGCGACGCCGTCCCGCGCCTGCAGGCGGTCGTTGCCGGGACCGCCGAGCAGCTTGTCGGCGGCCGGGCCGCCGGTGAGCCTGTCCCCGCCGGGACCGCCGAACAGCTTGTCGGCGCCGCCGCGGCCGCTGAGCGTGTCGCCGGCGCCTAGACCGGAGAGCGTGTCGGCACCAGCGGTGCCGGTCAGCGTGTCCGGGCCGGCGGTGCCGCGCTTGCCGGCCGCCCCGGCGAGAGCGGGCAGCGCGAGAACCGCTGCCGCGAAGAGCAGCGCCACGGTAGCCCCGAACGCGCGGGCGCCGGCTTCTCTATGTCCCCTGCTGCTAATCGACTGGTCCTTCCAAGTACAGGTACTGGGCTAGATGGTGACAAACCCGCGACCTCGGCCCAGGTTGCGGCCCTGGACGAAAGTCTGCTCCCAATCGGACCTACAATGGCCGGGACGGGGCCATAGCTCAGCTGGAAGAGCGCCTGCTTTGCAAGCAGGAGGTCGCCGGTTCGATCCCGGCTGGCTCCACTGGGACTAGCTTCAGCTAGTCGTCGAAGTCGAAGTCTTTCGGGGGACGCTGCTCGAACCAGAGCTCGTCGTCCTCCGGGGCGTCCTCGAGGAAGTCGGGAGTGTCCTCGAGCACGTCCTCGTGACCCGTGTCGGGGTCGTAGTTGGGCTGCTCGCCCGCCGGGGTGTCGTCGTCATCCTCGACGTCGTCTTCCGCAAGCGGCGCGGCGGCGGCCGGCTCGGGCGCGACCGGCTCGTGTTCGATCGGCGCCTCGAGCGCCTGGTCGAGCTCGTCGGAGAGGCGCTGGTCGCTCCAGAACTCCTCGTCCTCTTCCTCCTCCGCGGCGGGCTCCTCCGCGGCTGGGGTCTCGGCGCGGGAAGCGTAGATCTCGGTCGGCGGCTCCACCGGGGCGAGCTTCGGCTCGCCGGCCTCGGCCGCGGCGAGCTCCTCGTCGGATGGGCTCGGCGCCTCGGTCGCGGGCGGGGCGGGCGCGTCCTCGCTCCCGATCTCCGCCTCGACGTCGAAGAATTCGGTCGGCTGTTCGGCGATCGCCTGGCGCTCGTCGGCCTCCGGCTCCTCGGCGGCGAGGGTCTCCTCGGCCGGGGGCGCCGCCTGCGCCGCGTCCTCGGCGGGCGGTGCGGGTACCTCGGCCTCCGGCTCCACGGTCTCCACCGCCTCGACCTTCGGCTCCTCCTGCGCGGGAGGCGGCTCCTGCAGATCGGCGATGTTGATGCGGCGGCCCTCCTCGTCGGGCTCCGCCGACTCGGGCGTCGTCATGAACTCGGTCGGCGCCTCGGCGAGCGGGTCGGGCTCCTCGGGCCGGCTCGGCGGCCCGAACGCCTCGTCCTCGAGCTTTTTCAGCTCAGACTCATCCGCGCCATGGGCGCGCTTCAGTTCCAAATGCTCTCGGATTGCGTCGTCGAGGATGCTCATGCTCGCCCTTCGAACAGCAGGCTGCCAAAGACTATGCGGTTATCCTGTCGCTTGCGGGGCAATGGGACCAACTTCCCACTCCCGCATAGCCCGGGGCTATAGCTCAGCTGGCAGAGCGCCTGGATCGCACCCAGGAGGTCGGCGGTTCGAATCCGCCTAGCTCCATAACCTCCGAAGACGCCGCAAACGACCGCTCTCCGAGATCGACTCCACGTCGCACGAGCGTCGAATTTCAGCCGCGCGGATCATCGGCGCGCATCAGCTGCATGTAGTCGAGGATGGTCAGACTGAGTCCGCCGCGGTCCACTTTCCTGGGCGTGGAGGCAACGCGCCTTTACCCGCAGATCGGGACGGCCCAAGCCGACATCTCCAGAGAGAAGAAGGCGACTGGCCGGTCGTATTGGACGGCCACGTCTTCGGCGATGTTCGCGACGAGCGCGCACTCTTCCCCATCGGTCGAGATAGAAGTCGTCCGCCACCAGGCCCACGTCCTCGATCACCCTGGCGACGGCACCTCGGACACAAGCATCGCGCCGAACACCGATGCCTCGGCCTCGATGTTCTGTGGGGGTACGTGGCCGGCGGCCGGCGCCATGTCGTCAGGGAATGTATGCAGGCGGAGCTCAGCGACCACGAAGCGCTTTGGTTGCAAGGGCGTCCGCTTCGGCATTCCACTTTCGCGGAATCCACGAAATCCTGATGTTGGGAAACTCCTGGAGCAGGGAGCACGCTTCCGCGTGCAGGGGCCTGATGTGCTCCTTGGCAACCTTCGCCCGGCCGTTTACCTGGTCGACCACGAGCTCCGAGTCGAGGAACACCCGGATACGTTGGATTCCGCGACCGCGCGCGAGCTTGAGTCCTTCGATGAGAGCCTGATACTCCGCAACGGTATTGATGGCGGGCCCGATCGGTTTGGAGACCTCTTCAATGAACTGACCGTCGGGATTCATGAGGACGACTCCGATCGCACCTTGGGCTGGATTATCGACGGTCCCCATGCCGGAACCGTCCGTCTTCAACAGGTAGTTGCGCTGCGAGGGCTCGGGACGGTCGCCTTCGTGGTTTTCTGGCACCGCCATGGGGCCAGGCTATCTCCAGCGTGGAACTTCTACTCGTCGTCCTGGCGAATCGCACCCCTTGGAGTGCGTGCCCCCAATCCGACAGAATGCCCCGAGGTGAACGAGACGACAATCCACTTCGACTTTGCTGCGAGGACGTGGACGTGACCGTAAAACCCTCCAGGAAGAAGGGCTGATGGAGATCATCGACAACCTCAACCGGCGTCTCGGCGAGGACCTCAAGGTCACGCTAACTCGCGGTTCCAAGTTGCGGATCGCCGCCTCGACCTTCTCCATCTACGCCTTCGAGGCGCTGCGGAAGGAGCTGGAGGGCGTCAAGGCGCTGGAGTTCATTTTCACCGCCCCGACGTTCGTCGCCGGTGAGGCGACTGGCAGGGTGGAGAGACAGCGCCGCGAGTTCTATATCCCCCAGACGAAGCGGGAGTCCAGCCTCTACGGCTCGGAGTTCGAGCTTCGGCTGCGCAACAAGTTGACCCAGCGAGCCATCGCGAAGGAGTGCGCGGACTGGATCAAGCGCAAGGCCACGTTCAAATCCAACAAGACCGGCGCTCCGATGCAGCAGTTCGCCGTGATCGACGATCGCACCGCCTACATGCCGCTTCAGGGCTTCACCTCCGCCGATCTCGGCTACGAGCGAGGTGACGCCGTGTCCAACCTCGTGAACAGGATCGACGGGGCCCCGTTGGCGTCTGCCTACCTCCAGACCTTCGAGCAGATCTGGTCGAGCCCGCAGCAGGTCGAGGACGTCACCCAGGTCGTCTACGAGCACATCGCCAGTGTGTACGCGGAGAACAGCCCCGAGCGGATCTACTTCCTGATCCTCTACAACCTGTTCTCGGAGTTCCTGGAAGACATCAGCGAGGACGTGCTTCCGGACGACCTGACCGGCTGGCGGGAGTCCCAGATCTGGAAGAAGCTCTACGACTTCCAGCGCGACGCTGCCGTGGGCATCATCAACAAGCTGGAGACCTTCAACGGCTGCATACTGGCTGACAGTGTCGGCCTCGGCAAGACGTTTACGGCGCTGGCGGTCATCAAGTATTACGAGAGCCGTAATAGGTCCGTCTTGGTCCTTGCCCCCAAGAAGCTCGAGGACAACTGGACGACCTACAACAGCCCATATGTCACCAACCCGTTCTCTGCCGACCGCTTCAGCTACCAAGTGCTCGCCCACACCGACCTGTCCCGCGACAGGGGGTACTCAGGCCAGCTCGACCTGAGCAAGGTGAGCTGGGGCAACTTCAACCTGGTCGTCATCGACGAGTCCCACAACTTCCGCAACGCCGACTACGCCGAGGAGAAAGAGAGCCGCTACCAGCGACTCATGCGCAAGGTCATCCAGAGCGGCGTGAAGACCAAGGTTCTAATGCTGTCCGCGACGCCGGTCAACAACAGGTTCCTCGACTTGCGCAACCAGCTCGCGCTCGCCTATGAGGGCAATTCGGAGAACCTGTCGGCCAAGCTCGACATCCACAAATCGGTGGAGCAGGTCTTCCGTGAGGCGCAGGTCGCCTTCAAGGATTGGTCCGAGCTCCCCGCTGAGGCACGCACGGCCGACGCGATCCTGCTGATGCTGGACTTCGACTTCTTCGAGCTGCTCGACGCGGTCACCATCGCTCGTTCCCGTAGGCACATCCAGTCGTTCTACGACACCGCTGGCATCGGGGCCTTCCCGGCCCGCCGTCCACCGGAGTCGATTCGTGAGCCGCTGACCGACCTGCCCGAGGCTCCGACGTTCAATCAGATCTTCGAGCAGCTACAGATGCTGAACCTCGCCGTCTACACGCCGCTGTCCTACGTTTTCCCCAGCAAGATGCAGAAATACATCGACATGTACGCGGTCCAGGGCGGCACCGCGCGCGGCAACCTCGGGATGACCGGCCGCGAGCAGGGC
>Ga0190271_10002282_pt1 | contig 11536 bp, 11 predicted proteins | sample Popmic356T_FD_133747 | JGI IMG/M metagenome (GOLD analysis project Ga0190271, IMG submission 133747) | Populus adjacent soil microbial communities from riparian zone of Weber River, Utah, USA - 356 T | ecosystem: Environmental > Terrestrial > Soil > Riparian zone | place: USA: Utah | collected...
CGCGAAGCCGCCTGGCTCGCAGCTGGGAGCTTGATCGAGCTCACACAGCAGCTCTTGGCGAGCGAGGGCCAGCGCGGAGTGGCGCTGTTACGGCCCCCCGGACACCATGCGGTGCCGACCAGCAGCATGGGATTCTGCCTATTGAACAACGTCGCGCTCGCCGCCCGTGCAGCCCTCGCTGCGGGCGTAGCGCGCGTCGCGATCGTCGATTGGGACGTGCACCACGGCAACGGCACACAAGACAGCTTCTACGACGACCCACGCGTCCTGTTCATTTCGCTGCACCAGTATCCGTTCTACCCGGGCACCGGCGCAGCCTCTGAGATCGGCACCGGTGCCGGACGCGGCTACACGGCCAACCTAGCACTGCCTGCCGAGAGCGGTCCCGAGGTCTACGGCGCGGCCTTCTCACGCATCGTCTTGCCCATGCTGCGCAGCTACGCCCCCGAGCTGGTGTTGGTATCGGCCGGCTTCGATGCCCACGAGCGCGATCCGCTGGCTTCGATGAACTTGGATCACCAGACCTTCGGTGCGTTGGCCGGTGCGCTCATCGACTTCGCCGACCAAGCAGCCCGTGGGCGAATCGCGTTCGTGCTGGAAGGTGGCTACGATCTGCCGGCGCTGCGCGACAGCGTACGCTCGGTCGCTGCAGCCCTCAGCGGCCAGCGGCTCCCGCTCCCGGAGGGTAGGCTCGTCGCACGCGCTCAGTCGGCGCTCGCTGCCACGCAACACGAGCTCGCCGCCTATTGGCAGCTCGCGTCTCGCTGACCCTCACTCACTTGCAGCATCGTCGCTGGTGCGTAGGCGCTCGTGAGCCGCCCGCGCGGCCTGCCGTACCACCTCTGAGGCGTCGCGCTCCGCCGCCCGCGACAGCACCGGCAGGAAGCGCTTGTCTCTGGAATTGCCGAGCACGATCGCTGCGTTGCGCGCCATGCTGTCGCGCCCGGCGCGCCGTAACGCCGAGCCGCGCGAGTAGCGGTCGAAACAGGCGGCGTCCATGTGCAGAAAATCCTCGGCTCCAAGCTCGGTCCAGCGCCCACGCGGCGCAAAAGCATCCGGTGCAGTGGGTCGTGCGTGTGGCGTGCGATTGTACGGACAGACGTCCTGACACACATCACAGCCGAACAACCAGGGGCCGATCGGCTCCTGGAGCTCGTCTTCGATAGGACCGTCGTGCTCGATCGTGAGGTAGGAGATGCAACGCCGCGCATCGAGGACTTTCGGCCGTACGAACGCGCGGGTTGGACAGGCGTCGAGGCAGATTCGACACTCGCCGCAGCGCTCGCGCAGCGGGACATCGGGCTCGAGCTCGGCGCTCGTGACGAGCAAGCTGAGCAGCACGTGCGAGCCGATGCCAGGCACGATGACACACGCATTCTTGCCCACGAAACCAACGCCCGCGCGAGCGGCCCAGGCTCGTTCGAGCGCTGGCAAGGTGTCGACACACGCGCGCACACTTGCGCCGGTCGCCTGCAAGAGCCGGCGCAGCTTGCGCGTCCGGTCGTACAAGAGACCGTGATAGTCGCGGCCTTGTGCGTAGCGAGCGATGCGCCCGGGCGCCGGCCCCGCCAGACTCTCGCCACGCGCGTAAGCCGTAGCAAGTACAACGACACTACGCGCACTCGGCAGCATGCCCGAGTGCGTCGGGTCACTGCGCACGTCGGCGTTGTCTTGCATGTACGCCATCTGGCCGTGATGGCCTGCCGACAACCAAGCCGACAGCCGCTCGCGATCCTCGCTCAGTGGCTCCGCGCGCGCGACGCCTACGCGCGTGAAGCCGAGCTCGAGGGCCAACGCTTTGAGCTTCTCGGTGAGCTCGCTAGGCTCGCTCATGGCGCGGCGGCGGGGCCGCGGGCGACCCGCGCGGGCGGCGCCGTCGGGACTTGCATGCCCATCTTGCCGTCGGGAGGCACGCTGCCGTGGTCATGCAGCAGACCAGGCTTCGGCTTCGGATCGCCGCCGGGATTCGGCAGGATGAACGGCTCGGCGTTGAACGTGCCGCACTGCCGTTCGTTGTTGTAGAAGTCCCAACGTAGGTAGACGCGCCCGTCGCCCGACAGGATCGGCTTGGGCGGCTGGGGGAACGGCGCGGCACGCGTCACAGCGTTCCACGCGCCGTAGTCGAACGGCGTGAAACCGCTCGTGCGAACCACCCCGACCTGATGCAGCGAACCATCGTTGTTCACGATGATCTCGAGCCGCGTGACTAACGTCGGATCCGAAAAGGCTCCGCCTACGAGCGGCAGGCTGGGGAGAAAACGCATGGCGAATTCGCGATGGATGCTGCGGTGCATCTCGGCGAGATAGGCCGCAAACGGCGAGGCCGCCGCGTTCAGCGCAGTCTGATTGCCCGGCTTGACGCGATCGACGAAGTTCTCGACGGCCGCACGGAACTTGCGCCAGTCCTCTTCGCGTTGCCCGCCGCGCGAGCGCGACCGATGTTGCTCGAGGTAAGCATCGCGCTGCTCACGCAGATCTTTCTCTCCGAATGTGCTCTCGAATTGTGACCAGGACAGCTTGAGGTTCGTCCCCTGCCCCGCACGCCCGCCCTCAGAACGCGGCGCTTCGGCGCGAGCGCCTTTGCTCGATTCACCACCGTCGCTACCTGGTCCGTGACCGGGCTCGGCGCGGCGAATCCGAATGCTGCCAGAGCCGTCTTGAATCACGACGGTCTTATCGTCACCGCCGACATGCTCGGAGCCAGCGGCCACAGCGCGCTCACTCTCGCTGCGTGAAGGGCTGCCTCCGCGCTCCGGGGAGTGCGCCACCGCTTCGTCGCGCTGGTCACCTTGCCCGAGCTTCGAGGGACTGAGAGGTTTCTCGCGTGCCTCCCGCTTGTCGGGGATGCGCTTGTCCTCGCCCTCGACGTTCTGCAGCTCAGCCGGCTTGTCGTCCGGCGCATTGCCCTGTTGCTCGTCCGGTGTCTTCGGCGCCGAAGCGCTCGGACGCTCGTCGTTCTCGGTCAGGCTGCGCACGCTCGCGATCATCTCTTCGCTCACGCGCCGATTCTCCTCGGCGATGAAGCGCGCGTCCTCGGGCGGCGGGACTTTTGGATCGTCACTCTTCTGCGTGACGGCCAGCTTGTTCTCGATCGGCTTCGCTCGATCGGGGGGTGGCACAACCACGGCCTTTGTCTCTACTGCCGGCGCAGGCGGAGCGGGTGGCTTTGGAAGCTCGGCCTTCTTGGGCCGCGGCTCATCTGGACGCGGAGGCGTCCGCGTGCGCTGTTTTTCCTGATGCGCCTTTTGCGCCGCTGCTTGCAGAGTCTTCGGAGTTTCGGGCTTTGGATCGCTCGGACTGTCGTTCGACGCGAGCTCGAACTCCACCTGACTCGGCTCAGCGGGTCGCGGCTTTTCGCGCTCGAACGCGCGTGCCAATACGCCCAACACTTCGTACACGGGCAAGTGCACGGACAACGACGCCAGCAGCGCCGCAGCGAACACGAGCAGTGACGACCGGGACCAACGCACGACGTTCTATCTCCCGAGCAAAGTACCACATTGAGGTGTCGAGGGCTCAGCCTGGAGTAGCACCCCGCCGCGCCACTTCACAGCGCGTCCAGCGAATAGGCGCGCAACCCCACAAGTGGACTGATGCCCTAGCCAATTTATCCTACAAGCCCCCAAATGCCCCCGACAGCTCTTGCCGGACCCGCGAAGCTCGCTGCAGCGCCGCTCGCGGCGGCGAGAGGCTGCACCTGTACGTGGGCTGAGGCTGCCGCTGCCGCCAGGCAGGAGGCGGAGCCCGAGCAGCAGCCTGCACGTGCGTGTCACTCGGTTACGCTTACAAGACCCCGCGCGCTCGCAGCATGCCTTCGATCTGCGGCGCACGGCGCGCGAGCTCGGCCGGGTCTTTCACAGGTTGAAAGCGCCCATCGGGACCGTCGCGATCTACGTGCAGACACTGCGTGGGAAGGAAAGCCGTGAGCTCGCCCACCAGGTGCTCGAACTGGATCGTGTCCTGTCCATTCACCTTTTTGCGCACCACGAACCAGCTCAATGGGAAGTCGCGATCGAGCGCAGCCGCATCGAGCACGAACGAATTCACGTTGAAGACCGGAATCCGATCCTCTTGGAAGTCGGCAGGAAAGCGGAAAGATTCGACGATCTGCAGCGTTCCGTCCACACGCGCGGGCGCGCCGCCAGCATCGCCCGGGTCCTTCGAGACGACCTCGGCGGTGACCGCGCGGCCCCCGGCGAGATGTGCACCGATGATCGCGGGGTCCAGCGTCGCAGCCAGATTGTCGACGTTCGACATGTACAACACGCGCCCGCCCCTCGCCATGAACTCGGCAAGCACGCCCGAGCGGCGCAGCGCGAAGCTCAAATCGCCATGACCTGGTGCGTACGGAGACAGTGCATCCCGGTCGTGGAACAGCTCCCCATCGGGCGTCACCCGCAGTGAGATGAACTGCGCGAATGCCCGCGTCGGAACGGACGGACTGTGGAGCGGCTCGAGCAGCCTGCGAACCTCAGGGTCCGTTGCAAAGCTGGTCATGAAGAACGTTGGGACCGTCGCACCGATGCGCTCGGCCGCGAGGCGGATGCCTCCGAGCTTGAGCGAAAGAAACGACCGAGCGCCGATCGCCGGCACGGCGGCTTTCACCACGCCCCCGAAACGCGTGGCCATGCCGCCAGCGAGCACGACACAGCCCACCTCACCGGCGCGCAAAGCGTCGATGCCACGCGCAGTAAAGCTTAGGCGCTCAGCGCTGTCCGGGGCCGGAAAGCGCACGACGTCGCCACTGCGAGGCGGCTCGACCTTGCCTTGGATCCGGTTTTTCTCCACACCCAATTCGCCGCGCACGAAACGATCGCGCAGGGCTCGAAACTGTGATTCATCAAACCCATACCTATCGAGCAACACGCGTGTTGCAGCATCGAATTCAAACGGCATGTGCGAGCTCCGAGGAGAGCCGACGCTGGCTCTCGCGACCGTCGTTACCTAAACACACCAACATGCGCCGTCCACTGTAGCAGCAACGCCGGACTTGATCCGATCAACTCAGAAATTGCGGCATCACTTCTCCCGTCACAGCATGTACGACGGGATACGTCTCGCGAGCCCAACCCATGTGCGCCGCCGCACCAAATCCCGAGTAACATGCGCAAGCAGTCGTAAGCGGTTGGCATGGTATCTCCGCATTCTAAACGCGCAATCTGGCGAACGGACACGTGATCATTTCTCGCTGACTTGGCCCGGCGCAGACCCGGACTCGCTGCGATGCCACAGCCTGGTCGCGGTCGCCAGCAAGCGCCGTCGCGCTTCGAGTGTGGACGATCGGCGATCGTCCAGCAGCTGCGTCAGATCGCGTGCACGTGCAGCAACGTAGTCGGAATCACCACGGGCCCCTGCTTCGCACGCTCGTGGAGCGGAAGCCAAGCACACGGGCGACCGGGGCGCACTGAGCGAAACGCACGAGAATCGGTCATGAAACGGCGCGTGGTGCGCCCGTTACGAAGCCGACACGAGGCGCACGCCTGTGGCAAGCGAGCGGAGCCTTGCCAGCGCAGATCTAACAGTCGGGCTCGCCGTACACCTGTCAGATGCCTCGACTACGGGTTGTCAGTCTACGCGCACCCGGAAGTCGGCCGGCAAGCTCGTGCTCGTGGCTCACGAGCAGTCCACCCGCGATTGTTCAACCCGCGCATATAGCGTGGCGCACGGTACTGGGGTCGCAGCGAGCACGCGTCTCACACCGCCTGCTTCCCATGTCACTCGACTGTCATCGACCCGAAGGAGCTGCACGTCGCGTGCCGCAGGTTGGGCGGTTGGTCGCACGGGGAATCGGTGCGATCGCGCCGGTGCTCCTCTCCCCGCACCTGGGGCAATCTTGTGTGTTAGCGTGGCAGCGTGACACAGACCTCAGCACAGCGGCGCAGGCAGTGCGTCCTCACGGCTGCCATCGCGCTGAGCGCGAGCCTGCCCGCGCTCGAGGCTTGCTCTAGCACGTCGACCGTGATCGCGTGTGGTGTCGCTGGGCGCGAACGTAGCTGCCCATGTGGATCGGGCAACACCATCGGGATCCAGAGCTGCGCGCTCGACGGGCGATGGGACACCTGTGCCTGCTACCCGCTCGCGAGTGGCGCGGGCTCGGCGGTCCAGACCACCACCGCCGGGGTCAGCGCGGGGGAGAGCGGAGCTGCCGGCATGAGCGGCGCCGGCACAAGCCGCGACACGCCAGCCGCCGGCAGCACGCCGCCGCGCACGGCGTACGGCGGCGCCGGATCAGCTGGCGCGGCACGCTGATCCGATCGCGACGGCGAGCTTCGTTCCGTTGACTCGAAGGCACACGCGAACGGCGTCATCGCGCGAACGAACCTGCGCAGTGCAAAGCGCAGGTTCGCAGTGACGCCTCGATACGCTTCCGCGCTGCGCTCAGCTGTCAGCGGGAGGCTCACCGAGCGGCGAGCCATTCGCCGGCGGCGCGCTCGGGACGCGCCCGGACGCGAGATCTCGCAGCCGCTGGCGATCCTCGATGATGAGCTGCCGCCCGTTCTGCTGAATGATGCCCTCGCGGGTCCATTCGCGTAGGCACTTGTTCACACTCTCGCGTGTGGCTTGGATCATGTCGCCAAGCTCCTGCTGCGACAGCCGCACGCTCAGTGCTACCTGGCGCGGCCCGAGCGGTGTGCCGTGGTTATCAGCGAGGTCGCCGAGCCACTTCGCCAAGCGCGCACGAACATCCAAGAACGCGTTGTCTTCCGCGCGCTCGGTCAAGCGGCGAATCAGCTGCGCCATCGCCATCAGCAAATTGGCGTTGATCGCGGGAAAGCGCTGCAGCAACCGAAAGAAGTCACCCCGGCGAATCTCGAGCAGCTCGCAGGCATCCAGCGTCGTGACCGTCGCGGAGCGAGCGCGCCCGTCCAGGAACGCGATTTCGCCGAACGAATCGCCAGCCTTGAGCAAGTTCATCACGATCTCTCGACCGTGCGAGTCGCAGGAGGTCACCTTGAGCAGGCCTCGAACGACGTAATACATGTCGCCGCTGACATCGCCCTGGCGCAGGATAACCTTGTGCGCCTCGTAGCGACGGCGCTGCGCGATGCTCGCGATCTGGCCGAGCTCGGACTCGCTCAGCTCCGAGAAGAGCCGAATGCGACTCAGCATTCCGCGCATCTCATCTTGTGGTGTCGACATGAGCCCTCCCGCCTCGCAAGCGCGTTCCCCGGAGTCCGACGGACTCTTGGATGAGCGCTGCTTCAGAGCCTAACAGCAGACGCGCTCGCGGCCCACTCGCAGCCGGCGGTCCTCGTTGCTTCGTCTTCGCAAATGCCGACGAACCCCCTCGTCCGCTCACAAACTATCATTTTCAGGCCAGAACCAATCAACCTCGGGCCCGCACTCGGCCACGTGTACTTGGAACACGCGAACCGAGCGCAGACCCCCCCTTGCCCGTGTCAGCTCAGTTCCCCTCGGAAGCCACCGCCTCGCCTTCCGTGCTTGCACACGGGGGCTCAGCCGCGGCGGCTGCCGAGAACGGATCCGCAACACTGCATTGTCGTCGGCCATCACCTTCCACTGCAGAGCTCGCGGTCGTCTCAGCCCGACCCTCGCACCGACCCGACAGTTGTTCAGTAATCCCTGTTACAGCCGGCTGCAGTGAACCAGGTCACAATGCGATACTTTTCAGAACGCACCGGAATCCCCAAAAAGGGACACCTAGCGCTGAGCGAATTCATTTCGGACCTTGCGTGCGGCCCCGCGCAACGCGAGCTGACCGCACGCCGCGGCGATGTCGTCCCCGCGACGGCGCCGTAAGAACGTATCGATGCCAGCTTCGCGCAACAGACGCTGAAAGGCGTCGACCACATCGTCGTCCGGGGCCGACAGGACCGTATCGTCGACGCTGTTCATGGGGATCAAGTTGACCTTGGCGCGCAGACCGCGCAGCAAGCTCGCCAGGCGCTCGGCCGATGCGAGGGAGTCGTTGATGCCGCGCACGAGCGTGTACTCGATCGTCAAGCGCCGGCGCCGCGGCACGGGATAGCGTCGAACCGCCGCGATGAGCTCCGGCAGCGGGTACTTCTTGTTGATGGGCATCAGGCGCGTGCGCGTCTCCACGTCGGCCGCGTGTACCGACACGGCAAGCTGCACTTGACCCGCGAAGTCGCGGGCCAAGCGGTCGATCTCCGGCACGAGCCCACTCGTCGACACGGTCACGCGTCGCAACGACATGCCTATGCCGTCTGGATGCGACAGCAAGGTGATCGCGCGCACCAGCGCATCATAGTTGTGCAGCGGCTCACCCATGCCCATGAACACCACGCCGGCCAGACGCGCGCCGTCCGAGCCGTCGCCCAGCGCCGCGCGTCCGAGCAGCACTTGAGACACGATCTCTGCAGCTGACAGCTGCCGCTTCAATCCCGCGATGCCCGAGGCACAAAACACGCACCCCATCGCGCAGCCGACTTGCGAGGAGACGCACTGCGTCAGCTCACCGGCGACCGGAGGTGGCCCGCCCGGTTCATCATCGTCCACTGCGTAGATGTCCTCCGCGGCGACCGAGCCACGCGGGATCAACACGGTTTCGATCAGCTTCTCATCGCTGAACTGCACGACGAGCTTCTTGGTGCCGTCTTCCGAGTTGTGAGTCTCGGCTGCAATCGCGAGCGGTGCCAAACCTTCCTGGGCAAGGCGTTCGCGCAGGCGCTTCGGGAGGTCCGACATCTGCGCCGGGTCGAGTACGCCGCGTTGATAGATCCAGCGGAAGATCTGCAGTGCGCGATAGCGCGGCTCGCCCCAGCCCGAGAGCACCGCCTCCCACTCGTGGGGAAGTTGCTCGGCAAGGTTCTGGGCGGGCATCAGCCTGGGTTCGGACATACTCACGGGCGATCCATGAGAATGGCACAAGCAAACGAGAAAAGCCCGCGCCGTCAGAAGCTGTGGAGGAAGCGCCAGAGAATCGCGAAGCCTTCGTCCAGCAGCGCGAGCTCGGTGTACTCGTTCCGCTGATGTGCTTGGGTCTGGGTGCCCGGTCCGAAATTCACCGCAGGCACGTCTATCGCGTCGAAGCGCGCGACGTCGGTCCACGCTTGCTTGGTCTCCACGCTCGCCACGCCCGCCGCAGCGAGCTTTTGCACCAGCGGGTGGCTAGCGTGCGGGCGCGCCGCAGGAGCAGCGTCTTGCAGCTCCACGCTCGCAGCATCGCCAACCCAGCCCACCAGGTCGGACAGCGCCTGCTCGGGCTTACGTGGCGGTGCGAAGCGGTAGTTCACGTTCAAGTCGAACTCGTCCGGGACGACGTTGCGCCCACGGTTCGCCGTGTGGGCGATCGTGGGCGACGCCACCTCGCGGTACAGATGTCCGTCCACCACCACGTCATGCGGCGCACGTGCCGCCAACAGCTGCAGGAACGCCAGTGACTTGTAGACAGCGTTTTCGCCCTGCCACGGGCGCGCGCTGTGCGCCGTGCGGCCGCGAAAGCGCACGGTCGCCTGCAGCGAGCCCATGCAACCGAGTTGCAACTGGTTATTGCTCGGCTCGAGGCAGATGGCCAGGTCGAGGCTACGCAGAGCCGCGAACTCATCGAGGATCGGTCCCAAGCGGTTCTCGACGAACGGACCTTCCTCACGCTCGTAGAACACCAGGCTGAGATCACACGGCAAGCTCGCGCGATCGATGCGTTCGACGAGCTCGATCATCACCGCCAAGCCAGCCTTCATGTCGGCTGCGCCAGCGCCGTACAAGCGCTCGCCTTCGATACGGGCCGGACCGTCGTGAACGGTGCGAACAGTGTCGAGGTGACCGATCAGCCCGATGCGCGGCGCGCCCGGCCGAGGCGCGGCATGCACCACCAAGCTGTCGTGAAAACGACTGATCGCAGTCGCCGGCAACGTACGCGCCAGCCGTGCCTGCACGTGGTCACACAGCGCGCGCTCTTCACCGATGTAGCTATCGATACGGGTGATCTCGAGCAGCGTGTCGCGGAGCGTGGTCGCTGGGACGGCTGGAGCTGTCGGGATCGCCGGGCTCACGCCGAAACACCGAAGTCGCGCAACGCGGCATTCAGCGAAGTCTTGCGATCCGTGCTCTCCGAGCGCTGACCGATGATCAGTGCACACGGCAAGCCGTACTCGCCTGCAGGAAAGCGCTTCGGACGCGTGCCGGGGATGACGACCGACCGAGGCGGCACGTAGCCGCGCGTCTCCTTGGGCTCAGGTCCCGTGACGTCGATGATCGGCACGCTCTTCGTGAGCACGGTGTTCGCACCGAGCACCGCGTCCCGCCCGACGCGCACACCATCCACGACGATGCAGCGCGATCCGAGAAACGCGCCGTCTTCGATGATCACGGGCGTCGCACCCGGCGGCTCCAGCACGCCGCCGATACCGACGCCGCCTGCCAGGTGAACGTCACGGCCGATCTGCGCGCACGATCCAACGGTCGCCCATGTGTCGACCATGCTGCCGGCGCCCACGTACGCGCCGATGTTCACGTAACCAGGCATCAAGATCGCAGACGGCTCGAGGAAGGAACCGTAGCGGGCAGTACCCGGCGGCACGACGCGCACGTTAGCGATGTCGAGGTCTCGCTTGAGCGGGATCTTGTCGTAGAACTCGAACGGCCCGACTTCGATCTTCTCCATGCCGCGGATCGCGAAGTACAGCAGCACCGCCTGCTTGATCCACGCATGAGTCGTCCACTCGGCGGTGGGCGACTGCGACTCTGGCGGTGTCGCGACTCGGATCTTGCCCTTGTCCAACTGCTCGATCGTGTCGAGCACGGCTTGGGTGTACGCCGGATCCTGCAGTAGCGAACGCTGCGCGAACGCAGCTTCGATCAACGATTGCGCGGTGCCTTCCATGGCGCGGTCATAGCAGGCAGGAGCGCGAACGTCATGCACCAACTCCGCGAACGGTCAGCCGTTACGCACGTTCGCGCCGCACTCACCCGCGCGCCGGTTCGGCCCGTTACAAGAGGGCGAACCGGGCGGTACCAGCTCAGCTGACTTCGAAGCCTGAAAAGAAGTACGAGATCTCGAAAGCTGCCGTTTCCTTCGCATCCGAGCCGTGACAGGCGTTTTCGCCGATGCTGGCGCCGTAACGCTTGCGGATCGTGTTCTCGGCTGCTTTCGCCGGATCGGTGGCGCCCATGACTTCGCGATAGCGCGCGATGGCGTTTTCGCCTTCGAGTGCCAGCACCACGACCGGACCGCGCGTCATGAACTCGACGAGCTCGCCAAAGAACGGGCGCGCCTTGTGCACGGCGTAAAAGCCTTGGGCTTGCGCCAGAGACAACTGCTGCAACTTCAACGCCTTAACCTTGAGGCCTGCGCCTTCGATCATCGCGATGATGCCGCCGATCGAGTTTTTCTCGACCGCATCGGGCTTGATGATGCTGAGGGTCTTTTCAATGGCCATGATGCTTTCGTGCTCCTGATGGGGTTGGTGTGCTTGACCGCACAACGCGCGCGACGGCAGCGGACTGACGCCGCGCGCTGTTTCGGGCCGCCCCTATAGCATCGAACGCAGCGTCGTGCCCAAGTCCGAGGGAGTTGGTGCGATCTTCACACGAGCGTCGAGGAGCGCGGCAA
>Ga0190271_10002283_pt1 | contig 11534 bp, 8 predicted proteins | sample Popmic356T_FD_133747 | JGI IMG/M metagenome (GOLD analysis project Ga0190271, IMG submission 133747) | Populus adjacent soil microbial communities from riparian zone of Weber River, Utah, USA - 356 T | ecosystem: Environmental > Terrestrial > Soil > Riparian zone | place: USA: Utah | collected...
CGCGGGGAACTGGCGGGGCCAGCGCCACTGGTCTTCGACATCGCGCTGCTGCCGCGCGCCACCAGCCTCGAGCATACCGTTGCGGCACTGCGGGGGCTGGCGCGGGAATTCGATGTCGGCACGGCGCAGCTGCTGGATGGCATCGCGCGCGTCAATGCGCTGCGACAACGATTGACTGCCATCCAGGCCGCGCGCACTGGCGAAGGCGCCTGCCATGAACGCCTTGGGCGCGCAGTGCTGTTCAGTGATGCATCGAGCTGGATCGAAGGCTTCACTGCGCCGGTTGCCGGGCTGTTGAAACCGCGTGTGCTGCTGGCGGGCAGCGTGCCACCGGACGACCGGCTGCACCGCGCCATCGAGGAGGCCGGCGCAACCGTTGTCGCGGAGGCGCATGTGCACGGCCTGTGGCGCTTGGGTGAACCAGTGACAGTGGCAAGCCAGGAACCGTGGCAACTGCTGGCGCGCCATCTTCGCGGGAATTCCGTGGCACCGCGCAGCGTGATCGATCGATCGCATTGGATAGTCGCGCAGGCGCGGAAAGCGCGCGCCCAGGCAGTTGTCCTGTGGCTGACGCGCGAGGAGGAAGGCCTCGCCTGGCATGTGCCGGCGCAGCGACGCGCACTGCAGGAGGCCGGCATCGCCTGCCTGGTGCTTACAGCACGACGCTGGCACGCCGACGATGGCGCGCTGGTCGAAATCGGAACCTTTTGCCGCGAGACATTCCCATGAATCCGCTACAGGACCTCATCGTGCTGGCACTGGGCGACATGTCCGAACGTCCGTTGTGCCGGTTCCTCGCATCGCTGGGTGCGACGATCCGCAGCGGCAAGGCCGATGCCGGCAGCATCGCGAACGCCGATTTCCTCGTCGACGGGATTGGGCTGGAAGGTCTCGCGGACCTGGGGATAACGCCTGCCATGCCCGCGCAGTGGAACCCGGGGCTGGTCCACGTTTCGGTGACGCCCTTCGGCAGCGGCGGCGCGCGCGCGCGATGGCGTGGCGGAGAACTGGTCGCCTCGGCAATGGGTGGAACGTTGCGACTGACGGGCGACCCGGACAGGCCGCCCGTCAAGGAAGCGCTCGATGCCTGCGGCTTCCACGCGGAGATGGTTGCGGCATCGGGCGCGATGGCGGCTTACGTCTCGCGATTGCGCAGTGGCCAGGGCCAGCACGTGGATGTCTCGATCCAGGAAGTCGCCTTCAGCCGCAATGTCAGCGGCGTGCTGGCCTGGCAATTCGATCGCCGCAAGCTGCACCGGACCGGTGGATCGGTGAGCTTCGGCAATGCGAAGGTGCGCTACATCTGGGCGCTGGCGGACGGTTGGTGCTTCCATGCCCTGATGACGGGGCGTTTCGGTGCGCCGGCCAACCAGGCGCTGTCTGACTGGATGGATGAGGCAGGTATCGACAATCCGCTGCGCGGCGCCGACTGGCTGGCCTACAACCGCTCGACGCTGGATCCCGGCATACGCAGCGTGTGGGAGCAGGCGATCGCCGCGTTCTTCAGGTCACGAACCCGTGCCCAGATCCGCACCGAGGGCCGGCGTCGGGGTATCAACGCCTGCGTTGCCGAAGCGCCTGCGGACGTGCTGACTGATCCACACCTGCTGGCGCGCGATTTCTGGATGGAGCAGGGGGAGCGCATGCCGAAGCGCTTCGCGCTGCTGCGCGAGGCGTCATCTGGCGTCGATCCGGCGACATTGACGCCACCGCCAGCAGTTCGTCCCGGTCCGCTTGCAGGCCTGCGCGTGCTCGACTTCTCCTGGGCACTGGTCGGGTCGATCACCACGAAGATCCTCGGTGACCTGGGCGCCGATGTGATCAAGGTCGAGAGCCGCACGCGGCCCTGCCTGTCGCGCATCGATGTGCAGGTCGCGGCTTCGCGCGCGGGCGACTTCGATGACAAGCCCTGGTTCGCGCACCTGAACAGTTCCAAGCGCAGCCTCGCGGTGGATCTCAAGAGGCCCGAATCGCGAGAGTTGATTGATCCGCTGCTGCGCTGGGCCGATGTGGTCGTCGAGAATTTCTCCCCGGGAACGATGGACAAGCTGGGTCTCGGTTATGCGCAGCTCGCCGTGCGCAACCCGGCATTGGTAATGGCGTCCGGCAGCGTCTACGGCCAATCCGGACCGCTGTCACAGGAATGGGGCATCGATGGCACGGGCGCTGCGCTGTCCGGTCGCACCCTACTGACTGGCTGGCCTGATCGCGACCCGGTGATACCGGGCGCCGTTCCCTATGGCGACGTGATCGTGCCGTATGTGATGACGGCGTGCATTGCCGCCGCGATGGCCCATCGCCGCCGCACGGGACGCGGTTGTCACATCGACGCGTCTATGTACGAAATCTGCGTCCAGCAGATGCGCGAGGCACTGGTGGCCGCACAGCGCAGCGAGCCGGTGGAACGCCGCGGCAATGAAGATGCGAAGGTCCTGCAGCAGGGCGTATATCCGGCAAAAGGCGATGACCGCTGGGTGGCTATCAGCCTGTTCACGGAGGAGGAGCGGGCGCGCCTGGAGTCGTTGGCCTGCGGCCGGCCGATCGCCGCATGGACCGCGGAGCAGGAAGAGCAGGCGCTTGCCGCCCGTTTGCAGGAAGCCGGCATTGCCGCCGGTGTCGTGCAGGACATCGAGGACCTGATCGCGCGCGACGACGCGTTGCAGGCACGGGGCGCCCTGGTGGACCTGCCGCACCCCAAGCTCGGTGCCTTCGGCCACATGCGCACGCCGATCAGCTTCTCCGGCGATACGATCACGCCGTTTCGTGCCCCGGCGCTCGGTGAGCACAACCGCGAAATCGCCCTTGAGGTCGCCGGCCTGCCGGTGGATCGCTACGAAGCGCTGCGATCCTCGGGGGTGTTCCAGTGACGATGAAAGAAGTGCCCAGGGGGCGCAAGGACCTGCAATCCACGTCGGCCGCGACGGCCTTCCAGAAGGCCTTCGGCGCGGAACTGCGGGAGCGCGTCGTCGAGCGTGGCGAGCCCTTTGCCGTGGCCCAGGCCGACACGCCCCATGAGATCTTCCACGCGATGGACATCCCGGTGGTCTCGAACCAGTGGTGGTCGGCGTATATCTCGGCGAAGCGCCTTTCCAGCGGCTATTTCGGCGTGATGGATGACATGGGCTATCCGGAAAACCGTTGTAAATACTGCTCGCTGGGCCTGGCCTGCACGCTGGCCAACGATCCGGCCAGCGCACCCTGGGGCGGCCTGCCGAAGCCGACAGTGCTGGTCGCACGCCTGACCTGCGACTGCATCGAGCCGGTGTTCTCGCAGTGGGCGAAGCTGCTGGATACAGAATTCTTCGCGATGGAAGCGCCGGCATGGCAGCACAGCCTGCCGGAGTGGTTCCGGCATTCGCGCGATCGCTGGGAAGAGGTGTACCAGGCCGATCGCATCGCGTTGCTGGCGGCTGAAATGCGCGAGCTGATCGCACTGCTGGAGCGCAGGACCGGGCGGCGTTTCGACCTGCAGAAGCTGGCCACATTGATGGAGCGCATCAACGAGCAGGAGAGCTATCTTGCCGAAGCCGCTGCACTCGTGGGTAGCGCGCGACCCTGCCCGGTCTCCATCGTCGACCAGATGCCCAACACCATGATCCCGCAGTGGCATCGAGGTTCGGACTGGGCGGTTGCGCACGCGAAGCGATTCCTCGATGAAGTGCGCGAACGTGTGCGCAACGGTGTGGGCGTGGCGGCGAACGAGCGCCTGCGCCTGATGTGGATAGGTGCCGGACTGTGGCACGACACAGCCTTCTACCAGGCGCTGGAGGAGAAGCTGGGCGCGGTATTCGTCTGGTCGATGTACCTGCCATTTGCCGGCCCCCAGTACATTCGCGACCTCAAGGGCCGGCCGTTCGAGGCACTGGCCAGCCGCATCTGCTCCATGAACGAGGTGCTGCACCTGCCGCCGTGGATGAACGAATGGATGGTGAGCGAGGCGCGACGCAGCGGCATCGATGCGGCAGTAATGCTGGTGCCGCCAGACAACCGGCTGTCGCAATCCGGCACGCGCCTGACTTGCGAGGCGTTGCGCGCGGCCGGTGTTCCGGTGCTGGCGCTCGATGCCGACATGGTCGACGCGAAGCGCTGGGACCATCATGCGATGACAGCGCATGTCGAGCAGATGCTGCGCCAGGAAGGGCTCGCATGAAGCTGCTGGCTGCACTGGCAACGCTGGTCCTCGCGGCGTGCTCGCCCGCTTCGCCCCCATCGGCACCACCGGTGGTGGAGCTAGTCTATGCGACACCCTACAGTCCGACGCATCCGTTCAGCCGCGCCGACCAGCAGTGGATCGACTTTGTCGAGAAGCGTTCGGGCGGATCGCTGCGCATCCGGCCCAGCTGGTCCGGCGCACTGCTGTCGGCCGAACACTCGATGATCGAGCTGCGCCATGGTGTCGTCGATATCGGCCTGATCACACCGATCTACGTGAAGGGCGGCGCGCACCTGATCCGCATCCAGTCCGGCTTCTATTCAGGTGTCGATTCGATCGAGGAGCAGGTCGAGCTCTACCACTGCCTCGCGGATGACAATCCGCAATTCGAGCGGGAGCTCGAGGGACTGGTCGTGCTTGCAGTGCAGGGCGGAAGCCTTCCGGGGTTCATTACGCGCGACCGGCCGGTACGCAGTCTCGCGGACCTGAAGGGCATGCGGATCCGCGCGCCCACCGAGCTGCTGCCGGTGCTGCAAAAACTGGGAGTCGACCCGGTGAACATGCCGATGGGTGAGGTGTACTCCGCGCTGGCAAAGGGCGTGATCGACGGGGTCATCGCGCCGGAAGACACATTCAAGTCGCTGCACTTTGCCGAAGTCGCGCGCTATTTTGCCGCGCTGAAGATTCCGCGAGGCGCCTACCCGGCACGGGCAATGGGCGTGTCGCGGTGGCGGCGGCTCACCGATGACCAGCGTACGGTATTGCGTGAGGGCGTTGCCGTCTGGGAGGAGGCGCTGGCCCGGGAGAATCGCCGCTCGCTGGCCGAAGGACAGGAGCTCGCGCGCACGTCCGGCATCGTGAGCGTCGCGATGTCGCCCGCGGACCAGGCGGAGTTCGACGCACTCTATATAGGCGAGGCCGCCGGCAATGCCGAGGCACTGGATCGATACGGTATCGACGGGCGAAGCGTGTTCGACACGGCCCGCGCCAGTATCGGCCACGGCCATGTCGCCTGCAGGGAGAAGGCTGAATGACCCAGGTACTCGCCGGCATCCGCGTCGCGGATTTCAGCCATGTGATGGCAGGACCGTATGCGACGCACCTGCTGCGACTGCTGGGCGCCGAGGTGATCAAGATCGAGGCCCCGGGTCGCGGCGATGCGATGCGCGACTATGGAACGGATCGCCGCTTTGACGGCATGGCACCGGCATTCATTGCGGTGAACGCCGGCAAGAAATCGATAGTCCTCGACCTGAAGCAGCCGCAGGACCTGGCTACCGCACGGCGCATTGTCGAGCGCTGCGACGTGCTGGTGGAAAACTTCCGGCCGGGTGTAATGGCGCGCCTCGGCCTCGGTCACGAGGCGATGCGCGCGCTGAATCCGCGGCTGATCTACTGCTCGGTTTCCGGTTATGGCCAGTCGGGACCGCGACGCGACTGGACCGCGATCGACAACATCGTGCAGGCCACCAGCGGCATGATGAGCCTTGGCGGCGACCCGGGCACACCACCGACGCGCGTCGGCTTTCCTGTCGTCGACACCCTGACCGGCCAGACCGCGGCGTTCGCGATCCTGGCCGCACTGTTGCGGCGGGAGCGTGGCGGCGGGGGTGACTACCTCGATGTGGCGATGTTCGATGCGAGCCTGGCTTTCATGGCATCAGCGGTCGTGCCCTGGCTCGTGACCGGCCGCGCGCTGGAGCGCACCGGCAATACCGGCTACAGCGGCCAGCCGACATCGGCGCTGTTCGTTGCGCGCGATGGCCGCCGCGTGTCGCTCGGCGTCGTGCAACAGCACCAGTTCGTCGCCCTGGCGAAGCGGCTGGGCCATGAGGACTGGCTGCGCGAGCCGCATTTCGCAGATCCTGAAACCCGGCGGGCCAATGCACCTGCCGTACAGGCCGCACTCGCGGCGGTGTTCCTTGAACGCGATGCCGCAGAATGGGAAGCGCTGCTGAGCGCTGCGGGCATTCCCTGCGGCATGGTGCGCGAAATCGGCGAGGCGGCATCGCTGCCTGAGCTGGAAGCGCGGCAATTGCTGTTGCCGCTGACGGTGCCGGGCCTGCCGGTGCGTGAGCAGGTGCATGTACTCGGTGCGGGATTCCTGAGCGAACAGGGCATCGATACCGACCTTGGCCCGCCGCCACGGCCCGGCCAGCACCGCGAGGAAATCCTGCGCTGGCTCGGCGCCTGAATCCCGTCCGCAACGTCAGGTCAGCGGCGGTTGCGAGTTCGCTTCGATGAAACGTTGCGCCTCTTCATTGATCTCGCGCACATCGCGATCCCCGCACTCTATGGGCCTGCCGATGACCACGCGGATCGTCCCGGGCTTCTTGAGCCAGCCGCGTCGCGGCCAGAAGTAACCGGCGTTGTGCGCCACCGGAATCACCAGCGCCCCCGTTGCTGAAGCGATTGCCGCGCCACCCGCGCCGTAACGGCGGGTCTCGCCCGGAGGCATTCGCGTCCCTTCAGGGAACACGACGATCCAGAGGCCTTCATCGAGCCGCTTTCGGCCCTGGTCGATCATCTGGCGCACTGCGACGCCGCCCGCGCCGCGATTGATGGAGATGCAGCGGAGCATGCGCAGCCCCCAGCCGACAAAGGGAATCCAGGTCAGTTCGCGCTTAAGCACCCAGGCCTGGGGTGGAAGGATTGCTGCCTGCGCGAAGGTTTCCCAGCTCGAGGAATGTTTCATCAGCGCTACGTGTTGCCCGGCTGGCAGGTTTTCGTAGCCTTCCACCCTGTAATCGAGCCGGCACAGCAGCTTGAGCGCGCCCAACAGCACCCGCGCCCAGAACCGCGCCAGCGCAAAGCGGCCGCGGATCGGAAGGAAAACGCTGAGGATGGTGAAGGGGATCGCGTACAGGAACGTGAACAGCAGGAAGAAGCCGGTGAATACCAGCGAGCGGAGAAATTGCATGGCGCCCTAGCTGTGCATCGTCACGTTGCCGCGCCGGTCCCTGAAGCGCCAGCCCGCGGGAGTGCGCTCGAAGGAATCGCTCCAGGTTCCCATGATGGGGCCGATGGCCTTGCGCCCTTTGCCCGCGACCAGTTCTTCGGCGGCCTCAGCCAGGTAGAGCACGACCACCGAGAAGCCCTTCGCTGTATCCGGGCCAGTCTGCGTTATCCGGATGTTCAGGTTCAGGTGCTGGGTAACGCGATTGCGCGGGCGCGCCGCGAATGCCGCGAGGATGGCCTCCGAGCCGCGAATGATGTTGCCGGGTTCCGTGGGCCGCGCGAAGGTCGTGTCCGGCGATATCAGTTCACCCAGTCGCGGTGTCTGGTCGCTGTCGATGAAGTATCCAAAATCGATGACGAGGTTGCGGCAGGCCTCGATGCAGGCCAGTTCGTCGGTAGTCATTGCGTTGTCTCCAGGCCAAGCCAATTTTTGAATGCACGGGTGATCGCAACCGGTTGCTCCATCGTGCTCATGTGTCCGCAATCCGGAACATCCACCAGCACGCTGCCGGGAATACGCCGGGACATCTCGACGTGACTCTCGATCGGGCTCCAGTTGTCTTCGTGGCCGCAGAGCACCAAGGTCGGCACGCGGACCTGCGCCAGCAGTTCCGATCGATCCGGCCGCGCCAGCAACGCCTTTATCTGCGCCTCGAACTGCGCCACGGGCGCACGTGCGATCATCTGGTGAATGGCATCCATGAGAGTGTCATCGGCAAGCCGCCGTGGATGCACCATGCGCAGCGCCCATTCCTTGCCCATGGCCAGCATCCCCTCGCGACGCGCAATTTCCAGCAGGCGATAACGCCCCGCCTTTTCCTTTTCGCCGGCTTCCCCTGGAGGCAAGCTGCCGCTGCCGGTATCGAGCAATGCCAGATGCGTTATGCGTTCCGGTGCGCGGGCGTAAGCCTCCAGCGCAACCCGACCCCCCATCGAATGGCCGGCGAGCGCGAATTTCTCGGGCGCGGTGGCCAGCAGGCGATCGGCCATCGCACCCAGGTCGTCGCATAGTGCGTAATCGACGACCACCGTCACGACCGGCTTCCCGATGTGATAACTGCCGAGGTCATTGACCTGCTGCTGCCAGACGATTTCGTCGCAGACCAGGCCGGGCGCCAGCACGAGATATTCAGGGGACTTCATGGGTGCTGCCGATTCTGCGGCGTGGGCAATAACGGTGCAAATCATGATTCAATAGCAAACTTTTCCGCAGGAGCAAAGGGATGGTGGAGACCGGCCAGCAGCTGTGGGCCCCGACGCCGGGGCGCATCGAGCGAGCGCGCATTACTGAATTTATCCGTTGGCTGAAGGCCAATCGTGGTCTCGCATTTACGGACTTCGAGTCGCTGTGGCGCTGGTCCACGGAGGACCTCGACGGTTTCTGGCAGGCCTGCTGGGACTTCTTCGGCGTCGAGGCGACGAAGCAGCCGACCGCGGTGCTGGGAAAGCGAACCATGCCGGGTGTGGAGTGGTTCCCGGGCGCCGAGCTCAACTACGCACGCCACATGTTGCGGCACGAGCGACCCGATGCCGTGGCCGTGCTGCACCTCAATGAGCGCCAGGGACTGCAGTCCCTTTCCTGGGAAGAGCTGGGCGGCAAGGTGCGCATCGTGGCCACGCAGCTGCGCAAGCTGGGCGTCAAGCGCGGCGACCGTGTCGTCGCCTACATGACCAATGTTCCCGAGGCGCTGATCGCCATGCTGGCGACAACCAGCATCGGCGCCATCTGGTCATCCTGCGGCCCGGATTTCGGAACGCCCGGCGTACTGGACCGTTTCTCCCAGCTGGAGCCGACGGTGCTGATCCACGTCGACGGCTACCAGTACGGTGGCAAGCCGTTCGACCGACGCCCTGAAGTGGAAAAAATCCTCGCGCGCCTGACCAGCGTGAAACACGTGATCCAGCTTCCGTACCTGGATCCGGCCAATCCTCGGGCGCTGACTCCCAACACGATATTCTGGAAGGACCTGCTGGATCATCCGCAGGTGCCGCGCGAGGCCTTCCAGTACGAAGAAGTGCCGTTCATGCATCCGCTGTGGATCCTGTTCTCCTCCGGCACCACGGGCCTGCCGAAGCCGATCATGCACAGCCATGGCGGCATCATGATCGAGCAGCTCAAGCACATTGCCTTCAACTTCGACCTGCACGCCAACGAACGCCTGTTCTTCTACACGACTACCGGCTGGATGATGTGGAACTTCCTCGTCAGTTCGATGCTGTCGAACGTGGTGCCGGTGCTGTACGACGGCAACCCGGCCTGGCCGGATGGCGACCTGCTGTGGAAAATGGTGCAGGATTCGAAGGCCAACCTGTTCGGCGCCAGCCCCACCTACCAGTCGATCCTGGAAAAGAATGGCATCGTGCCGAAGAACAGCTTTGATCTGTCCGGGCTGGATTCGGTGATGCTCGCCGGTTCACCGGTGACGCCGGAATGCCAGGCCTGGTTCCACGAGAACGTGAAGCGCGATGCCTGGGTTGCACCGGGCTGCGGGGGAACGGATATCTGCTCCGGATTCGTCGGCGGCGTCGTGACACTGCCGCAGTACGCAGGCGAGATCCAGGCGCGCTGCCTGGGTATTGCCGTGCACGTGCTCAACGAGAAAGGCGAACGGGTCATCAACGAAGTCGGCGAGATGGTCGTGACCGAGCCGATGCCGTCCATGCCGATCGGCTTCTGGAATGACCCGGGCGACCAGCGTTACATCGAGACCTATTTCTCGGATTTTCCGGGAATGTGGCGGCAGGGCGATTTCTACCGCATCAATGAACGTGGCGGCTGCTTCGTCCTTGGGCGCAGCGATGCGACGCTGAATCGCCATGGCATCCGGATCGGTACCTCCGAGATCTATCGTTCCGTAGGCGCTGTCGCCGGTGTCGAGGATGCATTGATCGTCAATCTCGACCTGCCCGGTGGAAAATTCTTCATGCCGCTGTTCGTCAAGCTGGCCCCGGGCAAGGTGCTCGACGAGGAACTGAAAAAACAGATCAATGACCGGCTGCGGCGCGAATATACGCCGCGCCATATTCCGGACATGATCTTTGAGGTGCCGCTGATTCCCTACACCATCAGCGGCAAGCGCATGGAAGTGCCGGTGCGACGGCTGCTCTCGGGCGTTCCATTGGCAAAGGCGGCCAACCGCGATGCGATGGCGAATCCCAAGGCACTGGACTTCTTTATCGAGTACGCTCGAACGCAACAAGACTACAAACTGTAGGCGGGGGCTGGAACTGTGGGGGTTTCGAACACGATCCGGGTCGACGACCTGATCGACCGGCAGCAGATGACCGGTCGCACCTGGCTCATGCTGGGGCTGTTGCTGATTGCGCTGCTGTGCGACGGATTCGACCTGCAGCTGCTGGCCTTTGCAGCGCCGCGCCTTGCAAAGGAGTGGGGCATTGCGCCACAGGCCTTGGGTTACGTCATCTCGGCGAACCTGCTGGGCATGATGTTCGGGGCCATGTTCCTCGGCAACATGGGCGACCGGTTCGGTCGCAAGCGCGTCATCGTCGTCGGCACCCTGTTGTATGCCCTGATGTCGCTGGCCTGCCTGCTGGCGGCGGACCGGCTGCAACTTGGCATCCTGCGATTCTTCACCGGCATGGGCCTGGGCGGCGTGCTGCCGAATGTCGTAGCGCTGACGGCGGAAAGTTCGCCGCTGAGCCGGCGTCCGACGCTGACCAGCATCCCGATGATTGGCATGTCCCTGGGCAGCGGACTGCCGGCGGTGGTGGCTGCGTGGCTGGTGCCGAAGTTCGGCTGGGAGGCGCTGTTCGTCGTCGGGGGCATCGTCCCCGTAATCGTTGCGTTGATCATCGCGAGGATGCTGCCGGAGTCGCTATTGTTCCTGACTTATCGGGGCAAGGATCGCGCCCAGCTGGAGCGGCGTGTCAAGCAGATGGATCCGACGCTGACGATCACGCCGGAAACCGTGTTCACGCTGCGCAAGCAGCCTGGCGAAGAAAACGAGCGCGGCAGTATCCGCGAACTTTTCAAGGGTGACCTGCGGTTTACCACGCCCATGCTGTGGCTGATGTTCGCCTGCACCCTGCTGTCGATGCATTTCATCAACAGCTGGATGTCCGTGATGCTGAATCAGGCTGGGTTGTCGGAAGTGCAGACCGCGTTCACCAATGGCGCGCTGCACTGGGGAGGCACGGTTGCCGCCATCTTCACCGTGTTCCTGCTGGGCCGGCTGGGCCTGACATGGGTGTTCACCCTGCTCGCGCTGGGCCTTATCGGCTGCTTCATCATTGCCACTACCGGTTTCTCGTCGACGTTGCTCCTGTCCATTGCCGTGTGCGTGGCCGGCTTCGGCATCATCGGTTGCCAGGGCGCGCTCAATGCGTCGTCGGGACTTATCTATCCGGTTTCATGTCGGCCGACCGGGGTCGGCGCCGCGCTTGCAGTGGGCCGGGTGGGCTC
>Ga0190271_10002284_pt1 | contig 11527 bp, 13 predicted proteins | sample Popmic356T_FD_133747 | JGI IMG/M metagenome (GOLD analysis project Ga0190271, IMG submission 133747) | Populus adjacent soil microbial communities from riparian zone of Weber River, Utah, USA - 356 T | ecosystem: Environmental > Terrestrial > Soil > Riparian zone | place: USA: Utah | collected...
CGTCGCCATCGTTCTGCTGCCCGAACTCGCCCGCGCGTTGAAGTCCGGCAACCTCCAGGAGGCCGAGAACCTGCAGAACCGCTCGGTGGAGTTCACGCTCTTCCTGACGCTGCCGGGCGCGGCGGCGCTTCTGGTGATGTCGGAGCCGATCGTGCGGGTGCTCTATGAGCGCGGCGCTTTCGCCGCCAATGGCTCAACGCCCACGGTGGCCGCAATCCTCGCCATTTTTGCCGTGGGCCTGCCGGCCTTCGTCCTGATAAAAGCATTCACGCCGGGCTTTTTCGCCCGCGAGGACACGCGCACGCCGATGGTCTTCGCAGCCATCTCTGTGGCCATCAATATTGGGCTGGCGCTTTGGCTCTTCCCACGAATGGGCGCACCCGGCATTGCGGTCGCCTCCGCCGTCGCCGGTTGGGTGAATGCCGCGATGCTGTTCGCCACGCTTGTCCGGCGCGGGCACTGGGGCAGTGACTGGCCGCTCATGACGCGCATCCCGCGCCTCGTCTTCGCGGCAGCTTTGATGGCGGGAGCGCTGTGGTACGGTGCTGACTGGCTCGATGCGCACCTTGCCTCAAGCTCGCCGGCCTGGACACAGGCCACGGCGCTTGCGGGGCTCTGCGCCGCCGGTGCGCTGATCTACTTCATCGCCGCCTTCGGCACAGGCGGAGCGAGCCTCGGCATGATCCGACGGAATGTGAAGCGCGGGTCGAAGGCCAGTGGAGCCGATACAGTGCCACCAGAGCTTTGATCAAGACCAGAGAGGCATGGGTATCGCACGAGGTTCAGGAAAGCATGGACCTGAAAAATCAAGCTGCCGGCCACGGCTTCTAATCTCTTGAACCCCGTTCTGCATTCGTCCATAAGCGCCTCTCGATTTTCGCCGCGTGCGGTCTTTCCAACCGGGTGGCTTCGCTGAAAGTCTGCACCTTTCGGAGCCATGCTCTAAACGGCCCTCCACAAGCCACGAGGAACCAATTCGATGTCCGCTTTCAAACCGCTCGTCTTCTCGGGCGTGCAGCCCACCGGCAATCTCCACCTCGGCAATTATCTCGGCGCGATCAAGAAGTTCGTCGGGCTGCAGGACACCAGCGATTGCATCTACTGCGTGGTTGACCTGCATTCGCTGACGGCCCAGCTGGTGCATGACGATCTGGAGGACCAGACCCGCCAGATCACGGCGGCTTTCCTGGCCGCGGGCATCGATCCGACAAAGCACATCGTCTTCAACCAGAGCCGGGTCACGCAGCACGCCGAGCTGGCGTGGATCTTCAATTGCGTTGCCCGTATAGGGTGGATGAACCGCATGACGCAGTTCAAGGACAAGGCCGGCAGGGACCGCGAGAACGCCTCGCTCGGCCTGCTCGCCTATCCAAGCCTCATGGCGGCCGACATCCTGGTCTACCGCGCCACGCATGTGCCGGTCGGCGAGGATCAGAAGCAGCATCTGGAATTGACCCGCGACATCGCTCAGAAGTTCAACAACGACTTCTCCGCGCGCATTGCCGCGCGGGGACTCGGCGTCGACATGAAGGTCGGCGACGAGGCCGTGACTGGCTATTTCCCGATTACCGAGCCGGTAATCGGCGGACCTGCCGCGCGCATCATGTCGTTGCGCGACGGCTCCAAGAAGATGTCGAAGTCCGACCCCTCCGACCTGTCGCGTATCAATCTGACCGATGATGCCGACACGATCTCGAAGAAGATCAAGAAGGCGAAGACGGATCCGGATGCGCTGCCGAGCGAGTTGGATGGCCTGGCGGGACGCCCCGAGGCCGACAATCTGGTCGGCATCTATGCCGGACTGGCGGACATAGCGAAGGAACAGGTGCTGCGCGAGTTTGGCGGGGTGCAGTTTTCCGTGTTCAAGCCGGCGCTCGCCGAGCTTGCGGTCGCCACCATGGCGCCGGTGGCCGACAAGATGCGCCGCATTCTCTCCGACCCGGGATTTATCGACGGCGTGTTGCGCGATGGCGGCGAAAAAGCAGGTGCGTTGGCCGAGGCGACGATGAAGGACGTGCGCTCGATCATCGGACTTTTGCAGGACTGAACGGCACGGGCGCATCCCCTGTCGAAGCTTGCCTCGCCCAAATCGGGTGGCTTGCAGCCAGTCGCGCCGGGTGGCAGATTGCCGGCAAAATAGAATTCGCAGGGGGAACGCATGGTCTCGAGACGCCTTAGCCGCGAGGCCGGTCACCGGCGCAAGTTTCTCGCCATCATCGACGATACGCCGGAATGCGAACGCGCGGTGGCCTACGCCTCGAAGCGGGCTCAGCATACCAACGGGGTGCCGGTTCTGCTGTATGTCATCGATCCGACGGAGTTCCAGGCTTTCCTGGGTGTCGAAAAGGTCATGCGCGAGGAAGCGACCGCTACCGCCAACGCAGCCCTGGACTCAGCCGCCGCCAGGATACGCAGCGATCTCGGCATCGAGCCGGAGCTTGTCGTGCGCGAAGGCAAGGCGACCGAGGAGATCCACAAGCTGATTGAGGACGATCAGGACATCGCCATCCTTGTGCTCGCCGCCGGCGGCGCCAAGGAGGGTCCGGGCCCGCTGGTCGCATCGATCGCAGGCAAGGGCGCCGCCTTCCCCATCCCGGTAACGGTTGTCCCCGCCAGCCTATCAGACGAGGATATCGATAGTCTGACCTGACAGCATGCAGCAGTGGGGGCGTTCAGGGCCATCCTGCGCCGTTGGATTTCCATTCGACTAGGCCTATCTAAGGTGCAACGCCAGCCTTGACCCTCGCGTCATGCAGCAGTATTTAGAATTATTCTAAAGAGGCGACATGAGAGCGCCTCGTGGAGACGAGACATGTTCATCCAGACCGAAGCCACGCCGAATCCGGCCACCCTGAAATTTCTGCCGGGCAAGGAAGTGCTCCTCGAAGGCACGGCCGACTTTCGTGACGCCGACAGCGCACGTGCGGAATCCCCGCTTGCCGGACGACTGTTTGACATAGCAGGCGTTAAGGGCGTCTTTTTCGGCTTCGATTTCATCACCGTTACCAAGGATGACGGCCCTGAGTGGCAGCATCTGAAGCCGGCGATCCTCGGCGCGATCATGGAACACTTCATGACCGGACAGCCGGTCATGGCCGCAGGCACCCAGGCGGTTCGCGACGATGCCGATGCGGGCGAGGAGTTCTATGACAAGGACGACACGGAAATCGTGATCACCATCAAGGAGTTGCTCGACACCCGCGTTCGCCCGGCCGTCGCTCAGGACGGTGGCGACATCACCTTTCGGGGCTATCAGGATGGTACCGTGTTCCTGCACATGAAGGGCGCCTGCGCCGGCTGCCCATCCTCGACCGCTACGCTGAAGCATGGGATCCAGAACCTGCTCAAGCATTTCGTGCCTGAAGTGCAGCACGTCGAACAGGTGGCGTGAGGGGTCAGGCAGTAGGGAATAGGCGGTAGGCAGTAGGTAACAACGATTTTGTCTGCCTCGCTGCTTGCCGAGTAGCAATGCCTATTGCCTAGCTAGGGGAATTGCTGTCAGCACATCCCTATCCGTTTCCTGCAACGGGACGGATGTCGATGGCCGCGCGTTGGCGACCGTCCGCACAAGCAGCGGTGTCGTTGCGGACATTATGGTTGCCAGTCGTTAAGGCGCCAAAGGGCTTGAAGTAGTCCGCTCGGAACTTACGCTTGAGCAGCAAGTTGCTTGAGGATGCCGAGGGGCCATGAACCTTTTGGTAGATCGCCGGCTCGGTCTTAGTCTTGATCTACTCCGATTGGTCCGGCGACTCCTTTTTTCAACTGAACATCACAGCCCGATTTCCCCCTCAAGAACTCGGCCTGTGGGTAGTTCGGACTTACCCGTTAGTCCGACGACAGTTTCGAATGCCGCAGGAGCGAACTTACCTGTGGTTAGACGTCTGATCAATTTTGAATACCGCAGGCGTCCGCCGATGCCTGTGGTTAGTCGTCGGATCGATCGACCCTCATCAATTCGCATCGGTCCGACGACACCTCGAAGAAATTGCCGCTTCAACCACGACCTGTGGATAGTCGTCGGACTGGCTTCAGTATAACCTGTCGGATCAGCGATGCCCTGTGTCATAGGCTACCGTGGCTCCCACACGCTCGATAGCCTTGACCGCGCCGTGCCTTGTGAACTCGCTGCCCGAGGCGCCTGTGCCGGTCTGCGTCGTGCCGACCCTCGCCGCCTCCGATTCGACGAGCCGGAATCTCGCCAGTAGATCCGGCCAACCTGCTTGAGTGTCTGACGATCGACGGCCAGAAATGCGCAGCGATTCCGCCCATGTTCTGTCCCATTTAAGACAGGAGCGGCATGGGTCAAATCCTCCGCGCAACTAAAGCACTATGCCGGCGTTGGTCCACGGGTGTTGCGGTAGAAGCCCCAAGGGATCTTAAAATGAGCAGCGGGCCAAGCTCGCCATACAGCTATGGCGGGGTCGACGTTTTCATGATGCTGGCGGCCATTTTTGTGCTGCTCAAGTTGTTTGACGTGATCGATTGGTCATGGTGGTGGGTGTTGTCGCCAATCTGGTTCGGCGCCGTGTTTTTCATCGTCTCGATCGCGTTGGGTCTGTACTTCGTGCGGGATTATACAGACCAAGGTGACGGCCCTTAGCCACTTGTTGGCCAATCCCTCCGCGTGGCTTCCCCCATAGGCCAATATCTAGCGCGATATGTGCGATATTAAGTGCGCTCGTGCCGCGCCCTGATCAACGGTCTCTGCTTCGATCAGGTAGACATCTTCAACATTGCTCCCGAGCCGAACTACTTAGTCCACTTCTTCAGTGATCACCTCGAACCGGATGAGATTTGACTGGCCGAAGCTGGTCGAAAGCGCCACGTCCGTTGCATCGCGCCCGGTTGCCATCAGAATCCGGCCGATCCTCGGCGTGTTATGGCGAGCATCGAAGGTGTACCAGTGGCCGCCGAGATAGGCTTGGAACCAGGCGCTGAAATCCATAGGATCGGGCACCGGAGGGACACCGATATCGCCGAGATATCCCGTGCAATAGCGTGCCGGAATGTTCATGCATCGACAGAGCGTGATCGCTAGATGAGCAAAGTCGCGGCACACGCCGGTTCTGTCGGTGAAGCCACCATAGGCGGTGCGCAAGGAATCGGCATTCTGGTAGTTGAAAGCAATGTGATTGTGAACGAAATCGCAGATTGCCTGAACACGACCCCAGCCCAGGGGTGTGTTGGAGAAGTTCGCCCAGGCGAAATCGCCGAGCCGGTCGGTGTCGCAATAACGGCTTCCCAGCAAGAAGACTAGCACATCGTCGGGAAGGTCCCGGATGTCGTGCTGGACGGCGTCCAGCGCCACGACATCCGGACGGCCGCTGTCATGGACAAAAAACTCCAAGGACATCTCGATCATGCCCGGTGGTGCCGTGATACGAGTGCAGACGTTGCCGAAGCTGTCGATATATCCGCGCGCCTCGACGGATGGATTGAAGCGGACAGTCGCATCGCCAAGCAGATCGGGCCGGCGCGACGGATGCACATCGAGCACGAGCAGCATCTGTGTCGGCTGGAGACATTGGTAGGCGAGAGTGAAACCGGCGCGGATTTTCATGAGGCATCCTGTTGGCTGGTCCGATCAACGCCCAGGATGTTGCCTGGTTGCGTCATCAATTTCAGCCGCCGGGTGGTGATGTTGCTTCCGTTGTTACATTGACCTGCACAGTCATTCCGAGATCATCCGAGGCATTTCCAAAATAGCTGCCTGAGAGCGGGACCGCCTGCGCGGGATCGCGCGCGACCGCGACCCGGATCAAGTCCCGGTTGCCGACGATCCCGTTCGTCGGATCGAACTCCACCCAGCCGGCCCCAGGCAGGTAGACTTGACACCAGGCGTGCGTCGAGCCGCCGCCCAGATTGGGCCTGTCATCGCGGCTCGAAACGTAGATGTAGCCGGTGACGAAACGGGCAGCAAAGCCGAGCGAGCGGACGGCCTCGATCATCAGCAAGGCAAAATCTCTGCACGAGCCCTGTCTCGATCGCAGCGTGACTAGCGGAGGCTGTGTGCCGTGTTCGGAGCGGCGCCGATAAGTGAACCCTTCGTGGATCGCATAGCAGAGCGTCATCAGCAGCTTGCCGGTTTCGACGACCCGGCTTCCGCTGCAGAATTGACGAGCCCATTTCTTGACCTCACCTGCATCGTCATCGAATTGGCGTCGGATCGCGCTCTTCAGGTCCGGCACTTCATCTGGCGGATAGCGGAAGGGAAAAAGCAGGGCCTTTTCGTCTATGCGGAAATCGGGAACCGACTGCGGTGTATGCTCTAGCCGGATGTTGGTTTCGAAACTAAGCTCTTTGGCGGCGCGGGATATGCTCACATGCGCTACGCAGTTGCCGAAGACGTCATGGCTCCAACGGATGCTCTGGGGCTCCGGGCTGACACGAAGTGTGGCATCGAGGAGCCGTTGGTCATAGCTGTCGCGGGGCCGGAACATCAGCACGTGTTCCCCGAAGCGGACCGGCCGCCTGTAGCGATATACCGTCAAATGGTTCACGGAAAACAACGGCATCGGAGGCGGAAACTCCACGTGGCGGCAATCTTCGTGCGCTTCAACATAAGCTCTCGACGAAGAATGTCCCTATTCGATCGGCACAATCCGAAAGAGCTTCAAGTTGGAGCCCCGTCTAGATAGCACCAAAGCGCTACGTCCTAAGGTTCATATCACGTTGCCGGACCATTTTGTGCAGCGCAGCAACAATCGTGCTAAAGCTGCATTGTCCGTCGCGTCGTGCCACTTCGGCCAGACCCTGGACTTGCATGAGAATTCGCTCCGGGTTTACTGCGCGGCCAACAGCTTTTCGGCGGCAAGAATGAAGCTGACGATCCACCACACGACGACCTACCGCTACGCACACCCTGTCGTGCTCCAGCCGCATCGCATGATGCTCCGTCCTCGCGGCAGCCATGACGTCGCCGTGCTGGCGAGTTCGCTGGTCTGCTCGCCAGCGGCTCAACTCGAGTGGACTCAGGACGTCTTCGGCAACCTGATCGCCACCGGCTCGTTCATCGAGCCGGCTGCGGAACTGGTTATTACCAGCGAGCTGACCGTCGAGCACTTGTCCGTGGCCTGGCCGGTGTTCCGCATCGCGCCCGAGGCGCACGCCTTCCCGTTCCAATACTCGTCCGATGATCTGGCCGCCCTGGGCGCGCTACGCATTCCCGAAGCTGGCGATCCGGACAGGCGGATGGAGGCATGGGCGCGCGCCTTCGTCCGTGGCGTGTCGACAGACACGCTTTCGCTGCTGAAGGATGTCAATTCTGGCATCCTCGGCCCGGTGGCCTACCGGGTTCGCGACGAGGAGGGCACGCAGACGCCCCTGGAAACGCTGGCGCTGGCGAGCGGCTCCTGTCGCGACATCGCGGCTCTGTTCATTGCGGCAGTCCGCCATCTGGGCTTCGGCGCCCGCGCCGTCTCGGGTTATCTCTACGACCCGCAGGCAAGCGCCGAGGATCCCGGTTCGACACATGCCTGGGGGGAGGTCTATCTTCCCGGTGCCGGATGGATCGCCTTCGATCCGACGCATCGCCGGCTGGGCGGAGCCAATTTGATCCCGGTGGCGGTCGCCCGCAGCAACCGTCAGATCATGCCCATCATCGGTGGCTATGTTGGCGCGCCCGAGGACTTCCTCGCCATGAACGTGGCGGTCAGCGTTAGGCCGGATATAGCGATTGCGCCGGGGCCTGCGACAAACTGATAAGGCTGTTGGCTGAAGCCGGCTCCCAGGCCGCTGATGTCCCGGGAGGTGAAGAGACTCTCCGCCCTGCCACACCGCAGGATGTGAACGAGCGGGGGTTAGGAGCGCCCGCATGCTGGCCGAAGGGAGAGGTTGGTCGGCCGAAATTGTTTGAAGTCTTTCCGCGGCGGTAATACCCGCGGAAAGACTTCAAACAATTTCTGGATGATCCTGATCCATGTTGCAAATCGACGTTATGCATTAGGCTAGTCTTGCGGTGTCCTCAACGAACCGGGAGGCGCCATGCTGAAACAGGCTACACAGTCCAGGACAGATGGAAGTGCCGACTTCGGCACCTGATCGCCTCGGCAAAGGGGCTTCACATCCGTTGGCTAGGACTGCAGTCCCAGAATTTCCTGATTCGATAGGAAGTCATCCTACCAGAATTGCTGCGAAGCCTTGCGTACGCCCCCCCAAAGAGCAGGGTCCGCAGCTAAAAGCCCGCTTTCAGCCGAAGTTACGAAGTTGGAAGCGGGCAACAAAATAGCCTGAGCTGCCACCCTCTTTGACACTCGCGTCAACCCTAAGAAAACCGATGCCCATTCCTAGAGATATCCCTTCCGACGACCTCAAGACGACGACATCTCTTGTCGATGAATTTGGTTTGGAGATTGGTTCAGGGCCTTGTCGCCAGCAGATCGCCGCCGGCCAGATAATGGATTTGTTCACCAGTGCAGCCCCAACCGAGGCCGCGCTCATGTCTTTGCTGCTTGACCGCCAGTTCTGAACACCGGCTAGGGCTGGCCTCCCTATTTTTTCGCGGCGTTGGTTCCGAACACCAGAGGTCACAATGGGCACAATGGGAGAGGCCGTAAGATACAGATACCTAACCGTCGTGTCGCTTTTCTTCCTGCTCGCCGGAATCGTCACGGTCGGCTATCTCCTCGCTGGGCTGCTCGGGATGCTCTGATGATGAAGCTCCCCTGATCAGTCGCGCTTCCCTGAGAAGGGCTGGCCAGTCAATGCCCAGCAAGGCGATGAGTTCGCGAGCCTGTTTTTCGGTTATCCCCTCACGCGTCAACCGCTCAATGGTGCGAGCCGTCACGACCAAAGGAATTTCTGACTCATCCGACATGGCTCTCGACGCCTCGCGCACTGAGCCACAACAAGGCCAAAGCCCCGTAGTTCCCCATGTCAAATTTGATTTTCACGGAGAACCGAAGCGTCTACATTGACCCGTCGCCCACAGAAACGGCAACAGGGCGCTTGGAAGAGTTCATCACGCTTTCGCTCAACCCAAGGGGAAACTGATGTCCTTTCCTGGCTATATCAATTCTGACAACCTCGCGATGTTGACCTCTGTTCTCGACGAAATTTTTGGCGAGCAAGGTTGCGGTCTCGGTCCCGAACGCGAGGCTGCGGCCGCGCGCATCATGGATTTGTTCCTGAGCGGCTTGTCGGACAGGTTCGAACTGCTGTCCGCACTGCGTGGCGAAGAGCCTGCCCGACGAGTTGGCTAAGTGCGGGTGCGGGAAGGACTCTGCGGCTGGACGAGAAGCAGGTGACAATTCGGCCACACGCGCGCGGTTGCTGTGCCTGCTACCTCAATATCGCTTGCAGCATCCTGGTTCACACTTCACCGTGGCGGAGGATCTGTATCCAGCGTCAAAAGGGACTGGAATCTTTGTTCAAAGTTACCCTTCTCAGCTTCGTTGCCGCTACCGTGCTCATTGCGACGCCGGCTTTGGCGGGCGACAATTCACAGGTGGATCAGGAGCCGCAGTCTGATGTCGACCTGATTATCGAACTCGGCTTTGGCGGAACTATCCAGCCTGAATATGAAGGCTCAGCGGATTATGAGGTTTCACCCTGGCCGGTGATCGGCTTCGGCTACCTCGTGATACCCGGCTTCTTTGTAATAGGTAGCCCGGAGGCTGAGGCTGGCGGCTTTGCGATCGGCCCTTCCTTTAGCTACACCTCCGATCGGGACGTCGACGACGATCCCGACCTGTCAGGGCTTGCTGATGTGGACGATACCTATGAAGCTGGCCTGCGGGCCAGCTATGAATGGACCAACGCGGAGGTATGGGGCGAGGCTCGCTATGCTTTCGGCGGTGCTGATGGCGTCATCGGGGAATTCGGCCTGAATGCGGTAGCGCGGCCGACGCCTGAGCTCGAGCTTAAACTGGGACCCTTCGCGACCGCCGCTTCAGCCGACTATATGGGCGCTTATTTTGGAGTTTCAGCCCAAGAGTCCTCTGACACAGGCTTCAGAGTTGACGCCTTTGATCCCGAGGGTGGAATCAAGAGCGTGGGCATCAAAGGGTTTGCGAGATATCAGTTCCGACCTGGTTCTTAAATGCCAGGGCATCCTACAGCAAACTTGTAGGCAACGCTGCCGACTCGCCGATTGTCGAGTTTGGCTCCGAAGATCAATTCACTTTCGGCTTGAGTATCTCAAAGAGGTTCTCGCTCGACCTGTTTTAGTGCGGTCAACGGCGTCAGATTATCTGACTTCCGGGATTCAGGAGCGCGCGCCCTCCAGCAATGTCCGCATTGTCAGGGCATTCCTTGGCGCGAAACCGCTATAGTCGTTGTTGAAATAGACCCACGCCCTTTTCGCGCCGCTGGCTTCGATTTTATCAACCCAGTTGTTTAACTCTTCGTTTGAATAATTATGCCGGTACCAGCGGTCTGGACCATGGAATCGCACGTAAACTTCATCGGCTGTCGCAACCAGGACATCGGGGAGACGAGGCGCGCTGCAAGAGCAGAAGATCGTGCCTGTCTCACGAAAGGCCGAATACACCGTCTCGTTCCACCAGCTGGTGTGACGAAACTCCACCACATTGCGCCGCGCCGGGTCCAGCTGTCCGAGAATCCCGCTCAGCCGTGCCTCTGTGAAGTGGTAGCTAGGCGGCAGCTGGAACAGAAAGCAGCCCATGCGCTCACCGAGGATATCGGCGATCATTCCGAAATCCCGCACGAGGGATGTTGTGCCTTCGAACCTATGGATGTGAGTAATCAGCTCACAAACCTTAATCGTGTAGACGAACTTTCGAGCACCCGGTTGGCGAAGCCAGCTTTTCACATTGCTGACGGTCGGCCACGAATAAAAGGAAGCGTTGATTTCGACAGTGTCGAATAGCTCCGCGTAGTGATTGAACCATGCGGCTGTGGGCAGCTCCTCGGGATAAAATTGTCCCTGCCATTTCCAGTAGAACCATCCGGAGCAGCCAACATAGGCGGATGCTTGCAAGCGAGGCGGGCGGTCCTCACGTTCCTCTGTTCCCGCCGACCCTAGGCGAGCAGCATGCATTTTGGCCGCTCGCGCAACGTTTTCCACCCGCTGCTTTTCCCTCCGAAGCTTGCGGCGTTCACGGCGCTCATCGGCTTGGAGCTGTTTCAGCTTAGGGGCCTCCAGCCTCATCAAAAATAATCCTTTGCCCGTACAACGCGCGGGCGGCCGGATAGTCCGATCCGATCTTTTTGTCCTGAAATTGCTGGGCGGCCGGCCGGCCTTCAGGCAGGCGGCTGGCGGATCCAAAAGCAACAGCGCCACCGATACGCCGGTTGCCCTGTTGCTTTGAGATCAGGCGAGGTGTTGCCCGCAGCCAGTTGAAGTTCCTTATGAGGGGACCCGGCGGGTCATTCGACCTGCCAGGTCCAACTGCTCTAGATTGACGACCGGCTCGGCATCATCCGCGTAGCGTATACAGGGTATACAATGCCCGAGCGACCGCCCAGCCATCCTGCTATCGCGCCAAGCACCAAACCGATGAACGCAAGGATGGCTCCCGTTGAGACAACCGATGCAGTCGCATCGGCGGCTTCGATCGCCTGTTGC
>Ga0190271_10002285_pt1 | contig 11526 bp, 13 predicted proteins | sample Popmic356T_FD_133747 | JGI IMG/M metagenome (GOLD analysis project Ga0190271, IMG submission 133747) | Populus adjacent soil microbial communities from riparian zone of Weber River, Utah, USA - 356 T | ecosystem: Environmental > Terrestrial > Soil > Riparian zone | place: USA: Utah | collected...
CAGCTGGAGCCGATCTTCCTCCTCTACGACGGGCCTGCGCCCGCGGAGCGGCCGGAGCGCGAGCCCGACCTCGAGGTCGACGGCGCAAAGCTCTGGCGGCTCGACGACCCGACGATCGTGCGCGCCTTCGACGACAAGCAGCTGCTGATCGCGGACGGGCACCATCGCTACGAGACCGCGCTCGCGTTCGCCGAGGAGGAGGGCACTCCCGCCAGCGCGCAGATGCTCGTCGTGCTCGTCTCCACGGACGACCCCGGCCTGGAGATCTTCCCGACGCACCGGCTCTTCGCGGAGCCCAGGCAGCTGGAGGCCAACGGCGGCGGCGGGGCCGAGGTCACCGAGCTCACCCGTGAGGGCTCTCGCGTCGTGCGCGGACCCGAGGGGATGCTCGACGTCCAGCTCGTCGACACGCTCGGGCATGAGGGCATCTCCTACACCGCCGACGCGGACGAGGCCGCGCGGCGGGTCCGCGACGGCGAGGCCGCGGTTGCGTACCTGCTCCGCCCGACCCGAATCGAGGACGTCTTCGCCCACGCGCGCCGCGGCGAGGTCCTGCCGCAGAAGACCACGTACTTCTTCCCCAAGCTCATCTCCGGCCTGCTCTTCCAGCCGCTGTGACGCCGTGGCTGGACGTCTGCCGCGACGCGGTCGGCGACATCAAAGCGGTGCTGGTGGAGCTGCCGACCCGCGTCGAGCGCGAGCCCGTCCTCCAGCTCGGCGAGGGCGGCGACGACACGACCGCGATCGACGCGGCCGCGGAGACGGCGGTCGTGCACCGGCTCGAGCAGCTCGACGAGCAGTTCACGCTCGTCTCCGAGGAGCTCGGCGAGCGTGTCTTCGGCTCCGGGAAGCCCTGGCGGGTCGTCTGCGACCCGATCGACGGCTCGCTGAACGCCAAGCGCGACATCCCGTTCTTCTCGCTCTCGCTCGCGGTCGCCGACGGCGAAACGATGGCCGACGTCGTCTTCGGCTACGTCTACGACTTCGGCTCGGGCGAGGAGTGGACGGCCGAGCGCGGCGGCGGCGCCTTTCTCAACGGCGCCCGGCTCGGCGCGGTCAAGCCGAAGGATGTGATCGAGATCCTCTCGTTCGAGGCGACGACGACTGCGGAGGTCGCCGACAAGGCCGCGCACATGGTCGGGAGCGCGTACCGGCTCCGGATCATGGGCTCGCTCGCGCTCTCGCTCTGCCACCTCGCCGCGGGTCGCGTCGACGCTGTCTGCTCGCTCAAGCCGGCGCGGTCGGTCGACATCGCCGCAGGCCAGCTGCTCGTGCGCGAGTGCGGCCTCGAGATCGACCTGTTCGAGGACCCTCCCTTCGCCTCTGCGCCACTCGACCTGATCGGACGCTCGCGCGTGGTCGCCGCGGGCACAGAGGCGCTCTGCCGTACCCTGGGGACCGCGCTGACCGCGTGAACCGCGAAGGGGCTCCGGCCCTGAGTCCGAACTCGATACAGGGCGTGACTACACTCCGACAGACCCGAGCCACCGCCCCTCCGCTCACGGTGGACGACCGCGCACAACATCCCGCACCCGACGACCTCCCCGCGACGATTCTCATCTGCGACGATGACCCGAGCCTGCGCGAGCTCGTCCGGGCCGTGCTCGGCCCTCGCTATCGCTTCGTCGAGGCGGCCGACGGTGTCGAAGCGCTCGCGCTCGCGCGAGAGGAGCGGCCGGCGCTGATCGTGCTCGACGTGATGCTGCCTGGGCTCTCCGGGATCGAGGTGCTCGAGGAGTTGCGGAACGACGACGAGCTGAAGGAGATCCATGTCGTCGTGATCACGGCGTGGAGCCACGCCGAGATCGACGCACAGGTCGCGGGCGCGGACCGCTTCGTCTCGAAGCCGTTCGATCCGGACGAGCTCAGCACCGCCGTCCAGGAACTGCTCGCATGACGCTCGCGCGGCGAATGTGGCTCGCGAGCGCGGCGCTGGCGTTGCTCGTCGGCGCAGCGTTCACGGCGCTCATCCTCGCCGTGTCCGCGCAGCGCGAGGCAACCGAGCGCGAGGCGCGGTCGAAGGACGTCACGGCCGCATCGCTCCAGCTGGAACGCCTCGTTTCGGACATCGAGTCGAGCTTCCTCAGCTTCACGGTCACTGCCAACGAGACGTCGCTCGAGGGCTACCGGGACGCCCGCAGGAAGCTGCCGGCGCAGCTGCGCAACCTCGACCAACTCGTCCGGAACGACCGGCTCCAGAGCATCCGCGCCCTGGAGATTGAGAACCAGGTGCGGGAGTACGTCTACTTCTTCGTCGACGCCTTGATCCCCATCCTCCAAGACGAACCGGGCATCACGCAGGACGACTTCACCGTTGCCCAGAACAACAACACGCACACGGAGATTGTCGGACGCCTCTTCGTCGCATTCCGCGAGGCCGAGAACAAGCTCGCCGCGCAGGCGGCGGACGACGCGGACCAGCGCACGAACCTCGCCGTCCTCGTCGGCGGCGTCGCAGTCGGAGCCTCGATGGCGCTGATCGCCCTCTTCGGCATCGTGCTCGCACGCTCGATCGGCAGACCGGTGCGCGCGGTGGCCGACGGCGCCGGCCGCATCGCCGGCGGCGAGCTCTCGTACCGGCTGCCCGAGGGAGGCCCGGGCGAGGTGGGCGAGCTGACGCACGCCTTCAACGAGATGGCCGAGCGACTCGAGGCCAGTCACGCAGAGCTCGAGCAGCAGAACGAGGAGCTGCGCGAGAGCGAGCGCGGGAAGACAGAGCTCGTCAGCATCGTCTCGCACGAGCTGCGGACGCCGCTCGCGAGCGTGCTCGGATTCACGGCGCTCCTGCTGAAACGCGAGTTCGACGCGCCCACGCGACGCCACTACCTCGGCATCGTCGACGCGCAGGCGCGTCGGCTGGCCGCGCTGCTCGAGGACTTCCTCGACGTGCAGCGGATCGAGCACGAGGGGGTCGACCTCTCGTCGGAGCGGGTCGATCTGGCGACGCTGCTCGACGAGCAGGCGCAGCTGTATGCGGCGCAGAGCCCGAAGCACCGGCTCGCCGTCGACCTCGCCGAGCGACCCCTGAACGTGCGCGGCGATCCGGGCCGGCTGGCGCAGGTCGTCGGTAACCTGCTTTCGAACGCGATCAAGTACTCGCCCGACGGCGGCACGGTCCAGCTCGTGGCCGCGCGCAGCGGCAACGGCGTCCGGATCGCGGTGCACGACGAGGGCCTCGGGATCCCCGAGGAGCAGCAGAGCCGCATCTTCACGAAGTTCTTCCGGGGCGACGCAGGCGCCACCGGCATCACCGGCACCGGTCTCGGCCTCGCGGTGTCGCGCGAGATCGTCGAGGCGCACGGCGGAGTCATCGGCTTCGACAGCGACCCGGGCGAAGGCACGACCTTCTGGCTCGAGTTGCCGGGAACGAATGGAGAACCCAGATCGACCAACACGAAGGAGGAGGCATGAACAGAAGAGTCGGCTGGGTGCTGGCGGGCGTGATCGTCGGCATCCTCGCCGTCGGCCCGTTGGAGAGCCGCTCGGCGGCCGGAACTGGTCCGGCGACGATCAGGATCACCGACCGCCAGCAGGCGATGACGCGACTCGACCTCGGGCAGAACGGCATCTCGCCCGGTGACATGGAGGTCTCGAGCAGCCGCGTCTTTCAGCGCGGGACGGGAACCACGATCGGGCGCAGCGAGCTCGTCTGCACCTTCGTCGACAGCGGCCGCGCGCGGAATTGTCGCGGCACGTACACGCTGCCGAAGGGGAAGCTCGTCGTCGGTGGCTCGCTCCTCTACCGCCAGTTCTATGACCTCGCGGTCGTCGGCGGCACCGGCCTCTACGACAACGCCCGGGGGACGCTGACGGTGACTCGGACCCACCGTAACCCGCCCCGCCATCTGATCATCTTCAGGCTGGTGGGGTGAGGCACATCTGGTAGGTGACCACGGCTACGCTCCTGCCATGACCGTTGACCGCGACGAGGTGCTGCGCGCGCTCGAGCGCGTGATCGATCCCGAGCTGCGGAAGCCCGTGACCGAGCTCGACATGGTGCGCTCGGTCGAGATCGAGGGCGGTGACGTCGCCGTCACGATTGCGCTCACGGTCGCCGGCTGCCCGTTGCGGAACTCGTTCCAGGACCAGGTCGCAGAGCACGTCGGCGGCGTGCCGGGTGTGCAGCGGGTCGAGCTGCACTTCGACGTGATGAGCCCGGACGAGAAGGCGGCGCTGACGAGCAAGCTTCGCGGCGGCCGTCCCGAGAAGTCGATCTCGATCGATCCGGCGACGCGCGTGATCGCGGTCGCGAGCGGCAAGGGCGGGGTCGGCAAGTCGACGCTGACGGTCAACCTCGCGGCGGCGCTCGACGGCCTCGGGCAGCAGGTCGGGGTCATCGACGCGGACGTCTACGGCCACTCGATCCCGCACATGCTCGGCGTTCACCAACGGCCCATCGTGGTCGACAAGATGATCGTGCCGCCGGTGCGCGGCAATCTGAAGCTGATCTCGATCGGCAACTTCCTCGACGAGAACGCCCCGGTGATGTGGCGCGGGCCGATGCTGCACCGCGCGCTGGAGCAGTTTCTCTCGGACGTCCACTGGGGCGAGCTGGACACGGTCGTGATCGACATGCCGCCCGGGACCGGCGACATGGCGATCTCGCTCGGCCAGCTGCTTCCGCGCGCCGAGGTGCTCGTCGTGACGACGCCGCAGCCCCTTGCCCAGGACGTCGCGGCGCGCGCGGCGATGATGGCGCAGAAAACCGGCCAGAAGCTGCTCGGCGTGGTCGAGAACATGAGCGGCGACGCCTTCGGCGAAGGCGGCGGGGCCAGGCTCGCCGACGAGCTCGACGTACCGCTGCTGGGCACGATCCCGCTCGACCGGGCGCTGCGGGAGGCGGGTGACGCCGGCGTCCCCGTCGTCGAGGCCGATCCCGGCGCCGAGTCGTCCCAGGCGCTCGTCGCGCTGGCCGAGACCGTCGCCTCGACGCGGCAGGCTGCGATCCGCAAGCCGCTGACGCTCCTCTCGTAGAACGACGAAGGGCGCCGCGTGGGCGCCCTCCTTTGCCGTCTCTCTCCAGAGAGCCGTTAGCGCTTACGCACCTTCGTCAGCACCCACGCGCCGGAGACCTGGCTGCAGGTCATCTCGACCTGGTCGCCCAGCTTCACGCGATCGATGTCGTCGTCGTCCTTCACCGCACAGGCCTGCGAGGCGGAGCCGTCCTTGGGCTTGACCGAGATCGACGTCGCGCTGAGCGCGTCGATCTGACCGCGGACGAAGAGGTGCACGCTCGGACGCGGCGCCTTCTCCTGCTTGCAGCGGAGGCCCTTCACGATCAGGGCGGCGTTCGCGCCCGTGCCGCTGCCGATCGCGCCGTCGGTCAGGCCGCCCGTCTTCGAGAACGAGCCGGAGAGGCTGCCGAAGAGCGAGCCGTCATGCCGGCCGGCGTGCCCGCGCACCCAGGCGTCGAGCTTGCCGTCGGTGTTGACGCCGGAGACGTGTGCATGCGTGCGCCCGTCGGAGGCGGCGATGCTGAGCCGGCCGTCGATCCAGCCGAGCTTCTTCGTCGCGTTGTAGACGCTCTTGAGGTGGAGCACCGCGGCACCGCTGAGGTCGGCGGTTGCGCTCGTCGCCGTCCCCGACCAGCGGCCGGTCGTGATCTCGAACGTCTGGCCGTCGCAGGTGTACGTCCGCGTCTGGACGTTGGACGGCGTCGTCGCCGAGAGCGTGGCGCTGGCGGCTGCGACATCGGACGCTCTCAGAGTCGCCACCGCCGCCGTGGTCGCAACGAGGGCGCCGAGCACAGCTGTGATCAGTACGAGTCGCTTCATTCCGTGTGTCTCCTTGTTCGGGATCTCACAGATCAAGACGCTCGAACTGTGAGCTCTCCAGCGCAGGAGCCGGTAAGCAATCCGTGAGGATTTTGTGAGGTCTCTGCATCCGTACACTCGCTGCATGCAGGCAGCCGCCTTCTTCGACCTCGACCGGACGCTGCTGCGGCGCTCGAGCGCGCTCGCGCTCGCCGGGGCGTTCCGCGAGCACGGGGTGATCGGTCGCGGGCAGCTGGCCAAGGCCGCGGCGTGGCAGCTCTTCTTCGCGGCGCGAGGAGCAAGCGCGGAGACGGTGCGGAAGGCGGCCGAGGACGGCCTGATCATCCTCAAGGGCTTCGCGGTCGACGACCTCCGCGCACTGGTCACCGAGGCGATGGAGCCCGTGTTGAAGCCGCTCGTCTACCACGACGCCCTCGCACTCGCCCGGGAGCACCGCGAGCGCGGCGAGCCGACGTACATCGTCTCGGCGACGCTGCACGAGATCGTCGAGGAGCTGGCTCGGGAGCTCGGCTTCGACGGCGCGATCGGCTCGACCTGCGAGATCGAGGACGGCGTCTACACCGGCCGCTCACTGCGGGCGGCGCACGGCGAGGGGAAGGCCACGGCGCTTCGTGAGCTCGCGGCCGAGCACGGCTACGACCTCGCCGCCTCGACCGCGTACTCGGACAGCCATACCGACCTCCCGTTTCTCGAGTCCGTCGGGAACCCGATGGTCGTCAACCCCGACCGGGCGCTGCGCGAGCTCGCGCTCGACCGCGGCTGGCCGATCCTCCGCTTCGACGAGCCGGCGTTCCCGTCGAGGCGCGGCTATGCGGTCCACCCGACCGCGCTGCTCGGGATCCCGCTCGTGCTCGGCGCAGGCGCCGCCGTGTGGGCCGCCAAACGGCGTGCTGCCTGAGGAACGGATCGCGGCGCTCGGCTTCTCTGCCGCGGACACCGCAACGCTTGCCGCCCACTTCCTCGACGCGGAGTCTCGCGGGAAGCTCGGGCACGGGCTCTCCCGGATCGACTGGCTCGAGACGCTGCCCGACCTCCGGCCCGACGCGGCACCGCGGCGCCTGCACGCCGATCCCGGTTACGAGCGCTGGGACGGCAACGGGGCGCTCGGCTATCTGACCCTGGCGGCGATCGTCGACGCACAGCTCGCCGCACCACCCGCGCACGCGCGCGTCGTCGTCGCCTCGAGCTGCTTCCCGACCGGGATGCTCGGCTGGTACGTCCGCCGGCTCGCCGAGGAAGGCCTGGTTGCCGCGCTGACCGCGACCTCGCCTGCGCGACTGGCGCATCCCGACGGCGGGAAGCCGCTCGCGGGGACGAATCCGCTCGCGATCGCGATCCCGAGCTCGATCGGCGCACCGATCGTCGCCGACGTCTCGATGGGCGCGGTCACGTACGGGGACGTGCTGCGAGGCGCCGCGCGCCCGGACGAGCTCGTCCCGTTCGGCGGCGAGCAGGCGCACAAGGGCTTCGCGCTCGCCCTCGGGCTCGAGCTCCTCGTCGGGGCGCTTGCGGGCGACGACTTCGGCGCGGTGCTCGTCGTCGCGCGGCCGGAGGCGGATCCCGTGCCGGAGCTGCGTCGCCGCGCGGCCGGTTTACGACTCCCCGGAGACGCGTAGCGGCGCCAGGTCCTCATCCTCGTCGGCCCAGCGCTTCAGCTCCGGATCGCCTGCGAGCGCCCGGTCGAGGACGCCGCGTGCCTCCTCGAGGCGGCCGGCGCGGGAGAGAATGCAGGCGCGGTGGTAGAGCAGCGGCGGGTGGTCGGGCTTCAGGGCGAGGCCGTCGTCGAGCTCGGCGAGGGCGCCGTCGTAGTCGCCCGCATCAGCCATCGGGTAGGCGGCGAAGAAGTACTCCCAGGCCGAGATCTCATGCTGCCCCGGCTTGCCGCCGATCGCGAGCACGGTCGTTCCCGGCTCCTCGGCGCGGGCGAAGCGCTTCACCTTCGGATCGCTGAGGAAGACCGCCGAGCCCGCCGGTACCTCGACCTCGTCGCCGTCGAGCACGAAGGTCGCACGGCCGGAGACGACGACGTACAGCTCCTCGTGCCCGAGCCGCTCCTCGCTGTGCTCCTCGACGACGTCCTGGCCGGCCTCGGTCGCCGTGTAGGCGTTGATCCCGAACGCCGTGATCCCGAAGTGCTTCCGCAGTGGTGTCCAGCGCAGCGATCCGGGTCCCGGCAGGGACTCCAGGCCGCTCAGGCTCGCCACCTCGTATCCGCTCACCGTTGCCTCCTCAGCTCGTTCAGCACCACCGGATCGATCTCGGCGTCGCCGTCGACGCGTTCCTCGAGGTTTGCCACCCCGGCCCAGTCTTCCAGGCGCTCGTACCCGAGACGCGCGAGCCGGCCGTCGATCTCGGCACGGAGCTCGTCGTCGACCGGCAGCCACTCCTCGCGCGCCGTTGCGCCGAACAACTGCTGGTGCAGTCCGTAGAGGCGGCGTAGCTCGCCGATCGGCGCTTCGTGGTCGTCGATCCGCAGGTCGACGAGGCTGTCGGAGAGGCCGGCGTAGCCGCCGTCGCGCTCGACGACGATCAACGCGGCCGACTGCTGCCCGCGCTTGTCGCCGCCGGCCGCCTGCGCCGCTGCGAGAGCCTCGAGCAGCCGCTCGGCCAGCGATCCGCTCGCTGCCTCGAAGGACTCCGCCAGCGCGTCGACCGTCTCGCCCGAGACGAGGATGTTTCCCTGCGCGGCGTAGCCCGGCCCGGTTCGTCCGCCCGCCCAGTCGTGGCAGGCCGAGCCGGTGAAGGTGGCGCCGCGACCCTGCGCGTCGACGACACCGAGCTGGCGCTCCTCGCGACCATCGTCGGCCTCGGTGAGCCGCTTCACCACCTCCTCGGCCGAGAGGCCTTGCCGCAGCAGCGCGAGCCCGTCCGGCCCGTAACGCGGGTTCGCGTAGGACTGGGTCGCCACGGCGCCCGCCCGCGGCTCCGCCCACGGCACGACCGAGCCGACGGCGAGGAACTTCGACTGGGTCGCGACGCCCCACTGGCCCCGCTCGAGGTCGCACGCGACGAGCGAATACGTCGAGACGGGCCTAGCCATACGTGAGGGCCGTCAGATCGAGCGCGAGCAACTCCTCGGTCGGGACGAGCACGCTCGCGACCTCCGGACGGGCGAGCGCCGCCTTGACGGCCTCCGGAGTCGGCGCCCGCACGACGACCGGCGTTCCCTGCGCATGCGCCTTCTGGAGTCTGGCGAGGTCGCTGACGTCGTCGAGCACGAGCGCGCCCTCGACGTCGAGCGAGCCCTCGAGCGCCAGCTCGGGCACGCGCCGGCCGGTTGCGCCGAACCACCGCTCTCTCACAGCTCGACCGCCTCGCCCGGCTCGGGCGCGATCACCTCGACACCCGGCGCGAGCTCGCGCAGCTGCTCCGGCGTGCCCGCGAGGATCGGGAAGGTGCCGTAGTGGCACGGGATGCACCGCTTGACGCCGAGGAGCTCGCACGCGACCGCTGCTTCCTTCGGATCCATCGTGAAGTGGCCGCCGATAGGCAGGATCGCCACGTCGGGCGCGTAGAGGCGCGCGATCAGCGCCATGTCGCCGAAGACGTTCGTGTCGCCCGCGAAGTAGAGCTTGGGGCCCTCACCGAAGTCGAACACGAGCCCGCACGGCTCGCCGGTGTAGACGATCTCCCACTCGGTCGCCGAGCCCGCCGGCGCCTCGGTCATGAAGCTGGACGAGTGCTGCGCGTGTACGAGCGTGACCCTGATCCCGTCGAGGTCGACGGTGCCGCCCTTGTTCGGATCGTGCGGGCCATCGGACTCGCAGCCGCGCATGGCGAGGTAGTCCCGGAGCTCGACCGGCGCCACGACCGGGCACTGGAACTTCTTCGCCAGCTCGAGCGTGTCACCGACGTGGTCGTTGTGTCCGTGGGTGATGAAGATGGCGTCGACGCGCTCCGGTTCCTTCTCGTTCTCGGGGCACTTCGGGTTGCCGTTGAGGAACGGGTCGACGTAGATGCGCTTGCCGCCCGGGGTGTCGATGCGGAAGGCCGAGTGCCCGAGCCAGGTGAGTTTGGTTGCCATGCCGGGAGCCTAGAGGACCGTCCGAAGCGGGGTCGAACATCGACCCATGACAATGCGACTTGCCTCCGTCTGTCTCGTCCTCGGCGCCGCGCTCGCGGACGCCGCCTCCCAGCACTCGCTCGCCTACTACGCCCTCGTCGCCGCAGTCCCGGTGGTCGCGCTCGCCGCGCTATCAGGTCTGGGCGACGTCCTCGACGGCTCTGCCGCTCAGCCGCACGACCGTGGGATCGCCGTGCTGTCGGCGATCGCGCTCCCGTTCGTCCTGCTCGGAACGGCCGTACGGGCACCGCTGCTCGCGGACGGGCCGCCGCCCGTGGTCGGGGTCACCGCCGTAGTCGCCGCCCTCGCGATCTTCGCGGCGCAGGCACTCGTCGCCGCCTCGGCGATCGCACCCCGTGCGCGACGCGCCCGTGCTCGAGCCGGGAGCGAAGCGATTTAGGGATCCTGCGCGCTAGAACGGCAGCGACGCTGCGGCGTCGCGCGCAAGGTCGATCAGCGGCTGGACGAAGAAGAACGAGCCGATCGTGACGCCGACGGCGAGCAGGACGCCGGTCTGCAGCGGCAGGTCGAGCGGCGGCGAGCCGCCCGCGATCGCCGGCCGCAGCTCTGCCGCGGGGCGAAGGTAGATCGCGCGGATCACCCCGAGGTAGTAGTAGAGCGAGATCGCGGTCGCGATCACACCCGCGACGATCAGCCACCACAAGCCTGCCTCGTACGCGGCCGAGAAGACGTAGAACTTGCCGATCAGTCCGCCCGTGAGCGGCATGCCCATGAAGCCGAGCATGAAGACCCAGAGTGCGGCGCCGAGGAACGGCCGCTCCCAGCCGAGACCGCCGAGGTTGTCGAGCGTCACCGGCGCCTGCAGCTCGCGCTCACGCGCGGCGACAACTGCGAAGGCGCCGATCGACATCGCACCGTACGGGATCAGGTAGTACAGAAGCGCCGTGGCGCCGAGTTCGCTGTTCGCCGCGATCGCGATCAGCATGAAGCCGGCGTGCGAGACCGACGAGTAGGCGAGCAGCCGCTTCACGTCCCGCTGAACGAGCGCCGCGAGGTTGCCGACGGCGAGCGACACGATCGCGATCACCGCGATCGCTATCGTCCAGAGCTCCTCCTGCTCGGGGAAGGCGACGACGAGGAGACGGAGTGTGACGACGAGCGCCGCCACCTTCGTCGCGGCCGACATGAAGGCGGTCACGGACGTCGGCGCGCCCTGGTAGACGTCCGGCGTCCACATGTGGAACGGCGCCGCCGACGCCTTGAAGCCGAGGCCGGCGATCAGCATCGCGAGGCCGGCTAGCTTGAGCACGTCGTCGCTCGCGCCGATGTCGGCGATCTCGGAGAAGGCGATCGTGCCGGTGGCGCCGTAGACGAGCGCCGCGCCGAAGAGCAGAATCGAGGAGCCGAAGGCGCCGACGATCAGGTACTTCAGCCCCGACTCGAGGGACGCCTCACGGTGGGTGTCCATCGCGCAGAGGATGTAGAGCGCGATCGAGAACCACTCGAGCCCGAGGAAGAGCGTCATCAGGTTCGACGAGGTGACGAAGAAGACCATGCCCGCACCGGCCGCGGCGAGCAGGGCGTAGTACTCGCCGACGTGATCGCGCCGCCGCTCGCCCCACGAGACGAGGACGGTGAGCACGCCGGCGCCTGCGACGATCAGCGCCGCGAGCGCGCCGAGCCGGTCGCGCGTGAACGACTCGGCGATCAGCGAGCGCCCGCCGGCCG
>Ga0190271_10002286_pt1 | contig 11524 bp, 10 predicted proteins | sample Popmic356T_FD_133747 | JGI IMG/M metagenome (GOLD analysis project Ga0190271, IMG submission 133747) | Populus adjacent soil microbial communities from riparian zone of Weber River, Utah, USA - 356 T | ecosystem: Environmental > Terrestrial > Soil > Riparian zone | place: USA: Utah | collected...
CGGCGTATGCGGCGTCGTAATGACGTACTCGCGGGCTTCATCGTCGAAGTGACCGAACTGCATGACATCCCTTCCTCGGGAAGATTGAGGCGACCAAAGACCAACAGTAGCGCCGGACTCGAAACGTTGCGACCGCGTAACCGAAACGTTATGGAAACGCCCGCGCATAGCCGCCTCGGCGTCGGGCGGCGCGAGGCAGTAGGTTTGGCCCATGCTTCTGTCAGACCGCGACATCCGCGCAGAGATTGACTCCGGCCGCGTTGCCCTCGACCCCTACGACGCCGGCATGATTCAGCCGTCCTCGATCGACGTGCGGCTCGACAAGTTCTTCCGCGTCTTCGACAACCACAAGTACGCGGCGATCGATCCGGCCATCGAGCAGGCGGAGCTCACGCGCCTCGTCGACGTGGGCTCCGATGGGCCGTTCGTGCTTCACCCCGGCGAGTTTGTGCTCGGATCCACCTACGAGTCCGTGACCCTGCCCGACGACATCGCCGCTCGCCTCGAAGGCAAGTCGTCGCTCGGTCGCCTTGGCCTCCTCACGCACTCGACCGCGGGCTTCATCGACCCCGGCTTCGAGGGCAACGTGACGCTTGAGTTGTCCAACACGGCGACGCTGCCGATCTACCTGTGGCCCGGTATGAAGATCGGCCAGCTGTGCTTCTTCCGCCTGTCCTCGCCAGCGGAGAATCCGTACGGGTCGTCGAAGTACGGCTCGCGCTACCGCGGCCAGCGCGGACCCACCGCGTCGAAGAGCCACCAGAACTTCCACCGCACGGACGTGTAGCACCGTGTGACGTTGCCCTCAACCACTTGAGGGTCGGCAGTGCGATGCGCCATCCTCAGTCGTCAGCACACCATTTGAGGGGGTCCCATGACCACAACTACGTCACTTCGCCGCGTCACCGCGGTCGCAGCCGCCACCGCATTCCTCGTTGCCGCGCTCGGCGTTGGGTCGGCATCGGCCGGACCCGTCGGCACCTCGGAGCTCTCGCCCACCAAGACCTACGCCAACTGCACCGCGATCAAGAAGGTCTACCCGGGCGGCATCGCCAAGTCGAAGTCAACCGTGAACAAGGTGAACGGCAAGAAGAAGAATGGACTCAAGTCCACCACCAAGGTTTCGGCGACGCTCTATGCGCAGAACGCCAAGAGCGACCGCGACAAGGACGGCTGGGCCTGCGAGTAGCCCCAACGCGCTACGCTTTCCCTACAACGACAGGGGAGCGCCACCGCCTCGCAAGAGACGGCCAAGGGCGCTGAGAGTGCGGACAAGCCGCAGACCCTCGAACCTGATCCGGCTCGCACCGGCGTAGGGAGTCGAGACTCGTCCCCTCCTATCCAGGAGGAATCCATGCGCATCGTGCGCTTTGCAGTACCAGCAACCATCGCCGCCGCAACCATCGCGGGCTGCAGCTCGGCCCAAGACCCGGCCACGCCGTCGGGCAGCGCCACCCCACCCGACACAGAGGTCACCGTTGTCACCCATGACAGCTTTGCCGTGCCCGACGCTGTGCTCGCCCAGTTTGAGGGCGACACCGGGATAACGGTCACCTTCGTGGCGCCGGGTGACGCTGGAAGCCTCACCAACCAGCTCATCCTCACCAAGGACGCCCCCGTTGGCGACGTCGCGTACGGGGTAGACAACACGTTCGCCTCACGCGCACTAGCGGAGGGCGTGTTCGCCAACTACGAATCCGCCGCGCCTGCCGCAGCGGACGCCACGAATTACGCGATCGACGGCAGCACCGCCCTCACCGCGATCGACTACTCGGACGTCTGCCTCAACTATGACATCGCCTACTTCGAGGACAACGGACTCGCAGTCCCCGAGACCTTCGACGACCTCCTCAAGCCCGAGTACAAGGGCCTCCTTTCTGTGACCAACCCCGCGACCTCGAGCCCTGGTCTCGCGTTCCTGCTCGCGACCATCGCCGCCAAGGGCAATGGGTGGCAGGACTACTGGACGCAGCTCGAAGCCAATGATCTGCGCGTGACCGCGAGTTGGTCGGACACGTATTACACGGACTTCAGCGCCCCCAACTACGGCGGCGACTTCCCGCTCGTGCTGAGCTATGCCTCGTCCCCGCCGTTCGAGGTCATTGACGGCGAGGCAACCACGGCCGTGCTCCTCGACACGTGCTTCCGCCAGGTCGAATATGCGGGCGTGCTCGCGGGGGCTAAGCACCCGCAGGCCGCGCAGGAGGTCATCGACTGGATGCTGAGCGACGAGTTCCAGGCCGCGTTGCCGGAGAACATGTACGTCTACCCCGTCTCGACCTCCGTGGACGTGCCCGAGGACTGGGCGACCTACGCTCCCCTCTCCGAGAACCCCTGGTCCGTCCCCGCGAGCGACATCGACGCCAACCGCGAGGCGTGGCTCACCGAATGGACGGCGGTCGTCAACCCCTAATGGCCCGACGCTGGGTCGCCGCCCGCCGCCACCTCGCGTGGGCGGCCGTCGTGGCCGCGCCGCTGGTGTTTCTCGCGGTGTTCTTCGCGTGGCCCCTTGCGACAGTGTTGGCCCGGGGCCTCGCGGGAACGGGGACCGGCGCCGCGTGGGAAGTCCTCACATCGCCAGGCGTGCCGGAGTCGATAGCCACCACCGTTGTCCTCGCCGGCTTGGGGACCCTCGGGTCCGTGGCGCTCGGTCTCCCGGCCGCGTGGGCGTTGTATCGGCTGCGGTGGCGCGGCCAGGTGGCCGCGCGTGCGATCGTCGCGGTGCCTTTCGTGCTCCCGACGGTGGTTGTCGCCGCCGCTTTCGGGGCACTGTTCGCGCGGCACGGGCTGCTCGGCTTCGCAGGTCTCGATCAATCTGTCGCGGCCATCGTGTGCGCGCTCGTGTTCTTCAACGTCTCTGTTGTGACGCGCGTGGTTGGTTCCGCGTGGGCGTCGCTCGACCCCGGAGCCCAGCTCGCGGCGCGCACTCTCGGGGCGAGCCGCTCACGCGCGTTCCGCACCGTGACGCTGCCGGCGATCGCCCCGGCACTCGGGGCCGCCGCCGCGGTCGTGCTGCTGTTCTGCTCGACGAGCTTCGGCATCGTGCTCGTGCTCGGCGGCACGCGCGTGCGCACCATCGAGACCGAGATCTACCTCCAGGTCAATCAGTTCCTCGACCTCCACGCGGCCGCCGTACTCGCGGTGCTCCAGCTCGTGTTCGTTGGCGCGGCGCTCGCCCTCGCATCCTGGGCGCGGCGCGGCCGCGACCGGGTGGCGAACGGGCGGGAGCTCGATGGCTCGCGCGAAGCGCGGCGTGGCGATCGCCCGTGGATCACGGCGACCCTGGCGACCCTCGGCGCCCTGATCGTGCTGCCCGGCATCGCGCTCGTAGAGCGCTCGCTGCGCGTCGAGGGTGGTGGGCATTCGCTCGCGAACTACGCCGCGCTCGTGGATCCTCCGGCACGATCGGTGCTGCCTGTGACGGTGGCTCAGGCCGCGCTCAACTCCGTCGTCACCGCCCTCATCGCGGCCGTCATCGCCGCGGCCCTCACCGTCGCGGTGTCCGCCGCGACGGTCCGTGGCCCGCGCTGGACCCGCTGGATAGACGCCGTCGCCATGGGTCCTCTGGGCGTGAGCGCGGTGGTCATCGGCCTTGGCATGCTGCTGACCCTCAACCGCAACGTCGCGGGGGTGGACCTCCGCACGTCGTGGGCGCTCGTACCACTCGCCCAAGCGATCATCGCGCTGCCTCTTGCTGTGCGGATCCTGGTTCCCGCAACGCGCGCCATCGACCCCCGGCTCCGCGCGGCTGCGGCGAGCCTCGGCGCGAGCCCGTGGCGCGCGTGGCGCACCATCGACGCGCGCCTGTTGCGCGGCCCGGTTGCACTCGCGGCTGGCTTTGCCTTCGCGATCGCGATGGGGGAGTTTGGCGCCACCGCGTTCGTCGCCCGCCCAGACCGCCCGACGCTCCCGCTGGCCATCGCGCGCCTGCTCAGTAGGCCTGGGGCCGAGAATGTGGGCATGGGTTTTGCTGCAGCGGTCCTTCTTGCGCTCGTCACTGCCGCCGTGATGCTCGCGACCGAGCGGCTCCGCACGCGCGTGAGGGCGGACGTGTGAGCGTCGTGGCACGCGGTCTGCTGGTCGCAAGCCTCACCGTCACCTACCCGGGCCGGCCTCCCATCACGGCCGTCGACGACGTGAGCCTCGAGGTCGCGACGGGCGAGATAGTCGCTCTCTTGGGTCCGTCAGGCTGCGGAAAAAGCTCACTGCTCGGCGCGATCGTCGGCATCGTGGACCCGGCAGCGGGCCGCATCTCCTTCGACGACTCAGACATCACTGGCACGCCCATCCACCAGCGCGGCTTTGGCCTCGTGTTTCAAGACGGCCAACTGTTCCCGCACCTCACCGTTGCGGGCAATATCGCGTACGGCATCGCGGCCCTCCCCAAGCCCGCACGGGCTGAGCGCGTCGCTGAACTGCTAGAGCTCGTTGGCCTCGAAGGACTCGATACCCGCAAGGTGACGGAGCTGAGTGGTGGCCAGCGCCAACGCGTAGCGCTCGCGCGCTCTCTCGCCCCGCGCCCGCGCCTGCTGTGCCTCGACGAGCCGCTGAGCTCTCTCGACGCCGAACTCCGCACGCGCCTTGCCGACGACCTGCGCGAAGTCATCACGGCGTCGGGCACTACTGCTTTGCTCGTCACTCACGACCCCCAGGAGGCCGAGCGTATCGCCGGCCGCACCCTTCGGATGGCAGCCGGGCGTATCGCCTAAGCCGTGTGGAATCCCTCACCGCGCCTTGACTCTGCGCTGGAAATTGCCGATAACGGAAGGACACAGCCCAAAGGGAGTCAACGACGTGCGTGTGCAGACCGGCCGGACAAGTCGAGCCATCGCAGGGGCGATCGCGCTCCTGATGGCAACTGTTGGTCTGCAGATTGGGTTCGCCGCACCATCGGAGGCGGCGGACGCCGCGGACTTCGACCCCGGCTACCTCGTGAGCGACGAGGACTTCTTCGCGGGCGCCGCCATGACCGCAACCGAAGTCGACAAGTTCATCGCCGGGATGAACGCCGGCTGTACCTCCGGTCGCGTGTGCCTCGAGAACTACCGCGAGGATGTGACCGCAAAGGCGGCCTCGACCCTTGGCGGCACCCTGCGGTGCGCGGCAATCCCGGCGGCCGCACGGCAAACGGCGGGCCAGATCATCACCACCGTGGGCAAGGCGTGCGGCATTAGCCCCAAGGCGATCCTGGTGATCCTCCAGAAGGAGCAGTCCCTCGTCACGAGCCGGGCGCCAAGCTCCACCGCGTTCCAGGCCTCGATGGGCGCGGGTTGCCCGGACACAGCTCCGTGCAACGGTGCATACGCCGGTTTCTACGAGAACGTGTACTACGGGGCCAAGTTGCTCAAGGGCTACACGATGCCGTCGAGTACGCATTTCAGCCGCTTCGCAGCGGGAAAGGTCGCGAGCATCCCGCAGCACCCGTGCACCGTGTACAAGTCCAAATGCGAGACAGGAAAGCCGCAATGCGGCTACACCAAGGTCGCGGTGAAGAACCTGGCAACGCACGCGCTGTACGTCTACACGCCCTACACACCGAATGCCCTCGCGTTGAAGTACATGTACACCGCGGTGCCGGAAGCTCTCGCGGGCGAGGAGTGCTCATCGTACGGAAACCGCAACTTCTGGCGGCTCTGGACAGATTGGTTTGGACCCACAGGCTCTGCAGGGGCGCTCGCGGTCGCAGCGCTGTACGCCGAGCAGGGAGGCGCGAGCGGGACGCTCGGCGCACTCAAGGGCGCGCTCGTCAAGCAGACCGTTCGCGGAGGAGGCCTCTACCAGCAATACGCGGGCGGCGTCATCGCATGGAATCAGAAACTGGGCGCCCAGGTCATCGGCAGCCAGTTCGCCGCGACCTGGATCGCCAAGGGTGCCGTGTACTACGGCTGGCCGACAGCTGACACCGCAACCACGACGAAGGCCGGCGGCGGCGCAACACAGACCTTCGAGCTCGCGCTGATGACCCTCAAGACGGGCGGCGCGCCCATCCACGTCTGGTCGACAATCCGTGACACATATATCAAGGCCGGGGGACCCGGGAGCGGCTGGGGATGGCCCGTTGCCCCACGCGTGGGCCGCGGAGACGGCCTCTACTCGCAGGAGTTCGACACGGGGACGGTTTACAGCACCGCAGATCGCACGGCGATCGTGGCCAAGGAGCTCGTCCCCGCGTTCGAGGCGCGCAGCAACGTCGCGGGGGCGCTTGGTTGGCCAACTGCCTCAGCAGTGACGACGGCCGCAGGCGGCGGTGGGATCACACAGACGTTCGAGAAGGGCGCGCTGATGGCCTCGACCGCCCACGGCGCGGTTGCGGTCTATGGCACGACGCTCAAGGGTTTCGAAAGCGTCGGCGGCCTAGCCGTCGTCGGGTGGCCGATGAGCTCCCGCAAAGTCATCGACGGCACGACGTGGCGCACACAGGCATTTGAGAAGGGCTCGATCGTGACGCACGGCTCCACATGGCAGTTCGTCGGAACCGACCTCGTGGGCGACTTCGCGGCCGCGGGATTCACCACGGGCAGTCTGGGCCCGGCGAAGTACAAGCCGGCTACTACGACTGCTAAGGGCGGCGGCACGTATCAGGGTTTCACAACCGCGACCCTCGCCAAGCAGACCGGCGCGAAGGCCTACCGAGTCGTGGGCATCATGCGCACCGTATGGGCCAACAACAACAGGGTGGCAGGTCCGCTCGGCTGGCCGACGGCGAGCACTACGACCAACGCGACGCTCAAGCTCTCCGTGCAGAAGTTCCAGGGCGGTGTGGTCGTGGCATCGAGCAAGCGGCAGGCCGTGCTCGGCGTGAACGTCGCGAGCCTCGCGATCTCCAGGGGGGTGGGCACCGGCGCTCTTGGCTGGCCGACGGGCGAACTCAAGACCTCGACGTCACGCGATGGTGGAGAGTACCAACGCTTCTCGGGCGGCACCATCACATGGCAAGCCCAGCGAGGCGCCTTCTACGTCCCCAATGGCATCTGGGCTGCCGTATCCAAGTCCGGTGGCTTCAAGGGTCCGCTCGGTTGGCCCGTTGCCGCGCCATCCACGAAGTCGGGGGTCACCACTCAGAAGTTTGAAGGCGGAACCGTCACGTGGAGCACAGCTAAGGGCGCGAGCTACAAGCTCACGAGCGCCTAACAGTCACACGCAATGGCGTCGCCGCGCGTGGGCAGCGGGCTTGTGAGCGCGTCGACGGGCCGTGTCGCGTCAACCGTGACGAGCGCGCCAGTGGCATCGGCGATAACGGCGTCAATGGGTAGTCCCTCGCGCGCCCAGTACTCGAATCCGCCGATCATCTCCTTCACGCCGTAGCCAAGCTCGCTGATGATGAGGCCCGCGCGAGTCGCCCCGTTACACCCCGGCCCCCAGCAGTAGACGACGAACTGAGTGTCCGCGGAGTACTCGGCAGGGATGCGCGACAGCATGTCCGGCTTGGGGATGTGCACCGCGCCGCGCGCATGGCCCTGGCGCCACGCCTCCTCGCTGCGCGTGTCGATCAGCACGAACCCCTGCTCCCCAGCATCGAGCGCGGCGTGCGCATCGCTGACGTCGGTCTCGAAGGCGAGTTTTGCGCGGAAGTGGGCTGCGGCGTCGGCCGGGTTTGTCATGTGCCCGACGCTACGCGGACCTAGGCGGGCCAGTCCAGAAAGCGGTGGCACCAACATACTTGAGCGTATGGCACTCAAGTTTTGCGGGATCGGCTTGACAGCGTCGGGCCGGAGTCGTAACTTGAGTGTAGGCCGCTCAACTATTGGGCGGAGATCTCTTGCAGTATCCGCAACAAGGAGGACGCACATGTCACGAGCAGTAGGAATCGACCTCGGCACCACCAACTCTGTGGTGTCGGTTCTTGAGGGTGGCGAACCCACCGTCATCGCAAACGCAGAGGGCGCTCGCACCACCCCGTCGGTGGTCGCGTTTTCCAAGACGGGCGAGGTGCTGGTTGGCGAAATCGCCAAGCGCCAGGCCGTCACGAACGTCGACCGCACCATCGCGTCGGTCAAGCGTCACATGGGCACCGACTGGAGCCAGGAGATTGACGACAAGAAGTACTCCGCTCAAGAGATCTCCGCGCGCATCCTCGGCAAGCTCAAGCGCGACGCAGAGGAGTACCTGGGCGAGAAGGTGACGGACGCCGTCATCACCGTCCCCGCGTACTTCAACGACGCCGAGCGCCAGGCGACCAAGGATGCCGGCGAGATCGCGGGCCTCAACGTGCTGCGCATCGTCAACGAGCCCACAGCGGCCGCGCTCGCGTACGGCCTCGACAAGGGTAAGGAGGACGAGCACATCCTCGTCTTCGACCTCGGCGGCGGCACGTTCGATGTCTCCCTGCTCGAGGTTGGCAAGGATGAGGACGCCTTCTCCACGATCCAGGTCAAGGCCACCGCTGGCGACAACCGCCTCGGCGGTGACGACTGGGACCAGCGCATCGTCGACCACCTCATCAAGGAGGTCAAGAACGCGGAGGGCATCGACTTGTCCAAGGACAAGGCGGCCGTCCAGCGACTCCGCGAGGCTTCGGAGCAGGCAAAGAAGGAGCTCTCGTCCGCGCAGCAGACGACGATCTCCCTCCAGTACCTCTCGATCGGAGAGAACGGCCCCGTTCACCTCGACTCGAAGCTCACGCGTGCGCAGTTCCAGCAGATGACGCAGGACCTGCTCGACCGCACCAAGGCTCCCTTCAACCAGGTGATCAAGGACGCTGGCATCAAGCTCAGCGACATCGATCACGTGCTGCTTGTTGGCGGCTCAACCCGCATGCCCGCGGTCACCGAGCTGGTCAAGGAGCTGACCGGTGGCCAGGAGCCCAACAAGGGCGTGAACCCCGACGAGGTCGTCGCCGTTGGCGCCGCCCTCCAGGCGGGTGTGATCAAGGGTGAGCGTAAGGATGTGCTGCTCATCGACGTCACTCCCTTGAGCCTCGGCATCGAGACAAAGGGCGGCGTGATGACGACTCTCATCGAGCGCAACACGGCGATCCCCACCAAGTCTTCCGAGGTCTTCTCGACCGCCGAGGACAACCAGCCGTCCGTGCTGATCCAGGTCTACCAGGGCGAACGTCAGTTCGCGCGCGACAACAAGCTGCTCGGAACCTTCGAGCTCGGCGGCATCGCGCCCGCGCCGCGCGGGCTTCCGCAGATCGAGGTCACCTTCGACATCGACGCGAACGGCATCGTCCACGTGCACGCTAAGGACCGCGGAACAGGCAAGGAGCAGTCGATCACCGTGACCGGCGGCTCTGCACTGTCCAAGGAAGACATCGAGCGCATGGTCAAGGACGCCGAGGAGCACGCGGACGAGGACAAGAAGCGTCGCGACGAGGCCGAGACCCGCAACAACGCGGAGACCTTCGCCTACTCCACGGAGAAGATTCTCGCGGAGAACGAGGATAAGGTCCCCGCTGAGGTCGCCGACGACGTCAAGGCAGCGATCGCGGACGTCAAGACCGCGCTCGAGGGCACGGACGTCGACGCGGTCAAGACGGCGCACGACGCCCTGGTTGCCAAGGCGCAGAAGATTGGCGAGGCCGTCTACGCATCGCAGCAGGCGGAGGCCGCGGCCGGCTCTACTCCAGAGTCCGAGTCCGACGCTCCGGCTGACGACGATGTCGTCGATGCCGAGATCGTTGATGAGGACCAGACCAAGTAACTTGGCAATGGCCGACGGGTGGGTCACCACCCGTCGGCCTCTCCCCTAGGCGTAGCGCAAGGAGCACCCATGAACGACCACACAGGCTTCAACACCCCAGACGACGAGAACGCTGAGACCGCGCTCAACGACGCGAAGGCGATCATCAACGACGCGGCGAACGTCCTCGACGCCAACAACGATGGGCACATCTCGCCGGAGGAACTCGCGACGATGGACGAGGCCGGGGCGGACTCCGCCCTCAACGAGGCCGAGCAGAAAGCGTCCGAGCACCTCGCGGACCTTCAGCGGCTTCAGGCCGAGTACGTGAACTACCGCAAGCGCGTCGACAGGGACCGCGCGATCGCATCGGAAGTCGCGACAGCGCGCACCATCGAGGCGCTGATCCCCACGCTCGACGACATCGCGGCGGCTCGCGAGCACGGCGACCTCGGCGAGGGTCCTTTCGCGGCCATCGCCGCGAAGCTCGAGGCTGCACTTGGGCAGCTCGGCTGGTCGAGTTTTGGGGCCGTCGGCGAGCCCTTCGACCCCGCGCTACACGAGGCCCTCCTGTCTCAGCCGAGCGCGGACGTCACGGAGCCGACGATTCAGGTCGTCGCGCAACCCGGCCACCGCACGGGCGACCGCGTGCTGCGCGCCGCGCGCGTCATCGTCGCGCAGCCAGAGTAAAAGCCGAGAGCGAGGGGAGGCACCGTGGCGAGCCAGGACTGGTTTAGCAAGGACTTCTACGCAGCGCTCGGTGTCCCCAAGGGCGCCGATGACGCAGCCATCAAGAAGGCGTATCGCCAACTCGCGAAGGACTCTCACCCCGATCGCAACCCCGGCGACGCCAAGGCCGAACAACGCTTCAAGGAGGGCACGGAGGCGTACACCGTCTTGTCCGACCCTGACCAGCGCAAACAGTATGACTCGATCCGCGCGATGGGCGGCGGAGCCCGCTTCCAGGCAGGCGGCCCCGGCGGCTCGCAGGGTTTCGAGGACGTTTTTGGCGGCATGTTCGGCGGCGCTCAGACCGGAGGGGCAGGCTTCGAGGACATCCTCGGGCAGATGTTCGGCGGCGGCGCTGGCTTCCAGCGCGGGCCTCAGAAGGGCTCAGACATCGGTGCCGTTACCGAGGTCTCGTTCCGCGAGGCCGCGAGCGGCGCCACCGTCACTCTGGGCCTCGACGGACAGCGCGTGACGACCCGCATTCCCGTCGGTGTCCAGGACGGTCAGAAGATCCGCGTCGCTGGCAAGGGCAGGCCAGGCGCGAATGGCGGTCCGCCTGGAGACCTGTTGCTCACCGTGCGCGTGGCGAAGCACCCCGTGTTCACGGCCGAAGGCCTCAACCTGCGTGTCACCGTGCCTGTGACTTTCACCGAGGCCGCGCTGGGCGCGACCGTCCAAGTACCAACCCTCGACGGTGACACGGTGGGCGTCAAGGTGCCAGGGGGCACGCCGTCTGGCCAAGTATTGCGGGTGAAGGGACGCGGCCTCAAAGGTCGCGACAAGACCGGAGACCTCCACGTCGTCATCCAGGTTGATGTGCCGCGCAAGCTGTCGCGCGATGCCAAACGACGCCTCGAGGAACTGGCGAGTGCCATCGACGAGAGTCCGCGCGCCAACCTCTACAAGGACGCGAGCCGCTAATGCAGCAGCCCGATGTCGACGAGCCGGTCTTCCCGATCTCGGCGGCCGCGGAGCTCGCAGGCATGCACGCCCAGACCCTGCGTCAATACGATCGCCTCGGGCTCGTGGTGCCGAAGCGTCGACCCGGCGGCGGCCGCCGCTACTCATTGCGCGACGTCGCGACGCTGCGCGAGGTGCAGCGGATGAGCCAGGACGAGGGCATCAACCTTGCGGGCATCGCGAGGATCCTTGGCCTCGCCGCGCGCGTTGC
>Ga0190271_10002287_pt1 | contig 11522 bp, 13 predicted proteins | sample Popmic356T_FD_133747 | JGI IMG/M metagenome (GOLD analysis project Ga0190271, IMG submission 133747) | Populus adjacent soil microbial communities from riparian zone of Weber River, Utah, USA - 356 T | ecosystem: Environmental > Terrestrial > Soil > Riparian zone | place: USA: Utah | collected...
CTGTTAACCGGAGGGTTGCTGGTTCGAATCCAGCCCGAGGAGCCAATCACATCAACGAGTTACGAGCGCGACCGCAAAACGGCTCCGCGAACTGTGCCGGATTTTGTGCCTACCCTGCATGGACGATTCGTCGACGGGCGTGCCCGAGGATGACCAGCACGAACAGCAGCCGGAATGTGACTGTCGGCACGACGAACAGGTCGGCGGCCACAATCTGGCTCGCGTGGTTGGTGAGGAAGGTCCGCCAGGCTTGAGACGGCGGGCGCGGATGCCGCCGTATGAACTTCGCGACGGTCGACTGACTCACGGCGATTCCCAACTTCTGCAGTTCGCCGTGGATCCGAGGCGCACCCCAGAGGAGATTCGCGGTCGACAGCTCGCGGATCAGGGCGCGCAGGTCTGCTGGCACACCCGGTCGTCCGGTGCGCCGGCGGCTTTTCCACGTCCAGAATAGGCCAAAGCCGCGTCGGTGCCAGGCGACGACGGTCTCCGGTCTGACGATCTGAACCGCCGACCGCCAGCCGCGCCAGGCTCGCGAGAGCCACGCCCACAGCATCAGGTCTGCGGTGGTCCAGCGGAGGCGTCGACCGCGCGATCGATTGACAACCGTGAGCTGGTGTCGGAGCGCGAGGATTTCGAGGTGCAGCGACGCGTGACCGGACCGGGAACGGAAGCGAGTGGAGGAGCGAGACAACGACGGACGCCACGAATCGAGCCTATCGAAGAACTCCCGTAACCTCAATCAACGCTATGCGTACGGTGTTTCTGGTAGGCACAGCGCGAGCCAAAGCGCCAAATCTGCGCGACCAACGTTGCGTTCGGAGACATCGACGGCAAGAGCCTCTACGTCACGGCGTGCGACGCTGTCTATCGCATCCGCCTCAAAGTGGCAGGCGCGATGCCCGGACCAAGAACTAAGAACCAAGAACCAAGGACCCGCGACGCGCGTGAGCGGACTCGCGGAGTGCCAGCAGCGCGGAACCGTAGGTCACGCACTTCCGCGTGGAGAACAACAAGGATCTGCTCGACGGCCATCTGGATCACCTGCGAGGGGTGTAGACGGCCTCGCCTTCGGTCTGGCCCAGGACAAGACGTGTCACGCTGCCGCTGGCATCCAGGAAGAACTCGGCAATGGCACCGGTCGACTCGAACGTCGTCGGCGACAGGGGAATCAGCGGAAGCGCGTTCAAGTAGAGCCGGCCGTTGACCAGTGTGACCGTGTGGTTCATGCCCATGAACCCCGCAACGGTCCGCGACCCGGCGCTGAAGGCGTATCGGCCCTCATATCGTGCAAGAACGGCCGTGTCGACTGCTACCCCTGCCCGCTGGACGCCCACGAGGCGAGACCGGTTGTTCTCGTTGCAGACGTTCTCGAGCATGTCCGTGTCCGCCTGGTAGCTCACCGGCAGCGACAGGGTCAGCGGCTTCGTCAAGGTCTCTGGATCGTCGAACGTGATCTGATACTGCACGTGTCCGAAATCGACGCGCCGGAATCGTTCGGTCACGCGCAACTTCTCCGAATGAGGATGACCCGCCCTGTCGAGCCACGTCCGATCGTTAAAGCCGGCGGATTCGACCACCAGCGTGTCGCCCTCCCATCGGCCCACGGAATAGCCCAGCCACGTCGGGTTCGGATCCGTTGGCAGCTTCCGTCCGTCCATGTAGATCTGCCGGTATCGCCCCGTGCCGTTCTCGTACAACAGGCCAACAACGGCGGGCGACTGCATGATCCGGTAGGTCGCGCTCAGCATGTCCGACGGACCGCCTGGCAGGCAGTTGGTCACCGGATCGTCCCGCCGGAAGTCCACAACACGCCGCTGAAAGACCGCCTCTGCTGCCGGGCGGAAGATGGCTTCGTCCTGCAGATCCTGAATGAGGTCGAAGCGATACGGATTGGGAGCGGCTGCCCAGAGGCCCGAGAGGTCAGGCCTGCCATCGTGCGTCCTGGGCGCCGGTGCCGCCAGGTCCGGTCTGCCGTCAGCGGTCCGCGGAATCCCCGGCGTCCGCCAGTCAAGCCACTGTGCGCTCAGCGAAACCGTGAGCAGGAACGACACCGCGAGTGCGATTCTCCACATGAACGCTCACCCCTGGCCGTGACGGGTCGCAGTCTATTCCAGTTGTTGGAACGCGATCACCGACTCAACGGGCCGGCAGCAGCGGCTTCCGCTCCGGCGGCAGGTGCTGATCGACCGCGTTCATCATGAAGCCCACCCTGAAGTAGTCGCCCATGATCATCATGAGCTGCACAGTGTGCTGCCGCCCGAAGTGTCCGATCATCTTCTGCCACAGCTCGCTGCTCACGCGGTGCTCGCGATACAGCGTGCGTCCGAAGGTGATGAACGTGGCGTCCTTATCGGAGAGCCCCGCCACGCCCCGGTTGTACTTGACGACGTCGATGACCGACTGCTCGAGACCCTGACGCAGACCGGCGGGCTCGTGCGCGGACCATTCGTACTGCTGGTCGATCTCTCTCGCCATGATGAGCACCGCGAGCTGAAAGTCGCGCGCGCCGACGGGGCTGTTGACCCCTGAGGGGATCCCGAGGCTCCGCTCCCTGGGGCTGTAGGCGCCGACGTGCGTCGGTCCGGGCCCCGGCGTGGCCGGCGGCCGTGCGGACAGGAGCTTCCGCCCTTCCTCGTCCAGGTCGTCCGGCGTCACCGGCGGCAGCCGCGACAGCGTCACCGGGTGAATGTCGGGCGGCAGCGCGGTTTGCGCCGGCGCGATTACAGGCAGAGACGCGAGCACGAGTGCGAGTACACAGAGTCGAGCGGCCATGACGTCACCCTCCCAGTCCTGAGGGCGTGCATTGTATCGCCGACCGCGAGAACCAAGGATCGAGGTGCGCCCCAGAGCGGGTTCATGGTGGACATCTCGCGAATCAACGCGCGAACGTCAGCTGGCCCCCGGCCGACCTGTGCGATGTCGACTCTTCCATGTCCAGAACAGACGAAAGCCGCGGCGATGCCAGGCGAGCACAGTCGCCGGCTGAACAACATGGAGCGCCGCGCGCCAGCCATGCCATCGCTGGGACAGCCACGCCCACAGCATCCGATCTGCCGAAGTTAAACGAAGACGCTGACGGCGCGACGATTCATCACGGAGAGCTGGTATCGCAGCGCGACGATCTCCAGGTCTAGCGATGCGCGGGAGCGAACGAGAAAGGAGAGCGAGTGAACCACCTGTCATCGTGGCACGAGATAGGTCCCGGCGACGCGATCCTGCAGGCCTCGTTCCGGATGCATGACAGCCCACATGGCACCCACCACGAAGATCGCCGCAGCGCACACGCCGATGACGAAGGTCACTTCTCGTGCATCGCGGACAGGCAAGAGAATCGGATCAAGGGCGAGCAAACCAAGCGCAATGATGACCGGGCTCCACGCCAGGAGCCCGCGCCACAGTGTCCGCAGTCTCGAGGCGGGGACGCCGATGTTCGTCACGACCTCGATGCCGAACGCCCGCAAGAACAAGCCGCCTCGGAACAGCCAGGCCGTCCCGACGCCGAAGACGGCCGTCATCAGGAACATACGGGCCAAACGAGAGCCAGGCCGTCGCCCACGTAGGCGTTCTGCCACGGCGAGCGCGAGGCTGTGCGGACGGGCTGGACCTGCATGCCGGTCAGAGTGGTCTCGATCGCGGCGAAGGCGGTATCACCATCATGTAGGAGATAGCGGGGCGCTTGGTCGTGCGGGAAGGCGTTCCGGAGCGGCTGGGCGATCCAGGCCGCCGTCGGATGGGCGGTGACGGCGGAGTGAACGAGTCGTCGACGGTCATGCTCGAGGATCACCAGCACGAACAGCAGGCGGAAGGTGACCGTCGGCACGACGAACAGGTCGGCGGCCATGATCTGGCTCGCATGGTTGGTGAGAAAGGTTCGCCACGTTTGTAACGGTGGGCGCGGATGCCGGCGCATGTATTTCGCGACGGTCGATTGACGAACGGAGATCCCGACCTTTTGCAATTCGCCGTGGATTCGCGGCGCACCCCAGAGCGGATTCGCGGTCGACAACTCTTGGATCAGCGCGCGCACATCAGACGGCACGCCGGGTCGTCCGGTGCGCCGACGGCTCTTGCAGGTCCAGTAGAGACGAAAGGCGCGCCGGTGCCACGCGACGACGGTCTCCGGTTTGACGACCACCAGAGCTGACCGCCACTTGGGCCAGGCGCGTGAGAGCCCCGCCCAGGGGAGGCGGTCGGCTGACGTGAAGCGGATGCGTCGGCGGCGGGATCGATTGACCACCGTGAGCTGATGGCGAAGCGCCAGGAGCTCGAGATATAGCGACGCGTGCGAGCGGACCAGGAAGCGAAGCGAATGGAGCAGTGAAACGAGGACGGCCCCCCTTATCGAGCCTATCGGAGAACGCCCGCAAGCTCAATCAACTTAACGCATACAGTGTTTCTGGTAGGCACAGGTTTCGTTCGGTTTCGATATCGCAGACGTATTGACACTATGGTCGATCTGTAAATACACTTGACTCATGGCCAACAGCGCCGCCCGGAAGCGACCAGTCATCCGCGAGGGGCGGGTGTCTCGCACGTACCGCTTGCCCCTGTCGAAGTTGAAGGCGGCCCAGCGGGCGCTGGGGGCAGCGACGGCGACGGAAGCGATTGAGAAGGCGCTCGACCTGGCGGTGTTTCAGCGCGAGCTCGTCGACGGCACACGAGCCATGCTCGGCGTCGAGATCACGCCTCCAGACGTCGAGCCGTGATCCAGGCGCCACTTAAGTACGTCCTCGACACGCAGCTCTTCATCAACGCGTTTCGCGATCCGGGTGCCAACGACGTGCTCCAGCGCTTCCATCGAGCGTTCGCGCCGTTCGAGCATCTCAGCCTCGTCGTGGCCCAGGAACTGCGCGCCGGTGCAAGGCGCAATCAAGACCGAAGGGTGCTCGAGCGACGTGTCCTCAACGTGTTCGAGCGAGCCGGGCGGACGTTCACCCCGTCTGCCAATGCCTGGAACCGTTCAGGCGACCTGCTGGCTGAGATGGCGCGAACGGAGGGGCTCGAGATCGGCCGCCTCTCGAAGTCGTTCGCGAACGATGTGCTGCTTGCGCTTTCGTGCCGTGAAGCCGGCTGCGTGCTCGTGACCGACAACGAGCGGGACTTCGAGCGCATCCGCCGCTACGTGCAGTTCGACTTCGTCAAACCATGGCCGGGTGGGATCGCGCCGTGAGCTTGCCTTCGCTCGGGCTCGTGTTGCGCAACCGTTTCGTTCAATTTCCGTTCAATCTTCTCCCGAACACCCGATAACACCAGCCATCAGCACGTGGCTAAACCGCTGACGAGGCAACAAGATACAGAACCCCCGTTAACCTGTTAACCGGAGGGTTGCTGGTTCGAATCCAGCCCGAGGAGCCAATTTCTCAGCGAGATACCGCGATCGATCTCGTGATCAATTCTCCTGCTGAGCATCCGGCTAAATCGGTGCTTGAGGCTCCAATGCCTTGGGGTTCCCCGACCGCACGAGGATCCCCGTAATAGCAATCCGATCCGACTGCGTGGCGCTCGTGTTTGCCTATTTTGCTTAGCGCCAAGTAGAATGGGTCTATGGATAGGCGCTCGCTTGCGAGAGAGCTGGGCCGAAAAGGCGGACAGGTGCGTGCCGTACGGCTGACGGCGGCTCAGCGAAGTCGAATCGCCTCGCTTGGAGCGGCGGCCCGGCGCCAGTCACTCGAGGCGGCGCGGCGCATTGCCGACAACTTCGCGTACGCCGCCGCGGTCGCTACACTCCGCAAAGGGACGAGTCGTGTCACGCGGATGAGGACGTTCCGGGGGCCGCTACCTGGCATATACCGCAGCGGCGGCTGACATGCCGGACGCGGTGGACCACCTCGACGAGGTCGCGAGCCTGGTCGACTCACTCACGGGACTGGGGCTCGAGCCCATTCTCGTGGGTGGCATGGCGATGGTCATCATCGGATCACGCAGGGTAACCCGTGATTTTGATTTTGTGATCCCCCAGCCCGGCGAACGTCTGCAGCGACTCGTCGAGATCCTCTACGATCGTGGGCTGGAGCTGGCGGCGCGGATGAACCGCGCCGGCGACGTCACCGCGACCATCGACAATCCTCGGGTGGCAGTGACTCGCCTTCGTCTCGACGCACCCGCCAGCGCGTACTTTCTCAATCCCGAGACCGGGCTGCGCATCGATCTGCTGTTCGATTTCCCGTTGCCGGCCGCCGAACTCGCCAAGGGTGCCCGTCGGACGAAAGTTCGCTCCCGCGCGCTACGCGTCGCGTCGGAGACCGACTTGCTTCGCCTCAAGAGAATGGCTCGTGATCAGCGTTCCGCCCCCGGAGATGCCGAGGACGTTGCGTTTCTCGAATCGCGGCGAAGACGCAGGCCGAAGTGACGAGCGATTTCTGCCAGCGCTCGACGTAACCGTGACGACGCCGCCGTCAGCGGCGGCGGTCTGTCCGAAGGGGGGAGAGGGGCTCGTCGGCCCCGGGACCAACTGACGACTACGCGACACGATCGCCGGGCTCGCGCCCGGCGAAAAACGCGTCCAGGTTGTCGAGCGCCCGGAATCCCATCGCGTCGCGGGTCTCGCGCGTGGCGCTGCCGATATGCGGCATGAGAAACGTATTGGGCAGCACCACGATCCGCGGATCGATGTTGGGCTCGTTGTTGTAGGCGTCGATCCCGGCGGCGCGCAGCTTGCCCGACCGCAGTGCACTCACCAGCGCGTCGTCGTCGATCAGGGCGCCGCGCGCGGCGTTGACCAGGATGGCGCCGTCCGGCAGGAGCGCGAATCGCTGCGCGTTCATCACGCCGCGCGTGGCCGGCGTGACGTTGCAGTGGAGGCTGAGGAAGTCACACTGCGGCAGCATGTCCTCGAGCGTCTCGTGGAACACGCCCTCGGCCGCCGGCAGCGGGCGCAGGTCGTGGTAGTGGATCGTCATGTCGAACCCGCGCGCCCGGCGGGCCACGACGCGGCCCACCCGGCCCATGCCCAGGATGCCGAGCCGCTTGCCCGTGACCTGCGTGCCAACCATGAACGCCGGGCTCCAGTCCTTCCACAGCCGCTCGCGCACCAGCTTTTCGCCTTCGCCGGCCCGCCGTGCGGCGCCAATCATCAGCATCATCGTCAGTTCAGCCGTCGCGTCCGACAGCACATCCGGAGTGTTGGTCACGACCAGGCCCCGCCGGCGAGCGGCCTCCACGTCCACGTGGTCGTAGCCCACAGAAAAATTGGCGATGATCCGGACCTCGGGCGGCAGCCGCTCGATGACGTCGGCTCTGAGGTGCTCGGTGTGGCACGGCAGGATGGCCTGGGCGCCACGCGCGCGCTCGATGAGCTCGTCGCGCGTGTAGAGCCGGTCGTCGGGATTGAGCCGGGCGTCGTAGTCGCGCTGCAATCGAGCCTCCACAGCGGTGGGCAGCTTCCGGGTCACAAGAACGGTCTGTTTCGGGCTCATCTCGGCTAGAGTCTACGCGAGCTGGCGCACGGGGGTCGAAGCGACAAGGACGGCCGCAGCATGAGGATTTACCGCTTCATCAATCGCGTTCCCGGCGGCTTGATGGTGGTGCCGCTCTTCATCGGGATGGCCCTCAACACCTTCTTCCCCACCCTGCTGCAGATTGGCGGCTTCACCCAGGCCCTCAGCGGCGCGGGCTATCCCACCATCCTGGGGATGTACCTCTTCACGGTCGGCACCAAGATGACGATGCGTGCCGCGCCGAGAATGCTGCTTCGCGGGACGGGCCTGCTCACCGCGAAGGTCGGCACGGCGACGCTCTTCGCCCTGGCGGTGGCGAACTTGTTCGGCGGCGACATCCTGGGCCTGAGCACGCTGGCCGTGATGGTGGCCATGAGCGACACCAACGGCGGCATGTTCCTGGCGCTGACCGGCGTGATGGGCGACAAGGAGGATTCCGGCACCTACGTCGTGCAGAGCATCGAGACCGGCCCGTTCCTCACCATGCTCATCTTCGTGGGCACGGGGCTGGCTGTGATTCCGTGGCTGACGATGGTTTCGGTGATCGCGCCCCTCGCCGCCGGCGCCATCCTCGGCAACCTTGATGAGGAACTGAAGGAGTTCTTCTCCTCACGAGAGGCGATCATCGTGCCGTTCATGGCGTTCACGCTGGGACAGACGATCAACCTGAAGTCGGTCGTCACGGCGGGCCTGCCCGGCATTCTGCTGGGGCTGACGGTTGTGACCGTCACCGGCATCGTGTGTATCGTGGTGGACCGGCTGCTGGGCGGCTCGGGCATCGCCGGCGCCGCCGCGTCGAGCACCGCCGGCAACTCGGCCGCCGTGCCGCAGGCGGTCGCGCTGGCAGACCCCTCGTTCGCGGCAGTCGCGCCGGCGGCAACGGTACAGGTCGCGGCGTCAGTGATCGTGACGGCGATTCTGACGCCGCTCCTCACCGCGTGGTGGTCGCGACGGATCGCCCGTGCGCGAGCGGATACTATGGTCGCGGTGGCGCCGTCACCTGCCGCGCCAGGAAAGGCGGTCGATGCGTCGACTCCTTGAGATTGCGGGCCTCGCCCTCGTGTCGGCGTTGGCTGATGCGCCGGCGGCCTCGGCACAGGCTCCTCTGCACGACACTCAGTACGCCGAGGCGGACATTGCCTATGGCGCGACGGTCTACGCAGCGCGGTGCGTGACCTGCCACGGCACGCAGGGCGATGCGACCGGCGGCGTGAACCTGCGGAGCGGCCGGTTTCGCAACGCCGTGGTCGACCGCGACCTGGACCGCTTCATCCGCGCCGGCTCGTCCGCCGGCATGCCGGCCTTCGCGCTGGACAACGCCGAGATGGCGGGCATCATCGCCTACCTGCGGAACATGAATGCGGTTGACGCCGCGAGCGTCACGGTCGGCGACCCCGCCCGCGGCCGGTCCGTCTACGACGGCAAGGGGGCGTGCGCCAGCTGTCACCGCGTCGGCGGGACCGGGTCGCACGTGGCCCCGAATCTCAGCGACATCGGTGCCGCCCGCAGCCCGGCGTCGCTGGAACGATCGCTCCTCGACCCGACCAGCCAGATGATGCCGATCAACCGCCCGGTGCGGGTCGTCACCAAGGATGGCACGGTCATCAACGGCCGGCGCCTCAACGAGGACACCTACGGGCTGCAGCTCATGGACGACCGCGAGCACCTGCACTCGCTGGTCAAGGCCGACCTGCGTGAATACACCATCGGGAAGATGTCGCCGATGCCGCCCTTCAAGGACAAACTCTCGAAGGGCGAGATCGCGGATCTCGTGGCCTACCTGCTTTCTCTGAAGGGACTGTAGCGATGACCACGCGTCTCTGGCTCTGCATCTGGTGTATCGTCGCGGCGGCGGCGGTGCTGCCGCTTCGCATCGACGCCCAGGTCACGTCGCAACGCCTGGCCGCGGCGGCGAGCGAACCTCAGAACTGGCTGACCTATTCGGGCAACTACGCCAGCACGCGGTTCACGCCGCTGGCCCAGATCACGCCGGCCAACGTCAGGAACCTGAAGCTGCAGTGGGTGTATCAGTCGCCGGTGGCGGGCAACTGGCAGACGACGCCGCTCGTCGTGGACGGCATCATGTATCTCACGCAGCGGTTGAACGACGTGGTGGCGCTGGATGCGGCCACGGGCCGCGCGTTCTGGATCTATCGCTACACGCCGGCCGCGGACCGCATCGTCTGCTGCGGCGCCAACAATCGCGGCCTCGCCATTCTCGGCAACACGTTGTTCATGGCCACGCTGGACGCGCAGTTGATTGCGATCGACGCCAAGAGCGGACGAAAGCTGTGGCAGACCGAAGTCGCCAGCACCAAGGCCGGCTACTCGATGACGCTCGCGCCGCTGGTGGTGAAAGACAAGGTGATCGTTGGCGTCGGCGGCGGCGAGTACGGCATCCGCGGCTTCGTGGCCGCCTACGACGCGAACACCGGCAAGGAGGCATGGCGCTTCTACACAATTCCGGCGCCCGGCGAGCCGGGCTCGGAGACCTGGGAGCGGTGCCCCGCCAACACGAACAGCTTCTGCGATCCCGAGGCCTGGAAGCACGGCGGCGGGTCGATCTGGCTGACCGGCTCCTACGACCCGCAGCTGAACCTGACCTACTGGGGCGTCGGCAACGTCGGCCCCGACTACAACGGCGCACAGCGTCCCGGCGACAACCTCTACACCGATTCGGTGGTCGCGCTCGACGCCGACACCGGCAGGCTGCGGTGGCACTACCAGTTCACGCCGCACGACGTCTACGACTACGACTCCGTGCAGATTGCGGTGCTGGCCGACAACTGGGCCAACACCGGCATCAACGTCATGCTATGGGCCAACCGCAACGGCAACTACTACGTGCTCGACCGTGCCACTGGCCGCTTTCTGCTCGGAAAACCGTTCGTGAAGGTGAACTGGATGAGCGAGTTCAACGAGCGCGGCCGGCCGACGCAGACGCCGCAGGCGGAAGGCCTGCCGACCTACCCGGGCAACCAGGGCGGCACGAACTGGTACTCGCCGTCCTACAGCCCGCGGACGCGAATGTTCTACATCCCGGCGTGGGAGGACTACGCCAGCATCTTCACGGGAGCGGCCCAGCCGTTCAAGGAAGGGAGCACCTTCGTCGGCGGCGCCCCACGAAACTTCGGACCCGTCCCCAACGCGCCCGGCCTCGGCCGCGCGCCCATCAACACATGGACCGAATCGGCCGGCCACGGCGCGGTGCTCGCCCTCGATTCGGCGACCGGGGAGCAGAAGTGGAAGTTCACGATGACCGACGTCACCGACAGCGGGATTCTGACCACAGGATCGGACCTGCTGTTCACGGGCGGCCGCGAGGGCCACTTCCAGGCGCTCGATGCGCGTACCGGCGCGCTCTTGTGGAAGATCAATCTCGGCGCGGCGATCAACAGCGGCCCGATGTCCTACCGCATCGGCAACAGACAGTACGTGTCGATCGTATCGGGCCTGTCGCTCTCGGTGTTCGCGCTCGACGAGTAGGCGCCTACGGCGCCTTCACGCCCCTCGGAAACTCGAAGGTCACCATATACAGCTCGGGGCTGAAGGCTGTGACCTGGTGCGGGACGCCTTCGGGGATGAGCAAGAAGTCACCCTTCGCCATTTCCGTCGACGATCGCCCAGACCTCGCCTTCGGTCGCGTGCGCCGCGGCCCGCTGCGGCGGTCTGCGGCGGTCGACCGCCAGGCGATACGCAATGCCGCTGGACGTGGCGGCGTCGGCACGCTCGACGACCGTTATGTTGGCATAGGCGACGTCCTGCAGTTTGGCCCTGTGGGCGGCTACGCTCACCGCGGAGAGGAAATATGCTTCCCTCGGGTTGTTATTGATGTTCTGGGGTCCCTGCTGGCTCGACGCCGAGGAGGCAAGGGCGATGACCAGCGCGCCTGCGACGGCGACCATTCTCATGTTGTTGCTCCCGCCAGAAATTCTGCCAAGTGACTCACTGAGATTACAGCGGGCTCGGCGCGGCCCACACCTTCCTCGAACGGCGAGCCTCGGCGCAGGCACAGGAGGCGCCACGCTTCGAAGTGGACCCGTTCTGGCCGAAGGCGCTCCCCAACCATTGGGTGCTTGGTCA
>Ga0190271_10002288_pt1 | contig 11521 bp, 7 predicted proteins | sample Popmic356T_FD_133747 | JGI IMG/M metagenome (GOLD analysis project Ga0190271, IMG submission 133747) | Populus adjacent soil microbial communities from riparian zone of Weber River, Utah, USA - 356 T | ecosystem: Environmental > Terrestrial > Soil > Riparian zone | place: USA: Utah | collected...
GCGTGCCTGCGAAGCCGAGAGCCTGCAGCGCGCCGCGCTGCAGATTGGGAACCGCGAGCTCCTCGATCACACAGGCATGTTCGCGGCTCGCGCCCGAATACGAATACACTACATATAGCATACAAAAAGACCTCTGACTGATGTAGTGCGTGGAAGAAGCTGTACAGGCAGCGTCTGGCATCCTGGAGAGTCCAGGACGCCAGAAAAGGCATCCACCCGTCTTTGTGCCGCGCGCGCTCAAATCGATTCGGCCGTCGCCATGTGTGGCGCCGCCTCCCGGATCGGGCGCAGGGCGGCACGCTGAGGTTTCGCAGCAGCTAGCCGTCAGGCTCCGCGTCGAGGCGGCATCGCGGGCGAGTCGCAGGCTGTTTGCGATCGAATCACATATGTACTAGTAACAGAATACGTCGCTTGGGCGACGAAAGCCGGCTCAGTAACCAAGGGGGTAACTATGTCTAAGAAGGAAGGCGGAGGCCGGCGCATCGGCTCAGCTGTCAAGTTTGTCACTCTTGGAGACGGATTGAAGGAATTCGTCTAGACAAGCGCATGGTCTGTCGCGGCAAGGAGAACTTCGTCAACGTGAGGGCATCAGGACCGGACGGGAATGATGCCCATGTTCGTGTCTCGCTCACCGGCACAGATGGCGTGGGGCCGCGTATACCGTTTCGTCTGTACAAAGCGCTCAGGCCAGAAGACATGCCGAAAGTGCTGGTGGCGGGGCGCGGTGGTGCGGAGGTGGCCGTGTCGTTGCCACATGTCGAAGTTAGAGATTGCGACGCGCCGCGGTCGCCACGATCGAGCTCCAAGTCACCGGCGCGTCCACCGACGAATGGCGCTTCATCGGCCACGTAGTCTCCGGCGAGCTCACCGCGCAGACGTACGAGTGGACTTCGGTGATGGCACGCGCGCGACTCTGAGCGATCCGCAAGTGACGCACAGCTATCGGTTTCGTCCTCAGGACAAAAGATACTCGTCCTTTCTAGTTTCCTTGACCATCCCCGATGCGCGCGCCAGGCGCACGACGGCGCCGTCCTCACGCGCGAAGCCAGCCATCATCTTGGTCTTGGCCACGTCGATCGCGACCACGAGCCTGCGCGCGCCGCTCAGTGCGCTCGCTCGCCAGTACATCGGGGCTTGCGCTCGGTACTGTATAAATTCCTCGGTCCAGTGAGGCCGTCAGCTGCGGTTAGGATGTGCGCTTTATCCTGAAGGGAGAACAGTGACGGTAGCTTCGGCCTTTGCCACGTGACACAGATTTCCAAGTCCCGTGGCTCGCGTTTCACTGGACCATCTGGGTAGGTTCGCAATCTCCAAAAATTTGGCACCGTTCGAGCAACTGAGTCCACTTGCGCCCGATTGACCTGTGTGAACGGAAAATCCCGTTCGCTTCAACGCGCGGGCGATGTCCGCGGGAGATCGAAGAATGATCCAGCCAATAGAGGCGGTTCTCGGCGTGAGAGCTCGAGCCATGCTACGAAGGTCCATGGTTGTGCTAGGTCTTGCCGCACTCGGAGTTGCAAGTCACGCAAGCACAGCATCGGCATACGTCGTTTTGTGCCAAACGGACTGGCTAGAGGTCCCGTTCGCAAGTCAGCCGTGTGGAAACAGTGATGTTCCAGCGCTCTACGCAGTGTTTGATTCCCGCTCGAGCACCGCGCCTGGTTCAGGCACGGGCCCCAGTGTCACACTACTTGCCAACTACTCCGATGCGCCATCTTTTGGCACCCAAGATTTGCAGTACTGGTGCATCGTGGAAGGCTTGACCGATCAGCCTCACATTGGCGCTCTTACTCAAATCCGAGTAGACGGCGCTGGGAGCTCGGGTACCACCACTATCTACGGCACCGATCCCAATGGTGCGTCCTTCGAGGCACGACTCACCAGAGCGCGGTTAACCTGCGGTACATACGATCCATTCCCACCAGGAACAGTAATCCCGCCCCCGCCGCCGCCACCACCGGACCCCATTCCAGCCGACTGATGGGAAGCACTAGCTGACGGTACAGCGAGCACGCCTCCGCTAAGCAATAGGAGCACAGCGAGAGGCGTGTGTTCGCTTCAGCGTACGTCCGGTGTTAGGCGCGCGCATCGACTCGCGGGTGACGGCGCCTGCTGCGTGGCTGGTGGGGGTGAAGTGTAAGCTCAAGCGAGATCGCGCGTCAGGGAACACAGCTGCCCCTGCTCCGTGATCGACCGCGACGCCAGCTCGCCGCTAGACAGAGCTCGCACGTTCGAGCGCATTTCCCGCGACTTCCGGCCTAATACCATAGGCCCAAGCTGATCCGCGCACGATGTCGAGGGCAAAGCCAATCGCCTCTCGATCTATTTGTGGAGAAACGAGGCAGCGACCAAACAGTTAGCTCTCGCTCGGGCGCGTCACGCTCGTAGATCTCCTTCCTGCTCTCGGTACCGCTAGTGCTCCGACCGAGCGGTTTTGATGCCGGATCGCGCAGGGCCGTGCCCGCAGGGCAAGGCGCGACGAGGAGCCATAGCAGGGACTATGGTGACGAGGAGCAACGCAGCCATGCGGGCACGGAACAAGCGAGGCGGCATCAAAACCGCTCGGTCGGAGCACTAGTTCCTGGCCACCGTGAACAGCACGCCGAGCGACCACACGTAGTCGATGGCCGCGACGCGCCCGTCTGCCATGCTGTACGTGAACTGTGCCGCGGCGCCGAGCGTCCAGGTTCCGGCGATCCACCACTCTTTGCCGAGCAGCGCATCGAGCGCGAAGCCGGCATTGTTGAGGCTCGAGTTTCCGCCTTGGTAGGTCTGGAGAACCCAACCTACGCCCGGCGTAACCGCAACGTAAAACTCGAGCGGGAAGTAATAGGTCAGCGAGAGACCGAGGCACAGAGAGCGGGCATCGACCTCGGCCGTGTTACCGTCCTGCTTGGTCGGCACCGCGAACTTGTAGGCGTTGGCGCCAAACGCACCGATCGAAAGTGCAAAATTCCGTAGGACGTAATACCCGAGAGCGAACGACGCGCCGCCGCCGACCTTCGATGTAACGCCGTATGTACTGTGCAGCTGCAGCATCGACAGGCCGACGGACATGCGTAGGTAGACCCCGCTGCGCACCTCGTCCGTGCTGATGCACGTCGAGCATGGTTCTTTGCTCGCGCCCTGCTGCGTGGCGCTCGCGTCGGCGTGCACGAGGCCTCGTTGCGACGCCAGCGAAACCAACACCAGGGCGACCAGTGGCCAGCGCCGATGCGGATGGAATGGTCGCGGCGTAGGCATCAGAACGCCTCTCCACACTCGAAGATCACCGCCGTCATACCTTTGAAGTCGAAGCCAACATCGAGGCGCAAGTTCACGCGATCGGACTTTTGCACCATGTAGCGCAGGCCGACGCCAGCGGACTTGGGCATTGTGTCCCAGGTAATCCGATCGCCCTTCTCGCCAAACAGCACGCCCCAGCTCGCAAAGATCGTGCTGCCCAGCGGACCCCACCAACGTATCCGGTACTCGAGATCGACAACAGCCAAGTGGTAGTCTCGCAGGCGTCCGTCGAGGTGGCCACGCAGCTTCTCGTCGCGACCGGGCGAGGGCAACATCGCGAACGGTACTCTTCCAAACGTCAGGTCGGCGGACGCCCTCACCGCGAATATTTGGTCCAGCTTATGAAACGGTTTCCAAAACCCGCGAATGTCAGCCGTGCCACTGATATTTCCGACCGTCGTATCGGGCGCCCTGGGAAAGCCGCTGGGCAGGTTGATCAACTCCAGCGCGATGTAGACGCCGTTATAGGTATTCGTCAGATTGTCGCGACTGTCATACACCACGCTCAGCCCCAGGCCGAGCATCAGGAAACTCTTGAGTTGGTCGCCCGCCGGCGCGGGGGGCGGATACGGTTGCGCCAGCGAGGTATTCCAATTGAGGAAGAAGCGGATCAGCGGGCCGACAAACCAGTTCTTGTACTTCGTAGCGACGTTCAAGCGACCGAGGTAGTCGATGCTGTCGTACTCAATTTGCCGCTGATTGCTGTCTGGGGTGTCGTTGCCAACGCCCCAGTAATCCTCGGAAAACAGCTTGAACAAGATGCGGCCGCGGAACACGAAATGGTCCTCTGACACATCGATGTTGTGGGTGAGCGCGAGCTTGAGCTGTCTGTTAGTCGTGATCAGGGCCGAGGCGCTGATGTAGGAGCCGCGTGCGTCGGGGCCATCGCCGAGCAGGAAAGAATACATGCCGGCGGCGCCGAGACCTACGCCGAGCAGTGGATCCGAGACGAAGACCGGCAAGAGCACGAGCCCGCGATCATCGTCCTCACTCGCCGGTTTCGCCTTGCCTCCACCGCTTGCCTTGGCGCCGTCGAACTGGCTCAACGCGGCCTGATTGCGCGCCGATGACTTTATAGTCGGAGAGTCGTCCGCAAACGCACGTTCGGGTGACAGCGACAGCAGGCCCAACACCACCGGCACGATCGACGGTTGCCTCCGTTTTTGGCCCATGTTTGCGCCGCCGGACGCTGACATGGAAGCGCTTCGCTAGTCTACCGGCTTGAGCGGGCGACCTATCGAGCTCAGACCGACGAAGCGGCGTTCGATGAACAGGCTGGGTAGACTCACGAACGCCTCTCACCACCGCCCAGCTCCGGGCTATCTACATGCAGGCGAGTTTGGCGGAGCGCGAATGAACGTCTGACCGATCCGCACGCGCTCCGCGCCGCGGGGAAAGTGCGAGGCCTCGCTGCGGGCGGTGGGGTAAAGGAGGCGAGCAACTGAATCGAGTTGTTCCGAGATGGGGCGTTAGGTGAACCGTGTCAGCCGGTGACGTAGCTAAGAACGATCGTCGTGGCGTGAGCCGGCGGCACTACCTTGTGGTTGGCTCGGCGCTTCGTCGACGGCGCCATGAACGGAAACCGCAGCTGGCGCTTTCGCGTCCGCGTTCGCTCGGGGCCCTACGTTTCGGAGCAAACTAGACGCGCTGGTTTCGGCGTCGCCTTCGTCGAATCACAAGTACTGCAAGGCTCGCCGGCACTGACTGTATGCGCGGTCGAGCAACGTCCAAGCGCGGCGGCGTGGCATGTGCGAGCGCGCAGGCCGCTCCTGCCGCTGCCGATATCGAGGGCAAAGCTCGAACGCTGGAGCAGCGGCTGCATGCTCCGTGTCGCCGCGACCGCATGCTCGAGGATCACGAGTCCGAGCCTGCCCACCAGATGAAGGCCGAGATCCGGACTCGCTTTCGTGACGGGCACACGGAGCTCGAGATCGAGCGCACGCTCCGCGAGCGCCATGGCGACGACATCGTGTCGGTCCCGCTCGATCACGACCCGAGGACGGCCCTTTCTTCGATCCTGGTAGTGCTGCTCGCCAGCTCGGCCCTGCTGTTGCTCATCTTCCGGAGCCGTTGGCGCAGTGCCCACGTCGTGCATGACCCGTGTTGCCTCTGCCACAACACACTCATCCACAATAACAGACAACCGTCTAGTCGCGACCCAGTGCCATCGATATACTGCGACGATGCCACCTCGACTCAGTGCATCTGACGGCGTCACGGCGGGCACAGCCTTGTGCCTGGGACAACACACATCGACCAGGCTGCTCGAACGCTGTAGTTTGGCCGTAGTCTGCGCGTAGTGCACACTGCGCGCGGTCCGCGGCCAAACCTAACCTAGCCTTCGGAGGCAGAATAGTATGGCCGATGAGATCCGAGATAGAGGTGCGGAGGGCGCGAGGGACGCCAGCTCTACCCATGACCACGACCATCACGTAGACGCACAGAAGCACCGTCTGGTCAGGTGTTTCTTCCTGGGCACGACGGGTGCATTGGCCGCGGCGAACGCGTGTCCTGGTCGGCTGTCACTCCTTCTTGTCGTGGCGCTCGCGTCGGCACGGGTCGCGGCCCAGTCCGCGGACACTCCGTCCACCTCCCCGCCCGCCCAGAACGCGCCTACGCCTACGCCCGCCGCGCCAGCTCCTTCGAGTCCAGACGTGGCCCCCACGCCTGCGCCCGCTGCACCAGCGCCCGCTCCCCCCGAGCCAGCGCCCGCCGCGCCAGCTCCTTCAAATCCTGACGCAGCCCCCTCGCCTGCGCCCGCCGCGCCCGCGGCCCCAACCCCTTCGAATCCTGACGCGGCTCCGACGTCGGCCCCCGCGACGCCTACGCCAACGTCGGCCACGCCTGCACCATCTAGTCCTGCAACGGCCCCGGTGCCTGCTCCGTCCGAGACCGGCGAGCCGGCGAACGAGCCGGACGCCGCCGCGACACCGGAAGGCGCGAAAGCGAATCCTGATAGCGCCGCCGATGCGGCCGAAGAGCTCGGAGCTGTCATCATCACCGCTCGCCGGCGCAGTGAGTCGGTGCAGGAGGTGCCGATCTCCGTCAACGTGCTCAGCGGCGACGCGCTGGAATCGAAAGGCGCCGTCAGTCTTCAGTCATTCCACAAGGAAGTGCCGAGCATCACGTCGTACTCAGGCAACGCCAGAAACACGACGATCAACATCCGCGGTCTCGGAACCGGCGTCTCCAGCAGCGGCGCCGCCGGGCTCGACTCAGGTGTCGGTTTCTATGTCGACGACATTTACTATGGTCGGCTCAGCCAGTCGATCTTGAACCTCATAGATATCGATCGGATCGAAGTCTTGCGTGGCCCACAAGGCACGCTGTTCGGGCGCAATACTACGGCCGGCGCGATCAGCGTCGTCACCCGCGGACCCAGCTTTTCCCCGGAAGGCACCGCCGACCTCAGTCTCGGCAACTATGGTTACTTACAGGCTCGCGGCTCGCTCTCGGGCCCCCTCGTCGACAAGGTGCTGGCGGCGCGCGTCTCCTTCGAGGCGCAGACCCGCGATGGCTTCTTGTACAGCACCAATCTGCTGGATTCGATCCATCGTCAAGAGAGCTTCTCGGTGCGGGGGCAGCTCCTCTTTCAACCTTTCGAAGCGCTCAAAGTGCGCCTCATTGTCGACTACTCCAAGCTGGCGCAGAGCTGCTGCACCCAGACACCTATCGGTGAGGTCAAGGCGTTCGACAACGGGACGCCATTACCTTATCCCTTTGCGACTCGCGTGGCGCAGTTCGGCTACACGCCACTGCCGTACGATCCCTCGACCCGGCTTACTGATGTCGACCGCCAACGTTTCTTTCGTGTGGGCCTGGGCGGCGGCTCGGTCCGCGCCGATTGGGACCTCGATTCCCACACGCTCACGTCGATCGCGGCCGCACGAGGTTGGAACACATCGCCTCGCAACGACAACGATGGCACGGCGCTGGATGTCTCCCGCGAAAGCAACTCGGACGACCGACAGTGGCAAGTGACAGAGGAGCTGCGCGTCGCGTCGAACGGCAAGAAGACCGTCGACCACGTCGCCGGCCTGTACTTTCTCTATCAACATCTCCCCACGTTATCGAGGCGCGACTACGGGCCGCTAGCGGGTGAGTTCTATATTGCACCTGGAACACGCGACCTGACCCCGGAACAGAGGCGCGCTGCATTGGAGGGCGCGTTCTCGCGTGCGCCGACCGTTACGAATACGCTTAGCGCCGCGGCGTTCGGGCAGCTGACCTGGCATATACTCGAGAGCCTCGATTTCACCGGAGGCGTGCGCTACACATTCGAGCGCAAGTTCGGCAACTATAAGTTGACACCGGGCAGTCGAACGGACATCTCGGAGCTGAACGAGGCCCAACTCGCGCTCCGCAACTCTCACTTCTCCGCCATTCCCTACTACGAGCTCGACAAGAGCTGGCACAGCCTGGGCGCTCTAGCGACACTGTCGCTCAAGCTCGGCGCCGATAAGCTGCTCTTCGCCACTTATTCGCGGGGATCGAAGTCGGGTGGTCTGAACTTCCGAGACTTGCCCCGGGATGCAGCTGGGAAGGTGCAACCCGAGCTGCTCATTCTCAAGCCGGAGACCGTCGATCACTATGAAGCTGGATTAAAGACGCAATGGTACGGGCGTCGCCTCACGGTGAACGTGTCCGCCTTCAGCACCGAGATTCGCGACTACCAGAACACGATCGTAGATCAGCAGGGGACGATATCCCGCTCCTACATCTCCAACGTCGGCTCGGTGCTTTCGCGCGGTATCGAGCTCGAGTTTAGAGCTCGACCCTCGAGCTGGCTCGGTCTCTACGCGGCGGGCACGTACAACATCGCGAAGTACAAGAGCTACAAGAACGCACAATGCCCTTGGGAGGACCGCGCCCCGGGTGAACCCGTAGTGTGCGACCTGAGTGGCCAGCAGCTCCCAGTCGCTCCCAGGTTCTCCGCTTCGGGAGGAGGCGACATCACGCTACCGTTGACTGCCAGGATCAACGCCTTCGTCGGTGTCGACTACAGCTACCGCTCCTCTTATACGACCAGCACCAACAACTCTCGCTATTCGCGCGTCAGCCCCGTGGGCCTGCTCAATGCTCGGCTCGGGCTCAAGGACGCAAACGGCCACTGGGAAGCCAACATTTGGAGCCAAAACGTGCTCAACAAGCTCTACTTCTGGAGCAAAGAAGTCGAGGAACAGACAGGCTTGCGGCGCGGGTTGTTAGGCGATCCACGGACCTACGGAGCGACCTTCCGCTACTACTTTGACTGACAAGTCCGCTCCGGGCCACACCACGCGAACGCGACGGGGTGTGGCTGGAGCTCCCTCATCGACGAGTCGTCATGCCTGCCGAGCCTCGTCCGGCGCAGTGTAATGCTCCGGCGCGAACCTGTGGCCTGCCTGAATGTCAACACACTCGTGTTATCTGACAGTCAAGACACATGAGCTCACAGTTCGTGCGCAACAAGTAACATCACCGCAACAACTGCTACCAAGCGCGTCCAAGGCTGTCCCGCTAGCGGTGCACGTCAACGCCTGCACGTTAACCTTGATCCGAGCGGCGTCGACGCGGTATGCGGTCTTGCTGAGGCTTATGACTGTCCTCGATAGCATACGCGCGCCGACTACCGGCGCGCTGCTCGGCGCTGCGCTTTCGCTGCTGCTCGCCTGTGCACCGGAGACCGCCCCGAGCGAAAGCACAGCGGTTTCTGCCAAGGCGACGGCGAGCGCAGCGGGCCGCTCGGGTCAGAGTGGATCGACTGTGATCGCCAACACGGCGCTGGCTGGAGCGTCGTTTCCTCGCGGCGCAGCCGGCGCTGGTGTTGGCGTCGGCGTCGCGGGGGTCGGCCAATCCGCCTCCACGACCGCGAGCACAGGGTCCCTCGCTGGCGCCGCAGCGCCGCAGAGCGCGCCTGTCAAACAGGGCCCCGCGACGGCACTCGCCAGCATCGCGCTGTTCGAGCGAGCTACCCAAGCAGGCGCTGGCACTGGGGGAAGCTTCGCCACGAGCGCAGGCAGCACGGCCGCCGCAAGCGGCATCGGAGGGCCTGGCGCGCGCGAAGCAGACCCGCGCAGACGAACCGATGAAGCGCCGGCACCGGAGCTGTGTGCGCGCGTGCAGCAGGCGGTCCAGTCGAACGGAGGAGTACCTACCACCGATCGCCGCATCCAATCGATCCTCGCAGCGTGCGCCGCCGCGCAGCAGGCGTCGGCTGGCTCGAGTGCGACCGACGGCGGCAGCAGCGGTGTCACCTCAGCCCAAGCACCGAATGGCCCAAGCCCTACTGCTGCGCTCGAAGGCACAGCCGTGTTCACACTCGCGACGGACGGTGTCGAGCTACTCATCGTGCTCGACGGCTGCCGAGATGGCGCGGCCTACCCCGTGCACATCCACGAAGGCCGCAGCTGTGCGAGCCCGCTGACGATCGGCGCGTACTGGGATCGTCCGCGCGGCGAGGACATTCCCGATCTGCGCTGCAACGGCTCACATGTCGCAGCGACTTACACGCGCTTCGACAGCGCCAGCAAACACTGGTCGCTCGGCGGAGCAGACGCCTCGAATGTGATCGGGCGCGCCTTGGTGATCAACGATCCCGCAGATCGGACACTGCCGATCGCGTGCGGCATCATCGAAGCGCCGTGAGCCTCGCGAGCTCGCATCGAATCGAGCCAACAGCGCGAGTCTGCAGCCGCGGTGTCACAGCCCGCGCTCGTGTCTTCGCCAGGCCAGCTCTCTCGAGTCAGGCGTCGTGCGTTGCACGAGCTCGAGCAGCGTCCTGGCCTCGGCGCGGTCGCGCGCGCTGACTTCGCCGAGCATGGCCGTGGTGGCCAGACGTGCGCTCCTGAGCGCGAGATCGTCCACGGCAGAGTCTTCGCGGTGGGCGATCAGCTCTCGCAAGTTGTCATGCGAAGAGCGTTGGAACGAAAACGGTGCCGTGTACTCCACCCAGGTGCGATCGTCCGTGATGAGCGGTGTGCCCTTCACGAGCTCTCTCAACACGGCGGGACGAAATGCCGCGAGCGCTGCCAGCTGCTCGGGCGTGTCGATCAAGATGCGTGTGAGGTCAGCCCTGATCGCCGGATTGGCGAAACCCGCGGCGAAGCGCGCCGCGCTCGGCAGCTCGGGCCCGGCATTGCCGATCAAAATAGCGTCCTCATTACTGTTGTACACGATGGCGTCGGGAAAGACGGCCAGGAAGCTCTGCAGCACGCCGTGCACATCTTCTCGGTTCAGTTGATAGAGTGGGAGCCAGTGCGAGACGACCCCGCCCGGCTTGAGCCGCTTGCGCACGGCCGCGAAGTAGTCCTTCGTGTACAGCGCAGACGCGCCCGCGACGTACGGGTGGATCGGATCGACGGTGATGACGTCGTACGTTTGGTCGCGAGTGAGCAGGAATGTTCGCCCGTCCTCGATGGTGATTTTGACGCGAGGATTTTCCGCGGCGTGATGGTTCAGGTCGCTGAAGGTGCGCGTTGCACCCGGCACGACCGCAGAGAGCTCGGCCACATCGACCTCGCCGTAGAGCGAGAGACAGCCGGCCGTCATGCCGCTGCCGAGTCCGACCACGAGCGAGCGCTTCACGTCTCCGTTGAGCAGTGCCGGCAAATGCCCCAACAAATACTGATTGCGCATGTCCATCACGTTATCGCTCGCCTCGGGCTTTCCGTCGACGAAGAAGGCGCGCGAGCCCCAGCGTCGTTCGACGAGCACTGTCGTGTTGGCGCCCTCGGCGGCATACAGCACCTCGGAGCCGGCGAGGCGCGTCTCGGCGCCATGCTTGATGATCAGGCGGCGATTGGTGGGAGACATCATGTGAACGCCGCCCCAAAACAACACCAAGTCGATCGGCGGCTGCAAAACCGCGATGAGCGCAGTCGTCGCCACCGGTAGGAACAGCACCACGCGTCGCGACTTGATGCTGGCATCTAGCACCGCGCAGAAGCAGAGCAGCGAGCCGACCACCGCGACTATCGCGCCTGATGCTCGCGAGCCCAGCAGCGGGATGAGAACCAAGCCGGTGCCGAGCGAGCCCAGCAATGCACCGAGCGTATTTGCCGCGTACATCATGCCTGAAGCTGCAGCCGCGCCGTGGCGTTGCGCGAGCGCTCGGATGCCAAGCGGGAGCGCCGCCCCCGACAGGATCGTCGCCGGCAAAACGAGCACCACGGACACTACGAAGGGCACACAGAACACGCGCCAAGCGGCGCGCTCCGAGAGCTCGAGCAGGTACAACGTCGGCACGATGACATCA
>Ga0190271_10002289_pt1 | contig 11520 bp, 5 predicted proteins | sample Popmic356T_FD_133747 | JGI IMG/M metagenome (GOLD analysis project Ga0190271, IMG submission 133747) | Populus adjacent soil microbial communities from riparian zone of Weber River, Utah, USA - 356 T | ecosystem: Environmental > Terrestrial > Soil > Riparian zone | place: USA: Utah | collected...
AAAGAAAGCGGACCAGCTACATCCGGACAAGCATCATCTTTATCAGCCACACCATCGCCATCTTTATCGGGACAACCGTTCAGCACTTTAGGACCCGCAACTGCAGGACAAACGTCCACATTATCATTAACTCCGTCTCCATCTGTATCAGCTGGAGGAGGTGGTGGGGGTGGTGGAGGTACTACTTTAACTGGTTTCTTTACACATTTACCCAATTCAAATACTTCAATTGAAATACGTGCAAACATATAACGACCATTGTATCCAAACTGGTTAGGACCATAAAGGAACCTGCCACGATTTGATAAGTCACGGCCGGCATTATGACCACCTGCAGTTTTATTAACGCCTAAAGCAGATGACACAGGTGCGTTATAATATGCATTAGGATCATTACGAGGATCAACAAAAACTCTATCTGGATAAACATCAAATAAATTATTCGCGCCAACTGATAAGTTCAATCCCGGACAGGCTTTATAAGTAAACACGAAGTCAGTAGTCCATTTTGGAGAAAATGTTTGGTCGGTACCGAGACCCACATCGTTCCAATAAAAGCCATTAGAGGAATTACGAGAAGCTGGATCCGTTGCATTTAATTGGGTTACTTCTCCGAAACGAACGGTACGAAGCATGAAATTGATTTTACGTAAATCATAAATGAACGTAAAATTAATTTTGGATTGAGGTTGACCCACTTCAATACGAGCGCGCTGTTGGCGATCGAACAATGCTGTTTTCAAATCATTCGCCGGGTTTTTAGAATCATCGCCCTCACTGGGGTTATTTGCAGGATCGTCGATAACAGAATTGGTGTTAATAGGACCGACCACCGAATTATGGTTATAATTACCAGCAATAGATAAAGTCGCATTACCGGCTCCTAAACGAAACCGTTGTGTAAGTACCACATCCACCCCTTTCGTTTCTGTATTAATGGCATTGGTCCAAAATTGAAGAGCATTGATAGTGGGATCAACTCCATTAGCATTAAGGATATTATTAACAAGAGGATTGCTGCGATTGAATTGAGAAGAGAGAACGATACGATCGTCGATCCGGATAAAATATCCGTCAACAGTGAAATTGAAATTGTTGCTGATTCTTCCAACAAAACCCGCTGATAAACTCTTCGAAGTTTCAGGAGACAATGCACCGATACCGAATGCATCGGTTACAATCGGGTTGTAATTGTTTGCAGTCAATGCCTGGGAAGGTAGTCCATTTACAAACTGCGTGGAAGTATTCTGGAAATAACGTTGGTGCAATGAAGGTGCCCGGAAACCAGAACTTACTGAAGCACGTATTGCCATCTTATCATTGAAATCGTAGCGGCTAGCCACCTTACCACTTAAATTATCATAGTTGAAACCAAGTTCATCATAGGTTTCATATCGTAGTGCCCCGCCTAATACAAATTTATGGGTACGATATTCAACGTCGCCATAGAACGCATAGATTTTGCGGGTGGCTTTCACGGCATCGGTTGGTTGAAAACCAGGAAACACTTGCGCTCCGGAAACGGCAGTACCAGGGCTGAAAGTAAAATAAGAACCAGTACCTGGATAAGGAGGTATTGGATCTGGTTGAAACTGACGGCCGCCGTTAATATAGGAGTTTGCTTCTCCATCCGCGATGGCGAATTTTTCGTAACGGTATTCACCACCAAAGGCAATGTTTAATGAACGTGTTGCACTGAGGTCGATTTTTCTTCCGAGATCTACATTAATAGTATTCTGAAGGAATTCAAGAGAACCGGCGTAAAACTTGGTTTGCACATTGTTTGTAGCAGGTAGTGACGAGTTGCCGGTATGCTCAATATCATAACGAAGTGTATTGGTTCCGCGGGTATCGCTAACATCAAGATCCCATTCACCAATATCAAATTTTAATCCGGCAATAATTGAATAATCGATCAATCGCGTATGTATCTCCGGAAGGAACCCGTCATAATAAAATCGTTGCCCACTTGCCAATACAGGTTGCTGGCTCCAGGAGTTGGGATTGCGGCTGAATCCGCTAGACTGTCCATTACGCTCCGAATAGCCAACCGTAGTATAAATAGACATGCTCTTGGTAAGGGGCGCACCAGCATTTACAAATAAACCGGTATTGGTATTAGAAGAGTTACCCGCAACAATATTACGTCGACTGTATTTTCTATTAGCTTCATCAGATCTGTCGAGATCCATCAACCACCGATAATAATCGTTCGCGGTTACGCCGGGGGGAATTGCCGCAGTACCAGGCAGACCACCACCGTTACCATTATAAATAAGGGGTATGTTATCAAACCCACTTCTGTTGGTATTCTCTCTTTTCAACCATTGTCCGCTAGCATTTATATAGGCTCCGTTTTTCCAACCCCATCCACCACTGAAATCAAGTTGGCCATTCGCACCGTCTTGAATATTCTCTCCACCTCCATAAGGCATATTGGTAAAGTTCTGTCCAATCGTACCAGATATATTCAATCCTTTATAAGTCTTCTTCAATACAACGTTAATAACGCCTGCAATGGCGTCGGACCCATATTGCGCAGCTGCACCATCACGCAATACTTCAATACGTTCAATCGCAGCCACAGGAATAGCGTTCATATCGGTTCCTACCGAACCCCGACCTATTGTTCCATTGATATTAACAAGCGCTGAATTATGACGTCTTTTACCATTCAATAATACCAATGTTTGATCAGGACCTAATCCGCGCAAACCTGCCGGATCAATATGATCGGTTCCATCCGAAATAGTTTGACGGGCCGATTGAAAAGAAGGGGCTGTATAACTCAACATTTGGGAAAGATCAGCCTGCGCAAATTGCTTTACTTCCCGGGCGTTTATTACATCCACCGGAACTACAGTAGTCAGTTTACTGCGTGGCTGACGCGAACGGGAACCAACTACCACCACATCAGTCAGATCAGAACCAACAATTAAACTGGCGTTTTGCTCAACTGTTGAACCCGCAGCAACTACTACCTGGTACCTCATTGGCGAAGCTCCCACATAGGATATCACGAGTGTATATGAACCGGGACTAATTCTAATTAAGTAATTACCTGAAACATCGGTTACTGTACCAGCACGCTGGCCGTCTATGGTAACTGTTGCACTATTCAACGGGTTACCAGCTGTATCTTTTACATTTCCCCTGATAGTGCCGGTAGTTTGAGCGAAGGTCCATTGGAAAGAGAGCATAATAAGTGCAAAGAAACCTGCTCTACGTAGCGTGTAGATGAATTTTCTCATAAGCTGACTCTGTTTGGTTTGATTTTTTGCGGCCCACAGAAATATTGGATAGATGGAAAGATAGAATATTTTCTCAAATCGTCTTTAAAAATAAGCAATTTAGTAGTAACCAAACAAAGCGCATCTGTAATTTTAGTTCCTTAATTTTAGCCTTTATTTTTTCAATACAACTGCATGAAACCGATTCGAATATTTCTAATCATCGCAATACTGGTACAACTATCCTGTAAAACAAAAAAACCGGTTGTTGGAGGCGCTGTTCTGAATCCTTTTCAATACAGCATCAACAAAACAGTAGAAGCTAGAAATGGAGCCGTGGTATCTGCCCATCCCCTGGCCAGTTTGGTAGGCCTTGAAATACTCAAGAAAGGAGGAAACGCCATTGATGCATCTATTGCTACTCAACTCGCATTGGCGGTTGTTTACCCAGGCGCGGGTAACCTTGGAGGTGGGGGATTTATGGTGGCCACTTTATCCAACGGTAAAAATATCACACTTGATTACAGGGAAAAGGCACCAGGTAAAGCACATCGGGATATGTATCTCGACGAAAAAGGTGAACCTAAAACCCAACTTAGTTTAAACGGACATCTTGCCGCAGGTGTTCCAGGCACGATCGCCGGATTATTTTCGGCTCATCAATTCGCCAAACTTCCTTTTACTGTTTTGATTCAACCGGCAATCGATCTTGCTGAAAATGGGTTTGTAATTACGGAAGCCGAAGCAAGAAGTTTGAATTTTACAAAAACCGAATTCATCAATCTGAATACGATCAGCCCGGTTTTTGTTAAACCCACCCCGTGGAAAGCAGGTGATACGCTGATTCAAAAGGACCTGGCCAAAACGTTGACACGTATCCGCGACAATGGTAAGAAGGGATTTTATGAAGGAGAAACCGCGCGCCTGATTATAGAAGAAATGCAAAGAGGGAACGGAATCATCAGTCTTGAGGACCTGAAGAATTATGAAGCTAAGTTAAGAGAGCCTGTGGTTTTTGATTATAAAGGCTACAGCATTGTTACGATGCCTTTGCCAAGTAGCGGCGGCATCCTTCTCCCACAAATGATGAAGATGATCCAGGATAAGCCAATAAAAGAATACGGATTCCAAAGTACCAGCGCGGTACAATTAATGATTGAGGTAGAACGCAGGGCTTATGCCGACCGGGCAAAATGGCTGGGTGATGTAGATTTTTATAAAGTACCGGTGAAGAAATTAATCAGTGATGAATATGCTAAAGACCGGATGAAAGATTATGACGCAACCAAAGCTGGTAATAGCAAAGAAGTGCAAGCAGGCACTATTGCTGAGAGTGAAGAAACAACGCATCTGAGCGTTTATGATAAAGAAGGTAATGCAGTAGCGGTAACTACTACCCTTAATGGTGGTTATGGAAGCCGGACCGTGGTAGGCGGTGCCGGCTTTTTATTGAATAATGAAATGGATGATTTCAGTGTAAAACCCGGAGTGCCTAATATGTATGGTGCCGTTGGGGCCGATGCCAATGCAGTTGCACCGGGTAAGAGGATGCTAAGTTCTATGACTCCCACCATCGTTCTAAAAGACAATAAACCTTACCTGGTAGTAGGTACGCCCGGAGGTACAACTATCACCACTTCCGTATTTCAAACACTTGTAAATTTCCTTGAGTTTGATATGAGCACATTTGACGCGGTGAATAAACCAAAGTTTCATCACCAATGGTTACCCGATTTAATTTATATAGAAACCGGCTTCCCCCCGCAGGTGCGTGCCGACCTGGAGAAAATGGGATATAAAATCAGCCAACGCGGGCAAATAGGAAGAACAGAAGTGATTCGGATTTTTCCCGATGGAAAAATTGAAGCAGTGGCGGATAATAGAGGGGATGATAGTGCAGCAGGATGGTAATGATATTAAGAACCAAGATGCCAAGAACCAAAGAATAAAGGCAAAAGAAAACCAAGAATCAAAAAAGGAAAACAAATAAATCTAAAATTTCAAAGGGTCGCCGAAATATCGGAGACCCTTTGAAATTTTAGATTTTGTATTCTTAATTTGGTATTTGTATTCTTTGTATTCTTTCTTTGGTTCTTGGCATCTTGGCTTCTTGGTTCTTTGTATTTAGCCCTAGAATCGGAAACCGACTGTAAGTTGCACACCAGTATTACGAATCGATTCCCCCGCCGCTGCATCTTTCTGAACATCATTCAACGAAAACTGGTAACGGGCACCAATCAAAAAACTCTTCGCGGAGCCGAGTGAATATTCTACTCCGACAATACCGCCGAAATCAGCAGAACTATACGAGTCTTCAACATCTTCTTCCATTCCAAACTCTGATTTGGATTTACCACTTAATAATAAACTGAACTGGGGCCCAGCAGATAAACCGAGTCGATTCAATTGCATTTTCAATAACAATGGCAATGATAAATAATCAAGCTTGACAACCGTTTGGTTTTTCTCGCCACCCATTCTGTTATAGGCCAGTTCGGGCTGAAATATGAATCGTTCGCCGAGCCATATCTCTCTGAATATTCCAATAGTAAAGCCGGGTCGGAAATCTGAATAGCTATATTCACCATCTTCTTCTATCCGCTGTGCAAAATAATTCGCACCCGCCTTGAAACCAGTACGATTCTTTCCCTTGCTCTTTTCCTGGGCAAGTACAGCCAATGAACAGATCATGAAGAGCACAGAAAGGAGTGAAACTTTTCTCATGTGCAGGGGTTTTTGGTTTTGGTAAATCTTTAAAATGTTCTGTGGGTAAAAATAATGGTTATGATGCAAAAACGAAATTTTTTTAGACCCGGGAGCCACTTCGTTGGATTGCGGAAAGACGGGAATGGATTATGCCAACTGAAAACGTGTTCCCGATTATATTTAAAATTGGCCAAATATCAATCTCTTTGAATCTACCGTGAATTTAACAGTATGATTCTAACTTTGTATCTCAACTATTACCTATGTCACAATTAGCTGGGGGCGATTATTTAATTACCGTTATCAAAAGGTTCAAGTATTACAAAGGGCTGGCGGAAAAAACCTTTGAACAATTGAGTGAAGCCGAATTGCATTATACTCCCGGTCCGGAGTCTAATAGCATTGCTGTGATCGTCCAGCATATGGCAGGCAATATGCTCAGCCGTTGGACCAATTTCCTAACGGAGGACGGCGAGAAAACCTGGCGCAACCGGGATGAAGAATTTGAAACCCTCCCTTTCAGTAAGGAGCAACTGCTGAAAATATGGGACGATGGATGGCAGTGTTTTTTAAAAACATTAGATTCTTTATCGGAAGCAGATCTCGCAAAAACAGTTTCAATCCGTGGAGAATCACTCAGTGCAATAGACGCAATCAATCGTCAACTGGCCCATTACCCTTACCATATCGGACAGATCGTTTATATTGGGCGAATGCTGAAGAAAAAAGATTGGATAAACTTATCTATTGAACGCGGTCAATCGCAACAATATAATCAGTCGGAGGGATTGAAGGATCCGGCGAATAAGTAACGCCGCTAGCTGTTCGCTGTTCGCCTCTCGTATCACCCTTAAATGGTTACTTCAAAAATCCGCCTTTACTTAACTGGATTAAGCGTGTGGCGGATAGCTGCATCTAACTTCTACAGACTCCTTCTAACAATATCTTATGGATAGCGCAGTCACCCCTGCCCTCTTCCGCAACTTCCATCAATCTTTTTTTTACCATTTGCAGTTCTTCGATTTTTTTATCGATCCTGGTAATTTTGCGTTGTACATATTTCTTTCCCCGCTGAGGTTCCAATGCTCCTTCTTCAAACAAAATGAACATATTCCGGGTTTCCTCCAGCGTGAAACCATAACCCTTAATTTTTTTAATAGCGAGCAAACGCTTTAATATGCCATCCGGGTATTCCTTATAGCTGTTTTCCCTTCGACTATCTTCTGCTACCTCGATCAATCTCAATTTTTCATAGAAACGAATGGTATCGCGGGTAAAACCCGATTTGCGGGATAATTCTCCTATCAACATAAAAATATTTTTTAATAAAAGCGTTACAGTGGACTATACTCCAGCCCTTATGTTTGCTCATTAAATTTACAACACATGGAAAAATTGCTGCAAAGTTATTATACTATCCGTTTCCCTGATTGTGATCCTTTCGGGCACTTGAATAATTCACGCTATATCGATTACATGCTGAATGCGCGGGAAGATCACTTGAAAGATTTTTACCAGATGAGTCTTGATAAATTTTACAAAGAAGGTCTTGGCTGGATGGTAAACACTCACCAGATATTTTTTATTCGTCCTGCTGTTTACAATGAAAGAGTAGCCATCCAATCCTGCCTGATTGATGCGGGAGAATCACATTTGTTGGTTGAAATGACCCTTTGGGATGAAACACTTAAAACATGTAAGGCTATTTTATGGACAAAATTTGTGCATGTGAACCTGAAAACCGGAAGGAAAGAAAAGCATGAGGCGGCGTTTTCGGATTTTGTAAAATCGGTTTTAGTTGATGGAGTTGATCTGGAAGGAGGGCCTCAAAAACGACCTCTGGTTCTATCTAATTTTCAACCCAAAGTATAATGGCTTTCATGACAATCTAAAAGTCTCCTTTTCCCAATTAGCTGTTAAAAAAACCATTCAAAATCAGCTTTATAGGAAATCCAACGCCAAAAACTGGAAAAACAATGGTAATTTTTATGTTTTTATCCAGTACAATGCATCTATTCCTCATAGAATCAGGTGCTTGGTATTGTATTTGCACAACAAACCTGATTACTTAATTTTACAGTTAACACCCCTTTTTTCTGAAAAAATTCTGGAAAATAAGCCGTACTGTTTTGCTTGTGCTGATTGCGCTGATCATAATTATTTGGTTGGCTGTCCAAACTTCGCCTGTACAAAACTGGTTGGCCAGAAGAATTACCAAGACACTTTCAGAAAATCTCAACACAACTGTCCGGATCCAAAAAGTTGATTTCAGCTTCTTCAATAAAATGCATCTCGAAGGAACGCTGATTCTCGACCGCCAAAAAGATACTTTATTATATGCCGGCGATTTACAAGTAAATATTACTGACTGGTTCTTTCTGAAAGACAATATCTCCCTTAATTATATTGGATTAAAAGACGCAACCATCCATGTAAATCGAACCGATTCTATTTGGAACTACGCATTCATCATCGATTATTTTAGCGGCCCCCAAAAAACAGAACCATCAAAACCTATTCAAATTGATCTGAAAAAGTTAGAGATGGATAATATCCATATCGTTCAAAAAGATGGGTGGCGCGGAGAAGATCAGGAAATTCAGTTTACTCGTTTAAAAGTTGAAGCCGACCAATTTGACCTGATTAAGAAAAAGATTCATATTCGTTCTGTCGATCTGGATGAACCTCGTTTTTTTATGACCGCTTACAAAGGAAACAGACCGCCCAGACCGCAAGGTGCATCAAAAAAAACGGAACGGATAAAAAACGATCCTAATCATTTACGATGGAACCGCGGCAACTGGAGCATTCTTATCGACGAAGTTTCTATTGACAAGGGGGCGTTCAAAACAACCCGGGAAGGGGACCTTCCTACTGATCATTACTTTAGTGGTAACAATATCTATTTCTTCGATATAAATGGCTTGTTTAAAGATGTACAATTCCTGAACGATTCAATATTTATTAAGACCTCTCTCACTACAAAAGAAAGAAGTGGACTGGAAGTTACTCAGTTAAAAGCCGACGTTAAGTTTCATCCCGAGGCCATGGAATTCGCAAACCTTGATCTGCGTACGCCCGGCAGCCGCCTGCATAACTTTTTTGCACTCCGTTACAATTCTTTTGATGACCTGGGAGATTTTATTTCACAGGTTACACTGGATGGAAATTTTGACAAGGCCCAACTCAGCAGCGATGATATTGCCTATTTCGCTCCCGATTTAAAAGATCTGAAGAAATCTATTAAAATTGATGGGAGGATCAGAGGTACTGTCGATGATCTTCAAGCAAAGAACCTGGTAATAGAAGCTGGCAATAATACCTACTTAAAAGGCGATATCCGAATTACCGGATTGCCCGACATTGATAAAACATATATCGATTTTGACGCCAATACTTTCCGAACAACGTACAATGATGTAATCGCCATCGTCCCACAGGTAAAAAAGATTAAACAACCCCGTCTTGATTTATTGCAATACATCCGCTTCACGGGAAATTTTACCGGCTTCATCAACGACTTTGTAACATACGGTACAATAGAAACCAACCTTGGAACGGTCGTAAGCGACGTGAATATGAAATTTCCATCGAAAGGAAATACGAGCTATTCAGGCAATATTCAAACGCGGGATTTCGAACTGGGTCGTTTTATTGAAACGCCGGATATCGGAAAAATTAGTTTCAAGGGAAAGATCAATGGAAACGGTCTGCAAGCCAGTACCCTGGCCGCAGTATTGGATGGAAATGTAGAGAATATAGAAGTCAAAAACTATACATACCAGAATATCTCTGTGAAAGGAACCATCGCTAAAAAATTGTTTAACGGAGAACTCATATCAAACGATCCCAACCTGGATGCACAGCTGAATGGTCTGGTTGACTTCAGTAAAGAAATACCAAAGTTCGATTTTAATGCGAGTATTTCAAAAGCGGATTTGAAAAAAGTCAATCTCACGAAAGACAATATTGAATTCGCCGGAAAATTCCGGTTTGATTTCAGCGGCGATAACATCGATAATTTTATGGGTACTGCCCGTATTTACGAAGCCAATCTATTGCATAATGGTAATCGAATAGCGTTCGATTCATTATATGTAGAATCAAGAGTGGAAGACAGCAGTAAGGCAATTACGATTGTGAGCAATGAATTTGACGCTGCTCTTGCAGGAGAATTCAGTATAAATGAACTGCCTGCAACCTTTCAAACTTTCTTAAACAAGTATTTCCCCAGTTATATCAAAGCTTCCCGCAGCATTCCGAAGAATCAAAACTTCAGTTTTGTTATTTCCACCAAGAACATACAGGATTATATGGATCTGCTGGGAACGGATTTGCACGGGTTCAATAACAGTACAATTACCGGCCGTATCAATAACAACGAAAACCTGCTCGATCTGAATGCGGAGATTCCGCAATTTTCTTATAAAAACATTTCGCTGTATAATTTAATGCTGAAAGGTTCGGGAGATATGAGCAAGCTAACGGTAGAATCGAATATTGGAGATGTATATATTAATGATAGCCTTCATTTTCCGGGTACTTCCATCCGCGTCAATTCAGCGAATGACACATCGGATATTCGAATCACCACCAGTGCTAACCAAACGCTTAACTCCGCCAACCTTTCCGCTAAAGTAAATACCCGTCGCAATGGCGTAAGTATTGTATTTAATGAGTCGAATTTTGATATCAATGGAAAGAACTGGACCATTGATAAGAATGGCGAATTGGTTTTGAGTAAGGAACTGGTAGCGGCCGATGGACTGAGAATCTATAACGAACAGCAGGAGATCCGAATCACCAGTCAACCATCGGATATCGGTAATACAAATGATATAAAAGTTGAACTACAGAAAATAAATATTGGCGACTTCGCACCTTATGTAGTAACCAGTAACCGGCTCGAGGGTCTGCTAAGCGGTACCGTTGATATTATTGATCCCTTCGGCAAATTACAGGTAGATGTAAAAGCGGATGCTGATCAATTCCGATTGGATGACGATTCGTTAGGAAAAATTCAATTGACTGCGAATTATAATCAACGTACAGGTGCTGTAAATTTTGGTGCCATTTCCGATAACCAGGATTATCGCTTTGACCTCAAAGGAGTTTACAATATTCTCGATAGTACGAGTGATAAACAATTGGATATTGTCGCCGATCTCGACAATACAAAAATCGACTTACTGGAAAAATATCTGTCTTCGATATTCACCGATCTAACAGGTTTTGCAACCGGTAAACTACAAATTGTCGGACCTCCCAATGAATTAAAATACTTAGGAAAAATTTCATTAAACCAAGGAAAATTAAAAGTAGGCTTTACAAATGTTGAATATATAATTCCTGAGGCGAATTTCAATTTCAAGGAAGACATGATTGACTTCGGATCGTTTACCCTAAAAGACACCATTGGTAACACAGGGTTGGTATCCCGCGGTAAACTGAGGCACAGTTCATTTCGTGAAATGGATTTTGATTTCGCTCTCAACACTAATAAATTATTGGTGTTAAACACAAACAGTTTGCGTACAGACCCTTTTTATGGAAAAGTAATCGCGAAAACAAACCTTACTTTTTC
>Ga0190271_10002290_pt1 | contig 11518 bp, 14 predicted proteins | sample Popmic356T_FD_133747 | JGI IMG/M metagenome (GOLD analysis project Ga0190271, IMG submission 133747) | Populus adjacent soil microbial communities from riparian zone of Weber River, Utah, USA - 356 T | ecosystem: Environmental > Terrestrial > Soil > Riparian zone | place: USA: Utah | collected...
CGGGAATATCCCTCCGGGGCTATTTTTAGGGGTGCGGCGATGAAAAGGGGGGGCAGGGTTCGCGAGGCATCCTCCCCCCTCCTAGTTCAAGGCTTTTCCACCTTCTTATAGATGCCAAGCACATTCTCTTTTACTATCTCGTCAATTGCATTATTAATTGCAACTGTTTGATCTGGCTCTGACATGTCATCAGAGGTACGAACGATTCTTCCTAGAAATTCTACTGAATTGTACCCAGATCCCACGTCAAACGCGTACCACTTCTCAAATTCAGTGAAGGGATTGAAAGGATTGTCCACTGTTGTCAACATGTAATCAGCCATGGCCTATCCTTTCTGGATACTGGTCTTCAAAGTAGTGAGGCTAACTCCTAAAGCATCAGCTACTTCTGATTGTGTGTAGCCTGAAGCAAGCATAGCCATAGCTCTTTGTTGTTTGACTGATGTCATTAGTGTAACAGTTCTAGGTGTTGCTAACTCTTTGACTCGATCTAGATCTGCATTGTCTAGGATCTGCATTAGCTTGTTGTTACTAATAGCACCAGCCTGTATGGCCTGCCATTCTGAATCAGTTAGTACTATCTGTTGCTTCTTAGCTTGGGTTCTAGTACGGGCTTCATCTAAAGCCTGTGCTTTAACCTTCTTCAACTCAGCTGCTTCCATGTTCGGACTATCTTTCTTCTTAGCTGAGATAGTGGTGTTGGCTATTAGCTGGGCCTGCCGTTCAAGAGGCCGGTTCTTTAGGGCCACGTTCAGCTTCGCATCTAGTGATGCTACCTCAGTAGAGTAGGCGGCTTTAGCAGAAGGTGAGTAAGGACGGGGGGTAATTTGTAGACTTTCTTTCCTTGCTCTATTAGCAAGGGCCTTTAGTCTATTAGAATGGTTCGCATACACCGTCTCAATGACAGTACCAGAGGACAGTGTATGGGCGTCTTCTACTTCTGCCAACTTCTTAGAACGTTGGGTCTTTACTACTGTCCGCCCTTTAGCATCTACATAAGATTTGCCGGATTCTATATAGACCTTCTGACCTGTCTCAGGGTCAATCCTAAATCGAAGTGTTCTAGCAGGGACATCTATCCTTGATTTCGCCCTAGAGATCAAGGTGGATGCGCCAAGACCAGAAGTGCCCTCAGTTGTTTGATATTTTCGTTTCAGATCGGCAATGTTATTAACCTTAGCCGATTCCTTATGATTCAACTCATGCTTAGCTGCATCAATCACAACCATGGAATGCCGAACAGCACGGGCTAATTCTTCATGGGATGCACCACGAATGTTCATATCCGTAATCAGATTCGAAATGATACCCATCTGAGTTTGTTTCATTGGTTCCGACATTACCGACATACCCTCATATTTAGGGTAAGCGGAAAGGGGATCAAAATTCTTAAGCCCTTCTAAAGCAGGCGCCGTTTGAATTCGTCGATCTCTATTCGGAATAACCAAAACGGTATCGCCATCGAAATCAGCACCAGACAATCTTTGAGCAACCTTGCTATTAATCCCAATCGCATCTGTAGCCCGACCAATTGCAGATTTGGCTTGAGGATGATTGTTATTCACTGTCAATTCAGGAATCTCAAACTTACCGCCATGAGGGTGGCGAATCAGAACAACCTGCTCACCATTTCGATAATTGGGAGCATAAACCTCATTATCCTTCAATGAATTGATTGGAAGAATAACATGGCTTGCTTGACGAGGAAGCGCAGCGGCTTTCAAATGAACGGACGCAGCATCTGCCGAATCCGAAAAACCCTCAAGTAGCTTCTTCTTTACCGTCGGATTTGTCAAAGCCATAATACCTTCAAATTCTTGCTGACGTCTTTCATAAGTCATATTCAACTGCGTTTCTGCAAGGGCGGGGCTTTGTTTTGACAATATCTGGGAGGAGATACTTCGAGACCATTTATCCCAGTTGCCCTCTTCGTTAACAATATTCATTGCTGAGGTAACGCGCTCTTTGCCGGAAGCAGGATCTCGTTCTACAATCTGACGAACGATTGATCCGAATGGGTTGTCAGCATCTTCTTTCAAAGGCTTCATTGCGTCAAGTTTATTGCCCGTGTTTGACTTGACAGTGTTGAACACCAGATCTACACCGGGAGGCAAGTCTTCCTTATACATTGCCATGCCCTTGAGATAATGCGTTCCGTTGACAGCGATTCGAACTTGTGCATAACGAGATCCACCAAGCGAAACATCATTCACACCGGGTCGAACATAAATTACACCATCTGCATCTCCACCACCATCTTCAGCATAACGAACGGCAATACGCTTTGAATTGACGGAGAGCGGAGTCTGCAAACCCAAGAACGATCTGCCGCCATCCTCGGTGAATTCTGCAATTTGTTGAATCTTATCCTTGTTCGTAACGATATCGCGATAGGTTGTTCCTGGGGGAGCAAGAACCTTGATGATCGTCTTGAATTGCGTACCGATCTTTTCTTCTTGAACATTATGAAGCTCGTAGCCTTTATCACGAAGAATAGCAATAGCCGTGTCTAGCCTTGTTCTACTCACACCAACATGATTCTCAACACCGCTGCCCACATCAATATAACCTTTGCGGTCAACCTGATCTTGAAGCATGTTGGCAGTAGTTTGTAGGATATCAGCTTTATCCTGTTCGCCCGGCTTGAGAAGAGCACGAACCGAAGACTCATTTATGCCCATACGCTCACCGATAGCTCGGTTTGAATATGCCTTATCTTTAAGACTTTGTGCCATACGAATGTCGGCTTGCTTCTGCTCGTTCTTTGCGATAGACTTCTGAGCTCTCAGCTCCGTAGTAGTAAGACCTAACCCTGCCGCAATCTCTGTCTCTTTGAGACCCTTCTTACGGAGAGCCTCCACGTGATCCAGAAAAGATTTGTTACCTTGATTCTCGTCGCCACCTGATCCCCAAGGATAACGGCCAGATTTGCGTGGAGTGCCGTAATGAACAAGCTCTTCTTCGATAACGATCATAACGACGCCTCCATTCGAATAGCCTCGATACGCTTATCAAAAGTGATAATCTTATCCATGATATGGGTTAGTAGATCAGGGTCTGCATCAAAAATCTGAACATCATCGTGTTGATAGATCCGAAGTTCAATATCAATGTCGAACGGCTTCATTCTATACTCTAAACAGAAAAGAGCAGCATAGACTTCCAACTGTCGTTCTGATACCGGAGTTACCCCTGTCTTCAAATCATGAATACGAAGCGTGTTCTTCCGAAAACAAATAGCATCTGCAGTACCAAAACAATTATCGGAATAATAGAGAATCTGTTCCGTTTTCATACGGTAGCCGATAGCATCGTTGACATAGAGATGCAGAGTCTTTTGAGTTCGAGGAAGCTTTACACCCAACCTAATAGCTTCATGGGCAAACGCATGCAGTTCCGTACCCCTTTGTGCGGCCAGTGCGGCTAAGTACACTCGATCAAGTTTGAGATCATCATAGTTAGTCCAATGATACTTACTCGCACTTAGGAACGCATGTCTATCTCGTAACTGAGAATGTGTGTTGAAGATCATCTAAAACCTCGTCCTCATTCTCAGGATAGATAAATGAAGCGTAGGACATCTCATTCATCGTATCAATGTAATATCCTTGGTTAGGGGTGACGGGGGCGTCCTTGGATCTCTTGACTTCAAGTGCGGCCCAACGATCGTTATATAAAATTAAAAGATCAGGCATGCCTTGCCGGTAGGACGAGTCATTCTTTAGGACGATACAATCTGGAAAAAGTTTATGCAGGTCTTGTATCAGTCTTGCTTGGTATGTTCGTTCCCACATACAGCCTCCTAAAAAAACCCATCCTATTCCTTCTATTATATGCCATGTATTCTACACTGGTTAGTATGTATTTTTCATAGGTTCAAATCGGAACATATATGGAAAGGTGAACGTCCCGTTGAAAATCGCCATACAGATGTCTCGCTCCAATATTCCATACACCGTAGCACATTCTGCAGGGTGATGGAAGACCTCTCCAGTCTCAATCAATCTAAAAGAAAGCCGCCATTGATCATTAAGAGTACTCAGTCTTTCTTGATGAAACTTAATGGCAAACCATCGAGGTCTCCACATCAGATTATCAACTCGACAACACGCCCTGTCCCCGTTGAGTTGGATTGGGGTATCGAAACTTTCGAACTCTGGCGGAGGAAGCCAAGCTTCCGCTACCAACGGCGGAACCGCTCGACAATATTGAGCTCCATCTTGAACCATCCATACTACCGGAACACCTTGTGATCGGAGCCCTTGCTTCAAGATTCGACCGTTCGAAATCTTCATGACTTGTCCAAACGTACTCACTCTGTAGTCTGGAAATTCCTTGATCATTCTCCATAGTTCAAGCATGAAAAACTCCTCGAAAAAAGCATCTGCCATTGCCAAGATTTTTTCAAAATACCTAATGGATTTTTTTAAGTTAGTATGTATTATAAAACATACTAAGTTGAAAAAATCTAGCTCCTTTTTCAAGAAAATCTTGGCAATGGCATACCCCCCAAAATGTGTAACAGGTGTTAACAAATGTCCTATTTTGTCCTGATATTTTGACTCTACTTTTCAAGATCAATCTGCCATTTTTGAAACCGTTTTTCGTTGAAGTTTTTTTTGGCCGATAATGATCTTGAAATTTCGACGTCAATTTTTGCGTCCGAAATAAGTTTGTAAAAAAACAGTTTCAAAAATGGCAGATTTAGCCTGTCAATCCGTCCATGAGCTTGATGAAAAAGCTTGTAAGAATAGGTCAAAGAATAGAACACCATGGCGTCAGTTTCGGTGCAATTCCACCCCTCGGCACCAGCCATGTATTGCACAAGATATAACCAACGATCAGTATCAGGAATAGCTTGGTGAAGGTGGCCGTTCCACTCCGCCGTCGTAATGGAACTGGCAAGTGATCTCAGGGCCATCAGCTCGTAATCGAAGTTGTAGAAAACAATGAGCTTTGGATGTCGTTCCATCAATTGTTGTATCGCCCTTATTCTCGATGAGGACGAGTTGACAACTTTCCTCATCACCAAGAAGAGCTCGGCGACATCCCTTAGGGGACGCTCTTCGTACACGTGCCATCTGTCCTTCACCACTTTCTGTAGCAAGTCTTTGTCATGCTCTACCAAGACATCTATGTACTCTCGCTCAATGTCATGCTTGTAGGGCATCTCCACAAGGATCTGGTTCTTCTGCTTCAAGAGCCTTCCTACATTGATATACCTCTGAACCTTGGGGAACTTTGTGTAAGCGCTGAAGATGACATGCTCTCGTAAGAACTCGGTTCTGTTTCGATAGAACCCGTTAGCGATAAACACAGGGATGTAATCAAGCCAAGTATCGCCAGGAGTAGCAGATAGAAGTATCCAGCGGTTCTGCTTAGATATGCGGAGGTAACTGCGTACCCAAGTACCGCTCCCCACAAGACGCTGTTCGTCAAATACAAAAAAGCCATCTCTCACCTCGAGGTACTTATGAATATTATTCCAAGAATCAACAGTAAGAACACCATGCAAAGTAGAATCACGAGTCCTCCCCAACCCGATCTTAGTTGCTTCACTCTCCCAATCCAGAGAGTCTCTTTTCTTGGCTGTCGTGATGACATAGATATCCTTAGGCGATTCGTTCCTGCGATAGTATTCAATAGCGACTCTTGACTTACCAGTTCCTACGCCACCCCAAAGAATAGCGCCGTTATGCAACTCAGTTATTGCCTTCTTCTGATGGGGGTATAAATCCATGATCCTCCTAAAGAAAAACCATAACCCTTGTGGGGTCAGAGGGTTTTTGAGTCACTACTCCATTTGGTTGACTTTCTCCACGATCCTCTCAATTCCGTCATGAAGCTGGAGCTGGCTCTCCAAGAGCTTCCTGATCACTGCGGCGTGAGCATGTATGGTATTCTCCGCAAGCCGCGCAGACGCCAGTTGTTCTGGGGTTTTTGCAGCAAGCATGAGAAGGTCAATAGCCTCGTCGCCTTTGGCCAAGATCTCTTGAACAACGTCCAGCAAGGGCAAGAGGTGTTCGGATGGCATGAAAATTGCCTTTCTGTTGTGGGGTTCTCATTATAAGGCGTGTTATTCATGCGAAAACCTATACCCCATGTGGGGCTAGGCTTTTAATACTACGTGAAAACAAGGTCTCCGGCCGCGACGTGCGACAGCAGCTCGTATTGACGATTCATCACTCGCAACTCACTCAATAGTGAGAGCGCAGTTCTGATGTTGTCATATCCGATTTGCTGCAAAACAGCGGTTTGGGACATAATGTCTCCTTCAAATAGGGTTCATTATAGCCCATGTAAAACATGCGAAAAAATATAGAAGATGTATATGACATCTCTCATCTTGGAATTCACAAAGATGCTCTTCTCCTCAATTCCGCAGACCTTGCAAGGGTGTTATTGGAATCTACCTAAGAGTTTCACGTATAGTACGCCTCCTATAAGTCGATTGCGTTTTCACGATTTATCTTATAGCAGTTTATACTTCTTCTAATATAGGCCATGTAAATCGTGCGAAAACCTAAACCCTTTGCAGGGAATAGGCTTCGAACCATCAACGATTGGCTTGTTCTTCTGTCACATAGCCCTCGAGCACGGCATATGCGGCCATGAGCTTAGCGATGTTGTTGCTGATCTGGACTTCGAACGGATGCTGATAAAATTCCAGCGCAACCTCTTGATGAGGCTTAGCGCGTTTTAGAGCCCATCGAAGCCTTTGCAGCTGCTCCAGCGAAAGCTCAGCGGCACGGGCTGCGACTGCTTCAGGGTCTGCGTTTGGGTCGAACATGGTGTCCTTTCTTGTAGGGTTCATTATAAGGCGTGTTATTCATGCGAAAAACGATAAGACGTGCTGAGAGGGATAGAGACCCGGTTAAGGACCCCTATCCCTCTCAAAGAACCTACGACAACTTAGCGCTCTTGTAGTACTCCTTCTCCTCCTCGGAGAGGCTCTTCCAGAACTCCATCATCTCCTTGGCATCGACCTTCTTCGCAGAAGTGGAGAAGAACTCCTTGAGCTCTGCAACCGTGTTACTCATCACTTACCTCCCGTCACAACTCTCAACGCGGCTTCATCCGACTCCTGCCAGTTCCCCTCCGATACTGGCAGCTGATCGAACGCCTTCTCAAAGGCAACATTGCTGTACACCCTGAAACCGATAGGGCTCTTCAAGACCCAGTCCCCTACGAAGGCCCTTGTCTTGGGCACAGTGACCGATCGGTGCGTGTGCACCCGGATAAACCGTCGAGGCTTATCGGGGTCAGCGACTGTCCCATCACACCAATCGGCAATCTCTTGGACATTGTCCTTGGTGACTCGCACCGCATCGACATAGAGAGGCTTGCGAGAGAATTTCTGGGTCTGCATAATTACTCCTTGTGCTTCGACGTGTAGATCTTGGCCTTCTGAGGATCGACGTTGTCCGTCAGGAGGAAATACGTCTTACCCTCGTCATACGAGAATGCTGAGCTGTTCTTCCAGTTCTGCCACATCCCATGATCATCGCTGTGGTCTTCCCATTCCGCAGGATCGTCTGTGATGGGGCTCTTCTTCCATTTCTCAATAGCCTCCAAACGAGCTTCTAGGTCATATACCGTGAGGCCCTCGGGCGGTTCACTCATACGTCCGTCCACCACGGGAGGGGACATCAGCAAGATCGGCATACTTGCGATCCAGAACATCCTCGTCAATGGTCACGAAGAGGGACTTCAGATATGCCGAGATGCCTGTCTTCCCATTGATGGCCCATTCATAGGGTCTGATGATCAGATCTGCCGTCAGAATATCCGCCCAGTCCAGGAGCTCGATCTCATCTTCTCCAAGAGGCGTCCTTCCACGAGATGTGATCATGACGATCTTGGGGGGTCGCCCTCTGAAGTTCACGGTCACAGGAAGGAACGCCTGTGTTGGCTCTCCGGGTTCTCTCTCTTTGAACCGCTTCACGTTCCAGCCGTCATCAGCCATCATCTTGGCAATAGGCTCATCCAAGATAACAGCGAAGTTTCGATCGCCCTCACGGTTGTACTGGCCTTCTGCCCCTCTGAAATTTCGTAGGATGATACGAGCATCCTCGATCACCACATTATTGTCGTTATACGCCATCATACATCCTTATAAAAAGAATAGAGCCCGTGTTAGGGGCCCTATTCGGGGTTTGATCAGCCTTGGAACAGAGTCAGAATCTTCAGTTTGATTCCAGTCTCGAGCGTTCCCTCAAGCTGCTCGGGCTTCACAATCGAATGAACGCCTTCCTGCGGGAAATCCAGGATGAAGAAGCTCAGGTGAGCCTCCTCATAAGGGATCTCCTTGTAGGTTGGGTCCAAAGACTGTACAATCTCGAACGCCTTGGGGGTATCGATCTCGAGGACCGTATATCGCTTCATCGTTTCCTTTCGATTGGCGGGCTTTCATTATAAGACGTGTATTTCATGCGAACACGTTCAGACCCCCTATGATCAGGAACAAAAATCCTCATACCTACCGAACTTCTCGATGGCCTTGACAGCGTCGTCCACAAGACTCTCGAAGTAGTTCATGTCGATTATCAACTCATTAGCATCATCCATGTTCTTGGCCTTTTCCGCCTCCAACCACAGATATCCCTTAGTCCCACTAACAGCGTAGAACTTGTCATCCTTGACACGATATAGAACGCCACCAAACGAATCAGTAACCGGGACAAAGCGTCCGGTACGTCCTACAAATTCCATATGCCCTGTTGCAAGGGGCATTGCTTTGTCATGCTCGAAGTCAAGGTACATAGCCCCCTGAGTGACGGACTTCGTCTCAAAGAGGTCGTGGAGCATGATCTCCTCGCCGCCGAACAGGGTCTTGTAGACATATGGGTGCTGGAACTGGGCACCGACCGCTGTCCATTTACCACCCTCACGAGCAATATAGACGGCATCATTCACAAGGCAGAGCTTGTCGTACGTAGCCTCATGTTCAAAGTCGTAGCCATACTTCTTCCCGAAATCCACCACGAAATCGATAATCTCAGGTGTCCCCCCGGGAATTTTAATAGAATCGGTTTTGATATGCGCTACCGTAAAGCCCTTTTCCTGTACAGCGTGCTTGAGGTCTATCATGAACAAAGCCCCCCGCTTTGCCACGATATTGTCAAGATTCCGTCGATCCCTGAACGGGTTGTCGAACTTGGCCGAGGTCAGGCCGTATACGATGTTGATAACAATCTTAAGAGCATAGGCCAATGCAGCAGAATCTTCATCACTACCAAGATACTTGGCGAGTTTGCCGTCAAGGAGGGCTTTGGCGGTCTTGTACTCCTTATGCTTAATTGCCATACGCGCTGATTTGAGCTCTTCGAACTTTCTTGTGTAAGGGCCAAAGAGGTTGAGCTCCACAATGGACGTCGGATGCATAGACGCCACGTCCAGAACGGCCACCTGCTCGTAAATGCCGGGTTCAGCATAGACATATCCACCTTCACCGGGCTCCTCATCTCGGTACGTACTTTTGCCCATATCGAAGACATAACCGGGGAACTCCTTGCTCAGGTCGGTATATACGAACCTTGCCTGTGGGTTGCGATCATCCCCGAATATGATCTTGGCAGTATGCTTCTGCGTGGTGTCATTGACCGAGAGTCCTGACAGTTCTGCAAGGATCTGCCTTGCCACGAAGTCCTGCTTACGGGCATTGAACACCGCCTCGGTTGAAAGGACATCATTCTCACAATATGAGACGACGGTGTCCCATTTGGCCTCATCCACAGCCTGATCCCAAGGATATGGGAGCTCTTGATGCCTGAGGCCAAGCTCGATCTGGAACTTCTTGAGACCCTGCTTCTTGGAGCTGAAGTCGTAGATATCCGTGTAGGAGATATCATAGGCCTCACCGAACATAGCACTGGTATTCCCCCCGATGATCTTCTGACTCAGGTTGTAGAGCTCTTCGACTTTGTATCCCATGAACCGGGCATATAGGATGTGGTTGTCGTAGCGCCGGTTGTTGAACCCCACAAGCTTGAGGTGGAAGAGGGATTCGATTTCCTGCGCTGACGGATTAACCATTTTGACAACCACTGGATCGTCTTGATACTTCCAACACACAACAAATAGATTCGGATAAACCTCAACATCGAAGAAGACCAACCTCTCATCCGTTACCGTCGCTGTGATACTAGCCCCATCCTGGGACTTGAACTTCATCTTCTGGACAACCCTCAAAGCCTGTAAAGGCTGGTTCGTACTGTTGTTCGCAAAAGATATGATGCGAGATCTCATATCAGTCACGTCGTACGCCATCCCGGAAGAATACGCATCGTCCAAGATCTTCTGGATGAAATCGATCGAGGGCTTTGTTCCCGGGTGGACCTCTTTGTTGAGGTTTCGAATGATCAGGTCACGAAGACCCTTCTCGCTCTGAATTGTCTGTGTGTGCAGCACTTTCTTCTCCTTCAGTGGGAGACCTCCGGAGAGGGTAGCAATTGGTACGTTGTTACATCTTGTGAGTCTACGACGAAGGGAACTACCTCCGCTGAATACTTTGACCTCAATTCCCTCACTATATGAGGCAGCCAGAGCGTCTCTGTCTCCGTCGTACAGATAATGTAGATGTACCCCGGCTCCGGATTGACTAAGCTCACCATAGGTGGGTGGCCATCCTGAGGCGGACTCGAGATTTTGCTCCAGACTCTTTTCACCGTCAGCATCCTTGAGATCGAAGTCGATTACAATATGGTTCTCTGGTACTTTGACGTAATGGAGCTTGGATGTGTCGAGGAACGCCAAGGTCGTCGATACATTATCCCATTTCTTGGTCGGTAACCCCGTCGATCCAGAATATTGCGCGGGTTGATCAGCATAGTTGCGATCAAAGAGAGACTGTGTTTCCTCGAGCACCAACGAAAACGTCTTATCTTGTTTGGACTCACTTTTGAATTTGGATGCCGTGAATCCGACATATACGCTCCTTACCACTTCACCGTCAATTGTAGTTCGTTCTTTGAACTCATCGAAATAGTTCCGTAACTCATCCCTAATCTTATACTGAGGAAGAATACGCTCAATCCCAGTATTAGCACAGTATTCCTTGTATAATCCGTAGGCCTGTTTAATGGTGACGAAGTCCTGCGACTTGAATATATCATAATGCGCCTCGATGAAGTTGAAGAATATGTCGGTCTGGAACATCATTTCGAGGGGGCGGTAGTTGTTATAGAAGTTCTTTCCAAGAGATCGGTAGACGTTGAGACAGTGAAACCCGATTGCACCCAACTCGAAATCAATATTGGACATGAGCGTGTGGTAATGGTTGACTGGGATTCGATTGCCCGTCGGGTGAACGTCAATGAGCCGTCGAATGATCCCAGATTTTGCATCAGATATCCTAACGGGTTGATTCGTCCCCATCAAAAGAATCGCATTCACACGAGCTGTATAACTGGGCTTGAACTTCTCATTCATCGTCATATCTTCATGGGCAATGATCGAGTTCAGCTTCGTATTGTCCTCAATCTTGGACAGATCCCCATCGTGTTGGATAGCCACCAGA
>Ga0190271_10002291_pt1 | contig 11517 bp, 11 predicted proteins | sample Popmic356T_FD_133747 | JGI IMG/M metagenome (GOLD analysis project Ga0190271, IMG submission 133747) | Populus adjacent soil microbial communities from riparian zone of Weber River, Utah, USA - 356 T | ecosystem: Environmental > Terrestrial > Soil > Riparian zone | place: USA: Utah | collected...
GCGGAGTCGCTCGCGGCGACCGCCAACCTTCGGGGAGGACACGACAACGTGACGGTGGTCCTGGCCCGCATCGAGGCCGAGGACCTGACACACGACGACGGCCCCATCGATGCAGGTGCGGTCGATCGGCGCACCGGCGATGAGGCGGTCGTATCCACCATCGGCCACAGTGACGAGGTCGACGAGTCTGTCGAGAGAGAGGGCTGAACATGGCGACCTTCACCGCCGACGTGTTCGAGAACGAGTACCTGCCGGAAGGATCCACCGAGGTGCACGCGGTGGTGTCCGTGACCTGTTCCGATGCGGGCTCGGCCGGCCAGAGCGGTGCCGGTCAGGCCGCCGAGATCATCCTGATCGACACCAGTGGTTCCATGGACATGCCCTCGGCGAAGATCGCGGCCGCCCGTCGAGCCGCCCAGGTCGCCCTCGACGAGATCACCGACGGCACCCTCTTCGCGGTCGTTGCCGGCAACACCGGCTCACAGATGATCTATCCGTTCAATCCGATGCTCGCCGTGATGGACCAGACCGTTCGGGAGGAGGCGAAGCGGGTCGTGGGTGAGATCCGCACATCGGGGGCGACGACGATCGGTTCCTGGATCAACTCCCTCCGGGAGCTCTTCCTCACCACACCCGCTGCGCAACGTCACGCCATCCTCCTGACCGACGGCAAGCAGGAGGGCGAGACCCCCGCCGAACTCGATCGCGCCGTCGAGGCCGCCAAGGGCGTGTTCCAGTGTGACTGCCGAGGGGTCGGCGACAACTGGAAGGTCGACGAGCTCCGACGGATCTCGACGGCGCTGCTCGGGACGGTCGACATCATCCCGAGCCCCGAGGCCATGGAGGCCGACTTCGAGGCGATGATCCAACGCTCCATGGGTCGGGGTGTGGCCGACGCGGGGCTGCGTGTCTGGGCGCCGGAGGGATCCGAGATCCTCTTCGTGCGCCAGGTCGCCCCCGTCGTGGAGGACCTGTCGGACCGGGCGGTCCCGGTGACCAACCTGATCCGTGAGTATCCGACCGGTGCGTGGGGTGACGAGTCCCGCGACTACCACGTCGCGGTCCGGGTCCCGGTCGCGCCGGTCGGGTCCGAACGCCTCGCCGCCCGGGTCGAAGTGGTGCTCGGTGATGAGGTTCAGTCCAAGGCACTGGTGCGTGCGATCTGGAGCGAGGACACGGACCTCACGACCCGCATCAACCCGGCCGTCGCCCACTACACCGGACAGGTGGAACTGGCCGACGCCATCCAACAGGGCCTCGCGGCACGCGACGCCGGCGACGATGACGCGGCCACCCTCCTGCTCGGCAAGGCGGCCAGATTGGCGCACGAGGGCGGCAACGAGGACACGACGCGACTTCTGCGAAAGGTCGTCGACATCGAGGACCCCGACGCCGGAACCGTGCGATTGCGCACCGATGTTGAGAAGATCGATGAGATGGCCCTCGATACCCGGAGCACGAAAACGATCCGGATCCGCAAGTCCGCCAGCCCGGCGTCGCCAGAGCCGGACAGCCCAGCACAGCCGGAGGCCGGCGAGGTGACGCCGTGAGCGCGACCGTGACCTGTCCGAACGGACACGACTCCGCTGACGCGGAGTGGTGCGACACCTGCGGAGCGCGGATCGGTTCCGTGCCGGCCCCGATCACCTCGTCGATCCCCTCGGCGGGTGCCCGCGTCGCCGCGGCGCCCGGTTCGGCGACGCCCGGTGCACCGGCGCTGAGTTGTGCCAACTGCGGCGCGGCCAGCAGCGCCGACAGCCTGTTCTGCGAGAGCTGCGGCTACGACTTCACCACCGGCCAGGTTCCCGTGGTCCCCCACGCGTCGCCCTCGGTGACCGCGGCGCAGCCCGATCCGGAGGAGGCGGCGGCTGCGGTGGACCTCGACACCGACTGGTGCATCTACGTCGAGATCGACCCCGTGTGGTACCGGCTGAAGGGCACCGATTCGGGCGCTCCCTGCCCTCCGGCGACGCGAACCGGCATCCCGGTCACGGGCCACACCGTGTTGGTCGGTCGGACCAGCCGGGACCGCCACATCACACCCGAGATCGCCCTCGACGACGATCCCGGGGTTTCCCGACGCCACGCGCAGTTCATTCAGGACGACGAGGGTCAATGGAGCGTGGTCGACCTCGGCTCCATGAACGGCACCTACATCGTGGGCCCCGACGCCCTGCCCGACGAGACGACGCCACCACTGGTCCAGGGCGAACCGATGCCCGCGACCGATGGCTCCAGCGTCTACCTCGGGGCGTGGACCCGCCTGACCCTCACCGACAACCGTCCCGAGCACCCCGAATCGCCGGCGTCGACCGAACCGACCGAAGCGAGTACCTGAGCGCTCCGGACCGTCATCGCTCGGCCGTCGCGAAGACGGCCTTGAGGTAGGCGCCCTCACGGAACCCGACCGGGTGGTCGACCGCGTGACCCGTGCGGGCCAGTTCGTGGAGCGCGACGCCTGCACCACCGGCACTTCGCAGCACCTGTTCGTGGAACGCCTCGGCGCTCACCCGTGACGAGCACGATGCCTGCACGAGCGTCCCGCCGGTTCGCACGAGTGCCAGGCCGAGGCTGGTGAGGCGCCCGTAGGCCCGAAGCGCACCCTCGACATCGGCCTGCTTCGATGCGAACGACGGAGGATCGATCACCACGATGTCGTAGCGCTCACCCTGTCGTGCCAGGCCGGCCATGACCTCGAAGGCGTCGCCCACGGTCTGGTCGGTCCGACACGCCGCGACCCGACGATCGCCGCGGTTGAGATCCAGGTTGGTCCTCAGGGCCTCGATGCTCTGCGGATTGAGATCGACGCTGCGAACCGATCGTGCGCCACCGGCCGCGGCGTGAACGGTGAATCCGCCCGTGCTCGAGAAGACGTCGAGCACCCGCGCCCCGCGCGACATCGACCCGACCCGGGCACGGTTGTCGCGTTGGTCCAGGAAGTGCCCGGTCTTCTGACCCCGGACCACATCGACCCGGAAGGTCAGTCCGTGTTCGATCACATCGACCGGCGAGGTCACCGGGGGACCCGACACCGTGTCGCCGTCGGCCAGGCCGAAGGTCTCACCCGCCGCGACGTTTCGACCCAGTCGGAGCACGCAGGACTCGGTGCCCACCGACGACGCGATCACCTCGAGCACCGAGCCGAGGTGCGGGAACCAGGCTGCCGAGTACAGCTTGACCACCGAGATCGAGGCGTAGCGGTCGACGACCAGGCCGGGCAGACCGTCGTTCTCGCCGTGGATGACCCGGTAGGAATCGGTGTCGCCCCGCTCCGCCAGACCCCGCCGGAGGGCGACGGCCGCGTCGATCCGCTCCTGCCAGAACGACTCGTCGATCGTGCGCGGCGCGCCGTGGTGGAGCACCTTGATCCTGATCGGAGACGCCGGGTCCCACAGGCCCACCGCCATGAACCGACGGTCGGAATCGAAGACGACAGCGAGGTCGCCCGCGGCGCCGTCATCCGGTCGAACCGAGGTGATCGACGCGTCGAAGACCCACGGGTGACCGGACCGGATCTGGCGCCCGGCATCGCGGGTGACCCGCACGGCCAGGTTGCGCCGCCCGGGCGATGGAACGGCCCGGGGGAGCTCGGTCACGGAGCGGCCTAGAGGTCGACCGGGGTCGAGATCGTCATCGTCCGCCCGAGGGGAAGCCCGAAGTACGCCGCCGCGGGTGTCGCGTTCCGAGTCAGGAAGGCGAACAGGTGCTCCCGCCAGAGCGCCATCCCCGGTGTCTTCGTGATCCGGATCGTCTCGGCCCCGAGCACGAACGTCGCCTCGGCCGGATCGATGTCGAGATCCAGCACGGCCCCCTCGCGGACCCCGGCCGTGACGTCCGGCTCCTCCATGAACCCGTAGCGGAGCAGGACCTGATAGATCCCGTGCTCCAGTTCTGTGACCACCGCCCGATCCTCGGGTGGTACCCGTGGCTGGAGCGCCGTCGTGATCGACAGCACGACGATCTGACTGTGCAGGAAGTGGTTGTGCTTGACGTTCGCCATGAGCGCCGGTGGCGCCAGACCCGGTGACGAGAACAGGTACACCGCGGTGCCCTCGACCCGCTGGGGGAGGTTGCCGCCCTCCTCCCGGAGGATGGCCAGATAGTCGGACAACGTGACGTCGTCGCGACGGATGCGGGCCGCGACGAGTCGCCGTCCGGTGTGCCACGTCGTCATCAACGTGAACATCACCCCGGCGACGATGATCGGGAACCAGCCGCCGGTCGGGATCTTGAACAGGTTGGCGCCGAAGAACGCGACGTCGAGCACGAGGAACGCGCCGCACAACGACATCCCTGCCACCTTCGACCAGCCCTGCCGGTCACGAAGCACCGCGTAGAAGAGGATGGTGGTGATCACCATGGTCGACGTGACCGCCACCCCGTAGGCCGAGGCCAGCGCACTCGACGATCGGAACCCGACCACGATCGCGATGCAGGCCCCCATCAGTGCCCAGTTGATGACCGGCAGGTACACCTGTCCGAAGCTCGAGTCGGACATGTGCCTGATCCGGTGCCGGGGTGCGTAGCCCAACTGGATGGCCTGCATCGTCAACGAGAAGATCCCCGAGATCAGCGCTTGCGAGGCGATGATCGTGGCGGCCGTCGCGAGGAGGACCATCGGGTAGAGCGACCAGTCCGGCGCCATCTCGAACAGCGGCGACTCGATGGCGGAAGGATCCGACAGCAGCAGCGCCCCCTGACCGAAGTAGTTGAGCAGCAGCGCGGGCAGCACGAGCACGAACCACGCCATGGCGATCGGTCGACGTCCGAAATGGCCCATGTCGGCGTAGAGCGCTTCCCCGCCGGTCACGACGAGGAACACCGAACCGAGCGCGAGGAAGCCGGTGAAGTGGTTGGCGGTGAAGAACTGAACGGCGTACACGGGGTTCACTGCTCGCAGGACCTGCAGATTGTCGACGATCTGGATGATGCCGAGCAGGGAGATGACCGCGAACCAGACCGTCATGACCGGTCCGAACAGCCGCCCGATCGACGACGTGCCCCGCCGCTGGATCGCGAACAGTCCGATCAGGATCACGACCGCGATGGGCACGACCCATCGCTCGACCCCCGGGGCGGCGAGCTGCGCACCCTCGACCGCGGACAGCACCGAGATGGCGGGTGTGATGGCCGCGTCGCCGTAGAGGAGGGCGGTTCCCAACAACGCGAGCAGGAGGAGGACCCATCGTCGGCCTCGCGTCGGTTCGTTGGTCGGACGCAACAACGCGAGGAGGGCCAGGATGCCGCCCTCGCCGCCGTTGTCGACCCGCATCACGAAGGTGATGTACTTGATGCTGATGATGATGATCAGCGACCAGAGGATGAGCGAGAGCAGCCCGTAGACGTTGGTGGCGTTGACCGTGAGCTCATGTCCGTGACCGGTGAACGTCTCGCGGAGGGCGTACAGCGGGCTGGTCCCGATGTCGCCGTACACGACTCCCAGCGCCACGAACGCCAGGCCGCCGACCCCGGCCGCGGTGTGGTCGCCGTGTCCCCCCGATCCGTCGGACCCGGGGGTGTGCGTCGGGGTGGGGGCCGGCGCAGCAGGCGTCGCCGCCTTGGTGGTCGCGGTCTCAGCGTCGGCGTTCACGAAGGGGTAGACCAGCCGAACATCTCACCGTTGCGCAAAACCGTCACCGGACCGTCGTCGCTCACGACGATGACCGTGGCGCGGGGATCGTCGAAGCTGTACCGACGAGCAGCCGTGTGTCGCATGCCCCGGTATCCCTCGACTTCACGTTCCGCCTCGGCGCTCGGGACCAGCCGGACCCCCAGCTCGCGCAGCGTGCCGGTTGAGTCGAACACCGCTGCTCCATCGACCTGCGATAGTACGTGGCGCAGCGGGGCGAGGTCGGCCGGTCGCTGGATCTGGAGCGGGGGTGGGATCGGCAGGCGCTCCTCGTAGTTGGCTCCTTCGTCGCCCTCCGGCAGGTAGACGAGCAGTGCTCCGATCCGACGGGAACCGAGGTCGTGGACGGCGAACTCCAGCAGGTGCTCGAGTGTCCGGTGGTCGCCGTTCAGTGGCTCGGACCCCACGGTGTCGATCCACGGCCCGACCGGCAACTCCTGTTGCCACCGGATCCCGTCGAACCGGAGCACCCCGAAACTGCCGGCGCATCGGACGGTGCCGTTCGGGTGACGCTGAACGATCGTGGCGCCCGTCGATTCCGCCAGGACCACCAGGTCGCGTTCCGATCCGGCCGGGCGATCGAAGACGACCAACTCGTCGTCCTCCACCCCATGGCGGATCACCCAGCTCGACATGCCGTCGGCGAAACGGCGCGCATGGTGCAACGTGACCCGGCTGATCGGCCGCCGGGTCATGTTGAGCTCGGTCGAGGTCTCCCACTCCGCTTCGTCGATCGTGGGCTCGACCATGGCGCCGTAGCTGGGCACCCGACGCTCGTGCACCATCGGATGGAGGGCGTAGTCGAGCTCCTCGAGCACCATCGACCGCCAGGAGTCGGTACCAGTGAACCCGAACCCCTCGTCGGCGAGCTCGTCCGTCAGTCGCTCCACGCGACGGGAGGCCCGTTCAGGATCGGCGGTCACGGGCGCTCAAACTACCGAGCGATCCCGAGGGCCCGGATTCAGCTCCAGATGTCGGCCATGTCGGACGCCCGGACGGCGAGCCCGCGGGAACCGACCCCGAGTTGGTCCAGCTGCCGTTGCGCCATGGCTTCGCCCCGGGCACAGACCGCGTCGTGCGCTTCCTGCCAATCGTCGCCGACCTCTCGCAACCGGACCCGAAACGTGAAGAAGTCGATGGTCGCGTCGTACATCAAGGTCCCCGCGTCGGTGTAGCCGGCGAGGCTGTAGTCGAAGCGGTCGAGGTTGTCCCTCAGGCGGACGCGGCCGTCAGGATCGAGGTCCGCGAAACGGCCCTTCACGGTCACACGGAAGATGTGGGTCGCCATCAGCCGTGCTGCCAGAAGCGGTTCCGGAACCCGCGCCGGCCCTCGAGCGACACCCGGGTGAGCGAATCGACCTCGTCCGACGTCAGCGACCACCCGAGCGCGCCGGCGTTCTGTTCTGCCTGCGAACGATTCTTGGCGCCCGGGATGGGCACGGCCCCCTGTTGAATCAGCCACCGCAGCGCGACCTGGCTGGGGGTCCGATCCCCCTGAGCGGCGCCGATCCGGCGGAGCGAGCTCACGACCGCGTCGACCTGCTCCATGGGATGGTCGGAGAACCCACGCTTTCCCGGCGGTGGATTCGAGGCGGAGTACTTCCCGGTCAGCCGCCCCTGCCCGATCGGCGAGTACGCGAGCGGCACCACTCCGAGAGCGTGGCATGCACGGATCAACCCTGTCGTGAGCGGTCGGGTCCGCAGGAGCGAGAACTCGATCTGGTTCGAGGCCAGTGCCAGGCCTCGACTGGCCAGTTCGGCGTGGATCGCACCCATCTCGCGTATGGAGTAGTTGGAGACACCGACGGCGTCGACGAGGCCCTCCTCGTGCACCGATGCCAGGGCCTCGGCCAGCGCTGCGTGGCTACGAAGGCTGATCGGGCCGTGGATCTGGTACAGGTCGACCCGGTCCACCCCCAGTCGGTCGAGTGAAGCGAGCAGCGACTGGCGCAGGGCCTTGCCGACGTTCACCTTCTGCGGGGCCGGCATGAACTTGGTGGCCAGCACGAGGCCAGCGCGGCGCGCCGGGTCACGGGCGAGCAACGAGCCGATGATTCGTTCGCTCTCGCCGCCGCCGTACACCTCCGCGGTGTCGATCAGGCCGATGCCCGCGTCGACCGTCGCCTCCCAGGCGTCGGCGATCGTCGACTCCGTCAACGACGCGTCGTACCCACCCATCCCCCACGTCTCCTTGTCACCCCAGGCCCAGGTCCCGAGGCCCAACGGCGGCGTCGCCACGTCAGATCCGGCAAAGGTGATCGGTTGATCGCTGCCGGTGTCCCGGACGTTCGCATCGTCGTCGGCCCTACTGATCGGGTCACGGCTCATCGGGCCTCCGCTCATCGGTCATGCTCCTCCCGTATCGATGCGTGGATGAGCGGTCACGGGTGCGACGGACCCGGTGGAGCATCCATGCTGAACATGAAGTTGTCCTGATAGCACCAGAACCAGTCCTCACCCGGCTCATACGACCGGACCACCGGGTGGCCCTGCTCATGGAAATGGGCGGTGGCGTGCTTGCCGATGGAATTGTCGCAGCACCCCACGTGCCCGCACTGCTGGCACATCCGGAGGTGGACCCAACGCATCCCGGCGGCGAGGCATTCCACGCAGCCGGTCCCGCTCGGCTCCACGTCCGCGATCGTCTCGAGATGGCTACATGTCGGCACGGATCCTCCTCATGCCCGGAATTCCGGGCGTTTGGGCAGTCACGAACGGCCCACCGGACGCCGAATCGGTCATTCCGGCAACGACTGAACCGTCAAATTACGCCGATTCCCGGGGGTGGAGGTCTCAGAATGGCAGGGCCGGGGCAAATGCCCTAGTTGCCATTCGCCCGTTCCTCCGTCATCCTGCAAGAAAGAGCGGATGTGCAATCACTGTGAGTGACGACAGTCGGCGCTTGACACAGCGTCGTATCATGGGAACCCGGTCAACTGAGGCGGGCGCCGCGTCCCCATTCCCCCTCCTCGTACCTCGAACGCCCGTCCCTGTCCCGGAATCCACCGAAATGAGAGGCCCTCTGTGGCAAGTCAGCGAGTAGAGCGCGAAGAAGAAGATCTCGTCCGGATGTACCTCAAGGACATCGGGCAGTACGCACTGCTGACCAAGGACGACGAGGCGCGCCTCGCCCAGGCCATGGAGGCCGGCAAGGCCGCCCAGATCGAGCTGGAAGAAGCTGGAAAGAGCCTCTCCCCCGGTCGCCGGCGTGAGGTCCGCAAGCTGATCCGGGACGGTGAGACCGCCGAGCGCACCTTCGTTCAGGCCAACCTGCGGTTGGTCGTGTCCATCGCCAAGAAGTACCAGGCGTCCGGCCTGCCGCTCCTCGACCTCATTCAGGAAGGCAACCTCGGGCTCATCCACGCCGTCGAGAAGTTCGACTGGCGCAAGGGCTTCAAGTTCTCGACGTACGCCACCTGGTGGATTCGCCAGGCGCTCACCCGTGGCATCGCCAACACGGGCCGCACCATCCGGCTCCCGGTGCACGCCGGCGACACGATGAACCGCGTCCAGAAGGCACGGGCCCGGCTCGAGATGCACTACGGCCGTCCGGCCACGCTGGCAGAGCTCGCCGCCGACCTCGACATGCCCGAGGCGAAGGTCACCGAGACCCTGCTCTACGCCGCCGAAACCCTGTCGCTCTCGTCGCCGCTCCGCGAGGACGGTGACGCCGAGTTGGGCGACCTGGTGCCCGACCGTGGCGCAGCCACGCCGTTCGAGTCCGCTGCCGTGTCCCTGCTGCCCGACGAGATCGGCCGCCTCCTGGCGCCGCTCGACGCCCGGGAGCAGGAGATCCTCAAGCTGCGCTTCGGCCTCGACCGGGGAGAGCCCCGCACGCTCGAAGAGGTCGGGGAGCACTTCAACCTGACCCGGGAGCGGATCCGCCAGATCGAAGCCCGGGCCATGTCGAAGCTGCGCCATCCCTCCGCCGACACCGGCGCCCGGGACCTGCTCGCCGTCTAACCGACGGATTGCGCCGGCTCGCGCGGGCTGGTGCCCGACGGCCGAGCGGCCGTCCGGTCGAGCATCCAGCCGAGCGCGCCGGCGATCGTGGCGAACATCAGGCCGAGACCGCTGAGCGACAGCACCCGGAAGTTCCACACCAGCGTCGTGTAGGCGTGGGGAACGAGCGCGTCCGCTCGCACCGCGACCGGGGTGCCGACGAGATCCTCGCCGCGATCGACCGTTGAGAGATCGAGTTCCTCTGATGGGTCGTCCGGATCCCGCAACGATCCGTCGTTGTCGACGTTGGCGGCGTCGAGCCAGGCCTCGAGCACGTCAGGGGGGGCACCTTCGGCGACCACGAGTGCCGGTGAGGCCTCGTTGTTCGGTGGCCTGATCGGGTCCGGGTTGGTCGGGAACACGATGTAGGCGAGGCCGACGAGGCTCACGAACATTCCTGCGACGGTCAGGAAACGCTTGCCGCCGTCGAAGCCCCTGGCGCTGACCCATCGCCAGAAGTAGAGGGCTGCGAACACGGCGGCCACACCGAACGCCATGAGGAGCAGGTACGACACGGTCCGCTCGTCGATCGTGTCGGGATCGCCGACCGTCGGCGGGTTCGGCGGATACTTGAGGGCGGGCACGACCACCACTGCCACGAAGGCCGCACCGGCAACCTTCGCGACCCGTTGGAACTCGTTGCGTCCGGACAGGAGATGGTGGGCAGCGGCCACGGTGAAGCCGATCAGGACGCCGATCACCATGCCGTAGATGACCGCCCCGACCATGCCACCCAGGTTCTGGACGGTGCGGGTGAACTCGGGTACCTCGCCGGGCGGGGCGCCCAGCCCGGAAGCATCCTCGAACTCGATGGCCCACCCGATCTGGGTCTCGGTGAGAAGCCGGAGAAACACGGCAGCGACGGCGCCGCCCATCGCACCGGCGGTGAGGCCGCGCAACAGGAACGTCTTCATGGACATTCGCGTTGTCACCATCGGTGCGTCAGTGACAGGGCAAGCCCATGGCGTGACGGGCGTCGTGGAAGAACTCGTGGACCGTCATCCAGTTGCTCACGAGGAGGCCGTTGTCCTGCAACATGGCGTACGACGCCAGCAACGCGACGACCATCGCAGCCCAGGACCATGCGGGGATCGCGATCGGCTCACCGGTCTCGACGGGTTGGGTGACAGCGGTCATTCGGGGACTCCATCTCTCGTAGACATGATGCGCAGCAGGTCTCCTGGCTCCCAGATCGCTGTTCCGTCGCGCCTTCCCGGACTCGTGGCATGGGCCGGTTGTCCAGTGGCGTGGTGCAACTTCACTCCCTGGTGACAGTGGCGAGGACCGCGCCGGATTCACACCGGCTTCCCTTGACTGTGCCCCGATACCTTGCCATAGGTGTCCGGCCGTGGCCACGACCGTTCGGCGCCGCTGCGACGCCGGACCCATGAAGGGGAGTACCGAGATCGGGACGCGACGAAGTGGAGAGATAAGCAGAGACACGACGCTGTGCATCTCGCTCGCCGGTCGTCCGACCAACATCGGAACCAGGTTCCACAACTACCTGTACCGGGAGCTCGGGATCGACTTCGTCTACAAGGCGTTCACGACCACCGACATCGTGGGAGCGATCTCCGGGGTCAGGGCGCTCGGGATCCGGGGCTGCAGCGTGTCGATGCCGTTCAAGCAGGACGTCATCGGGCTGGTCGACGAGCTCGAACCATCGGCCGCGTCCATCGGCGCGGTCAACACGATCGTCAACACCGCCGGACGGTTGGTGGGGTCGAACACCGACCAGATCGCAGTCGCCGCCCTGCTGGACGAACACCGCATCCCGCCCACCTCGACGGTGGCGATCGCAGGCAGCGGAGGCATGGCCGCCGCGGTCGCCTCGGCCCTGGTCGAGCACGGGGTGAACGATGCACTGGTGGTGGCACGGAACGAGC
>Ga0190271_10002293_pt1 | contig 11512 bp, 9 predicted proteins | sample Popmic356T_FD_133747 | JGI IMG/M metagenome (GOLD analysis project Ga0190271, IMG submission 133747) | Populus adjacent soil microbial communities from riparian zone of Weber River, Utah, USA - 356 T | ecosystem: Environmental > Terrestrial > Soil > Riparian zone | place: USA: Utah | collected...
ATCGGCCGCCCTCCGAGTTCGATCAGTTGTTTGGGCTGCGCGGCGCCCATGCGGGCGCCTCGTCCGCCGGCGGCGATGATGGCTGATACGTGCACTCGTCTGGCAGCTTTTCCGTGGCAAGGCGTCGAGCCACGACACGATTGTAGCCGAGCCCTCCCGTAGCCCTGCACCAGCTTGTGCCATGATCACGGCCATGACCTTGACCGCCCGCCTCACGGGAGTGCTGCGGCTCGATCCGGTCGCCTACGAAGACATCGAACGAGACCCGGCTGCCAACACCCAGGCCCTGCTGGTCGTCATCCTGGCCAGCGTGGCAGCGGGACTCGGCGCCGGCCTGAGCCTCGGGCTCGGGGGCCTGGTCCGGGAGACCGTCGGCGCCGTGGCCGGCTGGGTGATGTGGGCAGGGGTCACTTATCTCCTGGGCACGCGCGTGTGGCCGGAGTCGGACACGCGCACCGACATGGGCGAACTGCTGCGGGTCATCGGCTTCTCATACGCACCGAACTTCTTCTCGATCTTCGCCGTGTTGCCGCTCGTGGGCGGCGGCGTTCGCGTCGTCGTGGCGCTGTGGCTCCTGGCCACCACGGTCGTCGCCGTGCGGCAGGCCCTCGACTACCGGAGCACCGCGCGGGCGTTCCAAGTGGTGGTCGTCGGCTGGCTCATCTTCGTCCTCATCGACTGGGCGCCGTAGGATCGTCGGGGCTCCAGTCTCCAGTCTCCGGTCTCCAGTCTCCGGTCTCCAGTTAAAGAGAACATGCCGACGTTCACGGTCGCGGACGAACTGGCGGGCATCTGTCGGCCGGCGGTGGCATGGCTCGAGGAGATCATGGTCGTCGACCACCACGAGCGCCTGGATGCCCAAATGACGCGCGTGGAGCAGGCCCTCCGCGAGCACCCGCCGACCGACGGCGCCGTGGTGCGCACGATGTACAAGCGCATCGGCCTGGACCCGACCAAGACGCGGCCGTCGTCGGAGGCGCTATTGCGACGCGTCCGGAAGGGGGATCCCCTGCCGCGGGTCAACTCCCTGGTGGACGTGTGCAACTGGTGTTCGGCGGAATTCCAGCTCCCGTACGGCCTGTACGACGCGGCCCACGTGCACGGGGACATCACGCTTCGACTTGGACGGGCCGGCGAGTCCTACGCCGGCATCCGGAAGGACGAGGTCCACGTGGCCGGCCGCATGACCCTGGCCGACGACCGCGGGCCTTTCGGCAACCCGACATCCGATTCGGCCCGCACGATGGTCACGCCCGCCACCAGGCGCGCGCTCGTCCTGGTGTTCGCGCCGCGCGAAACGCCGTCTGACGCGCTCACGCGTGTGCTGGACGCAACCGTCGCCCGGATGGCCGACTTCACGGGGTGTCGAGAGGTGGAGCGCTGGGTCGGGTGAGGAGCAACCGCTCCGAGGGCGCCGTCGACATCAGGCGCCAACAACTTGAGAACGCCCGAGCCGGCTCAGCCCTGCCCGGCCTCGGGCACGGCGGGGGCTGCCGCACGTGTCGTGTCTGGCGGCACGACGCCCAGGTCGGACTCCGCGTCAGGCGCCACGATGCGGCGTACGCGCTCGGCGAGCGCGCGGGGATCGCTGCTCTCGAGCGTCGTCGTCTCGATGGGTGGGTGCACCACCACGCGCACGCGGCCCGGATAGGTGGCCAGGCGCCCCTTCAACATGACGTGGCGGGTGCTCACGACCGAAATGGGCACGATCGGAAGGCCTGCGTCGAGCGCCACCAAAAAGCTTCCGCCCTTGAACGCGCCCACGCGGCCGTCCGGGCTCCGCGTGCCCTCCGGGAACACGATGAGGCACAGGCCGTTGGCGGTCAGCCGGGACGCCCAGGCAAAGATGCGAGAGCGATCGGGCCGCCGGCGATCGACCAGCATGTGTCCCGTTCGCTGCAGGTGCCAGCCGAGGATCGGAAAGCGGCCGAGCGACGCCTTGGCAATGATCCGAAGTTGAAACGGCAAGGACCGAAAGAGCACGGGGATGTCGTAGATGCTCTGGTGGTTGGACACGAACACGTAGGTGCGACGGGGATCCAACCGATCGAGCCCCGTGACGTCGACCCGTACGCCGGTGGTCCCCAGGATCAAGCGCGACCACGTGCGGGCGCACCAGTGGGCGAAGTAGCCACGCCCATCCCACAGGCTCGACGCGATCGAGAGCGTCCCGAGCACGAGGGTGTACACACTGATCGCCGGGATCAGGTAGAACACGGTTCGCCACCAGTGAAACCTAGTCAAGCCCTGCATGGTCGCTTTCAGGACGCTGCCCATGCGGCGCGGTTTCACTGGTGTATGTGTCTTTTTCGCCCCGCTGCGCGGGGCGGGTCATCTTCCATGGGGAACGGCAGTACTTGAATAGCAACGACTGAGGCCATGGAAGATGACGGGGCACGTTGAAACGTTAGGACCCGACCGGCCGAAAATCAAGCGACCGCATGGGCGCGCGCGGCGGCCTCACGCGATCAGCGCGTCGAGGGCCTCCCCGACGGTGCGAACGCCCACCACCGTGCAGGCACTCTCTGACGAATCCTTGGGGTCGACGTTGGCCGAGGGCAGCACGACGCGCGTGAAGCCCATCTGCTCGGCCTCCCGAATCCGCAGCGGGGCCTGCGGCACGCCACGCACTTCCCCGCTCAGTCCCACCTCGCCGAAAACGGCCGTCGACGGGGCCAGCCCCCGGTTGCGCACGCTGGACGCCACGGCGGCCAGCACGCTCAGGTCGGCAGCCGGCTCCTCCACGCTCATGCCGCCCGCGATGTTCACGTAGACGTCGTCGCCCGCCAGGCTCAGCCCCGCGCGCTTCTCCAGCACGGCCAGCAGCATCGAGAGCCGGCTCTGGTCGATGCCCACCGCCATCCGCCGGGCATTGCCGTACAGGCTGGTGCTGACGAGCGCCTGCACCTCGACCAGGAAGGGCCGCGAGCCTTCCACGCAACACAACACGGCGGACCCGGGCACGCCGGAGGCGCGCTCCGAGAGGAAGAGCGTCGACGGGTTCGGCACGGGGCGGAGCCCGGTGCCGGTCATCTCGAAGACGCCCAGTTCGCTCACCGCGCCGAACCGGTTCTTCACGGCACGGACCACCCGATGGGAGTGGTGCCGCTCGCCCTCGAAGGACAACACGGTGTCCACGACGTGCTCGAGCACCTTGGGGCCGGCCAACGTGCCGTCCTTGGTGACGTGCCCGACGAGCACCATCGGGATGTTCTGGCCCTTGGCGGCGAAGAGAAACTGCGTGGCCGCTTCGCGTACCTGCCCCACGCTGCCGGGCGCCGATTGGAACTTGTTGGACCATACGGTCTGGACGGAGTCCACGATCACGAGGGCCGGCTTGAGCCGCGCCACTTCCTCGAGGATGCGTTCGAGACACGTCTCGGACAGCAGGTACAGCGCGGCCTCGCCGATACCCAGCCGCTGGCCGCGGCTCTTCACCTGGTGCTCGGATTCCTCGCCAGAGGCATAGAGCACAGGGCCCACCGAACGCGCGAAGTGCCCCGCGGCCTGCAGCAGCAGTGTGGACTTGCCGATGCCGGGCTCGCCGCCGAGCAGCACCAGCGAACCGGGCACCACGCCCCCTCCGAGCACGCGGTCGAATTCGTCAATGCCCGTGGAGAGCCGCACCGCATTCTCGCTCGAGACGTCGGCGTACAACGTGGCGTGGCTCGATGCTCCCAACTGCGAATAGCGAGACGGCGCGGCGGCCGCAGATTCCGGCGTCGCGCGCTCCTCCACCAGCGTGTTCCAGCCGCCGCACTCGGTACAGCGCCCCATCCACTTGGGTGCCTGCGCTCCACACTCCTGGCAGACGAAGACGACCTTGGGGGCCTTCACTCGAACACCCGCTCGACCCGTGTGCCCAGCCGGCACACGACCTCCCACGGAATCGTCCCGATGACCGCGGCCATCTCTCGCGCGTCGATCTGCTGCCATCCCTCGTCGCCCTGCCGGCCGATGATGACGACTTCGTCACCGGGCACCACGTCCCCCAGCCCTGTGACGTCGACCGTCATCATGTCCATCGACACTGCCCCGACGATCGGCGCGCGGTGGCCGCGCACCAGCACCGAGCCCCGGCCGCCCAGGCGTGTGTCCAGGCCGTCGGCGTAGCCCGCGGGAACCACCGCGATCGACCGCGGCTCGTCGGCCGTGAACCTCCACCCGTATCCGACGCCCTCCCCCGGACGCAGGCCCTTCACGGCCACGATGCGACTCGTCAACGACATCGCCGGCGTCAGCGCGATCGTGGATGCGAGAGGCGGCGGCACGATGCCGTAGAGCAGGAGGCCGGGCCGCACCGCGTCGTACCAGAGGCGCGAGTCGCGTAGCAGCCCCGCGCTATTGGCCGCGTGGCGCAGGCCAGGGCGCGCGCCCAACTCCGCGATGACGCGGAGCGCCTCCTCGTATGCCTGTCGCTGGGCTTCGAAGCCAGGGCTCTCCGGCAGGTCCGCCGTGGCGAGATGGGAAAACACGCCCTCCAGCCGCAGGTGCGGGCTGGCCAGCACCGGTGGCAGTGTGCGCCGCAGATTGTCGTGGCGGAACCCCAGCCGGTGCATCCCGGTATCGATCTTCAGGTGATACCCGATGGTCCGGCCGCTGGCCGCCGCCGCAGCTTCCACAGCCCGGGCAGCAAACGGGCTCGAAATCGTGGGCGTCAATGCGTGGTCCACGATCCCCGCCAGGTCGCTGACGCTGAGCGCGCCGAACACCAGAATCGGCGCGCGGATCCCGGCACGGCGCAGCGCCACCCCCTCCTCGATGTCTGCGCACGCCAGCATCGTGGCACCGGCGGCCTCGAGTGCCAGGGCAACGCGCTCGGCCCCGTGGCCGTAGGCGTTCGCCTTCACCACCGCGATGACCTGCGGCGCATGGCCGCCGGACTCGGCCGCGAGGTACGACGCGATCGCACGGTAGTTGGCCTGCAGCGCCGCCAGGTTGACGTGCGCTACGGTGCTGCGGGTCATGGGCACGCCCGCCGCGCCCTACCCGCCGCCTGGCGCCAGATTGGCAAAGCGGGTCTGTTCGCGCAGGAACGCCAGCTTCACCGTGCCGGTCGGTCCGTTGCGCTGCTTGGCCAGGATCAGCTCCGCGGTGCCCGCGTCCGGGCTGTTCGGGTCCTTGTTGTACACGTCGTCGCGGTAGATCAACACGACCACGTCTGCGTCTTGTTCAAGCGCGCCCGAGTTGTGGCTCACGATGCCGTCGGCGAGCCAACACGCGGGGCCAGGCACGGTCAGATCGAAGACCTCTTGCTGCCCCATTGCTTCAAGGGCCACGACGCGGTCCCAGAAGATGTCACTCGTCGCGGCAGAGCGGAGGGCCTCGTCGCACAAGGCATCGGCGTAGTCGAGGACCACGCTTCGAGACGGGTCGAATTTGAAATGGGCGCTGCCGCCGTACGCCGTCCCGCGCATTCGAGCCATCTGGCGTTGAGAAATTCCGTGCTCTGACATCGTGCGGCGCACGTGCGCAAACACCTCGGATGGCAGCGTGTCCACGTTGGTGTTTGCTTCAACGTCAACCAGCAGCTCCGCCAAAGTGGCGGCGCCGGCAGCTCGAGGGCCAAAACCACCGACAACACTCAGGAACAACCGCTGGGCTTCGACACCTGAGACACGCACGTGGAACGAGGGACGGTAGCCTCGCTTCTGAGCCACGCCTATCCGCGCCACGATGCCGATTCTCAACAAGAGTGCGGCGACGTCACGAGCCAAACCGTGGCTGGTCGTTGCATAGTAGACGGAATGCCCACCGCGGCTCTTCTGCCGAGGCGCAATCGACCCGTCGGTCGCCCACAAATGCTGAAGAAGCAGCGCCACCTGATCATTCGGCAGCTGGAACACTTCAGGCGGCAGCCGCTTCTGGTAGGAGCGCTGCCCAAAGATACCCAACTCCCGCAACCACGCATTCACACCCGCTGGTCGCCAGCGGTCTCCATTGCCGCTGATGACCAGCTGATGCCAAGGACCAGTCGGGGCCTCGTGCCGAGTGACCGTGCACCCGAACTCCACCTCGGCGGCACGACGTACGACATCGCTGTTCTCTGCTGAGTTCGTGGTGTACCGCAAAGGCTGGCGCGTGAGGTAGCTGCCGTCACCAACGAGGTGCCCCAGCAGCGCGACGCGCAGATCGGGCCAGCGCGTCGGGGATGGCGGTTCCGGGATGCCTCGGGCCACCGCGAGCCGGTCGCCCACCGCCAACGCACCAACTGTGGTCCAACCACTGCCGGCCAGCAGCCGATGTTCGGGCGTCGCGTCGATCGATCGACCGCTTGCCAACCGTACGCGCACGACCGGCCGCACACCGACCGGCCACACCGCCTCTGCCCGCGCCGACGCGATCCGCCCCTCATCCGACAAGGCCCAGACATCCGGAGCCTGGCCAACGAGGGTGTGGATCGGCACTCGGCGTCCGTCCGTCAGGCACACGAGCGTCTCGCCGACGACACACTCACGAAGATCCGAAAGCTGCGGCCGGTGGTCCGCTCGCGACTCGGGCGCGCGGCTGAGCTGCGACAGCACGATGATCGGAACGTTCAGCTCCTTGGCCAGCCCCTTGAGGGAGCGGGAGATCGCCGCCAGCTCCAACGTGCGATTCTCGAAACGCCCGCGGCCGGTCATCAGCTGGATGTAGTCGATGACGATCAAGTTCAGCCCGTGCTCGGATTTCAGACGGCGCGCCTTGGCGCGCATCTCCATCACGCCGATGCCGGCCGTGTCGTCGATGAAGAGGCGCATCGCGCTCAGCGTCTCGAGCGCATGCGCGATGCGTCCGTAGTCCTTCTGGCCGATCGCGCCGCTCATCAGCCGGTGGCTGTCGATGTGCGCCTCCGACGTCAGGAGACGCAGGAAGAGCGCCTCCTTCGACATTTCCAGGCTGAAGAACCCGACCGTCTGTTCCTGCTGCGCGGCCACGAACTGCGCGATGTTGAGCACCAGGCTGGTCTTGCCCATCGACGGGCGCGCGGCCACGATGATGAGGTCGGCCGGCTGCAGTCCGCGCGTCATCGCGTCGATGTCGGCAAACCCGGTGGCGACCCCCGTGATGAGCCGCTTCTGCTCGAAGAGCTGTTCGATCTTGGGGAAGCTGTCCTTCACCAGGTCGCGCATCGGCACGAACCCGGCCTTCAGCCGGTCGTCGGCCACCGCGAAGATCGACCCTTCGGCCTCGTCGAGGATGTCTTCCGCCTCCTGTTCCGCCCCATACGCGTTGGTCAGGATCTTGTTGGCGGCGAAGATCAGGTTGCGGAGGGTGGCCTTCTCCTTGACGATGCGCGCGTAGTACTCCACGTTGGTCGCGCGCGGCACGCCGTCGCCAAGCCCCGCCACGTAGGCCGACCCGCCGATGGATTCCAACTGCCCGGCTTTGGACAGTTCTTCCTTGAGGGTGACGAAGTCGATGGCGGCGTTGCGCTCGTTCAGCGCCACCATGCAGTCGAAGATGCGCCGGTGTGCGTCGCGGTAGAAGTCTTCGCTGTCGATGACCTGTGCGGCGAGGTTGAAGGCGTCGTTGTGGACGAGGATGGCCCCCAGGACCGATCGCTCGGCTTCCATGTTGTGCGGAAGCGTGCGCTCCGCCGTCGCAACCGCGCTGTCGGCCATCGACAACGACGCCTTCGTGAAGATCCTCCGGCCTCGGGCCTAGAGGCTGGCCAACGCCTGCTTCACCTTGCCGTAGTCGGGCTCGTTGCGGGCGTCTTCGACCACCTCACGGTGCCGCACGATGCCGCTGCGGTCGATCACGAACACCGCGCGCTTGGCAATGTTCTTGAGACCGATCATGTCCGGGTTGAGCACGTCGTAGGAGGGCGTCACTTCCTTGTTGAAGTCGCTCAGCAAGGGAAATGTGAACTTGTGGGCGTCGCTCCACGCCTTCAGCACGAAGAATGTGTCCACCGTGACGCCCAGCACCTGCGCGTTCAGCGCGTTGAGCTCGGCCACCGAGTCGCGGAACGTGCACATTTCGGTCGTGCAGGTGCCGCTGAAGGCGCCCGGCAGGAACGCCAGCACGACGGGTCCCTTCTTGAGGACGTCGCTCAAGGTCACCAACTCGTGGTCCTGATTGTGCAGGGTGAAATCCGGCGCCTTGGCGCCCACGTCGACGGCCATTCCCAGTCTCCTTCCCGAGCGTGCCCGGGCAAATGTTCTGTGAGCCCGCCATTGTACCTCCGCTCCAGCACCTGGAGCACTTCGCTTGACCGCCCCTTTGCGAGGTTGGTACGCTCCGCCGCACATGGACCCACGACTCGCCTCGGCAGGACCCGCCGCCATCGTCGGTACGGCGCCGGACGTGCCGTGGCATCGCACCATCACCGCGCAGCAGTGGCAGGTCCTGGTGGCAGCCAAGTTCGGCTGGATGCTCGACGCCATGGACTTCATGCTGTACGCGATGGCCATCGGCCAGCTGCGCGCGTACTTCGGCTTCGACGATGCCACCGCGGGCATCCTGGGCACAGCCACCTTGATCATGTCCGGCGTGGGTGGGCTGCTCTTCGGCTACGTGGCGGATCGGTTCGGACGCACGCGGGCGTTGATGGGCACGATCGCCCTCTTCTCGGTGGCGTCCCTCGGCGCGGCCACCTCGCAGACAGTGATGCAACTCCTGTTCTGGCGCGCCCTGCTCGGGATCGGCATGGGCGGGGAGTGGGCGTCGGGGGCCGTGCTCGTCAGCGAAACCTGGCCAGCCGCCCACCGCAACAAGGCCATCAGCATCATGCAGTCGGGCTGGGCCCTGGGCTATATCCTGGCCGCGCTCCTGGCGGCCGCCATCCTGGGCCAGGAGTCGCTGGGCCTGCAGGGGTGGCGGTGGCTGTTCGTTGTCGGCGTCCTGCCAGCCGTGTTCACGTTGTGGGTACGGCGCCATGTCAAGGAACCGGAGTCCTGGACCCGACGGCAGGCGGCCAGGGACTCGGCGCAGAACCCGTTCGCGGCCATCTTCAGCCCGCCGCTGCTCAGCCGCACGATTCGCATCATCCTCCTGGGCTCGGCGACCCAGTTCGCCTACTGGGGCGTGTTCTTCTGGATCCCGTCGTTCCTGGCGCGCCCGCTGGAAGCCGGGGGGGCGGGCATGACGGTCGTGACCTCCCTGGGATGGATCATCTCGTTCCAGGTGGGTGCGTACCTCGGCTACCTGACCTTCGGCTTCCTGGCCGACCGTCTGGGCCGCCGCAACACGTTCGTCCTCTTCATGGTCGTGTCGGCGATCCTCGTCCCGATTTACGGCCAGATGGCACGCAACCCGCTGATGCTCCTCCTGCTCGGGCCCATCGTGGGCTACTTCGGGAGCGGGCACTTCAGCATGTTCGGCAGCTTCGTGGCCGAACTCTTTCCTGCGGCCGTGCGCGCCACGGGCCAGGGGACCAGCTACAACGTGGGGCGCATGGCCGGGGCCGTGGCGCCCTTTACCATCGGCGCGCTGGCTGCGCTGCCTGGAATCGGCATCGGTCTGGCGCTCAGCCTGACGTCGGCGTTCTTCCTGATGGCGGCGGCCCTGACATTCACACTCCCCGATCGCAGTGGTCAGGCACTGGACGATTGAGGCGCCCGGTGGCTGGGGCGCCGCCGAGCCGTGATAGCCTCTTGCGCCTGCTCGATCTCGACCGTCCCGACCAAGGAGTTCCGCGCATGCCCGTGACGAGTGCTAGCGCGTCCACCAGCAAGACTGGCGGATGGCAGATGTGGGTGCCGTGTATCGGCATGGCCCTCTGTTCCTGGCTGTCCTTCGTGGACCGGCAGGTGCTGGCCATCCTGACGCCGACCATCATGGCGGACACGGGCCTCTCCCCGCAGAACTTCACGGACGCCGCGTCGTTCTTCTTCCTGGCCTACACGCTGGGCAATCCGGTGTGGGGCTCCGCTATCGACTTCATGGGCCTGCGGTTCGGCATGCTGCTGGCCGTCGCTGTCTGGACCGGCGCCAGCATGTCGCACGCCATGATGTCCTCGTTCCTTGGATTCGCCGTGGCCCGCGCCGTGCTGGGGCTGGGCGAGGGCGCCACGTTTCCTGGGGGTTTGCGCACCGCCGTGGAGACGCTGCCGGCCCATCTCCGCGCGCGGGGGATTGCCCTGTCCTTCAGCGGAGGCACCATCGGAGCGGTGATGATGCCGCTCCTGCTGGGGCCGCTCGCCATCAAGTACGGCTGGCGGGTGGCGTTTCTTACGACGGGAGCCCTGGGGCTCTCCTGGTTGGTCCTCTGGGCGTTCATCGCGCGACCGCCGTTCCTTCCGGCCTCGCCGCCCAAGCCGGCGAAGATGACATTTCCGAATCTCCGTGAACGGCGGGTGTGGGCGCTGGTCTTCAGCTACGCGCTGCCGGCGATCTCGCCAGGTCCCGTCCTGACGATCCTGTCCCTGTACCTCACGGGACGGCTGGGGCTGACGCAGGTGGACGTGAACCAACTGGCATGGATCCCGCCGCTGACCTGGGGCGTCGGGTACTTCTTCTGGGGCTGGGCCGCCGATCGGTACGCGGCCAACAACGCGCGTCCCGTCGGGCTGTTCCTGCTCCTGACCGTTGCATCCCTCACGCTCGGCGCCGCCACATGGACCACGTCGGTGCCCGTGGCCATCGCCCTCATCTCCTTCTCCACCTTCATCGGCGGCGGTTTCCAGATGGTGGCGCTGAAGGTGGGCTCGTTCGCGTTCCCGCGCGAACAGGCGGCGATGATGTCGGGGATCGCCTCTGGCGCCTGGTCCCTGGTCAATTTCATCCTGCTGCGGGTGATCGGGGCCTGGTCGGGCTGGATGAACGCGGGCCGCTGGGAGGAGATCTTCTGGCTGATTGCGCTCCTGCCCGCCGCAGGGGTGACGATCTGGCTGGTGCTCAGCCGCAATCAGGAGGCCGTTCCGGCCTCCGCGCCAGCCAAGGCGTAGAAGCAGAACTCCGCCGCAGACGGGGCTACGCCCGTGAGGGCGCGGCTCCCGCCAGGAGCAGGTCCAGTTCGTCCGGGTGCGTGGCTCGCAACGAGGCCGTCGCGCGATCGATCCGCCCCGTGCGGACGAGCGCGGCCAGCGATTCTTCCAGCGTGAACGATCCCAGCTTGCGCGTACTGGTCATCTCCTGATGGAGGTTCTGGAGCGCGTTCTTCCGGATGTGCTGACGCGCACCGTAGCTGAGAACCAGCAGTTCCGCTGCCGGTACCAGGCCACCGTCGCTTCCCGGCAAGAGGGTTTGCGACAGGATCGCGGCCAGTCCCATGCCCAGTTCCTGCCGCACCGTGTTCTGCCGCTCCGGCGGAAACGCGTCCGCCACGCGGGAAACGGCGCCACCCGCGTCCGGCGCATGCACCGTGGCGATGACCAGATGGCCGGTCTCGGCGGCGGTCACCGCGATGCGGATCGACTCGATGTCGCGCATCTCGCCGATGACGATGACGTCCGGGGCCTGCCGCAATGCCGAGCGGAGCGCGACGGGGAAGCTCGGTGCATCCACCCCGATCTCCACCTGCTCCACCACGCTGCGTCCGTGCACGTGCTCGTACTCCACCGGATCCTCGATGGTGACGATGTGG
>Ga0190271_10002294_pt1 | contig 11511 bp, 8 predicted proteins | sample Popmic356T_FD_133747 | JGI IMG/M metagenome (GOLD analysis project Ga0190271, IMG submission 133747) | Populus adjacent soil microbial communities from riparian zone of Weber River, Utah, USA - 356 T | ecosystem: Environmental > Terrestrial > Soil > Riparian zone | place: USA: Utah | collected...
CGTGCTTGATATACCAGCCATCGCCGTGGATGACGATTTCCTCGAACGCCTTCTCGCCCGACAGAACCGGCGACAGCATGATGCGGTCGTAGTTCACGCGCGGCTCGGCGTTGAAGATGGTGATCTGGTAGCGGTCGGGCGCGGCCTCAAGCAGGTGCTCCAGCATCCTGCCCGGCGCCATGCCGTTGCCAATTATGACGAGTTTCTCGGTCATGATCTGATATCCTGTGGGGCTATTCGGCCGGTGCTGCGTGCGCCTGTTCGGTCATGACTCGCTGCTGTTCCATCCTGAGAATGGCGACATGCATCCAGGTGAAGCAGGCGGCGACGACGACGAAGAGCAGCATGAAGCAACTCGACCAGACGCCGGTGAGGTCGTTGAGCGCGCCGAAGGCAATCGGCAGTACGAAGCCGCCGAGTCCGCCGATCATGCCGACCAGGCCGCCGACCGCGCCGACATTGCCGGGGTAGTAGACCGGGATGTGCTTGTAGACGGCGGCCTTGCCTATCGCCATGAAGAAGCCAAGGATGAAGGCAACCGCGATAAACGCCGGCCAGCCGATCTCGAAATGGAAATTGATCGGCCCGTTGATGCCGCGCACGACATAATCGGCGGCCGGCAGCGCCAGCACTGCGCAGCAGACCAGCGAGACCGCAAAGGTCCAGTAGAGCACAGTGCGCGCGCCGATCTTGTCCGAGAGAACGCCGCCATAGGCGCGGAAGATCGAGGCTGGAATGGAATAGGCAGCGCCGATCATGCCGGCTGTGGCAATGTCGAAACCGTAGACGCCGATCAGATAGCGCGGCAGCCAGAGCGCCAGCGCGACGAAGCCGCCGAAGACGAAGAAGTAATACAACGCAAAGCGCCAGACGCGGATGTCCCTCAGCGGCTCGAACTCGGCGAGGAAGCTGCGCGGCTGGCCTGCGCCGTTGATGCGGCGCTGGCCGATGACCGGATCGTCTTCCGTGGTGAACCAGAACACCACCGCCATCACGGCGAGCGCCACGGCCCAGATCAGGGCGACACTCTGCCAGCCCCAGGCGAGCAGCGCGAAGGGGGCGATGAACTTGGTCACCGCGGCGCCGACATTGCCGACGCCGAAGATGCCGAGCGCCGTGCCCTGCCTGCCGGCAGGGTAGAAGCGGGAGACATAGGCGACGCCAACCGCGAAGGAACCACCCGCCAGACCGACGCCGAGCGCGGCGATTAGCATCTGCGTGTAGGTGGTGGCGAAGGCGAGCAGGAAGGTCGCGGCCGCAGCCGATCCCATCGTTACAGTATAAACCAGACGACCGCCGAACCGGTCGGTCCAGATGCCAAGCAGCATGCGCACCAGAGAGCCGGTGAGGATCGGCATGCCGATCAGCAGGCCGAACTGTGTCTCGCTCAATCCAAGTTCGGCTTTGATTTTGATGCCGATGATCGAAAAGATCGTCCACACCGCGAAACAGACGGTGAAAGCGATGGTGGACATGGTCAGCGCGCGGGTCGCTGGCTGGTCGGTGAGGATGGGCTCGCTCATTCTTTGCTCCATGGGCGGCGTGGGAGGCGCCGCGCTGTGGCTGAAAACAAAAAAGCTGCCGGCCAGGCCTCTCGCGTCCGTACATCCGGGATCGCGGAAAACCTGATCGGCAGCTTTGCCTGGTAGCGCCCGTCATTGGACGCGAATGCTATGGCCCGTCTCTGGGCCCGCAATTTACAAAGCAGGAACCGTGCCAATTTGTACGGACACGAATTTATTCCATGGAATCAGCACAGCAAAAGTTTGGTGTAGGGAGATTTGCTGGGTGAGATATGAAGAATTGTGCAGCGCAAAGCCTAAAATTTGTGCAATGCACACTTTTGCCTAGTTTTCGATCGCAGCCTTTTTCTGGCCCGCGATGTAAGCATCGAGGTCGGCCGGATCGAAAACCTCGCCGTCAAAAAACCCGTCTGGACCAAGGACGAGGCTGGCCCCTGCCGAGCCGACGGGTGTCGGGACTCGCAGCGCGCCTTCGACCTTTGCATTGGCGCCCGGCAGCGCCACGCCCAGCGGCTTCAACGCGGCGCGATAAAGATCAGGCCGGTAGCTGTCGCGCGCGGTCGCGGCGCGATCGGCCGATGGCTCGACCTGATTCCAGCGCACCATCTGTGTGTAGAACCACAGCGCATGGCTCTTCCACGGGAATGTTGCGCCCTTGGCCTGGGGGACGAAGAAGTCGGCCACCTGGGCGATCGCCCCGCCAGCCATATCGATTGTGCCCGAAAGCGCGGGCATGATCCAATTGGCCGGGCAATCCACAAATTCCGCGCGCCCCAGCAACTCGGCCAATGCGCCATGGTTGCCGGTGTCCGCGCACCATTCGGAGGCGCGGTAGATCGCCCGCAACAGCGCATCGAGTGCCGCCGGGTTGGCCGTCGCCCACGCTTCGGCAACCCCGAGCACCTTTTCCGGGCTCGATTTCCAGATCGCGGCCTTGACGGTCGCGATATGCCCGACCTGTTTGGAGACCGCAGCGGTGTTCCAGGGTTCGCCGGCACAGTAGCCGTCAATATGGCCAGCGCCGAGCGCATCGGCCATCAGCGGTGGCGGCAGGATGACGATCTCGACGTCTCTCTCTGGATCGACGCCGCAGGCGGCGAGCCAATAGCGCAACTCGTAATTATGCCCGGAATGCGGATGAACGACGCCAAATCGCAGCGGCGTTGCCTCAGCGCGCTCGGCGATAACCGCCTTGAGCGCGCGCCCAGTGGCCAGCGGATCAAGGTCCGGCCGCGCTCCGGCGCCTGCCATCGCCTCCCAGAGTACGGTCGAAACGGTCACCGCGTTGCCGCCAAGCCCCAGGGCCATAGGCGCGATGGTCGGCGTGGCCAGCGGCGTCAGTCCGAGATTGCAGGCAATGGGCATTGGCGCCAGCATATGCGCGACATCGAAATGGCCGACCGCCATCCGGTCGCGAATATTGGCCCAGGAACTTTCGCGGACCAGCCGCAGGTCGAGCCCCTGCTCTGCCGCAAAGCCCATCTCCTTCGCCACGACAAGCAGCGCACTGTCGAGCAGGGGCATGAAACCCGCTGTGACCTGAAGCTGCGCAGTCATTGTTCCTCTCCCGACCCGAGGAGACCGGCGGCGGTGATCAGGCTCTGCGCGATGTCGGCGATCCTGCGGTTCTGGTTCATCGCCGTCTTGCGCAGAAGCGCGTAGGCGTCGGCCTCCGACAGCCCCCTGGATTTCATCAGGATGCCTTTCGCGCGGTCGACCAGCTTGCGCCCTTCCAGTTCGGAGCGCGCTTCCTCCAATTCGTGGGTGAGCCGCGAAAAGGCGTTGAAGCGGCTGATCGCCATGTCGAGTATCGGTTTGACCCGCTCCTTGCGCAGGCCATCGACGACATAGGCCGACACGCCGGCCTCTACCGCCGCCTCGATTGAGGCGGTGTCCGAGCGATCAACGAACATGGCGATCGGCCGCTTTACCGCCCGCGACAGCTGGAACATGTTTTCCAGCATGTCGCGGTTGGGGTTTTCGAGGTCGATGACGATGACGTCGGGCTGCAACTCGGCAATGCGGGCGGCAATGCCGGTCACGTCATGAATGACCGAAACACGGCGATGGCCGGCATCGTGCAGCCCCGCCTCGATAATCGAGGCGCGGATGCGGTTTTCGTCGATGACCAAAACGCTGAGTGCAGCGGCAGACATGCTGCCATCCTGCGCTTCCCCGGCGTTTGTGCAATGCGGCAAAGAAGCTTGGTTTCTGGTCCGAAATGCGCAACACCTGACCTTGGCTCGTCATTAATGGCTTTTCGGCCTGATCTGGGACATCTACGCCCATGTCAGCGTTTTCCCCCGCTGCCAAACCGCGCGGCAAGAGCCGGTCTGGACATGAGGGGTAATGCAGCCCACGGGCTCGCCAGGCCCGTTGACTGCACAGGAGAAAGGGTCGGCGGAGCGCTCTATGGCCGAACGAGAGCGATCCCTCGATCATCGACGGGTCATGGGTCATTCCGCCGGTTAAGAAAGTCGGCTGATACCAACTCACACGGTGCAGGCATGCATTCCTGTGCGCCTGCACGGACTGTTCGTTGCGCTCGTCAGGTCGTCCCCTCGAATTCGATCCGTGCCACACCGTAGGCAGACAGCGAAATTTGCCCCTCTGTCATCTGTAGAACGGCCCGGTCCATAAATGCAGCATCCGAGGCTGCTTGCTCGAAGCTGCTTTCGTCAAGGAGCGCCATCCGGCCTCCACTCACCGGGGCCGATAGCTCCACCGATTGGGCCTCGTTCGTCAGATTTGCGACCCACACGATCGTGCGCCCTTCCCTCTGCGCAGCAATTACCGCGACCCTGCCAGCCCCGCTGGACACAGATGAAAGCAGGGTTGTGCCGCTCAATGGGGTGAGGCCGGCAAGGATTTGGAACGCTGGATACAGCAGGTCCCCGCTTTGCTGATCGTACCATGGCTGTTCGAAATCGGTCTTGCGGTAGATATGCCCGAACGGCCCGGTCATGTCGCCCAGCGTAACGACCTCGACCCCTTGGCTCGCGCAAGCCGCTATGTACCCGAGCGTCCAGGCCGCGTTAAATAGACCGCGCTGGCGCGGATCGATCCGGCTCAGGCAAATGCGGCTATTGGCTGGATTCGGCGTCGTGGCCTGTCCGTAAGGGTTCTCGCGACAGCCAAGCTGGCTCGGGCCGATCCGGATGGGCTTGCGCTCCCCCACGAAGCCCCTTGTCGTGCGAATGAGATGCGGGATCGATTCAAGTGTCTCCATCACGGACACATCATCGGCGGCGTGCACGTTCGGGCAGGTGGTAAAGGTCACGTAGTCCAGCGCTTCGCTCGGCGGACGCTTGCGGTTGAGCTCGGTGAAATAGGCCGCCATCCCGCCGCCAAGGGTCACGTCCGGAAAAGCGCTGCGCGCGGCTGCGTAGCTTTCCGCGAAGGACGGCATCTTCGGCCAGGGCGCGTCGGGTTGGACGGACTTCATGTCCTGGGCCGGAAAGACCGATACGGCTTCAAGTTCTAGCCCGATCTTGCGTACAGCCGCCGCGACGGGGATCAATTCGGCGCCGGGATCAAGCGTGCCCTTTGTGATGATTTCGAGGACAACCGACGAGCCGGCGACGTGCGCCAACGCCGCGTATCTCTCGAGCTCTGCCTGGCCATGGCCAAGCCGGAGATCAATCTGGCAGACCATGACCCGTGGAGCCATCTTTCGGATCGGCAAGGTGTTGGCTGAGGCGTGCAGTGCCGCCTCGGCCGACAGACCGATGCCGATCCGCGGAACGCGCCCGATTGGTTCGCCGATCGTGAGCTGGATGGGGGCGTTGGCTTCCCCCGAGGTCGGCTTCGGCAAAACTCCCGATAGGTCCAGACGGACGGCCTGGGCAAATTTTTCCCCCTTGGGCAAGCGATAGGGCCATGGGCGGCGCAACGATCTGACATAGGTCTTGTACGAAGCATCGGACCAGTTGCGCTGATCCTCCATTTCGAAGGTGTCCCCTTCCATGGTGCAGGTTACCCAGGCCCCCGGCGCGAACTCATGCGACAGCGCTCTTATCTCCGTGAACGGGCAGCGAGGATCGACGGCCGCGGGAAAGACCGACACGTCCTCACGACCATCTCCATAGCGGACTCGAACCGGCTGTCCGGCGAGGTCCTGGATTGGATGGAGGACGATGAATCCTGTTCGGTTCGTCAGCACGTCGGTCTGCGGATCGGCCACCGCCTCGAAAGAAAGCGAGCCGTTGGCCGCCCCGGTAATGTTCGCATCGTAGACAAGACGCCGCGAACCATCTTCACATATCGCACGGTAGCTGACTTCGAAGCCGTTGGGGCCCTCATCGATTCGAAGGTTCTCTATCCGTGGCGTCAGCGTTCCCCAGTTCTCGTCACGCACCAGGAACGCGATCCCGCGCAGGATCTCGATGCCGCCCACGCGAACGTATCGGACAGCGCCATTGTCGAAGGCAGCCGACAGGGAACCAGCCCGCAAGACGCGAAGCGGTGCGTCAACCTGCTCCGTCCCAAACAGTCGAACCTCGCGGGAAACCACGGCAAGCCTCCTCAGATTGCGCGCTGCGTGCCGGCGTCGAAGATGGAGGCGCGCTTCATGTTCACATCAACGGCAATGCGCTCGCCCGGCCGGCTGACATCGTGCGCTTGCAATTCGGCCACGACCGGAGCTCCCGCAATCTGAAAGCTGGCATAGCTACGCGAGCCCGTCGGCTGGATCAGGTCGACGACCGCCTCATAGCGCGCCGAACCGGGCGGTGGCGTCGGCCCGGTTGCCCGGCTGAGATGCTCCGGCCTCAGACCGAGCACGATCGGCTGTCCGTCCGAGGCGCTAGACGCCAGCCGCTGTGGAGGCAGCGGAAGCACGCTGTCGCCGACCGCAACTCCGTCGGCCCCGCCCTGGCGCACAAGCCGGCCGGAGAGGAAGCTGATTTTCGGCGACCCGAGAAAACCCGCCACGAAAGTATTGGCGGGCCTCTCGAACAGGTCGAGCGGCGCACCCTGCTGTTCGATGAGACCGTCGCGCATCAACACGATCCGGTCCGCGAGCGTCATGGCTTCGATCTGATCGTGGGTGACATAGATCATCGTCGTCGCGAGGCTCTGGTGCAGCCGCTTGATCTCGCTGCGCATCTCGTCGCGCAGCTGCGCGTCCAGATTGCTGAGAGGTTCATCGAACAGGAATACCCTTGGGTTCCTGACGATGGCGCGACCGATCGCGACGCGCTGCCTCTGTCCACCTGACAATTGGCGGGGCAAGCGGTTCAGGAGTTGCGTGATGTCGAGCATCTTTGCCGCCTCGCCGACGCGCTTTTCGATCTCGGCCTTTGGCATCTTTCGCGCCTTGAGGCCGAAGCCGATATTGTCGGCCACCTTCATGTGCGGATAGAGCGCGTAGTCCTGAAACACCATCGCGACATCTCGGTCGCGCGGGCGGAAGTCGTTGACGACTTCGCCGCCGATTTCGATGGTTCCTGCCGACGCGTCTTCAAGACCCGCGATGGTGCGCAGGAGCGTGCTCTTGCCGCATCCCGAGGGTCCGACGAGCACGGTGAATTCGCCATCGGGAATATGCAGATCGATGCCACGCACGGCGTGGAACGCGCCGTAGCGCTTTTCCAGACCGATTATCTTGACCTCTGCCATCGGTGCAGTTCCCTAGCCACGTACGGCGCCGAGCGTCAGCCCGCGCACAAGATGTTTCTGTGCCAGAACGCCAAGTGCGATCGATGGGACGAGCGACACGATCGCGAGCGCTGCCGCCTCGCCGTACTGCGCACCCTGAAACCCGATGAAGGCGCGAAAAACCGTCGGCAAGGTGAAGGCCGTCCGGCTCGTCAACAGGAGGGCGAAGAAGAATTCCGTCCAGCAGGCGATAAAGGCGAAGACGGCAGCCGCGACGATGCCGGGCGCCGCAAGCGGTACGGCCACGCGCCAGAAAGCCTGCCACCGGGTACAGCCGTCGACCAGAGCCGCCTCCTCCATCGACTTCGGCATCTGCCGAAAATAGGCGAACATCATCCAGACCGACACAGGCAGCGTGAAGACGGTATAGGCGATGATCAAGCCGAAGCGTGTGTCGTATATTCCTACGCTGCGGTAGATCAGGAAAACCGGGAGCACGATCCCGATCGGCGGCAGGAAGCGCTGGGACAGGACCCAGAACGACAGGTGTCGACCGCCGGTGTTGTAGCGCGCGAGGCTGTAGGCCATCAGCGTTCCGAGCAGTGCGGACAGGATCGTGGCGGATACCGAAACGATGATGCTGTTCACCAGCCCATCGAGTCCGCGATACGCGAACAGCGCCGCCTCATAATGGACGAGGGTCGGATGTTCCGGCCACCACACCGGCGGAACCGCAAGGTAATCGTCGCTCGGTTTGATGGATGTATTGAGGATCCAGTACAAAGGAAACAGCACGAAAATCAGGAAGAAGCCAAGCAACAGGATGCGAGCCACGGGGATCGAGCGTCGCCGAGGCCGGCGGGCCGCGCGGACGGCCATCAGTTGACCTCCGCTCTCAGCAGGCGTCGGACAAGCAATGTCACGACCAAGGCGGTGACGATCAGGAAAAGCCAGCTCCCCGCCGTGGCTTGCGAGAGATGAAACTGGGTAAAACCTATCGTGTAGAGATAGTAGGACGCCGTATAGGTTTGAGTGCCCGGCCCCCCGCCCGTCATGATGAAGATCGTATCGAACATGCGTATCGCGTCGAGCAGGCGAAAGGTGATGGCCAGCAGCATCATCGGGGCGAGATGCGGCAAGGTGATCGCCCAGAATGCCTGCCATGCGTTGACGCCATCGAGCTCGGCCGCTTCGTAGAGATTTGGCGGAATCGACGTCAGCCCGGCAAGCAGGATGACAAACATGAATGGTGTCCACTGCCAGACGTCGGCAATGATCAGGGAGATGTACAGCCACGGGCTTTCGGTCAACCAGCCGATCGTCACCTCGTAGCCGAGCAATTGGCTGAGGACGTAGTTCGTCGGACCGAATGGGCGCTGCAGCAGAAGCGTCCAGGCCTGGCCGACGATTACAGGACTGATAAAGAGCGGCACAATAAGGATCGACATGATCAAGCCGCGGCCGGGAAAGCTTCTCACCATCGTGAGCGCAACGGCAAGCCCCAGCATGAACTCGACTGCGACGCTCACGCCCGACAATCCCGCGGTCAGCACGAGCGACCACCGGGCCACCGGGTCGAATATCACCCGCTCGAAATTCTTCAGGCCGACGAAGGCGTGGCCCGGTATCTGGAAATCGTAGTTTATGAAAGAAACGACCAGCGAGAACGCCAGCGGATAGATCGACAATGCCACGATCAAGAGGACGGCCGGCCCGACCAGAATCCATTTGAAATGACGCTCCGTCCACTGCGCGACGCCACTCAGCGGTAGCGGCGCTCCAGCGGATGTCATCTGCCGTAGGCTGAAATTGCTCATCGGACTCCGTTCCTATCCTCCCCACGTGTCGCCATGTGGGGAGGATAGTCCCGAGTAAGTGGACAGCTAGACACTGCCACAGCCAATCAGATCTTGACGGCCATGCCGAGCTTTTCGACCGTATTGTCGGCCGTCGCGCCCGGAAGCTTGAGGAACTCGGTATAAAACGCCTTCTGCGAGTCCACCCCCAGCCTATCCGTGGTCTCGTCCCATTCCTTGGCCGCGGTTTCCAGCGAGGCCTTCGGATCGGCGCCGGCCCACACCGCCGTGCACATGCGGTCGATCGACAGGAAATAGTCCTGTGCGCCGGGCATGATCGGGTCGAGAAGCCCGACATTGGCCGAGTTGTTCAAGTTCACCAGATAGTCCTTGGCGCCCGGGAAAAGCTGGGCGTAGAGGTCGGACTTGAAGTGCGAGATGCGGTACGGGTCACGCAGCGCATAGGGCAGCATGACGCGGGCGAGCGAGACCGGCGGCGAGCACACCCACTGCATGAAGAGATACGCGGCTTCCGGATTGGGCGAGTCGGCTGACAGCGCCTTGTTGTATCCGGTCGCATGCTCCGGATTCCCGGGAACCACCGCGTAACCCACCTTGCCGGCAATCTGCGACTGCGGGATGAAATTGATCGCCGTCGCGCTTTGCGAATAATTGCCGGCCATGCGGCCGGACGGCGGCCAGGAGTAGATCATCGCCACCTTGCCCGTGAGGAAGGCGGCCCACAGGGATACCGCATCCAGCTCATTGTTGCCGGGGATCGACGCCGCATTTGAAGCGAGCATGCTTTCCAGCGTCTTCACCCCGGCCTCGGAGGCGATGCCCGCTTTCATGTTCTCGTCGAACAGCTTGCCGCCATTGGCCCGATATTGCTGCAGAAAGTCGAACTGGTTGCCGGGGCTGCCCGCTTTGCGGAAATGGCCCGCGCCATACACCTTCGGAGCCATCTGGTCGGTGATGAACTGGGCGATCTGATTGTATTCCGCCCAGGTCTTCGGCGCCTCCAGCTTGGCGTTGAACTTCGCCTGATAGGCTTCCTGGTTCTTCGGATCCTCGAAGATGTCCTTGCGATAGTACAAGGCAAAGATATCGCCGTCGTCGAAGAAGCCCCATATCTTGCCCTTGTAGGTCGGCAGCGCCTTGTAGAGCGGATGATAATCCTCGAAATCCGCCGGATTCATGTACTTGGCGATATAGTCGTCGAGCGGGGCGATCACGCCGCCGTCAGCCAGCGATGGCGTCCAGGCCGGTGAGATGTCCAGAACATCATACGCGCCCGATCCTGCGATATGTTCCGCCACGGCTTTGGAATACTGGTCCGGATTGGAAAGCTCCACGACATTGGATTTGATGCCGGTAAGCTGCTCCCACATTGGACCGCTGAAGTTGCGCGGGTCGAGTGCCTGCAGACCGGCCTCGTAGGTGTGGTTCAAGGTCACGCCGGCGAATTGCTTTGCGGCCTCGACAGCCCTGAAGGCTGATCCGTCAGCAGGACCTTCCGTTGACGCCTTCATGGCCAAAGCCTGCGCTTGACCGAGCGGCGATGAAGGATCCGCCAGCTCAAGCTTCTGCTGCGCGACGGCCCAATCTGTCATTGTGGCCAACATCGGCCCGGAAAGTGCCAGCATTCCAGTCATTTGACCAAAGCGCTTGATGAAGGTTCGGCGCGACGGTTCGCCTCGCATAAATGCATCGACCTCGGCTTCGAGACCGGCTTGAAAATCACGTCTCTCACGATCGTTCATTGCACTTGCTCCTCCCGTTTGGTGACCGCCGTTCACTGCGGCGGCTTCCTCCATCTGCTATCCCTCGTCCGCCGGCGCAGCGGTCGAGCATTGTTTGAAGAACCGCCGCTTAGCGCGGCGGCGCGCCCCTATTCGCTCCCCCTCATGACGCCTTGAGCACCGCAATACCCTCCGACCGTTCCTTCCACTTCGCGCTCGTCAGCACTTCGCGATTGACCACGCCGCGCGGCTCACGCCCTTGCTGAACTTCGATTACCGCCTTGACGTCCGCCGCGCCGTTGCCGGCGAAGCACTGGTCCGTCCAACACAGCGCGTGCGGGGCGAGGATCACATTGTCCAGCTTGAGAATTGGGTCTTCCGGGTCGGGCGGCTCCTGTTCCAGGACGTCGAGACCGGCGCCGGCAATCCGGCGTTCCTGCAGGACCTTCGTCAGTGCCGCCTGATCGACGATCGGCCCCCGCGAGGTGTTGATCAGCCAAGCGGTTGGCTTCATCAGGGCAAGCCGTTCGGCATTGACTATGTGGCGCGTTTCGGCGCTGAGCGGGCAACTCACCGACAAGACATCGGCGCGCCGGAAGAGGTCTTCCAACTCGACAAGTTCCACCCCAAGCTCGGCTGCGACCTTCGGGTCGGCGAATGGATCATGGGCGATGAACTTCATGTCAAAGGGCCGCGCCAGGCGAAACACTTCGGCGCCAATATTGCCGATGCCGAGGGAGCCCAACGTCCGGCCGACCAACCCCACGCCCATGTGATCGGATCGTTTGGCGAAACCGGAGGCCGCCTCGCGGGTGAGGTTGTCCTTGATCAGCAGTTTGCCGGTCAGCGCCA
>Ga0190271_10002295_pt1 | contig 11511 bp, 5 predicted proteins | sample Popmic356T_FD_133747 | JGI IMG/M metagenome (GOLD analysis project Ga0190271, IMG submission 133747) | Populus adjacent soil microbial communities from riparian zone of Weber River, Utah, USA - 356 T | ecosystem: Environmental > Terrestrial > Soil > Riparian zone | place: USA: Utah | collected...
CTCGGCGCCCGCAAACCCCGCTCGATCGTCGCGGCCCTGGCGCTGCATGCCGGCCGGCCGGTCACCGCCGACGCGCTGGCCGACCTGGTCTGGGCGGGTGAGCCGCCGCGGGCGGCCCACGGCGCCCTGCACGCCTACATCTCCGGGCTGCGCAAGGTCCTGGAGCCCGAGCGCGCCTCCCGGGCCGCGGCCTCGGTGCTCGAGACGACCGACCACGGCTACGTGCTCCGGGTCGCCACGGATGACGTGGACGCCCATCGCTTCGTCACCGACGTACGCCGGCTCGAGCGCACCCTGGCGCCGCTTGCCAGCCAGCTCACGGCCGGCGACCCCCCCGGCTGGCCCGACCGGCCCACCGTGACGGCCGCGCTCGAGGACCTCGACACGGCACTCGCCTCGTGGGGTGGCCAGCCCTACGCCGATCTCGAGGACCACCCGGACGTGGTGGCCGAGCGCGCCGCGCTGGAGCAGGCGCGGGTGGTCGGCGAGCAGTCCCGGCTGCTGGGGCTGTTGGCGCTCGGTGAGCACGCCAGCGCGCTGTCGACCACGGAGTCGCGGATCGCCGCCAACCCGCTGCAGGAACGGTGGTGGGCGTTGCACGCCCTGGCCCTGACCCGCTCCGGTCGCCAGGCCGAGGCGCTGGACAGCCTGCGGGCGCTCCGCGAGCTGCTGGCCGACGAGCTGGGGCTCGACCCCGGCGCGGAGCTGCGCGAGCTCGAACGGGCGATCCTCCAGCAGGACGCCGGGCTCGACCGCACCCTCGATCCCGCCGTCGCGACGCCCGGACCGACCACGGCGGTGGCCCGACCCGCGAGCGGACCGGCGTCGACGTCCGCCGTCGGACGCGAGACGGAGCGGGCCGCGCTGCACGCCCTCCTGGCGTCCGCCACGGCAGGCACGCCCAGCTGCGGCGTGCTGGTCGGGGAGCCGGGGATCGGCAAGACCTGGCTGCTGGCCGACCTCGAGCACGCGGCGGCCGGCCAGGGCTTCCAGGTGGCCCGCGGCACCTGCTCGCAGGACGAGGGTGCGCCGCCGTTGTGGCCGTGGCTCGGGGTGCTCCGCTCCCTCGGGCTGCCGCCGCCGGAGGCGGCAGAGACCGACGAGAGCCCGGCCCGGGCCGCGTTCGAGACCGCGGACCGGATCGCCACCGCAGTCCTCGACCTGGCCGCCGACCAGCCGCTGCTGGTCGTGCTGGACGACCTCCACTGGGCCGACGACGCGACCCTGCGCACCTTGCGCCACCTGGTGTCGGTGCTGCCCGCGCACGCCTGTCTCTGCCTGGTCGGCAGCCGCCGCTCCCACCCCGAGCCCACCGGTGCGCTGGCGGAGGTGGGCGAGGCGCTGGCCCGGCGGCGCGCGCTTCGCATCGACCTCGGTGGCCTCGACCTCGCGGAGGCCCGGGCCCTGGTGGTCGGCGTCACCGGTGCGGAGGTGGCCGCCGCGACCGCGGCGGACTGGCACCGACGCGCGGCGGGCAACCCGTTCTTCCTCGCCGAGCTGGCCCGGCTGTCGACGTCCTCGGGGGGCGACGAGGTGCCGGGCGGTGTCCGAGACGTCGTGGCGCGACGACTGGCGGACCTGCCGCCGCGGGCCCTCGACACGCTCCGGCTGGCCGCCGTCGTCGGGAGTGGCTTCCGCGCCGAGACGATCGCGGCGGCCGGCGGCCTGGACCTCGACGACGTGCTCGACGACCTCGAAGCAGCCGGGGCCTCGGGTCTGGTGGACGACGCCGAGGTCGGTGACTTCGCCTTCGTCCACGCGCTGACCCGCGACGCGGTCCGGCTCTCCCTGTCCCCCACGCGGCGGGCCCGCCTGCACGCACAGGTGGCGCGCGCGCTCGACTCCGACCCCGCGGCTCGGCGGTGGTACTCCGACGCCGAGCTCACCGCCGAGCGTGCCTGGCACTGGCTCCGGGGCGGCCCGAGCCACCTGGACACGGCCTGGCGGGCGGCCCGCGGTGCGGCGGACCAGGCCCGCGACCTCGGTGGCTACCAGGACGCGATGCGCCTCCGCGTCGCCGCTGTGGAGGCGCACCGCCGGACGGCCTCGGAGGACGAGTCCGAGCGCTACGATCTTTTGCTGGAGCTGGCGGCGGACGCGTCGTACGCCGGGCGCTGGCCGGAGGTCGAGGCGGCGGCGTTCGAGGCGGTGGCGCTGGCCCGACGGCTCGGCTCCCCGGAGCGGGTCGGCCGGGCGGCCGCGGCCCTCTCGCTCTACTGCGTGTGGCTGCCGCACGAGCTCGACGCGGTCTTCGAGGACACCGTCGAGGACCTGCGCTGGGCGCTCGCGCACGCCGCACCCGACGATGCGGCCACCCGCTGCCGGCTGCAGCTGGCGCTGGCCGTCGAGCTGTACTACGCCCCCGCCACGAGCGCGGAGCGGCGGGCGCTGGTCGAGACCGGCCTGGCCCTGGCCCGCAGGTCGGGGGAGCCGGCGGTGCTCTGGTGGGCGGCGCGGGCGGCCTGGATGGCCTCGTGGACCCCGGGTCAGGCGGCGGACCGGGCGGCCTGGGCGGCCGCCGGGCTGGCCGCGGCACGGGAGGCCGGGGACCCCGCCGCGACGGCCGTGCTCCTGGTCACGCTGGCCGTGACCGAGCTCGAGCTCGGTCACCATGACGAGTTCACGGCGCACCTCGCGGAGGGGCAGCGCGTCGCCGAGGAGGAACGGCTGCCGTACGTGCTGCTGACCGTCTACTGGCTGCGGATGAGCCTGGCGACCATCCGGGGCGACGACGCCGGCGCCGAGCGGGAGTACCAGGGCATCGCCGACACGGCGCCCGACGTCGCGGTTCCGATGCAGGACCTCCAGGCCGCGGCCGCCGCCACCATGATGGGCCTCTGGGACCCGCCGCGGCTGCGCGAGATCGTCGACCTGATGGTCGAGGCCCACGAGGAGTTCCAGGACGCGGCGACGACCGTGCACCAGATGCTCGCCCGCTGCGGTCGGGCCGACGATCTGCGGGTGTCGCTGGCGCGCTTCCCGATCCCACACGAGGACGACGAGTACTGGTCGACGGTGACGGACTGGTGCTCCGAGGCCGAGGCCGCGAGCCTGGTGGGGGACCGCGGCATCGCCGCGCACGCGGTCGAGGTGCTGGAGCCGTACTCCGGACGGATGGGGGTCTCGGGCGCGGTCATCACGCTGGGCCCGGTCGACGGCTACCTCGCGCTGGCGCTGGTCACGCTCGGCGAGGGCGAGCGGGCGGGTCCGCTGGCGGACGCGGCGCTGACGATGGCGGCGGAGTGGGGCTTCACGGCGTACGACGCGTGGCTGCGCGAGTGCCGGGAGCGCCTGGGCTTCTGACGAAATGACAATCGCCCGGTTCCCTCTCGATCAAGGGAACCGGGCGATCGGCGTCCGGCGGTGCAGTGGCCCGCTCACGCGATGGGCCTCCAGCCCGCCGCGAGCGCTACCTGGTAGCGACCGCGGCTCGGGATCTCGCGGGGGGACTCGAGGACCCCGTCGCGACGGAGGACGTGGGGGCGGATGCGGCCGGTGCGGCCGGCGGGGCGGGTGGTTCTGCGGTTCGTCATCGCGGTGCTCCTGTTCGTTTCCATCTGGACCGCCCCGGTGGGGGCATGACCACAGTCGACACCCACCCACTTGCGGGAGACTTGCGATCCGCTGACCGTCGAGGCTCAAGCCGGGCCCAAGCGGGGTGAAAGAGCGGTCCGGTGTCGTGTCGTCATGACTCGCACCGCATTGCCCGTAGCCGTCGCCGTCCTCGTGGTCACCGACCTCGTGGGCGGCCTGATCGCCGTCGCCACCGAGGTCAACAGCTGGCCCGACGCCTGGGGCGGGCACGCGCTGCTCGCGGCGCCGGTGCCGATGGTCGCGGCACAGGTGCTGCTCACCTGGCTGGCGCTGCGGATCCCGGGCCGTGGGGCCGCGCTGCCGGCCGGCCTGCTCGCCGCGGCCTGCCTGGTGAGCGTCGTGTCCGGCTTCTTCGACGGCGGCCTCGGCCACGACAGCCTGTCGCCGGCCCTCGTCGCCTACCAGGTGCTGCTGCTGACGGTGACCGGCGTCGTCGGCGTGCTCGCCGCCGCGCGCGCCCGGGACGCCATCCGGACGGTGCGCCCGAGCGCCCTGTCCGTCTGACGTCCCGCCGGGCTCAGCGGCCCAGCACCGGCTTGTTGCTGCGGATCACGCCCTCGGGGTCGCGCTGCCGCTTGAGCTCCCGGAGCCGCGCCAGCCGCGCGTCGTCGTAGCCCGACGCGTCGTCCTGCCCGAGGCCCACGAAATTGGGCATCCGGTGGCCGCTGGCCAGCCTGCCGAGCGCGGTGTCGATGGCGGCGAACCCGAAGGGGATCGCCTCGACGAGCGCCGGCACCGCGGGCACCCCCATCGCGAACAGCTGGAACGGCTCGGGGACCGGCCGCACCGCGCCGCCCGAGGGGTTCTCGTCGGCGAAGGCGCCGCCCAGGCCGCGGAGCTGGACGATCATCAGGGGGCAGGTCCGCGGGTCGACGACCGCCGCGCACAGGGCGTCGATCGCCTCGTCGTCCAGCCCGTCGAGCAGCATCGAGTGCTCCATCCCCGGCATCGGGTCGGTCGGCTCGGCCGCCACCGCGCCGAGACCGCCCGGGGTGAAGGGAGCCATCAGGTCCACCTCCACGGGCGCTGCGTCGCGCAGCGACCAGAGCAGGATCTCGGCCATCTGCGCCGAGCCGAGGTAGGTCGCCGCCACGTTGACGAACGACCGGCCGCGCAGCGGCTCGGGGACATCCGGGATGGGCGGGAAGTGCAGGACGTGCGCCCACAGCGTCAGCTCCCGCGGCGCCACCAGGGCGAGGTCGCGGAAGGCGCGGAGCACGGCGGGCGCGTGCTCGACCGGCCAGAGCAGCTGGCCGCCGTACATCTCCGGGGCCTCGAAGAGCGCGAGCTCGACCCGGACGACGATGCCGAAGTCGCCCCCACCGCCCCGGATCGCCCAGAACAGGTCCGGGTCGGAGGCGCGGGTGACGTGCACCAGCTCGCCGCAGGGGTCGACGAGGTCGACCGAGACCACGCTGTTGGCGGTGAAGCCGTGTGCTCGGGTGAACCAGCTCACGCCGCCGCCGAGGAGCAGCCCCACGACGCTCGGGTCCGGGTTGCTCCCGGCCAGGGCCATCAGGCCGGTGCCGTCCAGCGCGTCGCAGAGCTCGCCCCACTTGACGCCGGCGCCGACGGTGGCGGTCCGCCGGACCGGGTCGACCTCGATGCCCTGGAGGGCGCGGGTGCGCAGCATCAGCGTGCCGTCGAGCGTGGTGCGAGGCGCGTGCCCGGTGGGCTGGGCGCTCACCGAGCGGCCGTGCGCGGCGGCCCAACGGACCGCCTCGACGACGTCGCCGACGTGCGCGACCTCGAGCACGGCGGCGGGCTGCTGGGCGACGTTGACGACCCAGGGCGTGCGGACGGCCTGGAAGTCGTCGTCGGTGGGGGTGACCAGCCGGCCCGCGACGACGGCGCGGAGCGCCTCGAGGTCGTCGGTGCCGGTGGGTGCGGGAGCGGTGGCGGTGGTGGTCATGGGTTCCTCCGTGGTGACGACCGGTCCTCGTGACCGGCTGAGTCCCTACCGTCGCGGCGCCCGCTTACCCGATGCTTGCGATCGGCTTGCACCCGCGCGCCAGCGGACTCAAGTGGTCCGCAAGCGGACCGCAAGCGGGCAGCGGGACGGTCTCCTGGCAACCACTCGACCCAGGAGAACCCCATGAACCGCATCCTCGACCGGCTCGGCCGGTCCGCCGCCACCCGTCCGTGGCGCACGCTGGCCGTCTGGGCCGTCGTCGCCACGGCGATGTTCGCCCTGGCCGGCGCCTTCGGCGGCCAGACCCAGGAGGACTGGGACGTCCCGAGCGCCCAGGCCCAGCGCGGCCTCGACCTGCTGCGCGAGCACCTGCCGTCGTCGGGCAACACGTCGGCGCAGGTCGTCGTGCACGACCCCGACGGCGAGGCCGTGCCCGCCGCCGAGCTGGACGCCCTCGCCGGGCGCCTGGCCACCCTCGACCACGTGCTCACCGTGCTGCCGCCCCGGGTCTCGGAGGACGGCGCCACCGCGCTCGTCACCGTGCAGTACGACGTGCCGGTCACCCACCGCGACCTCTACGGCGTCATCACGCCGGTCGAGGACGCGGTCGCCGCGACCGAGGCTACCGGCCTGCAGGTCGAGCTCGGTGGCGAGCTGCCGGGCACCGCGGTCGGCGAGATGAAGGGAACCGGCGAGCTGATCGGCGTGGTGTCCGCGCTGCTCATCCTGCTGCTCATGTTCCGCTCGGTCGTCGCGGCCGGCCTCCCGGTGCTCGTCGCCGTCGGCGGCCTGGCCGTCGGCAGCGGCGGGATCGCCCTGCTCAGCGCCGCGATGTCGGTCAGCCCGTCGGCCCCGATGGTCGCGACCATGGTCGGCCTCGGCGTGGGCATCGACTACGCCCTGCTGCTCCTGACCCGGATCCTGGAGTACCGGCGCGCCGGCCACGACGTAGTCGAGTCCGCGGCCCGGGCCAGCGTCACAGCAGGCCGGGCGGTCGTGCTCGCCGGCACCACTGTGCTGGTCTCGCTGCTCGGGCTCCGTCTCTCCGGCCTGAAGACCTTCTCGGCCTTCGGCTTCGCCACCGCGATCACCGTGCTCGCCGTGATGCTGACGGCGCTGGTGCTCGTGCCCGCCCTGAGCGCGTTGACCGGCCGGTGGCTGGAGCCGCGTGCCGTCCGGCGCGCCCGCAAGGGCAAGACGGTGCGTCGGGCCCGTCGTACCCCCGTCGCGGGGGCGCGGGCGGAGCGCTGGGCCCGTCTCGTCGCTGGTCGCCCGGTGCCGTGGCTGATCGGTGCGGCGACCGTCATGGTGCTGCTGGCGGCCCCGGTGGTCGACATGCGCACCTGGCCGCAGAGCGGCGGGGACGAGGTGTCGAGCAGCCAGCTCCGCCGGGCGTTCGACCTCACCACCGACGCCTTCGGTCCCGGTGCCAACTCGCCGCTGCTCGTGGTGGCGGACCGCGCCGTCGTCGGCGACGCCGGGGTGGCGGAGGTCGTCGCCGAGCTGCAGCAGCGGCCGGACATCGCGACGGTCGCCGAGCCGGTCATCTCCCCCGACGGCGCCATCGCGCTCGTCACCGCGGAGTCGACCCTGGTCGACAGCGACGAGCGGGTGCCGGCCATGGTCGCGGACCTGCGCGCCGACCTGCCCGAGGGCGTGGAGCTCACCGGCACGCTGCCGTTGTTCTCCGACATCGCCGACGTCCTGGCCACCAGGATCTGGCTGGTCATCGGCTTCGTGGTGCTGATCTCGGTGCTCCTGCTGATGGTGATGTTCCGGTCCGTGGTCATCCCCGTGAAGGCGGCGGTGATGAACCTGCTCAGCGTCGCCGCGGCGTACGGCGTCCTCACCGCGGTCTTCCAGTGGGGCTGGGGCGTCGAGCTGCTCGGCCTCGACCACGCGATGCCGGTGTCGAGCTGGGTGCCGATCTTGATGTTCGCCATCCTGTTCGGGCTGTCCATGGACTACGAGGTGTTCCTGCTGTCCCGGGTGCGGGAGGACTACGAGCGCACCGGTGACGCGCACGGCAGCGTCGCCCGCGGTCTGGCCGCCTCCAGCCGGGTGATCACCTCGGCCGCGGCGATCATGGTGCTGGTCTTCCTCGGCTTCGCGACCGAGGACGGCGTCGTCGTCAAGATGATCGGCTTCGGGATGGCGGTGGCGATCTTCCTGGACGCCACGGTCGTCCGGATGATCCTGGTGCCGGCGACGATGAGCCTGCTCGGCGAGCGCAACTGGTGGCTCCCGGCCTGGCTCGACCGGATCCTGCCGCAGGTGCAGATCGAGGGGGTCGTCGACGACGCCCCGGTCGCCGCTCCGGATCGTCCGGCGGAGCTCGTCGGCTGAGCCGACACGTCCCGCAGGTCCCCCGCTCGGGCGGGGGACCTGCAGCCGCCTCCCGCCCTATCCTCTGAGCGTGCGAGTCAACGTGCTGGGGGCCACGGAGGTCTGGCTCGACGGGCACCTGCTCGACCTGGGGGCGCACAAGCCCCGCGCGGTGCTGGCCGCCCTGGCGTTGTCCGGCGGCCGCGCCGTCTCACCCGACTCGCTGGCCGACCTGGTCTGGGGCGAGCACCCGCCGGACGGGATGGCCGGCACCCTCCAGGCCTACGTCTCCGGTCTGCGCCGGGTCATCGAGCCGGACCGGGCGCCGCGGGCCGCTCCGACCCGGCTGGTGACCGTGCCGCCCGGCTACGCGCTGCGGGTCGACGAGGACGCCCTGGACGCGATGCGCTTCGGGGCCCTCGTCAACGACGTACGACGGGGGCTCGGCCGTCGCGGGCACGTGTGGGACGCCCCCGCCCTCCCGCCCGCGGGCCTCGCGGCGGCGCTCGACCGGCTCGAGGAGGCGCTGGGGCTGTGGCGCGGGACGCCCTACCTGGAGCTGGGGGAGGCGCCGTCCGCCGTCGCCGAGCGCGGCCGCCTGGAGGAGCTGCGGCTGGTGGCCCTCGAGGACCGGGCCACCCTGGCCCTGGCGCTCGGCGACGACGCGACCGCCGCCGCCGAGCTCGAGGCACTGACCGCGGCGTACCCCCTGCGCGAGCAGCTGTGGGCGCTGCGCGCCGTGGCCCTGGCCCGGGGCGGGCGCCAGGCCGACGCGCTCGACGTGCTCGCGCGGCTGCGGGCCGTCCTCGACGAAGAGCTGGCGCTCGAGCCGAGCGCGCCGCTGCAGCACCTGCAGACGGCGCTGCTGCGCCAGGACCCCGAGCTGGTCCGGTCGCCCGAGCCCGAGCCCGCGCCGCCCCGGGCCGCGGCACCGGTCGCGCCGCCGCCGACCGCGCCGGCCGTGCCGTCGTCGACCCCCGCCTGGCCGCTGGTCGGCCGGGACGCCCAGCTCGGCACGCTGGTCGGCCGCCTGGACGAGGCGATCGCCGGCACTCCCGCCTTCGTCGCGCTGACCGGCGACCCCGGCATCGGCAAGACCCGCCTCTGCGCGGAGCTGGTCGCCGTGGCCCGCGAGCGTGGTGTCCGGGTCGTCGTCGGCCGGTGCTCGCAGGACGACGGAGCGCCACCCCTGTGGCCGTGGCAGCAGGTGCTGAGCACCCTCGGGGCCGACCTCGACGTCGGCGGCGGGGACGACGAGGGCGCGGAGTTCCGGTCGTGGGACGGCCTGGTCCGCCGGGTCCTGGAGGCCGCGGCTGCCGAGCCGCTGGTCGTGGTGCTCGACGACCTTCACTGGGCCGACGTCTCCAGCCTGCGGGTGCTCCGGCTGCTGCTCGACACGGTCGAGGACGGCCACCTGCTGCTGCTCGCCACCTGGCGCGCGCACCCGGAGCCGAGCGGGGCGCTGGCCGACGTCGCCGAGTCGCTCGCCCGCCGGCACGCCGCCCGTCTCGAGCTCGCCGGGCTCGGCGTGCCCGACGTGGTCCGGATCCTGCACGGCGTCGCCCAGCTCGACCTCACCGGCGCACAGGCGGACGCGCTGGCCAGCCGCACCGACGGCAACCCGTTCTTCCTGGTGGAGTACGCCCGGCTGGCCCGCGACCGTGGCGGCCTCGGCACCCTGGTCGACGAGGCGGACCCGCCGACGGCCGTGGGCGACGTGCTCACCCGGCGGCTGGACCGCCTCCCCGAGGAGTCGCGTCGGCTGGTCGAGCGGGCCGCCGTGATCGGCCGCGACTTCGAGCTGGAGGTGCTGGCCGAGGTGGCGGGCGTGTCCGAGGACGGGGTGCTCGACCTGCTCGACCCGGTGGTCGCCGCCGGGCTGGTGCGGGAACGACGAGCCGGCGACTTCGTCTTCGCGCACGCCCTGGTCCGGGACACGGCGTACGCCGCGACCGGTCCGACCCGGCGGGCCCGGGTGCATGCGGCCGTGGCCGCGGCCCTCGACCGCCGGGTGGGGCGCGAGACAGAGTCGGCCAGGCACTGGCTCGGCGCCGGCCCGGCGCACGCGGCGCGCGCCTGGCGGGCGGCGGCGAGCGCGGCCGCGTCGGCGCGGGCCGTGCACGCCTACGAGCAGGCCGCCGAGCTCCTCGAGGCCGCGCTGGAGCGGATGGACGAGGACCCCGAGGCCTCGGACGCCGACCGGTACCGGTTGCTGATGTCCCTCGCCGACGCCCATCGGTGGCGCGGCGCCTGGCTCTCGTTGGTGCCCACGGTGCACCGCTCCCTCGAGGTCGCCGGCCGGATCGGGGACGTGCGGCTGCTGGCCGAGGCGGCCTCGAGCCTGGCCATCGGCGCGCTGTGGCAGACCGCGGCGTACCCGGAGACGAACCCACAGGTGGTCGCCGCCCTGGAGGACTCGCTGCGCCGGCTGCCCGACGAGGACGACGCGCTGCGCTGCCGGGTGATGATGGCGCTGGCGACCGAGCTCTACTACGCAGCGCCGTTGGCGGTCCGGGCTGCGCTGGCCGAGGATGCGGTGGCCATGGCGCGGCGGATCGGCGACGAGCAGCTGCTCGTGGACGCGTGCGAGGTCGGGTTCGCCGCGATCTGGGTCCCCGGCAACGGCGCCCGCCGGCTCGCGCTCGCGACGGAGGCGATGGAGCGGGCCGAGCGGCTCGGGGCCGACCGCAGCTTCGTCACGGCGGCCACGATGCGCGCGATCGCCGAGGGCGAGCTCGGCCTGGTCGCGGAGATGGAGGCCTCGGGCGCGATCGTGCTGCACCACGCGGCCCGCCTGCACCTCGACTTCCCGCTCCAGGTCGTCGAGTCCCTGCTGCTGTCGTGGCACGCGATGCGGGGTCGGTTCGAGGAGGCGGAGAGCGCCCTGGCCAGGATGGAGGTGCTGGCCGAGCGGGTCTCGATCCACAACGCGGACTACGGGATGGCCGGTGCGCTGATCGCGATCCGGCTGTGGCAGGACCGGCTCGCGGAGGTGATCCCGCTCTTCGACGTGCTGGGGCCGGGCCCGCTGCCCATCGTGTCCCTCCACCTGGTCTTCCTGCTGCGCAACGGCGACCTCGACGCCGCCCGCGCCGCCCACGACACCTACGTCGTCGACCTCACCCGGCTCGACTGGTACGCCCCGATCAACCAGGCCTGCGCCGCCGAGGCCGCCCTGGGACTGGGCGACCGCGCGCTGGCGGCCGCGGCGTACGACCTGATGCGCGACCGCACCGGCGAGACCGTGAACGCCGGGTCCGGACTCACCCTCGGCCCGGTCGACGCCTTCCTCGCCCTCGCCGCCGCCGCCCTCGGGGACCACGAGACCGCGGCCGCCCACGCCGACGAGGCCCTCCGCCTGATCGACCTCTGGGACCTCCCCCTGTGCCGCACCTGGTTCGAGCACCAGCGCGCGACGTACGCCTTCTGACGCCTTGAGTTGGGGAAATGGTGCGTTGAGTTGGGGAAAATGCGCGGCCCGGCGCCACATTTGCCCCAACTCACGGGGCCATTACCCGCAACTCAACGGAGGGCGGCCGACACCACGTCCCGGGCCTCGGACTGGACCTGGGCGAGGTGGTCGGCGCCGCGGAAGGACTCGGCGTAGATCTTATAGACGTCCTCGGTGCCGGAGGGGCGGGCGGCGAACCAGGCGCTGGCGGTCGTCACCTTGAGGCCGC
>Ga0190271_10002296_pt1 | contig 11504 bp, 14 predicted proteins | sample Popmic356T_FD_133747 | JGI IMG/M metagenome (GOLD analysis project Ga0190271, IMG submission 133747) | Populus adjacent soil microbial communities from riparian zone of Weber River, Utah, USA - 356 T | ecosystem: Environmental > Terrestrial > Soil > Riparian zone | place: USA: Utah | collected...
ACCATGGAGCCGGTGACCATCCTCGGTAAGGTGGTGCGCCCCCTGGTCGAGCTCGGCAAGCAGGTCGGCGTCGGCGAGCCGCTTGCTGCCACGCGCGCCGAAGTCCTGGTGCGGGTCACAGTGCAGCTCCAGACGGGCGCGCTCCCGTCAGGCTCGCAGCTGCTGCATCCCGCGAGCGGGGTCCTGTATCTGACCACGGCTGGGGTCGCGCTCGATGCGCCCACCGTCGAGGTCACCGCACGCGCTTCGTCGGATCAGGGCGGAGGCGGCGGCGAAGGAGCGATCGGCAATCGCCAGCCCGGCGACGTGCTCTCCTTCGCGAATCCGCTCCCCAACGTCGCGCGCAATGCGGTCGTCCTGTCGCAATCGGCGACCGGGTCCGAAGCGGAGTCGGTTCCTGCTTACCGCGCGCGCATCACGCGGCGCTACCAGCAGAAGCCCCAGGGCGGCGCCTACGCGGACTACCAGCTGTGGGGCGAGGAAGAGCCCGGCGTCCTGCACATCTACCCGTACCGCGGCGCTCCCGGCGAGGTCGACGTGTACATCGAGGCGACCGAGGCCAGCTCGGGTAGCGTGGATGGCATTCCCACGCCTGCCCAGCTCGGCCAGGTGCTCGCGCTGATTGAGCAGGACGACGCAGGCCTCGCGAGCCGTCGCCCGGCCAACGCCGCCGTCAACGTGCTCCCGATCAACCGGCTCGCGTTCGACGTCGTGGTCACCGGACTCGACGCTCCGGACGTGATCGCGGCAGAGACCGCCATCGAGGATGCGGTCGACGAGTACCTGCGCTCGCGTGAGCCGTTCATCGTGGGCATCTCGCCTCTGCCGCGCGTCGACCGAGTCACGCAGCCCGCCGCTGCAGGCGTGATCGACGATGCGGTCAGCGCGGTCGGCGGCACGGTGACGACCGTCAGGCTCGAGCAGAACGGTTCGCCGGTTCCGGCGTACACACTCGGTGCTGGTGAAAAAGCAAAACTCGGCACGACCACATTCCAGTGAGGTGACTTCGATGGCACTGCGACCACGCGACGCCTACCCAGGGCAGACCGGCACAATCGATGCTGGGTATCCTCATGGCAAGGCGCAAAATATCTCGGTGCCAGGGGATGGAACGGGAACGCCGCTCGAGGCTGCCTGGGTCAATGACCAGTGGGGTTTTTTGCAGGCGCTGCTTGAAGCCGGTGAAATTGCGCCGAGTGGTCAGCCCGACATGGTCGGCGCAAGCGACTATCTCAACGCGCTTCGTGCCGTCATCGCGGGCTTTCTGCGCGACGCGCACACAGAGCCGGAGTTTTTGAACAAGGTCTATGAGTGGACGGGCGCGCACGGGTTTCACAATTCGCTTGGCATCTTCGGGCGAGCGGTGCTCGGCGGCACGAGCGAGCTTGAGTACGGCGACGACTCCGGCACTGTCACGCCGCGCGAGCGCATCATCCGAGTGCCACTCTCAACCTTCTGCGCTGAGTCGATCAACACGGGCGACTCATTACACCCGACTGGCCTCCCCGGATGGAACATCCGCATAGGCAACACCCTCGACGATACACACAACGGGTGGGCTAAGAATGTCAACCACAACACAGGTCTGTATGGAGAAGTCGTGCTGCCAACCGGAGCGCGGCTGGTGAAAATTGTGGCGCGCGTGGAAGGCACTCCGTTGTTTGACGAGGATTCGTCGATTCAAATCAGTACCGGCCTTGTCCAGATCGAGGGCGAGTTTTTGCGTACCCGGACTGTCGAAAAGGCCTCCGGCCCGCTGAATGGCTCGACGCTGTTGGAGGTGACTGCTGAAGCAGACCTGCCATGGCTCAATTGGTTCGACGCAAAGCATCAAACCCTACTCGTACGCTTCACTGGCGTGGGAGCCATAGTCATGAACTGGGTTCAGGTGACGTTTCTTGATCCAGGGCCGCGCAACTTTTAGTCATCGCCATGATCTTCTTCCGCCAGCTCCAGCACCTGCTCCCCGACGCGCTCGCGTGGCGAACGGTCACGGAGAAGATGCTGCGGCGCTACCTCGAAGGCCTCGCCGCAGCGCCTGCCGACTTTCGCGCCTTTGCCGACGCCATCTACAGCGACCGCTTCCCTGCGACGACCAGGAATCTCGCAGCGTGGGAGCGTCAGTTTGGGCTGCTTGCCGGGGCCAGTGAGAGCGCGCGTCGGCAGCAGCTCGCGGGTGCGTGGCAGGCGCAGGGTGGGCAGTCGCCACGCTACTTGCAGGACGTGATGCAGGCCGCCGGCTTCGACGTCTACCTCCACGAGTGGTGGAAGCCCGGCATCATGCCGCGCGAGGCCCACGATCCGCACGACTACACCGAGTACCCGCGCTTCGGCACGACCCAGTGCGGCGAGCCGGATGCGCAATGCGGCGAGCCCGATGCGTTCTGCAATCGCTGGCTGGTCAACGAGCCACGCTATCTCGTGAACCTCAACCTGACGCCGAATGCGCCGCCACCCATCCCCGTCGCGCCAGCGCGCTACCCATCCTTTCTCTACTGGGGCGGCGCCACCTTCCCGGACGCGGCTGACGTACCGGCTGCGCGGCGCGGTGAGTTCGAGCGCCTCTTGCTCAAGATCTGTCCCACGCATTTGTGGCTCGTGACGATCGTCCACTACGTGTAGACGCACCGAAGGGGTGTACCCATGACGAAGCCGAGCCGGGTCGGTCAGTACTCGCTATCGGTCCGCTCGGCGAAGGAAGTTGGATTCATCGGCGACGAGGTCGACCTGCTCGTGCGGCAAGGACAGACCTGGGAAATCACCGGCGCGATGTCGCAGCCCGACGGCACACCCTACGATCTGACCGCCTGCTCCGTGCGCGGACAGGTGAGGCGCCATCCCGCCGACACCACCGTCGTCGTCGAGCTGCTCGGCGTCATCACCGACGCCGCACGGGGCACGTACACGGTCTCGCTCACCGACGCGCAGACCGCTGCGATCACCGCGGGCGACAGCATGTACGACGCAGAGAGCGAGTACGTCTACGACCTGGAGCTGACCGATGCCATCGGTCGCGTGCTTCCCATCATGTGGGGCAGGTTCCGCGTCCATCGTGAGGTAACCCGGTGACCGAGGAAGTCCGCGTCATCATCCAGCCGGCTCCCGAGATTCGCACCACCATCGTTCCCCGACCCAGCTTGGTCGGAAGCTTCGGCGTGAAGCAGGGTCCGAGCGGTCCGCCAGGACCTGCAGGTCCGCAGGGCGAGCCTGGCGCCCAGAGCGTCCGTAAGTTCAGCGAGACGCTTGCAACGTCAGCCACCAGCTACGAGGTCTGGCACGGCCTCGGCACGCTCGATGTCACCGTGGCTGTGCACTTGGTCGCGACTGGCGAGCGCGTCTTCACCGGGTTGTTTCTTACGAGCGAGGACGTCGTGACACTCCGCTTCGCGGTCGCGCCGCCTGCTGGCGAATACCGCGTGGTCGTGCAGGGCTGAGCATTCCTTCTTCTAGAGACTCGAGATTGTAGAGGGGTTCAGAACAAGGGGTAAGGTCATGGCAAGATTTTTAGAAAACATCGACCTGATGGGCAACGCGCTCGAGAACGTCAAAGACGGCGTCGCGCCCACAGACGGCATGAACAAGGCTCAAGTCGAAGCCGCCATCGCAGGCGCGGCGGTCGATCTCTCGGCGCGCTCGCTGAGCGAGCTTGGTGTACCGACCGCCGACCTCGACCTCGGCGACGTCAAGCTGACAAAGGTCGCAGACGGCGTCGCGCCGACCGATGGCATCAACAAGCGCCAGCTCGACAGCGCGCAGATGGGCATCGACTGGAAAAACTCGGTGCGCGTGGTGGCCACCTCGGACGTCGCGCTGACGGGCTTGCAGACTATCGACGGCAAGCTGCTCGAGGACGGCCAGTTCGTTCTGTGTGTCGGGCAGACCGACCCGACCGAGAACCTTGCCTACGTGGCGCATGCGGGGGCGTGGGACATCGCGCCGCAGTTCACGCAGGGCAACTTGTCTTCCGGTGCGTACGTGCCGGTGGAGGAGTCCTCGACGCCTGGCGTCAAGTATCGCTTGGCGACGCCTGATCCCATCCAGGTGGGAACTACGGACCTCGACTGGCAGATCGCAGACCTCGCCACCACGTACGTCGGCGACGGCGAGACGGTCGATGTCACGGGCGGCGTGATCAAGGTCATCACCACGCGGGTCGCACGAAAGATGGAAGGCACGCTCGGAGACGGCGCGGCCACGCAGATCCCCATCACGCACAACTTCGGGACCCAGGCAGTCGTCTCGCAGGTGTGGGACGTGGCGACGGGCGAGACGGTCAACTGCGGCATGATCCGCACGAGCGTCAACGTGATGACCTACCGCTTCGCCAACGCGCCGGCCGCAGCGGCGCTCGGCTTCGCGATTCAGGGGTGAGCGCACGTGGCTGACGAGCTTGACTATGTGATCTTGCCGCGCCTGCCCGTCGCCGATGGCGCGACGGGGCCTGACCCTGGCAGGCCGTTCGCGCTCGCGTGGTCGACTGCGTTCAACGACGTCGCGTGGTGGGACGGTGCCAAGTGGGTCAACAACAACCCGCTTGCCACGCCAGTGCGTAACGGTCTCATCACTGCTGCAGACTACCAGAAGATCCAAGACTTCGCGGCGGGTGCACCTGGTCCGCAGGGCGAGCCTGGTGAGCCGGGTCCGCAGGGGATTCAGGGCGAGCCGGGTCCGCAGGGTCTGAAGGGCGACACGGGTGCGGCCGGTGCTGCAGGCGCGCAGGGCATCCAAGGACTGAAGGGCGACACCGGGCTGCAAGGGGCGACGGGCACGCAAGGACCGAAGGGCGACCCTGGCGCGGCGGGTACGCAGGGCATTCAGGGCATCCAGGGACCAAAGGGCGACACGGGTCTGCAGGGAGCGACCGGCACGCAAGGCCCTAAAGGCGACACGGGTCTGCAAGGTCCAGCAGGTGCCGCAGGTGCTGCGGGCGCGCAAGGCCCCAAGGGTGACACGGGCGCGGCGGGTGCTCAGGGGCCTGCGGGTGCGGACGGGTCTGCTGTGTTTACGCCGGCTGCGATCGCGCATGGCGCGACGACGCCGACGGCAGCGCTCTACACGCCGAGGTTCTCGACGATTGAGAACGATGTCATCGCGTGGAACGGCACGAGCTGGCGGATCGTGGGCAAGGGCGCCGCGTCGAAGTTGTACGCGCTGCGCTTTGCAGACGACACGCAGCGCTTCGCCACGCAAGCAACCGGCGGCGAGCTGGGCGTGGCGAGCGGCTTCGGGAACATCACCTTGGTCTACCTGCGTCGCATGCCGACGACGGCCACTATTCTGCGCTCAAAAATCAACTCTACCGGTTGGCAGCAGTACCTCACGACCGCCGGGTTTTACTGCAGATACCACAACGGTTCTGCCCTTGTTGATTCAACGACTATGCCAGTCTTCCCGGCGATGGTCGGGAGGCTTGTGTTTCTCGTGTCGCGCATCACGGCGACGCCCGGTGTGATGGAGCTGTCCGTCGACACGCTATGGGCGCCGACCTCGCCGGCCATGGCTGGCTACCTTGGGCAAGCAGTAGCAGAGTGTCTCGGCAACCACTCAGCAATGGCTTATCCGTCGATCGACGCGGACATCCTGGCCGGCGTCGACTTTCGTGGCGTGCCGACCCGCGCGCAGCTTGACGCGTATGTGCTCGCGGCGCGCGCTCTCGGCGACCTGCCAGCCACCATGAACGGCGCGACGCTCACGCACCGCAAGAGCCTGCGAGAGGCGCTTGCTGGCACGACCGTCGTAGCAGGGCAGGTCGCGCCGGCATCGCTGCCGGACACGATCACGCTGGCTGCCGCGGACACCTCGACGCGCGGGGGCTCGCCGACGATCACGGAGATCGACGTCGCGACGATCGACGGGCGCACGACCTACGGCATTACGGGTCTCTCTGGGACGGTCGGCTTGCAACGCGCGGGCGGCGGCGTGGCCATGCGCGGCGCGGTGACGGGCCACTGGTTTGCGATGCGGTGCATTCTGCGCACCACGTCAATCTACGCTACCGAGTATTTGGTCGATGTCAGTTACGGCGCAGACGGCTTTCGCATCGCTCGCACTACCTACTCTCCAGAAAAGCTCGAGATCCACTGCTTTGGCGCAGTCAACGTTACCGCAGGCAGCGCGAACATCATCGCGGCGGATCGCGATGTTCCCATCCTGCTGCTCTATACCTACGACGGCACGACGCATGCCGTCCGCAACAACCGCGCGATCATCATCAGTGGAACGGGCAGCTACGTTGTGCCGAACACCACTTGCACGATGGCGCTACTTGCCGATCGTGTGCTGGGCTCGCCGGCTCTCAACACTACGATCTTCGAGGCCGCTGGCGGTAACGTCGCGCTGACGCAGGGGGAGATCGACGCCATGCTCGCGAGCTTCGCGAGTAATGGCACGCTCGTGCCCGCTGCGGGTAAGACTGCATTCTCGGTAGACATCACGAAGGATGTCGTGGCCAATGGCGGCGCGGTCAATGGCGTGCCTGCAACGATTGCGGACCGCACGGGCAGCGCGCCCCTATCGCGTATCGGCACGGGGCTCGTGCTGTCGCGCCGCACCGATCGCGCGTGGAGCGTCGAGACGACGCCGATTGCGCACGGCTATACGCCTGCATCCGGCAAGTTCTACAAAACAGCGTCACCGTTGACTGACATTGGAAGCTCTGCGTTCTGGGCTTATGTCGTCTTTCGACCGGACTCGACAGCGCTTTCCGCGTCAGGAAATAGCATCCAGATGCTTCTGATGTCCGCCTCTGGACTGCCGGGGCCGGTCCTCTACACGTCAGGGAATAACACCGTGTTGACCTTCGCTGTGGTTGGCGCGGCTGCGACTGCGGTCACGTCTGGGAATGCGACCATCTCGGCTGCAGACCTCGGAAGAATGGACGTGGTGCTCTGCGTTTACACCGGCTCCACGATGCTGATCTACCGCAAGCGTCAGCTCGAAGTCCAGACCGCCGGAACGATCACGTTCGCGACGCCCTCAGATTCGTTGTACCTCGGCACCGAGAACGCTGGAACGCCGCGCTATGCGGACAGGTGCACGTTCTTCGGCGCTGCTGCCGGGCAGGGCGTTCCGACGCTCGCGCAGTACCAGGCGCTCTACGATTCAATCGTTGCCGAGGACGGTGCACCGCAAGCGATGCCGGGCATGACGACGCGGCACCTGTGGAAGGTGAGCGACGCAGGCGGAGGCGTGTTGCCAGACACGCTGGTCGACACGGGCACGGTGCCAAACAACATGACGCGCTTCGGAGTGCCGACCTATTCACCGAACTATAGCCGCGCGTTTGCGGCTTAAGGGGAAGCACGTGGAGCGCCTAAATCTCGACGAGCAGCAGGTCCAGGCATTGCGCGCGGCGATTGTCGCGGCGAACGACGAGATGAGCGGCACGTGGGAGCCTGACGACGACCCGAAGCGCACGGGCGAAGTGTGTCCTGGCAGCGCGATCAAGCTCGACGATGATGTCTTGGCGAGCGACGGCAACACCTATCGTGTGATCGCGCCTGCGCCGGGACGCGAGCGCTTCAGTGCGTACGGACAGACGATGTGGGGCATGACGCAGACATCGCTCCACCTCGGCGAGGTGGTCGATCGCGCGCCTGCCGACTCAGGCGAAGAACCCATGCCGGTGTGGACACCGCCCGAGCCCGTGCCCGAGCCCGAGTTTCCAGCTTGGAAGCCCGATATTCCCGCCTTGCGCCAGCAAGCCTTCGCTCAGATTGACCAGCGCAGTGATCAGTGGTTCGCGGCTGGTTTCGATTTCGACGGCGTGCGGTTCAGCCTGTCGGAGCGCGCTCAGATCCGATACACGAACATGCAGATATTCGCCGAGGCGCTGGTACCGCTCACCGTCAACGCGCTTGACGATACGTCAGCCGTGACGTTCACCGTGGCTGACGAGCTGCGGAACTTCTGCATGACTGCGATGGCGGTGGTGACTCAGATCGTCAACGACGGTGCTGAGCAGAAGGAGATCGTGCGCGGTCTGCAGACAGGCGAGGAGCTAGCGGCCTACCAGGACCCGCGCCCGCCGCCCACCGACGTGCCGCTCGAGCCGGGGCAGGGGGTTTGAGATGGACTGGAATCAGATCGTCACTTCGTTCGCGGGCCTGGCCGTCAGTGCCATCGCCTGGGCGCTGCAAAAGTATCTGTCCGTGAGGATGACCGAGGAGCACCGCAAGCAAGCCGCGTGGGCGATCGAGCAGGGCGTGGCGGCGGCGGCCGAGCGGCTGCGCAACTCGCCGCATGCGGGCGCGCAGAAGAAGGACTTGGCGATCAAGACCGCCGAGACGCTCGCGCCGCAAGCCATGAAGAGACTCGACGCGGCGCAGAAGAGCGCGGTTGCCGATGCGACCTACGCGCGGCTACGACCGAGCCTTCCGCACGCGCTGCACGGAGATTTGCTCGAGCACCAGACCGAGCGCGTCGAGCTGCCTGGACTGCCTGGGCATTCCGTGAAGGTCGAGGGCTCGCAGCCATGAAGAAGCATCGGCGCGTTGCGGGGATCGCCTGGGCAGTGTGCTGGCTGCACGGGTTCGGCGCTGCGCTTTGCTTCCGTGAGGGAGAGAACGCCATCGGTGGGTTCTTGCTCTCGGCTGCGATCCTGATGCTGCTCGCGATGCCGTTTCTGCCGTTGATGTGGATGGACGAGGAGGAGACATGAGACCCGCTCTGCTGCTGTACATCCTGCTGACGGTCTGCTGCACGGCGCAGCAGCAGACCGCTGACGCGCATGTGCGCACTGCGCTCAATGCGTTCGAGGTGGTCGTCGACCCCGCCTATGCGTTCAGCGTCGACGCGTGCGCGGCGCATCAGCTGCACTTCGCCAAGGAGGTCGAGGCAGGTCGCATGACGCCCGCGCAGTCCGACGTCGCGCTCGAGCCCGTGCGTACGCGCTGTCAGGCCACACGCCGCGCCTTCGACGCGATTCGCCAGGCGCAGGATGAGGCCGCCGACCTGGTCGAGGCCGGCAGGGTGCAGGAAGCCGAGGAGCTGCTCGTGCAGATTCGGGCGCGCTGGGCGGCGCTCGGCGCCACGAGCGATGGAGGTGTGCCATGAGCTGGACGAGATTCGTACTGGCGATGACGCCCGTGGTGATGGACGTGCTGCGCGACCTGTACCGGTTGACGCGCGGCGACGTCGAGAAGTCAAAGGTGGCGATCCGGCGCATTCGCGACCACGGCTATCGGCTCGACCAAGTGGAGGCCGAGGTCGACGCGCGTATCCAGGCGGTGCGGGAGCGGGAGAAGCAGTGAGGGCGCTCTGCTTCGTGCCCGACGTGAACTCGCCGGGGAAGAAGGACGTGACGGGCGCGTTCTACCCGGAGGCCCTCGCCTTCACGCGCCACCACCGCCTCTCACCGGCGGCAATCGTTCGCTTCCCAGCGCGGTCCGACTACGGGGTGCGGCGCCAGGCCTGCACACGCGCGATCCGCAGCGTCCAAGCCGAGCTCGACGTGCTCGCGTTCTTCTGCCACGGCTGGCGCGACGGCATTCAGGCCGGCTTCCGGATCGCCAACGTACGCGCGCTCGCGGCTCTCATCGCCGACCACGTGGCGCCCAATGGCAACGTCATCTTGTACGCTTGCGAGGCCGCGCGCGACGCCGACGACGACCAGGAGGACGACCTGGTGGGCGGCCCCGGCGGGGACGGCGGGTTCGCCGACGAGCTGCGGGACGCCTGCGAGACGCTCGGCCGGCGGATCACGGTGACTGGACACGCGTCGGCGGGGCATTGCACCTGGAACCCGTACGTGCGGGCGTTCGGGCCGGGCTGCCACGGGCGGGGCGGGCACTGGGTGGTCGAGCCAGACAGCGCGCTGTGGCGGCCGTGGGTGCGGGCGCTGAGGGCATCAGAGAGCTCGCTCAGGTACCGGTTTTGGTCGATGACGGCAGAGGCGATCCGCGAGGAGCTGGCACCTTTGGGTGGGCCGCTGGTGGCGTGAACACTGTTCTCAAACAGGCACACGTTTTTGTTTGCCAGGATCCTTATCGGCTAGCATTCGGCTTGCGACGCTTTCCGGCAAGACGTATTGCAGGAGTCACGGTGCTTGACGAGGTCCGGAATGGCTAAGGCACAACAAGCAGCCTCGAAGCAGGGCGGCAAGATAGAGGCCTTCGTCGCTCAGATCCGAGAGTACGCCGCGCAGAGCATCAAGCCTCCAGGCGAGTCAGCGTCCATCAGCAATCGTGCGGCGAGCACGCGCACGACGCAATCGGACCAGCCCGCGAAGCAAAAAAAGTAGCAATCCAGCTTTCAACTGGGTAGGAGATCGGTCCCACGTGGAGGGATTGAGCCAGTGCCCAACGATGAGCTTGCGACCGCTGCCGCGGACGCTTCGGCGATCGTGCCGCCGGAGTACAACTTCGTCGCGGCCCTATCGGTCTGCTTGATCGTAGGGGTCGCGATGGCTCTCACGTTCGTTGAGACCCGTGATTGGGAGGGATTGCCCTCGAAGGACTCGTCTGGAGGGCATCCGCTCTTTCGGGGGGCAGCACTCTGCGCGGCCGGCAGCGGCTTGCCCGGCGTCCTAACGGGCAGCTTCGGCATCGGCACCGCTACGATCAACTTCGCTGCCTACATCGGCAGCTTCATCGTGATCACCGTGTTCCGGCTGTGGCGCAAGAAGGCGAATCTCACCAAACGGGCCATTGCACAACTGCAAGAGGCAGGGATGAACGCTGCTGCTGCGCGTACCTGGGCGCAATTGGCAGCGGAGGACTTCTATCCGAAAGGCAGTGACCACGTCCGCTGTCTGCTGACCGAGAAGCTCGGCCAGCTTGAGCAGACACGTCTGTCGTCCACCGAATCCTTCTTGAGCTTTCTGCTGGGTCTCTATGATGGCATCGCCACGAAGGTTGCTGGGTCGCGCGATGCTGCGGCCCTCGTTTCCTTTCTCGAGAAGAACCTGCAGCTTTTCGTCATTCACTTTCTCCATGCGTCGAACATGGACCATCCCGGTCTGAGGGCATGTCTCTACATGAGAGCCTCGGGCGTGTCTGACAAGACACTCACCTTCGTCGCGGGGTGCAGCCCTAAGAATGCGTCTTTCAGCCTCTCTTCTCTGTGGCCAGAGAGCTTCGGTGCGCGCACCGTCGGGCTCGAGGTCCGCCTGCACTACGCAAATGGCAAAGACCTGAAGTCGATGAGGAAGCGGCAACGCGCGCTACCGTGCAAGCTTGTCGCGGCATGTCCCGTCCGACGCCTGAATCAGGGCTCGACGGTCGAAGGCGTGTTGTGCATCGATCGGCTGGACTCGACCGAGCGCTGGTCCACTGAAGATGAAGCGCTCATCGTCGCGTTCACTCAATTGGTTACGCACGCGTTCGCCTTCTCCGAAGTCTCTTGGGAGGTACTCGGCAACTACCTCGCGTCCACGGCCGACCCACTAAGTGTCGCCGCTATGGCTCACCTGGGCACGCCACACACGACACCGACAACAAAGGGTGATAGCGACTGAGTCACCCGCTGCCCGCCTCCACCATCGCCACCGCCCTCCCCGCCACACC
>Ga0190271_10002297_pt1 | contig 11502 bp, 9 predicted proteins | sample Popmic356T_FD_133747 | JGI IMG/M metagenome (GOLD analysis project Ga0190271, IMG submission 133747) | Populus adjacent soil microbial communities from riparian zone of Weber River, Utah, USA - 356 T | ecosystem: Environmental > Terrestrial > Soil > Riparian zone | place: USA: Utah | collected...
GACCGCGCACGAGCTGCTCGCTTGGGGCAAGAGCCTGGTCAAGGGACACGAGCATGGCACCGCCGCTCGCGTCAGCGCCGCGCCTGCCACGCCCGCCGCCCCCACCACCGCCGCTCACTGAGTCACGATGAGCGTCCACTGCGATGAAGCAACGCCCGCGCGAAGGGCCGGCAACCTGGGGGCAGACCCTAGGCGGGCCCTTGCGCGCTGAGCGGTGCTCGGCTCGCGGGCTCGTCGAATCTCGGAAGGTGCAGACGGAAGGTCGTACCTGCGCCGAGCTTGGTCTCCACCACCACCTTGCCGTGGAGCTCGTCGATCGCACTGCGCACGACGCCTAGACCCAGGCCCGTTCCTCGGTCGCCTTTGGTCGTGAAGAACGGTGTGAAGAGCTTGGCGCGCACCTCCTCACTCATGCCATCGCCCGTGTCGCGCACGCTCAGCACCACCTGCTGAGCCTCCAGCTCGACTCGGATCGAGATCTCCCCGCCGCGTGGCATCGCGTCGCGCGCGTTGATCACCAAGTTCAGCAACGCTTGTTGCAAGCGTTCCGGGTTACCGCGGAGTACCACACGCTCTGCCGGCAGGCTGATCACGAGCTCGTGGCGGCGGCCGAGCGCATAACCCAGCGGGCCATACAGTCGGTCGAGCAGCTCGGAAAGGTCGAAGGGACCAGCGCGTACCGGCGCGCGTCGACCCAGATTCAACAAGCTTCGCGTCATGGCCGATGAGGCCTCGACCGCATGGCGGATGGCGTCGACGGTCTCGCCGCGATGCCCGTCCACTTCGAGCTGCCACAGCGCAGCGTGGATGATCTGCAGCAAATTGTTGAGGTCGTGGGCCGCGCCCGCCGCCAGCTGTCCGAGGTCACCCATGCGCCGCTGCCGCGTCAGCTCGTCGCTCGCAGCGGCGAGCTTGGCTTGCCCTTCGACCTCCGGCGTAAGGTTCTCGAGGATCAGCAGCACACTGGGGCTCTCGCGGTCGGGTTGACCCACACTGCGCATGGCCCAGCGGTAATAGTGACGCTCGCCCGCGGCATCGACCGCGACTTCTTCCCGGACCGACTCCTCAGTGCCTTCCCGGGCACAGCGGCTCACCGCAGCCGAAAGCGGGGGAAGTGCCGGCGTCACGACGTCCGCGAGCGTGCGCCCGACCTGCGACGCGGGAAATGCAGTCCTCCAGGCCGCGCTGAACGCTTGCAGGCTTCCATCCTCGCCCACCAAGGCGATCGAGACGGGCAGCTTGTCGAGGATGAACGACAGCTGCGCCTCGCCCGCACGCACCTGCGACGATAAGTGAGCGCGCCCGATCTCGAGCAAGAACAAGCCCCACACGAGCGGCGTGGCGATCGACAGATGATCGGCGACGGCGTCGCACCACGTCAAGCCTAGCTGCTCGAGCACGTTGGCGACATGGTCGAAACCGATCATCAGCAGCAACGCGAGCATCGGCCAGCGCGCCGGCTTCGGCAGCAACTGTGTGTCCGCGCTCAATACGCCGAGCGCGGTGAGTGCCGCACACAGGCCAGCCAGCTCAGCCAGCGCGATCAACATACGCGAGTCTTTCGCAGCGCACGCACGCGCAGCGCCCAGATCGCGAGGGTCAGCGACTGCAAGAAATAGCAGAGATGCTCAATGCGGTTGAGGACCTGATACGCCCAGAAGTGCTCGACAATGGTCGCGATGTTACCGCTAGTCAGCCAAGCGATCGCGCACACGAGCAGCCGCCACTCGGGCACTCGGCGCAGCTCGACGCGAAAGCGTAAGCTGCACGCGATCAAGAACAGCCCGCTGATTAAAACCGTGATCTCGCGAGCGTCGAGAGTCGTCTGCACCCGCGCATTATGCTGACACTGTCGGCAAGGGACAACTGAACCGCCGTGTGCGGCATGCGGCGAGCCGTGAGCAGCGTCATCAAAGATCGCAAAATGCTCAGGTCGCGCGAGCCATCCCGGAACTTGCGCAGCTCGGCGACACGCTACCGAACGCGCCCACATCGCCAGCCGGCATGACCGGGGAAGGCGCGGCTCAGCACGGCGGCACGTGCCGCGCAGAGCGGCGCCTCTCCGGATGAGCGCCGCCAAGCACACCGGAGCAACGACACTGCGCGCAGCCAAGTGAAATTCCACACCACTCGATACAGGTCACGTGCGTTAGCATCCGGGCTGGATGCAGAGGCGATCCGGGGCCACGACGGCACCGGCCGATCGTCTCGCGGGGGGCCGCATGTTGACGCAATATCTAAAGCACTTGGTGGTGAACACGCCGCTCGAGATCATCTTGAAGCAGGCGCGTCGGCTCGTGAATCGCACGCAGCTGCTCACGCGCCCGGAGCTGTGGGCGATTCATGACGAAGCCAGCTACGTCGACACGGCGTGTCGCCTGCTGCTGACGCCCGAGTCGAACACGATCGATGTCGGGGCACACCTCGGCTCGCAGCTCGCCGTATTCGCGCAGCTCGCGCGAAAAGGCCGGCACATGGCGTTCGAGCCGGTCCCGCACAAGGCGCGCTGGTTGCGCCGCAAGTTCCCGCGCATCGACGTGCGCGAGACGGCGCTGTGCGACGTCAGCGGCAAGCGCAATTTCTACGTCAACGTCACGCACCCTGGCTACAGCGGTCTGCGTCCACACGCGGTCGCCGACGACCTCATGCAAGAGATCACGATCGAGCAGTCGACGCTCGACGCCAGCGTCGGTCCCGAACAGCAAATCGATCTGATCAAGATCGATGTGGAAGGCGCGGAGCTCGCCGTCCTGCAAGGGGCCGAAAAGCTCTTGGCGCGCTGCCGCCCTACGCTGCTGTTCGAATCGACGCACTCCGCGCTGCGCGAGTACAGCCTCTCGCCCGACGACATATTTCAGTTCCTCGAGCGCCATGGCTATCAGGTGTATCTGCCGCGCGCGTTCGTGAGCCTCGGCCGCGCGCTGAAGCAGGCCGAGTTTCTCGAAGCTCACGAGTACCCGTTTCTCGCGTTCAACTTCATAGCTTGCACGCCAGAACGCGCCTTCGGCCGACGGCGTGTGCACGCTCCACGCGTAGAGCCCCAGCAGCCCGCGCGGCTGCTGGCGAACAGCGAGCAAGACGCGCACGTGATCTGAGCGCGAGGTGATTAAAGCAAGCAGCTCCCATGGCGCCTCGCTGGTTGTCGAGCGCGCCCTGGGAGCTGCTGCGTGGGAATCGATAGAGCGATCAGCTCGGAGGCGGCTGCACCGAGTTGCGTTTCGGCTTCGAGTCCTCTTCGGGCCCCTGCTTCGGCGGCGTGCTGCGCCGCGCGTTGGCGCCGGTCCGCTGACCATTCCCGTGGGCCGCAGGTGCCGCATGCGCGGCATGCGCCGCCGACACGACAGCCGGCTCGACGTGCGGACGACGGTCGTCCCCGGCCTCGACGCGTGGATCTTCGCCCACGTCGAGAATGCACTCACCGAAGGTCACCTGCAGGCGCTCATCGCCTGCGCGCTGGAGCTTGACCTCCAACGTCTTGGCACGGATCACCGTGTCGCTGCGCACGCTGCCCGAGAGATAGACGTCCAGGGCATCCACGTGGCCGGCGAGCACGCCTTCCGAGCGAATGCAATCGGCCTTCACGTTGCCGGTCACCGCACCGCTCGTCGATACGATGACCGACGGAGCGGAGAGATCACCTTCAACGATACCGCGGACCATCACTGGGCAGTTGGACTGCAGTGTGCCCTTGAACTGTGTCCCTTCTTCTACGGTCGTCTGCCTGCCCGAAGCTTCGCTGTCACCAGTTTTTGCCATGTTCAATTCCCTTGAGCCTTCCCGTCGGTCGTTGGACGCATGATGTGCACGCGCAGTCGGCATCCGCGCTCGAACGCGAAGTGTGTCGCCTCACCCGACTGTTTGACGGTGGCTGCGACAGCTCCACTCTCACTCACGAACAGTTGCGACGGCCCGATCAAGCCCGGGCTCCGACGCTCGATGAACTTGCCGATCACCCGTAGGCGTCCGCCCACGATGGTGCAGTCCTCGAGCATGCCATGTTCACCGACCACCAACTCCGCATCCTTGCCCAGGTGGATATTGCAGTGTTCGAAGCGACTTTGAATCTCGACGTGCGCGTTGTCTTTGAACTCGAGCTCGGCGTTGCGCAGCACGTCGCCAGCGCCGAAGTAGCGGCGTTCGCTCGACCCTTCCTGCGGCTTCGGAGCGCCCCCGCCATTCAAGAAGTCGCTGAGCGTGATCAGCTGCGAACCGTCGCCAGCCGCGCTCATGTCGAGCGAGTCCGCGGTCACGTCTAGCATTTGCTCGGGCATGAGCTCGGCGCCATGCAGACGCGCGCCAGTCAGCGTCGAGCCATCGAGGTTCGTGTCGGTCATCACGGCGCGACGCAGGTCGGCCTCGGAGAAATTCGCGCGCGCCACCTTGGCACGGCTCAGGTCGGCTTCGCTGAATGAGCTGTGCTCGGCGCGCACGCTCGACAGGTTCGCGCCGTCGAGCATCGCGCCTTCGAAGTTTGCCGACGTGAGGTCGGCTTCGTGCAGGTCCGCGCGCTGCAGCACTGCGCGCGAGAAATTGGCGCGACGTGCTTTCGCGCCGCCCAGGAAGGCCTCCACCAAGTCGGCGTGGCTGAAGTTCGCGCCTTCGAGGTCGGCGTCGCCGAGCTTGCACGCGTCGAGCTGTGCGTAACGCAGCTTGGCGCCGCGCAGCTTCGCACCTTCCAGGTTCGCACCCGACAAGTTCGCGCGCGTGAGGTCGGCATTCGTCAGGTCCGCGCCTGCCAAGTTCGCGCCGTCGAGGTCGACCTTGGTGAGCACCGCATCCGCCAGGTTCGCATTCGCGAGAAATGCCTCGCGCAGGCTCGCACCAGCCAAGGTCGCGCCCTTCAGGTCTGCGCGCTCCAGGTTGGCCCCGTCGAGGTCTGCACGGGGCAGCTTCGCACGAGCCAGCTTCGCGCCGGTCAGGTCCACGCCGGAGAGGTCGATGCGCTCCAGCGACTCACCACGTTTGACCTTGGCTTCCAATTCCGCGGTCGTCATCGCTGCCATTTCAATCTCTCTTTCTCGAACGGTCCGCTCTCCATCACGCAGACGCCTGTAGTTGATCGAGGTAGGTCGCCACGCGCCGGATCTTGATCTGCACCGGGACGCGTTTGAGGTCTTCGATCACTTTGACCTCGCCGATTTCGGCCAACACCAGATCGAGCTCGAGCAACGCAGCCTCGCGACCGCGACGGGCCACGCGCTTCTTGTCCGGGCTCTCCTCGATGTCTGCCTGCTCGAAGTCGGCTTGCAGCTGTAAGAGGCGCTCCAAGAGCGCGCGCAAGCGCTCGAGCGCTTGGCTCTTCATGTCGTTGGGGTTCACACGCGCACGTTCCGCCTCGAAGCGCTGCACGTGCTCCACCATACGCTTGGCGAGCGGCAGCTCGATGCCCGCGACCGCAGACAGCTCGTCTGGACGAGCCTGACTCAGCTGCGCGAGCGAGCTGAGACCCGCCGCGTACAGCTTCGTCAACGTGCGGCGGTGCAGCTCTGGAATCTGGAGCAGCAATGACTCGAGGAACACGAGCCGGCGTCCGTCGCTCCCCGCGGCGGGCGTGAAGGCGTCTGGCAGCTGTCGGCAAAGGCCTTGGTAGGCGAGCTTGAGCGACTGCGCCGCCTTGTCGGCGATGAACGGAGACGCGTCGCTGGCAGCACGCTCGAGCGCCGCATCGAACGCACCGAGTGCGCCTAGGAGCTCGAGCAGACCGATCTGCTGTGCCGCGTCCATCAGCGGCTTGAGGATCGGCCGCGAAGCCAGTGACCACTCGCGCGGCATGCGGCCAAGCTCGAGCTGGAACATGAACTCGCGCAGTGGCTGCGCGTGAACTTGAGCGACGGCAGCAAACGTCTCGGCCAGCGCACGCTCGTCGGACGCGTTGGAATTCGCCGAGGCCGTAGCCGAGGTCTGCCCCTTCGGCGCGACAAGCCCGTCCATCGCGGCGTCGATCGCATCATCGAGGCTGGCCAGGCTGGCTTGCTCGAGGGGATTTGGTTGGCCCGCGCTCGCTTGGGCAGTTGGAACCGCCTGTCGCGCTTGGCTCGCCGAGCTGGCGGCGGGATTGACAGCCGCAGCCATGGGCTGCGGCTGCCCTTCCGGCGCACGCACCCCAGTAGCCTCGGGCGGGCGCCCGACTGCCAGCTCGACCGCTGGCTTCACGTCGGACGGCTTGGCAGCCGTAGCTGCACGCTCCTCGGGCTTGGCGGCGGGAGCGGGCGGCGACGCGTTCTGAGCCGCCGCAGCAGACGCAGCGACTGCGGGCTTCGGCGCGGCCGCTGCTGGCGCGGCCGCTGCTGGCGGCGCCGCCTTCGGAACACCGGCCGGCACTGGAGGCACGGCCGCCTGAGCGGGCTGGGGCGCTTGATTGGGCGCAGGACCACGGCCCTGCCCTCCCTTGTTGTTCTGAGGCGGGCGGTCCCGCTTCGACGCATTGCCGGCGCCCGGCTTGAGCGGCGGCCCTTTGGCAGCCGGCTGAGCGGGCGCCGCTGCGCGCGGCTCCTTGCTGTGCTTTACGCCACGCGACTTCGCGTTCGACGACTCCGGCTGCGCGCCATTTCCAGCCTTTTCGTTAGGCTTACTCACAGGCGCCTGCTCCTTTTTTTCGGGGACAGCAGCCTGTGCGGGCGGGTCCTGCGCTGTAGTGCCGCCAACAGCTGCAGCCTCAGGCTTCGCCGACCCCGACTTCGTATCGGACGCGGTCGCCGGAGCGTTCTCAGCTTGTGGCTCTCCCGGCACCTTTTCGTCGCGCGAGAAGAGTTTCGAAAACAGGCTCATGAACCTCCACAGCGAGCAATCGACATCAACAACGCTGCGTTCTGCCGCCCCGACGAACCTGGTTCGCGTCCTATTGCACTGCGAACTGAACCCGGTCGCGTGAGCTAGCGCGTTTGATCACTGTACCTCCGTCGCGGCGCGGCTTGTGAGGCGGCGTTGCATAGAAGCCAAAAGTCGCTCGCCCTGTGTGCGCATGCAGCGCCGCGCGCCCGCACCAGCCCCACTGTGCGCGAGCGCTAGGAGTCACTGGCCGGCGCGGCCCATCGCCTGCGTCTAGCCCGTGACGCTTGGCGCGCAGACGCGTGCGGGTCGCGCGTAAACACGCCGGCCGTCCAGCCGCTGACGGCTGCAGCACCTACTTGCGTATACAGCGGCGGACTGCGTGAATCGGCGAAACGGCGCAGCAGCTCCGAGCAGCAAGCGGACGAATAGCCGCTCGGGCGCCTTGGTTACCCGAGCGCACGCCCACGCAGACGTCGTGCCTATCGGCGCGAGGCTGCGAACACGCGCGCGCTCTCAATAGACAGCGCGACAGTACGGCGGTGCCGTGGCGAGCACGAATCAGCTGCGGAGCAGACGGTCCAACGCCGCGCGCCGGGCAAATTCCTGCAGGTCGAGCGCAGCTTTGCTCTGCTCCAGGTCGGCGTCGGCGATCGGGGCCTCGCTAGAGGTGTCGGGCGCGCGGCGAAGCTCGAACGGCGCCTCGGTCGCGACTGGCTTCTGCTTGCGGGCCGGCGCGCGCGGCGTCGCCTTTGCGGCGCGCTTGGAGCTCGCTGGCGAGGCCTTCTTCGCGACCTTCTTGGCAGCTGTCTTGCCCTTGGGCTGCGCCTGCTTGGGCGCTGCTTTCTTGGCAGACGCGGTCTTGGCAGACGCCTTCTTGGGCGCTGCTTTTTTGGCAGACGCCTTCTTCTTGGGCGCAGCGGTCGCCCGAGCCTTCTTGGCGTCTAGCTTCTTCGCTGGCTTGGGTTTCGACGTTTTCTTCTTCTTGGCAGCCATAGCTTCGGAAACATACATGACAGAGCGCAGCTCAGCGCGACAAGTGCACGGATAGCTGTGTGAGCAAGCCCAACCGTAGCCCAAGAAACAGCGCGGCTCGGCGTGCACGGCAAGCTTGGGCACAGCACCGCAGCCGTGTCGCAGCGAGCCAGTTTTTCCTTTCAAAACAAGCACTTGAACCGGTCCACAAAACGCGTGGACGTCCGAGCTCAGCAACGCTTGGCGGCCGTGAGCCGCGTCGCTGTCGGCTCGGCATCGCCGGCGAGCTTCGCAACGGCACACGCGTGCACCCGATCGCGGCGGCCCACGCCGCACGCTGCGTGCTGACTAGATCAGCCGCGCCAAAAGCCCCAGCAAGCTGCGGTGCGATTCCACCCGCAGCTTGGCCGTGCTCGGGCCCTTGCCGACTCGGATCGAGAACGCCTCGCGAGGCAGCGCCGTAAACATGTCCTCGTCGGTGCGGTCGTCGCCGGCAGCCAAAAACACGGTCTCGGGCGGTGCCTCAGCCAGCGCGATCCGCACCGCGATCATCTTCCCCACATCGCGCAGGCGCACCTCGAGGACCTTGTGCCCGTCGAGCAGCTGCACATCCGAGCGCAGCACCTTCTCGAGCTCGGCGCGCAGCATGGTGAGCGAGTCCAGTGCGACGAACGGATTGGCGCGCCGGTAGTGGAACGAGACCGAAGCGGCCTTGGTCTCGACGAACGCGCCGCGCGTCCGCCGCGCGTACTTCGCCATGATCTGCTCGGCCGTCTCCAGCATGGCGGGACGCTCGTGCTTGGGCGGCAACCAGGTGCCATCGGGCCGGCGCGAGCGCAGTCCGTGCTCGACGTGCAACCAGATCGGTAGACCGTCGAGCCACGGCTCGATCGAGGCCTGACTGCGCCCCGTGACGACGTGCACGGCCGTGTTCGGAGCGTCCGCCAGGCGACGCAGCAGGTTGAGCAGCTGCGGGCTGGGAGCGGCCAAGCTCGGCAGCTCGGCGATCGGCGCGAGCGTCCCATCGTAGTCGAGTAGCAGGCAGCGATACTTGGCCGCCAACAGCTGCTGGAATGCCTGCTCGAGGTCGGCGGAGGCGGAGGCCAACGCCGGCGGCGCCACCGCGATGGCGTTCAGGTCGCTCAAGAAATCCCGCGCCCACACCTGTACCGACTGCTCGAGCACGACGTTGCGCAGCTCGCGCATACGCAGCCTCTGCTCCTCGTCGGACATGAACATCGCGCGCTCGATGGCCCCGGCCACACCGAGCACATCGTAGGGATTGACGGTGATCGCGCTGGCCAGCTCGGCAGCCGCACCCGCAAACTCGCTGAGCACCAAGCAACCACGCGCGTCGGTGCGAGCCGCAACGTACTCCTTGGCCACGAGGTTCATGCCATCCCGCAACGGGGTCACGAGCATGACGTCGGCGGCGCGGTAGAGCGCCAGCAGCTCGTCGTTCGGAATGCTGCGATACAAGAACTGAACGGGGCTCGCAGTGGCCGAGCCGTGGTTCGAATTGATGCGCGCCACCAGCTCGTTCACGCTCTTACGCAGCTCGGCGTAGGCGTCGATCTTCTCGCGCGAAGGCACGGCGAGCTGGATGTAGTGGAGCTGTTCGCGCAGCGCGGGCTCGCGCTCGAGCAGGCGGTCCACCGCGAGCATGCGACGCTCGAGGCCCTTCGTGTAGTCGAGCCGATCCACGCCCAGCACGATCTTCTTGCCGCGCGTCTCGCTGCGGATCTTGGCCGTCATCTGCGCGATCTCGGGGCTTTCGCGCGCGAACGTGGCCACGTCGATGCCGATCGGATAGACGCCGAGCTGCACCTCGCGGTCTTCCCAGCGCAGCGTGCCCGGGCCGATGTCGAGCCCGAGCACCTCCGCGGCCGAGTGCATGAAGTTCTGGCGATCGTTGTCGGTGTGGAACCCGATTAGGTCGGCACCGAGTAGCCCCGCGAGCACTTCGGCGCGCGACGGCAGAATACGAAACACATCTGACGACGGCCACGGAATGTGTAGAAAGAAACCGATACGTGCCGAGCTGGCCCGCTGCCGTAGCAGCGACGGGACCAACGTCAGCTGATAATCGTGCACCCACACCGTGTCGGCCCCCTTGACCTCGCTCGCGATCTCGTCGGCGAAGCGCTCGTTCACCCGCACGTAGGCGCGCCACTCGTCACTGGCGTCGAGCTGTACTTTGTCGAGCAGGTAGTGAAACAGCGGCCACAACACCGTGTTCGAATAGCCGTCGTAGAACAGCGTGACGTCTTCGCTGGTGAGAGCGACCGGCTTCAAGCGCTTGTCGACTGCCTGCGTGTTCAAGCTTCTCACGTCAGCTTCGTCGAGATTGCTCGTGTCGCCCAGCCAACCGACCCAGGTGCCGTCACCGGCCTCGTGGTACTCGCGCAATGCGCTGGCGAGCCCTCCGCTCGAAGGCGTGAGGAGTGGGCCCTCAGGCGTGCTAGCGACCGTAACGGGCAGTCTATTGGAAGCCAAGATCATCCGATAAGCCTATTCTTACTCTCTGCGCCACCGGCCTCGTGCATACGGCGAGTTGGCCGCGCGTGCGCGTGCGCCACTGCCAAGCACATAGCTTAGCACGGACAGGCGATCCGCCGGCCGTGTGTCTCCCCTTACGCAACCTGCGGCGTGCAGCTGTACGCTTGGACACGTCGGCCGCAGCTCTTACAACAGTTGAGGGCGGGAGGACACAACCTGCCGCCCTCCCCTCCACAACGAGCGTCCTGCACGGCACTCCGGCGCCTGCTCGCCGAAGCGACGAGCAAGGCTACCTCATGCGCGACTACAGCGACTTCTCGAGACTGCGAATGTTCGACTTGACGCGGTCGACATGATCATCGAAGCGCTCCTTCGCACGGTCGAGCTTGTCGCCAGCGCTGACTTCGAGCGAGGCAACCTCCGTGCGCAACGCGTCGCGTTGCTGCTTGACCTCGGCGATCTTCGTGTTGAAGTCCGCCTTGGTCTTCGGCGCAGCGGTCTGTGCCTTCGCGGCGGCGGCATCGATCATGTTGTCGACATCGTCGAGCTTGGCTTGCGCCCAGCGACGCGCGCTGCCGTCCGGAGCAGTCGCTTCGCGATTGGAGTCGCGAATCTGCTCGTTGGCGTTCGCTTGTGCTTCCGCAGCGCTCTTGCGCGCTTCCTTGGCGGCAGCGAGCTGGTCTTCTCGAGCGTCGGCGATCTTCGTGTTCGCTTCCTGATGCGCCTCGCCGATCTTCTCGTCGGCGCTGCGCTGGGCCTCTAGCCCGTCTTTCTGTGCTTCGTCGGGCGTCTTGTTGCAGGCGTAGCCCGCACTGGAGCCCGCAAGGATCGCTGCCATCGCCAACATCGTTCGTTTGTTCAATGTCATGGTATTTGCCTCGCTAAGTGCGCGGAATGTTCCGCAGCGTGATTCGCCTACAGCACTTTGCAAACGCGGGGCCAAACAGCTCGCGGCAGGCTCAAACAGGTGCTGAAGCCGGGACGAGCCATTAAGAGCGCCGCTGCCGCAGCTCATGACCTGACTAAAGCAGCTGCTCGCCGGCATCCCGGCCAGTCTTGTGCATGCTTGCCTCACCTCACCTCGCTGCGTGAACCCCGATGTAAGGACTGATGTGGCGGTCTCCTGTTACACGCGCAACAGACAGGTGGGTAGGCGTTAGCTCGGCTGTTAGTTGACGTGTGCTCGCGCGGTTCGCGCTGCGACAGTCAGAAGCTGCTGCCGGGGACTCATGCGCGGGGAAGCGTCGACGACTCGACCAC